>Ga0315280_10000172_pt1 | contig 122935 bp, 103 predicted proteins | sample YL17G06_40_MG_FD_203697 | JGI IMG/M metagenome (GOLD analysis project Ga0315280, IMG submission 203697) | Sediment microbial communities from Yellowstone Lake, YNP, Wyoming, USA - YL17G06_40 | ecosystem: Environmental > Aquatic > Freshwater > Lake > Sediment | place: USA: Wyoming | collected... | reverse complement strand
GGATAGCGATATCCAGCCCTCCCTTTTTCGTAGGGACCCTATCTGATCGCCGGCCGCTTGCAGATGAAGCCGGGCCGCCGCGGCTCGCCAGGGCTGAGGCGTCCCGTTTGTCTTAGGCCCATAATCGGAGTCCTTCCCCACAGCGGAGTCTTGGACATGGTCGCGAACGAGGCCTGCAAGTAGACAATTTCTGGTAAAATCGCGAGTTGTGGAAGCTTGGGTATTGACAAAGGGCTCTCGATATGGTAATCTACGTAATATCTTATCCAGAGCTCTCGTCAGGACCCACTGAGATCCTGACGCGAGGCAGCACGTTAGGTGGGGGTGTTTCACGCGGAATCGCCGGAGAAAGAGGGCAAGTGCCATCTTTGTATTGCCGAAGAGGAAAGACGCAGGATCGGCGTAGAACGGACCGCACATACTCTATGCCTCCCAAGTAGCTGCGACGAAACCTCAGGATTGTGGAGCAAGCAGGTATGACGGGTGAAAAGCAATTCACACAGGCAAAGACAAGGCTTTCTTCCGGTCAGATCGCGGAGGGGACGACGGTGGTTAGTAGGGCTTCGACCAGGATTATCGGGCTGTTGGTGATCTTGCTGTTGGCCGGCGATGCGGCCTTCGCGGACCTGCTCGTCCAGCCGCTGGTGCTGAGACGGACGGTCCAGCCGGGAAAACGCTACACCGAAGAGATGAAACTCGAGAACTCGGATCCGCAGGTGGATGAGTCGATCTCGTTGCGTCTGGCAGAGCTGACCCAGAAACCCGATGCCTCGTGGACGGAGATTCTGCCGGACGATCCGAATCTCAGCAAGGCGGTCGTGCGGAGCTGCCGGAGCTGGCTGACGATTCCGTCCAACACGGTCCCGGTACCCTCGTACAAGATCGTGCCCTTCTCTCTGCAGATCGACGTCCCGGCGGGGACGCGCGGCTTCTATTTTGCCTCGATCGTGGCCTCCACGGCGCCCCGGATGGTCAATATCGCCGGCGTGGTGACCCCCATGAGGATGGAGATCACAGTGGCCGTGATCCTGGAAGTCCAAAGCACGCCGATGCAGCATAGGGTCTCGGTCGCGGAAGTCGGTCTCGAGACGCAGGCGGCGACCGAGAAGACACCCGCCGCCACTAACGCCATCATGGATGTCACGAACGAGGGCGGGACGCTCTCGCGCTTACTGCCGGTCGTTCGCCTTTGGGGGCGATCGGGAGGTCACTGGCTGCGGCTGTCGGAGACGAAATTGACGGAAATCGTGATCATGCCGGGCGTCAAGCTGCATCTGAAACATACCTTGCCACAAACGCTGCCGGCCGGCGACTACAGGATGGAAGGATTCCTGTTCGTCGACGGCCAGCGGGGGTCGCGCCTCCAGAAGGACCTCCAATTCAAAGGGGATCCCCGCGCCACAGGGCTACGCGGCCAAGCGATGCTGAACGTGCAGCCCGGGAGCCTTTTCGTGGATTGTGTCCCCGGAGCGACACGATCCGCGACGATCCGCGTGACCAATGTATCGGAAGACGAGGTCACCGTGGATGTCGCCGTGGCTCTCCCGGGTCACTTCGGGGCGGCCGTGAACGCCAACGGAGTTCGGGGCGATGATCTCGGCTGTGCCGACTGGGTGACGGTAACCCCGAACAAATTCACCATGAAAGGTCACACCCAGCGGAGCCTGAGTGTTCTGGCCAAGATGCCGAAGGAATCCAAGAAGTATCCCAGCTACTATGGGGTCCTGAACTTCTCCGTGTCCTACGCGGATGGAAAGCCGGGGACCGCCAAAGAGACGTACGTCTGCGTTCAGAACAAGCAGGGGGTCGGCACGCCCAGCGTTGCCCCCACCGTGCTGACGGTTTCCGAGGCGTCGCCGTCCCGGTATCTGACGACCGGGGGGTTCATGAACTCCGGGGAGACCCATGTGACACCGACTTGCCAAGGGGTGCTGTCCGTGGTCGGTGCCGGTGGTGGTGGGGCAGCGATCTACAAGCGGTTCCAGATGACCAGTGAGGCCTATGGGCAAACTGGCATCCAGTTGCCGCTGGAGACCCGGAGTTTCTCGGGAACGCTGGATATATCGGACGTGCCGCCGGGCGATTACTACGTGACCGCCATTCTCCAGTACCCGGCCGGTCCGGCGGATGGCGTGCAGGAGCAGCGGATCATCCGGGTGAGCGAGCAAGGTGGGCAGAAGATCGCGCGCATGATCGGTTCCGCTTCCGGAAGTGCACCCGTCATTATCAAGATGCAGTAGCAGATCGCAGGGGAGGTTTTTGCTTAAAGCAGGGCGCGGGATTGCCGATACAGGTTTCGAGCCGTGAGATAACGTGCTCCCGGCTGAAGAAAGGGACGCTGATCTATGGCCAGGAAATATGCTGGACTACCATTAGGCACGATGATAGCCCTTTGTGCAATCCTATTATGGGCTCCGGTGACCGACGGCCAGATGACCATCCGGCAGAAGACCTACGTCGTCACCGGCACGGTCGGGCTGGCCGGTGTGACCATGCAGGGTTTCCCAGGGACGCCGGCGCCGACGACTGATGACAACGGCGTCTATAGTGTGCAGGTCATTCATGGCTGGACTGGCACCGTCACACCCGTGAAGAAAGGGTACACGTTCACGCCGAAGACGAAAACCTACCCGAAGGTCACGGAGAACCTGAGCGATCAGAATTACACCGCCACGCTCGTGACCTACACGATCTCCGGCTCGGTGGGACAGTCGGGCGTCAAAATGACCGGCTTTCCCGATGAGGTGATCAGTGACGCCAGCGGTCGGTACTCGGCCACCGTGCCCGCCGATTGGAACGGCAAGGTCGTGCCGGAGAAGACGGCGTGGCAGTTCGATCCGTCCAACAAGGCCTACACCGCCGTGGCCAGGAACCTGAGCGAGCAGGACTACAAGGCGTCCGAGCAGCAGATCGTGATCTCCGGTACGGCCGTGGACGGGGCGGTCCTGAATGTCGTGCCGGGCACTCCGGTGACGGCGGACCCGAAAGGTGCCTATCGCATCGTGGTCAAGTACAACTGGAGCGGAAAAGTCACACCGGTCAAAGACGGATATGAGTTTTCCCCGCCGGAACATGACTACGCCGCGCTGACGGAGAACCAGACCAACCAGGATTACACAGCCAAGATGTTCACCTACCAGATCTCGGGCTCGGCGGGCCTGGCTGGGGTGGTTATGAAGGGGCTCCCTGGTGAGCCCATGACCGACAACAACGGCCTCTACACGGCCACCGTCCCGCATGGCTGGACCGGTGCGGCAACACCCGACAAGCCCGGGTACAACTTCACCCCGAAATCCATTCCCTTCACGAAGGTAACGGCGTCGAAGGATAATCAGGATTTCGTCGGCAAAGTCCTCAGTTTCACGATCAGCGGCACCACCGGCACCCCCGGCGTGACGCTGTCGGGGCTTCCCGGCGATCCGGTCAGCAATGACAAAGGGCAATACACGGCCCAGGTCGAGTACGGCTTTAACGAGCTCGTGACCCCGAGGAAAGACGGTTTCCTGTTCACGCCGCCCAGCAAGCAGTACACGCCGGTTGCCCAGAACCAGACTCAGAACTATACGGCCCAGCCCATCACCTACAAGATCTCGGGCAACGTCAACGGCCAGGCGCAGGTGGTCCTCAAGGGCTTCCCGGGACCGGCGACGGTCGCCACGGGGCCGGATGGAGCCTATAGTGTCAACGTGCCCCATAATTGGAAGGGCACGGTCACGCCCCAGAAAGCGGGCTTCACGTTCGACCCGAACTCTCGGGCCTACAGTGAGGTGGTGACACCGTTGACGGGCCAGGACTACACGTCGCAGATCATGCAGTGCACTCTGTCGGGTCGCGTCACGGACGAGACCGGCAACGGCGTGGCGGACGCGTTCATCGTCGGCGACGCCGGCTCGGCGACCAGCGATGCCACCGGCAAATTCGAGCTCAAGGTCAACTACGGTTGGAAAGGCAAGCTGACGTTCCAAAAGGACGGATACACTCTGAATCCGTCGTACCGGATGATGGAGACGGTCGGCACGGATGTCAAGAACATCGCCATCGGCGCCAAGGCCAAGATGATGACGATCACGGATAGGGTTTCCGCCGGTGACGGGCCGGCCGCCGTGCCCATCGCGAACGTGAAGATTACTGCCAATCCGGGCAACGCCACCGCGGAGACGGATCTCAAGGGTGTGTTCAGCATCAAAGTCCCCTATGGGTGGACTGGGGAATTGAAGTTCGAGAAAGAGGGGTTCGAATTCTCCCCCGATACCAAGCAGTTCGCGAACGTGACGGAAGACATCGATACCATCAATCCCAAGAAGACCGTGGCATCGGCACCGCAGACGGCCACGCCCGCGGGCACGAGCACCCCGGCGTCGACTGCGCAGACGCCGACTCCGGCGCCAACGCCTTCTACGACGCCGACCGCGCCGACGCCTGCCACTACCGCTGGGGCCAACGCCCAGGCTATCCAGCAACAGATCGCTCAACTTCGGCGGACCGAGAGCACGTTGATGGCGCAAGCAGCGGCCGCGCGGAAGAAGGGCGAGCAAGTGCCCGCCGATACATTGGAGAAGATCAGCCAAATCCAACAGGACATCAGCAATCTGTTGAGTCAGGCGCGCCCGGAGTCTGCTACGCCCCCTGAGCTCACGACCAGGACGACCAGCGCGGGCGGCCAAGCCCCGGTCGTGGGCGATCTACAGGCCCCGAATCTGCTCGACGTGCTCGAGGCTCTCGCGAAGCAGACGGGCGTGACGATCAGCACCGACATGACGGTAAAGGGCGATCCCGTCACGGTACCCCTGACCACTGTCGTGGGTCTGCCGGTGCCGGCGGCGCTCCAGAAGATTCTGAGCAGCGTGAAGACGGGGTATGCGTTTGACACAGTGGACGACAGAAGCTACAAGGTCTTTCGCCCGATCTCCAACGCGTTCCCGGGCGTGGAACTGGTTCAGGCTTTGCAGGATCTCTCGCTGGCGGCCGGGGTCTCGATCATTCCCGATCCCAACATCACGGGAACGGTGAACGTCACCTTCGAGAATGTGTCCCTGGACGAGGCGCTCCAGATGTTGTTGGCCGGCAAGCCGTACGTGTACAAGAAGATGCCGCGGTACTACCTGGTGGCCGACCGCAGCACGACGAGCCGGTCCTTCGCGGATATCAGCGAAACGCGGCGTGTCCGGCTGAATTACACGCAGCCGACTCGTGCGAAGCAGCTTTTGGCGCCGGCCTTCGCGGCGTACGTCCAGGCCGAGCTCCCGAACGCCCGGGATCCGAACGATCAGGGCAATACGTTGATGGTCACGGCCGCTCCCGCCCTGGCCGATCGGATTGTCGAGGACATCAAGAAGATTGACCTCTACAAACGCCAGGTGTTGCTGGATGCCCGCGTGGTGGTGATGGAGAAAGGTAACCTGCTGAATCTGGGCACCGAGTGGAGCTGGCCCACGATGAAGGCAGGCATGTTCACGGACCGCGCCGGTGACACCGCCGGCGTGGTGAAAGGCGGCTGGCCGTATGGCGTGCAGATTGGCTATGCCCCGGATCGGACCTTCACGAACTCCTTGATGATGGCCTTGAACCTCCTGGAGGAGAACAGCCAGGCGGATATCATCGCCAATCCGAAAGTGGTGGCCCAGGATGGCCGGCAGGCGGAGATGCGAGTCATTCAGGAAGAGTGGTTCATGATGTCCTCGCCGCAGGTCAGCGATTCCTTCTACTCCCGTGCGGAGCTCCAAAAGATCGAATCCGGTACGGCCCTGATCATCACGCCCTACATCGGCGACAACAACGACATCACGCTCCAGATGGCCGTGGAAGTCAGCGACAGCATTCCGAAGGCCCGAGGCAGCGACCTGCCGTTGGTAACGCGGCGTACCGCCAGGAACTCGGTCACGGTCAAAGACGGCGGTACCGTGGCGGTGGGCGGATTGACGGAGAACCGCAGTAAGAGCGACGAGAAACGCGTGCCGATTCTCAGCAACATTCCCCTTCTGGGAGAAGTGTTCAAGAACCACAGCCGAGACAAGGCGAGCCGGGAGGTGGCGGTTTTCGTGACGGCCCACCTGGTTCCGGAAGGCACGCAGGTCGAAAGCCGAGCGCCCGCCGAGCCGGGTCCGGTGACGACGACGAACAGCCAAGCCGAATCGCCCGATGCGTTCCGGCAGAAGCTGGCAGAGTCGATGAACAAGAGTCAGTAAGCGGATGGAGCCATCAGGAGAGTGTAAGACGGTGCGGAATAGGTGTGGATCCATGTTAAGAGTGACTACCAGTGTGTTGCTGGTCTTGGTTCCACTGGCTTTGGAGGTGGCAGGCTGTCACGGTGGAGTCAAGCCGGTGGAATGGTCCGAGCTGGGCTCCGAAAGCAAACCGAAGAAGCAGAGCAAGCAGAACCAGCAGGGGCTGTACATCGTGGCACGGAGCGGCCGGGAAGTGGCAAAGCTGCGGCCGGACGACATCGTCCGCATCATGCAGCGCGTCGGTTTCTCGGACGACCAGATTCTCGATCTGGGAACGGACTTGTACAACGCTCTGCTCTTGTCCGGGGCCGCGGACGTCTACTACGGCAAGAGCCACGAGATGATCTTCGCGGTCAACAACCAGCAGGTCCAGATCCAATCCCGCTCGCGCGGGAGCTTCCTCTACGATGTCGCCAACGGACGTTTCGTGATCGGATCGTCCCCCTCCGACCGGAGTCGCTGAGGGGATCCGAACCCTGGCCGTCGCGGAGCCTGCCTCAAGCAAAAGGGTGGCACAGGAGAAGTCTCCCGCCCGCGGGAGACGCCGGCACGGAGGCCGACCCCGGCGAACGTCTGACGAGCCGGTTGCCGGGGGAGGGTGATCTTTATCTCGTACAGCGCGTCCGAGCCGGGTCTCGGACGCAGACCCATAAGCCATCGAGCCGGCGTGCTCTTGTACGCCGGCTCATTTTATGTCCACTCCCGTTGCAGCGTCCGGTAACACCGTGCGCCCTCCCTTCGACCTCTCTCGCCGCAAAAATTTCTCCATAGGCATCCCGCGAGCCCGCCGGTTATAATCGTATCTGGATTATGGGTGAGTGCTTGGGGATGAACGAGAACGGATGGTTCGCGGCAATCATCAATCATCCCTCCTCATTCATCGGTGTTCGATGGCTATGGTTGGAGACTTTAAGAAGCGAATTGACTGGCTCAGGCGCGAGATCCGCCGGCATGATTACCTATACTACACGCTGAACCAGCCCGAAATCGGCGACCAGCAATACGACGAGCTCTTCGCCGAGCTCAAGGCTCTGGAGGCCGAGCACCCGGAAGTCGTCACGCCGGACTCGCCGACCCAGCGGGTAGCGGGCCGGCCCCTGGATGAGTTCACGACCGTCCGGCATGCCATTCCCATGCTGAGCGTAGACAACACCTACAATGCCGCCGAGCTCAAGGCGTTCGACGAGCGGGTTCGCAAGCAGTTGGGCGACGCCGATTACGATTACGTCGTCGAACACAAAATTGACGGTTTGGCGGTGAGTCTGCGCTATGTCGATGGGGTCCTGGTAACGGGGGCAACCCGCGGCGACGGTGAAGTCGGCGACGATGTGACCGCCAATATTCGGACGATCAAAGCCGTTCCATTGTGCCTGATCGACGGCGTTCCAGGTGTCGAGGGCATCGGGACCCCAAACGCGATTGATCGCGTTTGGGAACCCGTCCCGCCCTCGAATCGCGGGCAGGATGCCCGCGACACGGTGATCCCGCGCGTGCTGGAGGTTCGCGGCGAGGTATACATGCCCACGAAGTCTTTCGTGGCGCTGAACAAGGCGCGAGCGGAAGCCGGAGAAACGGCCTTTGCCAACCCGCGCAATGCGGCCGCCGGCTCGCTGAAGCTGCTCGATGCACGGATCACCGCGACTCGGAATCTCTCCTTCTTTGCCTACGGACTCGGGGAGACCTCGCAACCGCTGGCCGAGGACCACTACCAGACGTTGCAGCGGTTCCAGAAACTGGGTCTGCCGGTGAATCCGCACACCCGTAAGGCCAAGGACATCGGCGAGGTCATTGACATTTGTCAGAGTTGGAGCGACCGGCGGTCCAGTCTGGCGTATCAGATTGACGGCATGGTCATCAAGATCAACCGCTACGACCAGCGGAATATCCTGGGTGCTACGGGCCGCTCGCCGCGTTGGTGCATCGCGTACAAGTATCCCGCGGAGCGGGCCCGGACGGTCGTGGAATCCATCGCGGTCCAGGTGGGCAAGACCGGGGCTTTGACGCCCGTGGCCAATCTCAAAGCGGTGCAACTCGCGGGCACCACGGTCCGGCGGGCCAGCCTGCACAACTTCGATGAGATGCGGCGGCTGGATGTCCGGCCGGGCGATACCGTGCTGATCGAAAAGGCGGGCGAGATCATTCCGCAGGTCGTCGAGGTCAAGAAGGAGTTCCGGCCGGCCGGCGCGGAGCCGTTCCCGGTGCCGAAGAAATGCCCGAACTGTGGTACGGAGGTGGTCAAAGACGAGGCCGGTGTGTACGTGCGGTGCCCGAACCCTGACTGCTTCGGCATGTTGAAAGAAAGGCTGCGGTACTTCGCAGGCCGGGATCAGATGGACATTGAGCGTCTGGGAGTGGCGCTGATCGAGCAGTTGATCGATGCAGGTCTGGTGAAGACCTTTGCCGATATTTATCGGCTCAAGAGGGAGGATTTGACCGCCCTGGAGCGGATGGGCGAGAAGAGCGCTCAAAACGTGCTCGACGGGATCAAGGAGAGCAAGACACGGCCCTTGTGGCGGTTCCTCGCGGCCCTGGGCATCCGGCACGTGGGTGGGCAGTCGGCCGAGGTCCTGGCCGAGCACTTCGGCTCCCTCGATGCGATTCGCAGCGCCAGCCAGGAGCAGTTGGAAACGGTGGATCAGGTCGGTCCGGTAATGGCGGAGAGTGTTTATCGGTACTTCCACAATCCCCGCCACCGCACGGTGATTGACGATCTGCTGGCGGCCGGCATTCGGCCGCAGCCGCCGGCGCCGAGGAAGCGAACGGGCGGCTTACAGGGCAAGACCGTCGTCGTTACCGGGACCCTCAAGGGCTTCTCCCGCCAGCAGGCGGAGCAGGCGGTTCGCGAAGCCGGCGGCAAGGTCTCAGGCAGCGTGAGCAAAAAGACCGACTATGTGCTGGCCGGCGAAGACCCCGGCAGCAAGCTGAAGAAAGCCCAGGAACTGGGCGTCGAAGTGATTGATGAAGAGCGGTTCTTGAAGTTGCTGTCAGGAAAGGAATAGCGCCTTGAGTGCACAGGACGAGAAATTCATGCAGTCGGCTCTGAAGCTGGCGGAGAAGGGGATCAGCTCGGTGGAGCCGAATCCGGCGGTCGGATGCGTCATCGTCAAGGCCGGACAAGTGATCGGCAAGGGGTATCACAAGAAGTTTGGAGGGCCGCACGCGGAGGTCAACGCTATCGAAGATTGCCGGACGATTGGTGTCACGCCGGAGGGCGGGACCCTGTACGTCACGTTGGAGCCGTGCTGCCATCAGGGCAAGACCGGCCCGTGCACGGAGGCGGTTATCAACGCCGGAATCGTCCGCGTGGTCGCCGCCACGATCGACCCTTCGGAGCACGCCAACGGCAAAGGCTTGGAGCGACTACGGCAGGCTGGAATCCAGGTGGAAGTGGGGCTTTGCGAACAGGAGGCAAGGCTGCTCAATGCGCCCTTCTTCAAACACGTGACGACAGGCAAGCCGTGGGTCGTGCTCAAGTGGGCCCAGAGCATCGACGGCAAGCTAGCCTACGTGGATCAATCGTCCGAAAAACGATGGATCACGAACGAGGCCAGCCGTAGTGATGCCCACCGGCTGCGTCGCCGGGTGGGGGCGATTCTGGTGGGGATCAACACCGTCCTGGCTGACGATCCCTTGTTGACGCCCCGGCCGAGCAAGGGCAAAAAGCCCATTCGGGTCGTCTTGGACGATTCGCTCAAAATCCCGCTCGAATGCAGGCTCCTGCGGACGATCAAAACAAGCCCCGTTCTGCTCTACACATCCAAAGCCGCTGTCGACGCGAAGCCGCAGCACGCTGATGAAGTCCGAAAGAAAGGAGCGGAGGTACTCGCCTACGAGGGCAAAGACGAAATACCGGACCTTCGCTTCTTGCTGGAGGAATTGGGCAAACGCGGCGTACAGCAGGTGCTGGTCGAGGGCGGTCCGCACGTGGCAGCTTCCTTCTTGCGCGAGGCTTTGGTAGACGAGATCTGTGTGTACGTCGCACCGCAGGTTCTCGGCTCGACCGGGACGGCCGATATCAGCGCGCCAATGATGGGCCTGGAGCACGGCATCGGGCTGCATCACGTGCAGATCAAGGCCTTCGGCGCGGATGTCCGCATCAGCGGCAGGCTGGAGACCGGCGCCGCTGTCGAAAAAAGGACCCCCAATGCTGGAAATCCTTCATGAATCGTGGGAATTGACTTGACTGGGCGGGCGATTCATCGTACAATATAAGTGTTGCGGGTGCAGACGGAGATCAGTGGGTCTCGCAAGCACCTACCGCGGTACGGTGCGCTGTGGCACATCGCAACAAGGAGACCGGCCTACAACCAGTTATCATGATTCGGACCGGGTCTCCTTTTTTATGCGCTCCCAAGACTCGCGGCGTATCGGCAAACTTGCTCAGCCAGTGTTTCTTCCTTTCTTCTGAGGGTTTTTCTTGCAATTTTGCATTTGCAATGCATAATTGCAAGTATGAAGATAGCCGGTAGCCATCCTGATTTCATCCCGCGGGCCTTGGAGGCCACTCTCCGACAGGCCGTCATGGACTTCCCTGTAGTTGTGCTCACAGGTCCGAGGCAGTCCGGCAAAACGACACTCCTGAAGTATCTGTTCTCCGCAAGCCACGGGTACGCGTCCCTCGATGTTCCAGACGTGAGAGCGGTGGCTGTCTCGGACCCCCGTAGTTTCCTGGCGTTGCACGGTCCGCCGGTCACGTTCGATGAAATTCAGTACGCCCCGGAGTTGCTGGCCTATATCAAGGGCGAAGTGGATAGCCATCGGCAAGACAAGGGCCGATTCATTCTAACTGGTTCCCAGAACCTCCTTCTGTCCCAGCACATCTCCGAAACTCTCGCCGGTCGCGCCGCGATGCTGGCACTGCTTCCCCTGTCTCTGCGTGAGATTCGTGGCGAGCCCGACCGCCCTTTGCCCTGGGAGCGGGACATCAAGGCAAGCGACACCTCCTCACCGGCCGAAGGTGCGTTCGAAGCAGTATGGCGCTACATGTTGCGAGGGGGTTATCCGGAGCTCTGGGCCGAGCCCGGCCGGGATGCGAGATTGTGGCACAGCAGCTACATCCAGAATTACCTGGAAAGGGACGTGCGCTCGCTGAGACAGGTAGGGGATCTGACGCAGTTCCAGAGCTTCCTGCGTGCCCTGGGGGCACGGCATGGCCAGCTATTCAATGCCACGGAGGTCGCCCGCGAGCTCGGCGTCGCCGTCAACACGATCAAGGCTTGGCTGTCCGTGCTGGAGACGAGCTATCAGGTGACCATTCTGCGTCCCTACTATCGCAATGCCGGCAAGCGGCTGGTCAAGGCGCCTAAGGTCTACTTCACCGACCCCGGCGTTCTGTGCTATTTGGCGGGCATCCAAAACCAGGAGCAGGCTCTGGGCAGTCCTCTCGGAGGACCGCTTTTCAAAGGAGCGGTGCTGGGGGAGCTGATCAAGGCCCAAGTCAATCGAGGGCAGGAACCCCGCGTCTATTTCTGGCGGACGGCGACCGGTACGGAAGTGGACTTCATCGTTGAGCACGCCGGCCGTGTCATTCCGGTCGAAGCCAAGCTTTCCGCCACGCCCCGGCCGAGGATGGCCGATGGTATCGAGGCCTTCACGCGGGATTTCCCCGAATCCGAGAAGGGCTTCGTCGTGCACACCGGGGACATGGTCTTGCCCCTCGGAGAGCACGCCCTCGCCCTGCCCATGCATTTGTTATGAATCATGGCTGCTGATCGGCTTTGTTTGTCTGGGACTTGGATTGAGCCGAATGGCGCAGCCGCTCCAATTCGGCCTTCAGCGGTTGCCAGTACGCGCGATCGTGCAGGCGCTCCGTCTGTTCTTCCACCGACAGGGCCTCCCGCAACGGCTCAAGCTGCCCGGATTGGGCCAAAAGCAGCAGAGGTCGCTGCGGAGCGATCTGCTCGGCCTGCAGATCGTGCAAGGCCGCCTCCAGCCGCGCCAGATTGGCGGCATCGGCCAGGATGAGCAGGTCGGTATCGCGGCTAAACTCCGCTGCGCCGTAGAACACGCACGCCTGGCCGCCCATCAGCAGGGCACGGACTCGGTGGTTGGCCATCGTAGAAAGGACTTTCCGTATCCGGCTCGGGATCAAGCGAACCTCCGATCTGCAGATAGTGCTCCCACAGCTCGCCGCTGGCGTGCCAGCGCTGCAAGGGGGTAAGCCGATACCAGTCGGCCCACTCCTCGCCGACGATCTCTTCCAGTTCGACCATGCTCTGCATCTTAGCGTTTGGGCCAACGGTTCTCAAGAGCATCAGTAGAGCTTGCGGCGTCAGCGCCTTTGTGGTTTGATAGGTCCGTGGCGTGTGCCGTGCGAATCATTTGATGTGCTTGTCTTGATGTGGAAGGAGGTCGTGCAATGAGATCGCTGATGAGTCTCGTAAGGGTGTTGGTCGTTGTTCTGGCGACTGCCGCAGGTGCGCAGCCGAGCGAGCAAGGTTGGGTCAGCCTCTTTGACGGCAAGAGCCTCGATGGGTGGAAGGCGAGCGGGAATGCGGGGACGTTCTCCATTCGGGAGGGGGCGATTGTGGCGCACGGGCCGTTCAGCCATCTTTTCTACGTGGGGCCGGTGTATTATGGCGATTTTAAGGACTTCGAGCTGAAGGTGGACGTGAGGACCGAGCCCGAGGCCAACGGTGGTATCTTCTTCCACACCCAATACCAGGAGAAGGGCCTGGTGGCCAAAGGCTTCGAGGTCCAGGTCAACAACAGCGATAGCACCGACCCGCTCCGGACGGGCAGTCTGTACAAAATGCAGGATGTGAGAGTGGCGCCCGCCCAGGACGGCCAGTGGTTTACCCTGCACGTGGTGGTCGAGGGCCGGCATGTCACGGTGGATGTGGGCGGCCGCCAGCTCGTCGATTGGATCGAGCCGAACCCGCCGAAGCCGCCGTCGGACAGGCCAGGGCGGGTGCTGAGCAGCGGCACCTTCGCCCTGCAGGGGCACGATGAGCGCAGCACCGTCTACTACAAGAACATCTACGTCAAGCCGCTCTTCCCGCTCGCGGACTACCACGTCCATCTCAAGGGTGGCCTGGGCATCGACGACTTGGTCGCGATCTTCCAGCCGCGTGCGGTCAAGATCGGCGTGGCCGAGAACTGCGGCGTCGGCTTTCCCACCAATAACGACGAGGGCTTGAAGCGGGCCTTGCAGAGGCTCGAAGGCAAGCCCGTCTACCGGGCCATGCAGGCCGAGGGACGCGAGTGGGTCAAGATGTTCTCGCCGGAGATGATCGCGAAGTTCGACTATGTCTTCACGGACTCGATGACATGGACGAACGACCGTGGCAAACGGATGCGCCTGTGGATGCCGAACGAGGTCGAGGTCGGTGATAAGCAGCAATTCATGGAGATGCTGGTCGAGAGAACGGTCGGCATTCTCAACAACGAGCCGATCGACATCTACGTCAATCCCACCTTCCTGCCGGCCGTTATCGAGAAAGAATACGATACTCTCTGGACGGACGAGCGGATGGACAAGGTGATCCAGGCGGCAGTGAAGAACGGCGTTGCCATCGAGATCAACTCCCGGTACAAGCTGCCCAGCGAGAAGTTCATCAAGAGGGCCAAGGCGGCGGGCGCCAAGTTCTCTTTCGGCACCAACAACGGCAGCAAGAACGATCTGGGCGATTTGGGCTATAGCCGCTTGATGGCCGTACGCTGTGGCCTGACGAAGGAAGACATGTTCGTCCCCAAGCCCGACGGCCAAAAGCCGGTCCAAAAAAAGGGTTTGCCCAAGTGAGATTCTGTTTGTAGTGACGCCGTAAGGCGTTTCTTAGAAGTCCGAAGTGTGATGTTTGATTTCTGATTTATGAATCAACAATCAAACATCAACAATCTCACTTTCTCCCGGCTGCGTCCAGAGGCGACTTGCGTGGGCAGGCTCCTGTGAGAAGCTCACAGCCATCATCGGTAATGAGAATGTCGTCCTCGATGCGGACGCCGAGCTTGCCCGGGATGTAGATGCCCGGTTCGATGGTGATGATCTGGCCGGCTTGCAGCTTGCCTTTCGCGCCCTCTTTGAGGAAGGGGATTTCGTGGATTTCGAGGCCGAAGCCGTGGCCGGTGCCGTGGCCGTAGACGGGCAGGCCGCTTTCGCGAATGGCATTCCTGGCCGCTGCATCAACCTCCACCAGTTCGACACCCGCCTTTGCCACTCGTATTGCTGCGGCTTGTGCCTTCTCCACAACCTCATAGGCCTGGCAGTAGGCGGTTGTCGGCTGGCCGAAGGCGAAGGATCGCGTGATGTCGCAGCAGTAGCCGTTGTACCGGGCCCCGAAGTCGATCAGGATGGTGTCTCGTTGGCCGAGCTTCCTTTGTGAGGGTTGATGGTGGGGCCGGGAGGCGTTGGGCCCGAAGGCCACGATCGTATCGAAGCCGATCTTCGCGCCCTGCCTGCGCATCTCCAAATCGACTATGCCGGCCAGTTCGCTCTCCGTGATTCCCGGCCTGACATGACGCACCGCTCTCTCGAATGCCGTCGCGGCGATGGCGGCAGCCGACCGGATCGCGGCCAACTCGCCCTGGTCCTTCACGCTCCGCTGGTCTTCAACCAGGCCGTCCATCGCCTTCAGACGAACCGTCAGGTTCTTCTTGAACGCGTCATATTGTGCCAGGGAGATGGACTTCTCAACGGCGATGGCCTTTGCCGATTTCAGCTTTCCCACCAACTTGCCGGCCGCCTCGGCGATGGGGTCTTTGCGCTCGACGATCCTCACTTGGGGACATTCCTTCTGCGCCTGTTCGGTGTATCGGCTGTCGGTCAGCAGGTACACCGAACCCGGGGTCACCAGCGTCCAACTATCATCGCCGGAAAAGCCGGTGAGATAGGTAACATTCGCTGGCTTGGTCAAGGCCAGAGCGTCGATACGATTCTTGCCGAGCAGTCTGCGAATGGCCCGGACGCGTCGTCGTGTACATTCGTCATTCATGGGCTAGCGTTCAGAAGTACGCACGGAATTCGGGTCGGTGGCGTCGGCCCGCTGCCCGCCCGAGGGGGCTCGCTTGGCCTTCATGTTTCTGCGCGAGACCAAACGGGATCGGTCCTGTCGCTCTTGGTCTTTGAGTCGCTTGAGGAAGACATCAAGATCGCCGTTACAGGCGTCAAACAACTTCTCACGCGTCGCTCGCACTTCTTCAACGATAGGGTCTTTTGTCATAGTTCGGTATCCTCCGGCGGCTCCAATATCTCCTCGGGCGTAACGATCAAGGGAGTTGCACGTCCCAGTCGGTCATTGACGCTCATCAACCTTCTGATCACTCCTCCATTGGCGATATGGGAGCAATTCCAGGTAACCAGATAGTCCATTTCATAGGAGACAGCAAACGCAAAATGCGGAATATCCGCCCGTGCCTTGCCGGACAGGCCCAGCGTTCTCTCATAGTGCTTGGCAAGAGTTTGTACGTCTCTTGTCTGCGTGAGGATCGGTAAGTGCTCGGCGAGTTGCAGACGACGCGCTCTCATTTCCAGATCGCCCGCTCGGATCTCAGCCATGACAATCTCCGAGAGGTACAGTTCAAAATGCTCTCTCGCCGTCTGCCACCAATCATGGGTAACCTGCTGATGAGCCGCCGTAATCAAGTCCCTACTGGGCGAGGCGGCCAGATAGCTCAGTATTGTGGTCTCAAGATAGACTCTTAACATGGTCTTTTCACATATCCAGAACTCGTGCGCTGCATTTCGGAAGCCACAGGTTCATTATACCAAGCCTGCGGAATGACGGTAGGATTTCATGGAGATTGTCCGGGTCTTCCGGTATACGGACTTGGCTTGCTGGACTTTTGTTTGCATACTTTCTATAGAGCGGGATCGGACGGAGGGAAGTCCTGCAAGTTGAACAGTTCGCGGTGTTTTCCGCAGGGGAGAACTGTCTTTGCTCAAGAGCTTGGCACAGTAGGGCGCGGGTGGCACCGGCAAACTCGTTTGTCGTGTCCTTCTGCCAGACGGGACCAGTGGATAGGCCCACGGACAAACGAGTCTGTCCGTGCCACCCAGTTAAGCGACAGCTTACGGAGGCAGGCTCTACGACTCACGTCCATGAGCAGGACGGCGGTGGCCGTCCTTTTCCTGTCTTGTTAGCGCGGTGAAAGGCGGTTAGAATGGGCGAGTGATCCGACGGAATTTCCGGGTGATTGTTCCTGAGAACCACTAACCGATGCTGCTACTGCTGCCGATTCGCACGAGTATCTGGCCCAGGCGGACCCCCTACGCGAATTACGCCCTGATCCTCATCAACATCGTCATCTTTCTCCTTTCTTACTCCTTCGAACGGCAGTACGCCTATGTTGTCGGTGACCAGATTCTTCGGTTGCCCATCCGCCCGTGGGCGGCGGACTGGGTCCTGCTGCCCGGCTACTGGCATTACTGGCAGTTCCTCTCGTACGCCTTTCTGCACGGCGGCATCGTGCACATCGTCAGCAACATGTTCTTCCTCTACCTGTTCGGGAACAACATCAACGACAAGCTGGGGCATCTCCGGTATGTTCTCTTCTACCTGACCGGCGCGATTGTCAGCGGGGCGGTCTTTACTCTTCTGCACCTGTCTTCTGTCGTTCCGACGCTCGGCGCCAGTGGGGCGATCTCGGCGGTGATCGGCGCGTACCTGGTTCTTTTCCCTCAGACCCAGATCACGGTGCTCTATTGGATCGTCTTTCTACTCGGGACGTTCGAGATCCCGGCCCTGTACTTCATCGGCTTCAAGCTGATCATCTTCGACAATCTGATCACCCGGATCACGCCGGCCGTGGCGTACGAAGCGCATCTGGCCGGCTACGCGTACGGAATCGGCTTGCTGCTGCTGCTTCTGGCCACTCGGATCCTCAGTGGGACCCAGTACGACCTGTGGCTCATGATCCAGCAATGGAACCGGCGCCGGCAGTACCGCGATGCGGTGGCGTCGGGCCTTGATCCCTTTGCGGGCGTGGGGGGCCGCCGGCAGGTGGAATCCCGCGAGGTCCCCAGGACGCCTGCCGAACGCCAGCAGCAGGCGAAGATCGAGCAGATTCGCCAGGCGATCGGGGACTGGATCGAACGGCACAACCTGGCCGCGGCGGCGGACCTCTACCTGGAGTTGATGCGGCTCGACCCCCAGCAGGTGTTGCCGCGTCAGCACTTGTTAGATATCGCCAACCAGTTGGCGAGCGATCATCGTGCCGCGGAGGCAGCCTCGGCCTACGAACAATTCCTGGCGTACTACAAGTCCACGTACCAGTACCCCGAGCAGGTCGAGCTGATGCTCGGCATCCTCTACTCCCGCTATCTGCACGACCCCGAGAAAGCGCTCCAGCATCTGCAAGCCGCCGCCCAGAGGCTCGTCGATCCGGGACAACAGCAGATGTGTCGCGACGAATTGGCGCGGCTGGGCCGCTAATACACAGATTTTCTGCACAATTGTCGCGTCAAAAGCCGACATACGTCTTGACAGGCAATAGGGGGATTTGTAGGTTTGCAGACGAAGGATCGCCCTATCTGCGGGCTGTTCCAAGGCTGTGGGAACATCTTTAGGAGGCCGAAAGATGGAAGCTCGCGTCCAACTTCCCGAGCGTGCTGTAGGTGTGACGTTGTTATTTGCTTTGCTGCTCGCCGTCGTGCTGATCTTGCCGGCCGTAGCGGCTCCGGATCCCAACGCTTCCGTTGGTCCCGTGGTGCTGCCGGGCGACACGGTGGCCAGGGCGACGACCAGCGAGTCGTATGTGGCAGAAGTCGTCGGCAACGACGTGCGCATTCGCTCCGGTCCCGGCACGAACTACTATCAATGCGGCAAGCTCTACGCGGGGGACCGGGTTCAAGTCGTCAAGTCCCAGCAGGGCTGGTCCTGCATCGTCCCGCCCCCGGGATGCTTCTCCTGGGTTGCGGTGCAGTACGTGAGCATCACGCTGCAGAATCCGACGGTGGGCGTGATTACGGGCGACAACGTCGGGGTCTACACCGGATCGGATACGGAAGAGGCGAAGTACTCCACCAGCAGGCAGGTCGTGCTCAATCGGGGGCAGACTGTGAAGCTGCTGGGCGAGGAGAAGGACGACTACTATAAGATCGCCCCGCCGCAGGGAGCGTATCTCTGGGTCAGCACCCAGTATCTCCAGCCGTCGGACAAGTCGCTCGCCAGGGCGGGCGATACGAACGCGGCGGGTAGGCCGGCAGTCGCGAAGAAGCCGGGCGACCCGAATGCGGCGTCCAAAGGGCCTCTGATGGGCTTGGATCTGTACTACTCTCTCAGCGAGAAGGTCAAGGCCGAGCACGAGAAGAAGCTGGCCGAGCAGAACTATACGGAGTTCAAGAAGAAGCTGGCGGAGTTGGTGGCGCTCAAGGATGGCAGCCGGGCGGCCCGCTACGCGGAATACACCCTCAAGCAGGTGGAACGGTACGAGATGGCCTGCACGGTGGGCAAAGAGGTGGAGGCGCAGCAGAAGGAGCTGCAAAAGACCAATACGAAGATCGACGAGGCGCGAACCACGAAGTTGGGGCTGATCGTCGATCGCAGCAAGTTTGCTGTTACCGGCCGGCTCGAGACCTCCAGCGTCTACAACGGCGTCGGACAGGCCAGACGCTACCGCATCCTCGATGACGCGGGCAGGACGACCTGTTACGTGACGCCGGTCGGACCGGCTGTGAATACGGACTTCAGCAAGTACCTCGGTCACAAGGTCGGCCTGGTTGGCCCGATCGCGCCGCATCCGGACACGCAACGAGCCTTCATCGAGTTCACCGAGATCGTGCTGCTCGACTCCGACAAATGACTCGAATCGACGCCGCAAGGACGTGGGTTGTTGATTCGCCAGAAAAAAGGAAGTCGTGCCAAGGATGGCGCGACTTCTTTTTTAGTTTTAAGTGTGAAGTTTCAAGTTTGAAGCGGATGCCCTTCCGGCTTTCCACTTGACACTTCAAACTTCCCACTTCAAACTTCGAAACTGTCGCAATCGCGGTAGGCGTCGATCACGGCCCGCTCGCCTTCCTTACCGCGTTTGCTCCTGCCGTGCTCCATGCACAGCGTGCCCTGGTAGCCCTTCCTGGCCAAGTGCCGGAAGATGTTCTTGTAGTTGATCTCACCGGTGCCGGGCTCGTTGCGGCCGGGGTTGTCGCCCACGTGGAACGCCGCGATCTCACTATAGGCCTTATCAATATTGGGAATGAGGTTTCCCTCGGTGATCTGCTGGTGGTACAGGTCGTTGACGATCTTGACGGACGGGCTGTTGACCGCCTTGCAGATCAGGTAGGCCTGCGGGATCTTCTGGAGGAACAGGCCCGGGTGATTGGCCCACCAGTTCAAGGGTTCAATCACGATGACCATGCCGGCCGGCTCCGCGATTTCGGCGCAGCGCCGCAGATTGTCGACCAGGTTGGCGGTCTGATAGTCCCATTCCAGCCGCTGGCTGCACAAGCCGGGGGCAATGAGTGCCCACTTGGCATTGGCTCGCTTGGAGGTCTCCACCGCCTGCTTCGTGAGATTGACGATCTGTTTGCGGATTTCCTCGTCCGGGGTCACCAGCGTCGCCTTGCTGAAGTCGGCGTACATGACGAAGGGCCCCAAAGTCATGCCGAGCCGGCTCATCTCCTGGGCGATCTTCTCCTGCAACTCGGGGGTCTTGCCCATCAGACCGTTGTCGAACATGGCCGAAAACCCCTCATCGGCCATGAACTTGAGCCGATCGATGGGGTCTTTGCCGGCGTGTTCCTGGAACTGGTCCAGGCTCGGCGCGTACTTGAGCTTGAACTTCTTCGGCGCGTCGGCGGCCTTGGTCATGGACGACACCGCCGAGACCGCCACCGCCGCCCCGGCCGCACTGGAGAGGAAACCCCGGCGGGAGAGGGGCGAGTTGTTCTGATGATCTGTCATTGGATACTCCTAATCTACTGCCGTCTTTCACCGATCATGTGGTTGGAGATTGCTTCGTCGCTTCGCTCCTCGCAACGAAGCAATCTCTTTCCACGATGATGGGAAAGGCTGATGAAACAATGGACTACTTCTTCATGGCGGTCCATTTCTGGGTGCTTTTGGAACTGGCCACGACCGTCTCGATGAAGAGCAGTCCCCGAACGCCGGCCTCGACGCTGGGGAAGTCCAGGGCCAACTCGCTCGGCTGCTCGCCGGCGATCTTGCATTTGACGGTCTCACAGAAGTTCATGTAGTTGTTCGCGAAAGCTTCGAGGAAGGCTTCCGGGTGGCCGGAGGGAATGCGCGTGCCCCGTCCGGCGGCCGCACTGTAGGCGCCGATGTAGCCGTTGCCTCTCTTCCAGACCTCTTCCGGCTTGTCCATCCGGCGGACGTACAGGTAGTTTGGATGCTCCTGGTGCCAATCGAGGCTGGCCTTCTCGCCGTGGACCCAAATTGCGAGGTTGTTCTCTTCGCCGATAGAAATCTGGCTGGCGTGCAGGACGCCCTTGGCGCCGTTATCGAACTTGAGCAGGCAGTTGCAGTCATCGTCCACGAGCCGGCCGGGGACAAAGGTCGTCAACTCGGCGCAGATGTGGCTGATCTTGAGGCCCGAGATGTACTCGGCCAGGTTGGCCGCGTGGGTGCCGATGTCGCCGACGCAGCCGCCGGCGCCGGTCTGCTTGGGATCGGTCCGCCAACTGGCCTGCATCTGGCCGGTCTTCTCCAGGGCCGTGGCCAGCCATCCCTGCGGGTACTGCACGACGACCTTACGGATATTGCCCAGCTCGCCCTTTTTCACCATGTCGCGAGCCAGCTTGGCCATCGGGTAGCCGGTGTAGTTGTGCATCAGGCCGAAGACCAAACCGGTCTTTTCCACGAGTTTCCGCAGGTCCTTGGCCTCTTTGGAGTCCAGGGTCATGGGCTTCTCGCACATCACGTGGAAGCCGGCCTTGAGGAAGTCCCGCGCGATCGGGAAGTGCCAGTTGTTGGGGGTCGTCACGGCGACGAAGTCGATCCGCTGCTCCGGCGGCAGGGCGGACTCGGCCTTGATCATCTCCGTGTAGTCGTTGTACACGCGATTAGGATCAAGGGCCAAGTGCTTGCCCATGTCCTTAGACTTCTTGGGATCGATATCGAACGCCCCGGCCACGAGTTCGATCTCCCCATCCAGGCGAGAGGCCTTGCGATGGACCTCGCCGATGAATGCCCCGGGACCTCCACCGATCAAACCCATTCGTAACTTCCGATCCAGTTTCATGCCTGCTCCTTTCAACTTGACGGTGTTGTGGACTCATTTCTTGACGGAACTTCTGCGAAAGGGAGGTTAGGCTTATTCGCAGAAGTTCTGCTATGTCGATGAATGTGCTCACGGGACCTGAGGCCCGCGTGTGTTTTCCTCCTGTACAATGACCTGTGGCGATTATAGGAATTCAACGCGGCAAAGCAACCGCAAATGCCGGCTCGGAGGCCCGAAATCGCCTTGGGAAACGCCAATATACCCCGCGCCAAACCGCTTCGCAAGCGTGGACCGAACCAGGGGACAAACTTAGCATTGACAATCCTCGGCCCAAGCCTTAAACCTTGGTCGAATTGACTCTTTGAGGTTGATCCTGGCAGCCGTGAGGTGATATGCGGACAGACATCCATCCCGTTTCCGTCGATCTGTACTTTCTCCCGGTGACGACGCGGGTGCCGCTGAAGTTCGGACCCGAGACGTTGACGTCGGTCATCTGTGCCCGGGCCTGCCTGACCGTGGTGGATGGCCAGGGCAATCGCGCCCAGGGCTGGGGCGAGACCCCGCTGAGCGTCCAGTGGGTCTGGCCCAGCAGCATCGCGTACCAGGAGCGCTGTGACGCGATGCTGGAAATGTGCCGGCGGCTGGCCCAAAGCTGGGCCTATTTCCGGGGCAAGGGCCACCCCCTCGAGGTGGGCCACGACTTCGAGAGATCGGAACTCCCGGACCTGCTCAAGGACTTCAACCGCAAGCGTCGTAGCGGCAAAGAGCCGATGCCGTGGCTGGCGGCCCTCGTTTGCTGCTCGGTGTTCGACATCGCTTTGCACGATGCCTATGGGCAGATCCTCGGCGTTCCGGTCTATGAGACCTATGACGCCAAGCACATGAACGTGGACCTGAGCTACTTCCTCAAGCCGGCGGCAGGCACGAAGGTGTCCTTTGCCGGCAAGTACCCGGTGGATTTCTTCCGTCGGCCGCCGGCCCAGCGGATGCCTGCCTGGCATCTGGTTGGTGGCAAAGACCTGATCGACGCTGCGGAGCTCACCGGGCAGGAGCCGAAGGACGGCTACCCGGTTCTATTGCAGGACTGGATCGAACGGGACGGGCTCAAGTGCCTCAAGGTGAAGCTGCGGGGCAATGATGCCGCGTGGGACTACGACCGGCTGGTTAAGGTCGGCGAGATCGCCCTCAAGCACGATGTCCTGTGGCTGACCAGTGACTTCAATTCCACCGTGCAGGACCCGGCGTACGTCAACGATCTGCTGGATAAGCTGGTGCGCGACCATCCGCGCATCTACCAGATGATTCTCTATGTCGAGCAGCCGTTCCCGTACGATCTGGAGGCCAACCAGATCGACGTGCACAGCGTCTCGGCCCGTAAGCCACTGTTCATGGACGAGAGCGCCCACGACTGGAAGCTGATCCGGCTGGGACGGCAGTTGGGCTGGTCCGGCGTTGCCCTCAAGACCTGCAAGACCCAGACGGGGGCGTTGCTAAGCCTGTGTTGGGCCAAGGCCCACGGCATGACCCTCATGGTGCAGGACTTGACGAACCCCATGCTGGCCCAGATTCCGCACGTGCTCCTGGCGGCCCACGCGGGAACGATCATGGGCGTGGAGACGAACGGGATGCAGTTCTATCCGGCCGCCTCCGCGCCGGAAGAGGCGGTGCATCCGGGACTCTATCGCCGGCGCAACGGCGAAGTGGACCTGTCCAGCATACGCGGCCCCGGCTTCGGCTATCGGCTGGACGAGATCAAACGGCAATTGCCGGAAAAGGCCGCCACCTTTTCCAAGTAGGAGATACGAGTCGTAGATTCGGCTATGACAGTGGCGAATAGCTATTCGTAGGGTGGGTTCTTAACCCACGCGTCTGCCCGACCGATGCGCAGTTAACGCGTGGGTTAAGAACCCACCCTACGTGCTGGTTGTGATAGCAGCGAGTGGCAGCCTCAAGGCCGAAGGCCTTGGGGATGGCGAGTGCAAACCATCCCCGAGCTTCGCTTGAGGCCGCCACCCGCATACGAATTGTCTCACCGGGTTTGGGAGTGACTGAACATGGCAAGACTGAGTGCTTTTGCGGATGAAGTGACGGAAGATTTCCGGGGTCAGGTCGAGTTCCTCGCGAAGGAGAAGGTCGGCTACATCGAGCCGCGCTTCATCAACAAGAAGAACATCATGGACCTGAGCCAGAAGGAGATGGCGGACGCCCGCAAGCTGATTCGGGACCGCGGCCTGAAGGTCAGCGCGATTGGCTCGCCGATCGGCAAGGTCAAGCTGGACCAGCCTTTCAAGCCGCACTTGGACAAGTTCAAACGTGCGGTCGAGCTGGCCCAATACTTCGAGACGCCTTTCATCCGCATGTTCAGCTACTATGCCCCGGAGGGCAAGAACATCGACGACTATCGGCACCAGGTTATGGACCGCATGGTGGCCAAAGTCGAGATGCTGGCGGGCACCGATGTCGTCATGGTGCATGAGAACGAGGCCAACATCTACGGCCATGCGGCGGCCAACTGCGTGGAGATTGCCAAAGAGATCAACTCGCCGAAACTGCGGCTGGCGTACGATCCCGCCAACTTCGTCTGGGGCGAGAAGATCACGAATAATGTCGAGGTCTGCTGGCCCCTGATGAAGCCGTACGTCGTCCACATCCACATCAAAGACTGGAAGCTGGGCGAAAAGGAAGTTGGCAGTATGCCCGGTCAGGGTGATGGCCAGATCAAAGAACTCTTGGCCGAGCTGGCGGCGATGAAGTACCAGGGCTGTGTGACGATGGAGCCGCACTTGCTGGCGGGCGGCCAGTTCGGCGGCTCGACCGGGCCGGAGCTGTTCGCCAAGGCCATCGCGGCGGTGCGAAACCTTGCCGGCGAGGTCGGTCTGAAACTAAATTGAGCACCTGGACACGGACGAGCGCGGACAAGCACCGACGAACACGGACGACATCATCCGTGTGAGTCCGTGTCCGTCCGTGTTCGTCCGTGGAAAGTCGAAGTCTTAGAGGAACCGAAACATGAAGACATGGAACTTTGGAGTTGTGGGCGCCGGGTTGATCGCGGATTTCCACGCACGGGCGATCCGCGACATCCCCAATGCCAAATTCGTTGCCTGTTGCGATACGGTGGCGCCGAAGGCCCAGGCCTTGGCCGCCAAGTACGGGGCCCGGGCGTATAACAGTTACGAGGAGCTGGTCCAAAGCGACGACATCGATATCGTGACCATTGCCACGCCGAGTGGGCTGCACATGGAGCCGACCGTCGCCGCCGCCAAGGCGGGCAAGCACGTGATCTGCGAGAAACCCATGGAAATCACCCTGGAGCGGATCGACGCGATGATCGCGGCCCACAAGAAGACCAAGACCCGGCTGGGCGGCATCTTTCCGTACCGCTTCAACGATCTGATGGTGCCGTTGCGGGAGGCGATCCAGTCCGGCCGGTTCGGCACGATCACCTATGCGAGCGTCTACGTGCCGTGGTGGCGCACCGACGCCTACTACAAGGACTCCTGGCACGGGACGCAAAAGCTCGATGGCGGCGGGGCCTTGATGAACCAGTCCATCCACATGGTGGACATGCTGTGCGACCTGATGCCGCCGATCGAGTCGGTGCAGGCATACACGGCCACGCTGGGCCACACCATCGAGACCGAGGACACCGCCGTGGCCGCGCTGCGCTACAAGACCGGGGCGCTCGGCATCATCTACGGCACGACCGCGTCGTTCCCCGGTCAGTTCCGCCGGTTCGAGATCACGGGTACCAGGGGCACGGTCATCAACGTCGAGAACAGCATCACGGTCTGGCAGTTCGCCGACGAAAGGCCCGAAGACGAGCAGATTCGGCAAAAGTGCATGAAAATCCAGGGCGGCGGCGGTGTCGCCGATCCGGCCGCGATCACGCATGAGAACCATACCCGCAATTTCAAGGCGTTCCTCGACGCCCTGGAGACGGGCAAGGATTTCTGGATCAGCGGACCCGAAGCCCGGAAAGCCGTCGAAGTGATCCTCGCCATCTACAGGTCGGCGAGAGAGAAGAAGCTTGTGAAGCTGGGCTGAGAGGCGGAAATCCGAAATTCGAATATCGAAATCCGAAACAAGCACGAAGGCTCAAATGTTCAAAATCCCAAACAGTCCGCTCGTTCCGCTGGTTTGGAACATTTGAATTTCGGTCATTAAGATTTGTTTCGGATTTCGTGCTTCGGATTTGAGCGGCAGATGCTCTCTGTCATGCCGAGATTTCAGGACTGTGTGCTCAGCACTTCGTGCGGTTTCACGCCGGGCTTGGGCTCCTGGGTCACCGCCTCGACGGTGGGTGTCACTTGGATGCGCCGGTACTTGTAGACGTCCAGCCGGGAGGGTTTCTCGCGGGTGAACTTGATGCCCCGGCCGGTGATGATGTCCTTCTCTTCGCGGATGAAGTCCACGTATTGCAGCAGGGCCCAGGCACTGTTGTTCCAGCGCATCTGGTAGCCTCTCTGGTGGGCCTGCCGCTCCATCATCAGGCGTTTGTTCTCGTTGAAGACGAGGAAATCGAGCGTCTGGGCGATCTGTTCGACGGACGGCTCTCCGGGATCGACCAGGATGCCGCGGGCGTACCGGCCGATGATCAGACCCTCGGGACAGGGCTTGTTGGAGTGGATCAACTCCTGGGCGTAGCGGAATTTCGTGGTGATGGCGGCTCGCCCGGCCCCCAGGGTGTCGGCCAGGATGCCGCTGGAGATCTGCTGCATGTTCAGGTAGGGCAGGAGCATCGCGTTGGTCGCGCCGTACAGCTTCAGCAGCGTGTTCTCATCGAGGAAGGTGTCGAGGAAGACAATGTCGTACTCGTCGAAATTGGTCCCGCCGAGCTCTTTGACCTTGCACCACTTCACTTTCGCCTGTCCCAGGGCTTGATCGACGGAGGCGTGAAATTGCCGATAGGGCTCGCCGCCTTCGGCCCGGATGAAGTCGGGATGACACTTGCCGGCGATGAGATAGACCATCCGCTTGCGCTGGTCCTCGGTGAGGGATTCGTCGAGAAACAGGCCGTAGCCGCGAATACCGTATTCGATCCCTTTGCCAGGCGAGAGCATGCCGAGCGTCGTGACGAGGAAACGGTTCTCCAGGTCGTATTCTTGCTTGGTGGCCAGACGGTCGAAGTAGGAGGGGTGGTGCATGCGCACCCCGTGGTCGATGTGCTTGAGCTTCTCGTTCGGTATTCCGTAGGTGTCCGATTCGAGGATCTGGATGGCGCTTTCGGTCGTGACGATGAGCCCGTCACTGTGTTTCGCCAGGTTCTGGATCGTGGTCTTCTCGTGCGGGCTGGGCTCGTCCGGGACCGTGTGCAGGTAGACGAGAGTGATCAGGCCCCGGTCGTGGAAAGCCCGGGCCAGAGTGACGAAACTGCTGCCTTCGCCGGATTTGCCCTCGGGGCTGGGGTCCAGGCCGAATTCGTGTTGGAGGGCGATTACCGTGGGATTCCGCGCCTCGCCGGCGCGCGTGCTGATATGGGTCACCGCGTCCCGCCACGACTGCGGATTGTGCTGGTCGATCACCAGATCGACCGGGATGTCATAGGGCTCGCTGCCGTTGTCGATGGCCGCGACGCGGATGTGGCCGACTTCGGAGGTGAAATGGGCCAATGCCGTCGCCAAGTCGCGCGAAAAGGTCCCGATCCCACACCTTCGCGGCGGATACGTACTGACGATCCGGATATTGTAAGGCATATGGTGCTCCCGCTGAGTCTAGGTAGAACTCCACTGTCTAAGACATCGGGCGTCGCATTGCGCTACCCAACGCGACGCCCGAACAGTATACGGAGCACCGACTTGGCGTGTTTGAGCGGTCGTTGCTAATCACGAACCGCCGGTCGCCTTAGATGGCAGCCATCACACCCCGAACGTAACCGACCGACTCGGCCAGGCCGGGCAGCGGGTCGTCTGGGCGGTCCTCGTACTCGAACGACACCATTCCGGTATAGTTGATCTTGACGAGAGTCCGAATGACTTGGGGGATATTGATGACGCCGCGACCAACCTCGGTCGTGCCGCCTTTGGGATCGGCCGCCGTCACGTCCTTGATGTGGATGTCCAGAAGCCGGTCGGCGAACTTCTCGATCGAGGTGGCCGAGTCCACACCGGCGCGGGCCGTGTGGCCGATGTCGTCGCACAGCCCGATGCGCTTGTCGAGATCCTTGATCTTCTCATAAGCGGTTTGCGGGATGGGGTAGGTCTTGTCGGTCGGGCCATGGTTGTGAATGGCGACCTTGATGTCATACTCTTTGACTTTCTTGTCCACCAGCGGCAGCAGGTCGGGTTCGGGCACGCCGATAATGACCCTCATCCCGGCGGCCTTGGCGTAATCGAACGCTTGGTTGACCTGGGCCTCGTTCCGCATGTAGATGACGCCGCCGCCATAGAGGTCCAGGCCCGCCTCCTTCACCTGCGCGACGGCCGCTTTGATCTGCTCCGGGCTGCTATTCATCGCCAGGTGGACATCCTTGAGGGCGATATGTTTGAAACCGACCCGCTGGGCCATCTCCAAGGTCTTCGCGAGATCGAACTTGCGGCACGTGTACGACGCCAGAGCCAGCTCGAAGGGCAGCTTGCGGCCTTCGGTCGCGGCCGGGGCTGACGCCTTCTGCCGGTTGCGGCCCTTACCCCTCTTGTTGCTTTCGGCACCCCAAACCGGCGCCGCGACGAAGGTAGCGGCTCCGGCGGTCGCGATCTGCAAGAACTCTCTTCTGTTGCGATTCGGTTCCATAGACACCGTCTCCTTTGCTGACAATCATACGTTGCTAAGAACTGGACTTCTGCAAAATGCACATTGGGCCTATATTCTTCAAGGAAATCTTATTCTTCGATTTCCTTGGAGAATTGACGCAAGTTGTTATCTGTTCGATCGTTACCGTTTGGGAAGGAGAAATCGAGAAACGAGATTTCTCCTTCCCAAAGTAGGCCCAATGTGCATTTTGCAAAAGTCCAGTAAGAACTCATCGCCATGATAGCCCAGTTGTCCCTGCGCGGCAATGACTTCACGAATTTCAGTCTGTACAAATCTTGCCCCTAGACCATCCGCGCGGTAAGCTGATGCACGGTCAGCGCAGGGACCCGGTAGTCACCGGCGATCCGCCCCTGACGATGAATGCCCAGATTGAGGAGTGCTTTTATGACAAGATTCAAGGGTCATCAATCGGCAATTCGCACCTTATCCCGTCGTGACTTCCTAAGAGCTTCGACTGCCGTGGGAGCGGGTCTGACCCTTCCTGTCATCGTCCCGGCCTCGGTCTTTGGGGCCCAGGCTCCCAGCGAGCGGATCGCCCTCGGCTGCATCGGCGTCGGCCGCATGGGGACCGACGATCTCCGCGAGGCGCTCGGCTTCAAACAGGTGCAGGTCGTGGCCGTTTGCGATCTGGATTCCAAGAGGGCGACCCTCGCCCAAAAACGGGTCGAGTCCGCCTACGCCAAGCAAAATCCCGGCGGGGACTACAAAGGCTGCGCCGTCTATGGCGACTTCCGGGAACTGGTGGCGCGGAGCGACATCGATGCCGTGCAGATCGCCGTGCCGGACCATTGGCACACGCTGCCCGCCCTGGAGGCGGCCAAGGCCGGCAAGGATATCTTCCTCCAGAAACCGCTGACGCTGACTATCCAGGAGGGACGCATTTTGAGCGATACGGTCCGCCGGTACAACCGGATCTTCCAGGTGGGAAGCCAGCAGCGGTCCGACACGAAGTTCCGGACCGGCTGCGAGCTGGTCCGCAACGGCCGGGTCGGCAAGCTCCAGCGGATCATTATCGGCTTTGGCACGGACCCCGGCTGTGGCCCTAAACCGACGATGCCCGTGCCCGAGAATCTGAATTATGAAATGTGGTTGGGACCGGCCCCGTGGGCGCCGTACACCGAAGAGCGGGTGCACCCGCAGAACAGTATCACCGACCGGCCGGGCTGGCTCCGCATCTCCGACTATGGGGCCGGCATGATTACCGGTTGGGGCAGTCACCACCTCGATATTGCCCAGTGGGGCATGGGCACCGAGTATACCGGGCCGGTCGAGGTTGAGGGCCAGGCCGAGTTTCCGAAGGACGGTCTGTGGGACGTGCACGGAACGTTCCACATCGAGTACACCTACGCCAACGGCGTCAAGATGATTTGCGACGACGAGAAGAAGGTCAAAAATGGCATTCGGTTCGAGGGCGACAAGGGCTGGGTGTTCGTCACCCGGGGGCGGGTCGACGCGGAGCCCAAGTCTCTGCTGCAGGAGACCATTGGCGCCGGCGAAACGAAGCTCTATGTCAGCAGCAACCACAAGGGCAACTTCTATGAGTGCATCAAGTCCCGCAAGGAAACGATCGCACCGGTAGAGGTGGGGCACCGCTCCTGCACGGCCTGTCTGCTGGGCGACATCGCGATGCGGCTCGGCCGCAAGCTGCGCTGGGACCCCGCCAAGGAGCAATTCCTGAACGACGCCGAAGCGAACAAGATGCTCTCCCGACCCATGCGAGCCCCGTGGAAGTTATAGGTCTCGTCGGTCCTGTCTGTCCCATAGGTCCCATTGTCTGATGCTTGCTAATTGCAGGAGTCAAAAATGAACGGTCACAAGGAACTGGGGCGAGCGCTTATGGCCGCCATGCTTCTAACGCCGGCTTGTCTACTGGCGCAGGACCCCGTGCCGACCGCCGCCGAAATCGCCAAAATGCAGGCGGCCGCACCGGATAAGCCCCGTGTGCAGCCTGTGAAACCTCATAAGCTTCTGGTCTTCTCGCGGTCCTGGGGTTACAAGCACACCGCCCGGCCGTTCGGCGCCAAGGCCATCGAGATCATGGGCCAAAAGACCGGCGCGTTCGAAGCGGTGCTCACCGAAGAGGATACCCTGTTCGAGCCCCAGAGCCTCAAGCAGTTCGATGCCGTCGTGTTCAACAATACGAACGAGGAGATCTTCCTGCCGGAGGATTTCGCCAAGCTGTCGCCGCCGGAGCAGGCCAAGGCCAGGCAGCGGGACGAGATGCTGAAGAAGAGCTTCGCTGACTTTCTCCAGGCGGGCGGCGGTCTGGCCGTCATTCACGCCGGCGTGGCCAGCTTTCGGGATTGGCCCGAGTTCGGGAACATCGTGGGGGCGCGGTTCGACAATCACCCGTGGGGCGCCGGCTCGACCGTTGTGCTGCGGGTGGAGGAGCCGAGTCACCCGCTGATGGCGGCGTTCAAGGAGCCCACCTTCATCGTGACCGACGAGATTTACCAGGTGACGGCCCCGTACTCGCGCGAGAATCTGCGGGTCCTGCTCACGGTGGACCCCGTGCGGACCCGCATCACGCCGGAGCAGAAGAAGAACATTCATCGGGAGGATATGGATTTCGCGATGACGTGGATCAAGACCTACGGCAAGGGCCGGGTCTTCTACTGTGCCCTGGGCCACCAGCACGAGCTCTTCTGGAATCCGATTGTCCTTCAGCATAATCTCGACGGCATTCAGTACGTTCTCGGGGATTTGCAGGCCGATGCCACGCCCAGTGCGAAGCTGACGAAGAAATGAAAGAACATGACTGCCACAGAGAACACCGAGAGCGCCGAGAGGAAACGGGATAGAAGACTATTCTGCTTCTCCTCTTCGCTTCGTCTCTGTGACCTCGGTACTCTCTGTGGCTTTCTTGTGAATTCGTGGTTGATAGCAGGAGTTCGGGAATGAATAAGAAGACCGTTCGCGCCGGCATTGTGGGCGCGGGTTTCTCCGCGTCTTTTCATTTCGAAGCGATTCAGCAGGTGTACAGCACCAACGTCGAGATCAAGGGCGTGTATGCCCTGGAAGGGGCAGAGGCCTACGGCGAGAAGCACGAGATCGCGGTTTACGATTCCCTCGAAAGGCTGCTGGACGATGTCGATGTGATCCATTGCTGTGCCACGGCATCGGCGCATGAGCCGATCGCCATTGCGGCGTTGGAGCGGGGCAAGTTCGCCATCGTGGAGAAACCCCTGACGGGCTTTTTCGGCGATGGCTCCGAGGACTTCAACGGCGAGACCTTCCCCAAGGAGACAGCTCGGGAGAAAGCCCTGGCGAGCATCGAGCGTATGCTCAAGGCCGAGAGCAAGAGCAAGGGGCGAATTCTCTACGCCGAGAACTGGATCTACGCCCCCGCCATTCAGAAGGAGCGCGAGATCATCGAGAAGACCGGGGCCCAGGTCCTTTGGATTCACGCGGAAGAAGCCCATTCCGGCTCCCACGCCCGGACGTATGCCTACTGGAAGTACTCGGGTGGGGGCGTGATGATCGGCAAGGGGTGTCACCCCTTAACAGCGGCCTTGTATCTCAAACGAGCGGAAGGCAAGGCCCGCAACGGCAAACCGATCCGGCCCAAGACCGTCACGGCCCGCATCCACGCGATGACGCGCATGCCGACCTTCCGCGATGAGGGCCACATCCGGTCCAACTACTTTGACATCGACGATTTCTCGATGATGCACATCACCTTTGAAGACGGGACCGCCGCGACGATCTTCGCCTCGGACATCATTCTGGGCGGGATTCACAACTGGCTGGAGGTCGCCGCGAACAACCATCGGACGTTCTGCAATATCAACCCCAACACGGCCATGCAGACCTACAATCCCGTGGAGGCGAATTTCCAGGACATCTACGTCGTTGAGAAGATCGGCACCAAGCAGGGCTGGACGTATCCGTCGCCGGACGAGGATTGGTTTACCGGCTACCCTCAAGAGATCGAGGCCTTCTACCGCACGGTCGCCTACGGCGATCCGGTAGAGAGCGACAGCCGCATTGCGGCCGACTGCATCTCGACGATCTACAGCGCCTACGTCTCCGCCGAGCGCAAAGGCGCGGAAGTTGCGATCAAGACCCTTTGACCGGAGGTCGGGAGAAGTCTGAGGCGGCATTGTTCTTGTCATCCTGAGCCGAAGGCGAACGATCTGGCCAGCGAACGAGCGAGCTTCCCGAAGTCGCAGCCCAGATCCTTCACTCCGCTTCGCTCCGTTCAGGATGACAAGGCTTGGAGCGGTTGCTCGCCTTCCTAATCTGTCTTGAATGCTGGAGCACGTGATGACGAACGAGCAATGGGAAAAGCTGCTGGCGGTGCTCGACGGGGAGGTCTTCGATCCGCTGCCGGTGGGGTTCATTATCGACAGCCCGTGGCTCCCCGGCTGGGCGGGCATTTCTACTCTGGATTACTACGCCAGTGACGAGAAATGGCTGGCAGCCAACCTCAAGGCGGTGCGGACGTTCCCGGATGTCATGTTTCTCCCGGGCTTCTGGTCCGAGTTCGGGATGTGTACGGAGCCCTCCGCGTTCGGGTCCAAATGCCGCTGGGCCGAGCACGACCTCCCTTTTGCGGATAAGATTCTCAGGGCGATCGAGAGTGTCGGCAGCTTGGAAAAGCCCAACGTCAGGGCGGATGGACTGCTCCCCTTCGTGATTCGTCGTCTGCAGCGCCATCAAAAGGCTATCGAAGAGGCGGGACATTCGCCCCGCTTCGCCGTCTCGCGTGGGCCGCTGAACATTGCCAGTTTTCTCCTGGGGACGACCGAGTTCCTGATGGCGATTCGCACGAATCCGAACGAGACTCATCAGCTTCTAACGCTGATCACCGATTTCATCGTCGACTGGCTGCAGTACCAGAAAGAACGCCTACCGTCCCTTCAGGGCATCTTCGTGCTCGATGACATTGTCGGGTTCCTGGGCGAAGGGGACTTGCGCGACACCGCCTTGCCGTATCTCAAACGCATCTTCGGCTGCCTCGACGTGCCCGTGCGGTTCTTCCACAACGATGCCCAGGGACGTGTGTGCGCGAAGTATCTGGCGGAGATCGGCATCAATCTCTTCAACTTCAGTTTTGAGCATTCGTTGGTGGAAATGCGGGAGTGGGCCGGCCCGGGTGTGACGCTGCTCGGCGACATTCCCCCGCGCGACGTGCTGGCCCAGAGAACGCCCGCCGAAGTGACGGCCAGTGTGCGAGCAGCGATTGAGCCTCTGACTGACAGGAGCCGGATTATCCTATCTTGTGGCGGCGGCGTACCTCCAGGCGTGCCGAGTGAGAACGTGCGGGCGGTCTGTTGTGGGGTGGGTTCTTAACCCACGCGTTCCCTTACGATTCCGCGCCCAATTCATGCCACTGGCGGCCGTCGGCTTCGATGAGGGCGTCGGCTTGCGGGAAGCTCTCGCTGCCGGCGGGGTACTCGAATAGCTTGGCCGGACTGTGCTGCCACGCCTCCAGGACCGGCATGAGAAGCTGCCAGGAGACCTTGATGCTGTCGAACCGCGTGAACAACGTCTGATCCCCCGCCATGCAGTCCAGCAGTAGACGTTGATAGGCTTCGGGCATTTCTACCCCGAAAATGTCCTTATAGCGAAACGTCATTTTGAGCGTACCGATGCAGATCTTCGATCCCGGCCGCTTGGCCTGGAAGCGCAGCGAAATCCCCTCCTCCGGCTGGATCTGAAAGACGAGCACGTTGGGAGGCATCTGCTCGAGCCCCACCGAGCCGAACAGCGAATGGGGAATCTCCTTGAACGTTACCACGATCTCGGTGTTCTTCTTCGCCAGTCGTTTGCCGGTACGCAGGTAGAAGGGAACATCCTTCCAACGCCAGTTGTCGATGAGGAGCCGGGCGGCGACAAAGGTCTCCGTCCGGGAATCGGGGTCCACTCCCTTCTCGGCGCGATAGCCGGGCACGGGTTGGCCGTCGATCCGGCCGGGCCCGTACTGGCCTCGAATCACACGGCAACGGGAGGGCGAAAGGGGGATGCCGGTCTGGTCCCAGCCGCAATCGAAGGGTCGAATGGCTCGCAGGAGCTTGACCTTCTCGTCGCGGACGCGATCGGCGTCGAAGGAAATGGGCGGCTCCATCGTCACCAGGGCCAGCATCTGGAGCATGTGGTTCTGGAAGATGTCCCGGAGAGCTCCGGATTTGTCGTAGTAGTCCGCCCGGTGCTCCACGCCCAGCGTCTCGGCGATGGTGATCTGGATATTGTCGATGTGATTGCGGTTCCAGATGGGCTCGAAAATAGCGTTGGCAAAACGGAAGATCATGATGTTCTGGACCGTCTCTTTGCCCAGGTAGTGATCGATCCGATAGACCTGTGCTTCCTCGAACCATTTCGAGATCGTGTCGTTGAGCTCGGTGGCACTTTGCAGATCGCGTCCGAAGGGCTTCTCGACCATGAGCCGGACTCGCTTCTCGCACGCGTGACCGTTCTTCCCCGACAGGCCCGCCGCGCCAATCCGGTCAATGATGGTCTGGTAGAGGAACGGCGGAACCGAGAGATAGAACACATTACAGCCGTCCACGTGGTGCTTCTCGCGCAATTCGGTCAGCCGGCTCTGGATGCGCGCGTAGGTCCCTGCGTCGGCGTAATCTCCGCTGAGATAGTAGAGCTTGCCGAGAAATCCCTTCACGGCCGCGGAAGAGACGCCCCCCGAGTTCTTCCGGATCGCGTCGGCGGCCAACTGGCGGAACTGGTCGTCGGAGTACTCGGTCCGCCCGCAGCCCAGCAGGCAGAACTGCTCACCCAGCAGGCCCCGCTCCTGGATCTGGGCGAGGCTGGGCAGCAGTTTGCGGTTGGCCAGATCGCCCGAGGCGCCGAAGACGACCAGCGCCGTGGGAGGGGCCGGCGTCTCGGCACAAATCATGTCCAAGGAGGCGACGGACGGATGAATCTCTCGGTTCGCCATTGTCGTACCCCCCAGTGAATGATCGTCAGGCGGTCGGAAAGCTTGTTTGTAGTGTGCTCGTAAGAGCATATACGAAGAAACGCCTTACGGCGTCACTACCAACGAGACGCGCCGCGTAACCGCAACCAACTACTCATCGTCGATCGGCTCGAAATCCTCCTTGCCCGCGCCACAATCCGGGCACACCCACTCCGCCGGCAAATCCTCGAACGCCGTGCCCGGCTGAACTCCATTGTCAGGATCGCCGACGGCTGGATCATAGACGTAGCTGCACAGGGTACATCGATATTTCATTCTCGGCTCCTTGCTGCCAATACCAGTGTCGCTTGGCGATGGCTAAGGCTGCAATGCGGCCAGTTGCCGCCGCAAGTCGGCCGCGTGGCGAACCTCTTCACTGATGATGGCTTGGACCTTCTCCCGGCCGGTCTCCGTGGGGACCATTTCCTTCAAGCCGACATAGTATAGGATCGAGTTCCGCTCCGCGTGAATGGCGATTTCGAGCAACTCGCGCGTGGACTCCTTGCCGGTGAGCTTGATGTTGCGGCCTTTCATGCCTTCGAACCCTCGGTCATCGGCCATCGCCTGCAGGTACAGGGACGCCTCCCCCTCGGGATCGAAGGTCGTCCCGCCCTTTTCCTGGTCGCTGAGCGTCTTTCTCATCTGCTGGAATGTCCGCAGGTGACCATCCTCCATGCCCGCCAGGCGCAGGAACATATTCTTGACTTGTGGGTCCGTGGTTTTCGCCCCGGCCTCGCGATAGAACTTGGCGGCGTTGCGCTCGATCTGTTCCGCCATCTCTAAGACTTCGTCGGCGTTGAAAGCGACAGCCATGCGTTTCCTCCTTCTCTATCTCGTAAACGCCTACTTGCGCTCGCCCATCTGGTGGTCCAGCATGAGCAGGGCGCCAGGGGCATTCGCCGCCATCTTGAGCATTTGGACGATCCGGTCCGCCGAGGCTTCTTCCTCGACCTGCTCCTTGACGAACCACTGCAGGACGTTGGCGGTGGCGTGGTCCTTCTCGGCGCCGGCCAGGTTCACGAGATCGTTGATGCACCCAGTGATGTACTGCTCGTGCTCCAGGGCCGCTTCGAAGGCGGCCAGCGGCGACTTCCACTCCTTGCCCGGTTCCTTGATCGCCTTGAGCACGACCCGGCCGCGACGCTCATTCACGTACTCAAAGAACTTCATGGCGTGCGTATTCTCCTCCCGTGCCTGGACCTTCATCCAGGAAGCGAAGCCCGGGAGGTTCCGCGACTCGAACCAGGCGGACATGGCCAGGTACAAGTACGCCGAGAACATTTCCTCGTTAATCTGTTCGTTCAGGGCTTTTTCCATCTTATTCGGTATCATGCTCTTGCCTCCCATACACCGTGGATATTGCAGTGTTCTCTGGCCGTGACGTTTTCTGCGGCCAGATTGAAGACCGCTTCCGGCGTCTGACCGGGCTGGAGGGACTGGCGATAGACCTTGCCGTCGGTGATGATCTCGACCCACTGGATGAAATGCTTCTCTTCCATCGGGTGGGGGACGCTGCCGATCTTCACCTTGAAGCCGCCGTTGAACTTCTCAATGACCGGCACATGTTTCTCCTTGCCTTGGTCCGCCGTCTTGGCTGCCCGGTGCTCCATCGGCTGGCCACAGCACGCGAGGTTGCCGCCGCCAGGGGTGAGGACCTCCACCACGTTGCCGCAAGCAGCGCATTTGTAGACCTGAAGCTTCTCTGCCATCTCTTTCTTCCCTTTCCGTTGTCGATTGTCAAGTAAGGTGCGGAGTTACGTTGGTAACCTACGTCCCGGTGGCACGGCCCAACTTGTCTGACCGTGCTCGCCTGGCTACTCCGTTGCGTAGGAAGACACGCTCAGACTACGCTTGGGCGTGCCACCCAAAGCCGATTTTTCAGAGCAGATTCTACACAATATCCGCTCCTGGCTTGTGGCCAGACCATCTCTCATTTGGCGATGCCGGCCGCTTGGTGCTTGGCCAGGATCTGATCGGCCAAACTATCCAAGGCGGCGAGATCCTCGTCTTTCGGTTGCCCTTTGGCGATGACCGGGGGCATCAGCTCCACCTTCAGGTTCGTCAGCAGTCCGGTGAGCTGATCGACCATCTTCCCGCCCCAACCGAAGGAGCCGATGATCGAGGCGAATCTCGTTTTGGGGCGCAGCGCATTGGCCACGAAAGCGGCGTAGGCCGCCTTCGGGTGCGCTCCCGTCAGGACCGTGGGCGAGCCCAGCACGATCGTGGCGGCATCGACGAGAGCGATGGCGAGCCTGCCCAAGTCCGCCACGGTGAGGTTGAACTGCTTGACCGTGATGCCGCGTTGGATCAGAGCCTTCGTGAAATGCTCGACCATGATCTTGGTGCTCTCGTGCATGGAAACATAGGCCAGCACCACCTCGTTCTTGACGTCGTCGCTGACCCAGCCCTGGTACGCGTTGACGATGAATTCAGGCTTGCTGTAGACCGGCCCGTGGCTGGGAGCAATCGTCTCGATTGCGAGCTTGCTCAGCTTTTCCAGGTTCTTCTTGATGATGGTCCGGAAGGGCATCATGATCTCGGCGTAGTACCTCTTGGCCGATTCATAGATCAGCGGCTCATCCTCAGCGTACAAGCTGCTCGTCGCCAGGTGCGATCCGAAGAAATCGCAGGGAAACAGGATTCGGTCTTCCTGCAGGTACGTGCCCATGGTCTCCGGCCAGTGGACCCAGGGGATATCGAAGAATTGCAGCGTCTTGCTCCCCAGCGGCAGCGTCTGGCCGTCCGCGATGGTGAGGAACTGGCTCTCGTCGAGGTGCAGGAGGTCGACGAGCATGGACCTGCATTTGGCGTTGGTGACGACCTTGGCGTTCGGATACCGGGCCAGCACGTGCGGAATCGAGCCGGAATGATCCTGCTCGGCGTGATGCGAAACAACGTAATCGATTCGGTCCACGCCGGAAGAGGCGAGGCTGTCCATGAGAACGCCGGTTTTCGTCGGGTCCACCGTGTCGAGCAGGGCGGTCTTATCACTGCCTTCCACTAAGTAGGCGTTGTAGGTGGTTCCTTCGGGCAGCGGGATCAGCTCATCGAAGAGCCGGCGATCCCAATCGATGGCGCGAACCGAGTAGACATCTGACCTGAGTTCCTGCATTCGATCAGTTCCTCACTGCATGAGTTCCTTCGCCGCGCTGAGGGCGGCGTCATAGTTTGGCTCGCTCGCTACTTCCTTGACTAATTCTACATAGCGGATGACGCCTTGTTTGTCCAGCACAAATACCGCCCGCGCCAGGAGCCGCAGGTCCTTGATGAGCACGCCGTAGGCCTTGCCGAAGGTGGCTTCGCGATAATCGGAGAGCGTCTGAACGTTTTTCACGCCCGCCGCCCCGCACCAGCGTTTCTGGGCGAAGGGCAGGTCCATGCTGACGACCAGGACGACTACATCATCGCCGAGTCCACTCGCCTCCTGGTTGAACCGCCGCGTCTCCAGGTCACAGACCGCCGTATCCAGCGATGGCACAGAGGTGATGATGCAAACCTTACCGCGGGTCAACGAGGATAGCTTGACGACCGATAAATCGTGGGCCACCAAGTCCGCATCCGGTGCTTTCTGGCCTGCCTTCACCTCATTGCCAATCAAGGTCAGCGGGCTGCCCTTCATCGTTACCAAGCCCGTTCGTTCTCCCATGTCGTTCTCCTTTTGTCCCGTCGGCCCGTGGCATCCCACCACGGCAGCGAGGGCGACTCCCAACAGGAGCCAAGTCATCGGGTTCTTTCGGCGGTCAGGATGCATCGGTCCCCATCCGTCAATAGTTCACAGCTTCGATTTCGAAATAGGCCCGCGGTTTGGCGCAGGCCGGGCAGACCTTCGGGGCCTCGAGCCCTTCGTGAACCAGCCCGCAATTGCGGCAGACCCATCGGACGGGCGTTTTCCGCTTGAAGACCGTGCCATCCGAGATGTTCTTGGCCAGTGCAACATACCGGTCCTCGTGGCGTTTCTCGGCGACGACAATCTTGCGGAACACGGCGGCGATTTCCGTAAACCCCTCTTTTTCCGCCACTTGCGCGAAACCCGGATACATCTCCGTATTCTCATAGTGTTCGCCGGCGGCGGCGGCTTGCAGGTTCTCCAGTGTGCCGCCCACGATGCCGGCCGGAAACGCTGCCCGAATCTCGGCGTCGCCGCCCTGGAGGAACTTGAACAGCCGCTTGGCGTGTTCCTTCTCCTGGTTCGCCGTCTCCTCGAAGATGGCGGCCATTTGCTCGTAGCCTTCCTCCCGGGCCCGGTCCGCAAAATAGGTGTAACGGTTTCGCGCTTGCGACTCCCCGGCGAATGCCGTCAGCAGATTCCGTTCGGTTTCCGTGCCCTTTAGATTCATTCCAGACCTCCTATGGGGAAGTAGAAAAGTAAGAAGTAGAGAGTAAGAAGGAGGAGGAAGGTTGGCGTCGCTCACTCAGGTGTTGACGCCTGATCCGCAGCGCAACCTCTTCCCCTTTGCCTTTCTACTTTTGCCTTCCTATTTCTGCCTTGTCTTGCACAGTTCGCAGTACCCTTCGAGATATACGGTCTTTTTGAGTACGGTGAACCGGGTGGTAAGGTTTTCCGGAATGTCGAGGGAATCAAAGGCCTCGTGATGGAAGTCTATGATCCGCTTGCACTTAACGCATTTGAAATGCTGATGATTTTTTAGATTGGCGTCGAACCGCTTGGCGTCGCCCGAGCCCTCGACCACGAAGGCGGCCCCGAGGTCGCTCAGCGTCAGCAGCGTCCGATTGACGGTGTCGAGCGAGATGCTGGGAAACGTCTCCCGGACTAGCCGGAACACGGCCTCCGCACCAGGGTGCTCGGTGCTTTCGATGAGGGCTCTATACACCGCCACGCGCTGCGGGGTGATCTTGAGACCGGTCGCGCGGCACTGTGCGCGAAAGGCGTCCAACTGCTCCTCAATCCGGCGTCCCGCCACGGGGTCTGTTGTTCCTCGCATGCATGTCCCCTCATGGGCCTGAGCCTCCGCAGGGCCCGTCGCCATCCAACTCCCAATTTAGACAAATCGCAAAAACTACTACGCTGTAATCCGCCAATGCCGCCGAAGGCATCGTTATCTCACGATGGTGTTCTTCTATGCGAGCTGCGCGCTATCATAGTCCCGCCAGCGCAGTTCCGCAAGCATTCTCTCGGAATCTTCGGGGTCGAATCGCGGAGACGACCATGACCCTGATTCTGGGCCGCATGAGCCCCTACACCGGCCGGGCCATGAAGTGGGACTGGGCCTTGAACGCCTCCAAGCTCGATCTGACGCCCGCGAAGCTCGAAATGGGCGATCTGCCGGTCGCGCCCGCGGTGATTCCCGGCAAAACGCAGTTGATCTGACACAAGCATGGCAGCGGGTGGCAGCCTCAGTTCGTAGTGTGCCCGTAAGGGCATATCAAGAAACGCCTTACGGCGTCACTGCGAACGTCTACTTCCACTTGCAGCGACGTTGGGGCAGGCGGTGGCTGCCGTGGCAATCCGTGCAGACCTGCTTGCCTTCCCTATCGGCGAGGACTGCCTGGTGCTGCGGCGTGTCGATCTTGTCCTTGGAGTGACAGTGCAGGCAGGAGGGATTGATCTTGTCCCGGGCGTACATGATGTCCGGGGCCGTGCCGTTGCCGCCGGAGGCCCAGGATTCGTCCGCGATGTGGGCGTCGCTGGCCCCGTGACAGCGGGCACACCCAATGTTCGCCTTGGCGTGCGTGACGGCGAGCTTCTCCTGCATGTAGTTGACATGGCAGACGAAACAGCGGCTGTTGTCGGCGGACGGTCCATTCGAAGCCCCACCCGCCGGCTCATCTTCGAGGAGCAACGGAGCACGCTGCGGCTTGGGGGGCTCGCTGGTAACAGGCTTTGGAGACTCCGCCTGAGCAATCTGGGTCTGGGGTGGCGAGGTTGTCACTGCCTGTTTGCAGGCGCCAATCAGAAGCATCCAGAGTACACAAGCCACCATGAGAGAGCCGTGCCAATGACCGTCCGGGCGGCACGGGCAAACTCGTTTGCCCGTGGGCGCTGGCACGCTTCGGTCCCTCCAAAGCAGCACCGCCAAATGAGTTAGCAACGTCCCGAATCCTTGAGATCCCCGCGGCGTTGGATGGGTGGCATCGTCAAGCGCAGCTTGGCGATGGCTCGATTCGACGGAGAAAAGAGCCATCCCCAAGGCCTTCAGCCTTGAGGCTGCCACTCGGACCCGAAGCTCGTATTGCCCCGGTCTCAAGGATTCTGGACGAATCCAACAAGCTTGGCGGTGATACCCGGTGCACAAGCGGCCTGCAGCCGCATCGCATCTGGAGATTCGCGACCGCGATGCGGAATCAGACATACTGCCAATCCCTGAGCCACTGATAATTGACCGGTAGATTGGCCCAGGCCTGATGGCCCGCGTGCTCCAGCTCCGCACTTTCCTTTACATCCAATTGCCGTCTTTCCTTTATGGCGGCGACGACGTTGTCCACTTCCTTCGGGCTGTTCATGCCGGGGATAGGGATGACGGTGTTGCTGTGCAGGATGTAGCGAATGGCCAGCCGGCCGCGCTGGTTGTTCTCCTCCGGGCTGCCTGCAAAGAGGGACGCGGCGGCAAAGGGCTTGATCCCGAAGGCCCCAATGTCACGCTTCTTCAACGCGTCGAAGACGCTGTCCTGCGGCGCTTTCTTGGTCATGGTCGTGAACGGAAAGCACACGACGTCGATCTGCGGGAAGTACTCGATCATGAACTTGATCCAGCGCCGGTCGTGGGAGGAGAAGCCGCCGAAGCGGGCCTTGCCCTGTTTCTTGGCCTGTTCCAGGGCCTCGACGATCTCGCAGGCGGTGTTGAAGGTGTGTCGGCCGCCCGGCTCCAGGCAGGTGATCCGCCACAGGTCCGTGTATTCCTGATCCGAGGCCTTGAGCAGCTCATCCAGCGATTCCAGAAGCTTCTTGGCCGTGCGGAAGTCCTCGTTGCGGACCTCCTTGGCTCCGTTCGACAGCGCCAGATAGGCTTTGTCCCGCCGGCCCTTGAGGGCCTTGGCATCCCGTTTGACCTCGTTGTCCCAGCAGGCGTCGATGTAATTGATGCCCGCCTCCAGGCACCGGGTGACGATCTCGCGGCGCTCGTCATCGTCACTGCGTGAGTGCCCGCCCAGACCTGCGGCGGAAACCATGAGATTGGTCTTTCCCAGCCGGCGGTATTCCATATCGGGGTTGTAGCTGGGAATCTTCGCGGTACTCACCGGCGGGTTGGCGCCCGTGGCGGTCAAACCCGCCGCCAGGCTCGCGGCGGTGGCGGCCGCACCGTATACGAACTGCCTGCGGTTGATCTCATTGTGATCCATCATCATCTCCTTCACTTCGCTGGTTGCGGGGGCCGGTTTGTCTGGAGCTGGAAAAGGGCGTTGATCTCCGGATCGGAGAGGACCCGATCGTAGAGGCGAAGGTCATCCAGGAGACCTTTGAACCCCTGACCGATGCGGACGGGCAACTCCTGTCCGGTTTGGATCGGCCACAAGTCCAGAAGACCGATGTCATGAATCTCGGCGGGCGCGCCGTCGAGGTAGAGCTTCACATCATCGTGCAGGTTCGGCAATTCCGCCTTCTGCACCACGACGGCGACGTGGTGCCATTTGTCATCGTGGGTCTCGGCATTCATATAGAGGTACCCGCCGCTCGGAGTGACGCCCACCCGGCCGCGAATGAAGCCCAAGGTGAACATTTGGCCGAAGTCCTTCTTGCCCCAGGAGACGATTTCCCCTTGCGAGGAAGTGGTTTTGATCCAAGCCGCGACGGTCCGGGGTCGTGTCCCAGCGATCCCCTGGTAGTCCTTGACCTCAATCGCGGCGCCCTTGGCGTCGAGCCGGATGGCTTTACCGGCTTTGCCTGGTGCGGAATTCTTCTCGAACGAGAGGTCCCCTTTGAGCGTGCCGTCGCGCTTATGTCCACTGGAATCCACAGCGGTGCTGCCTACCGTCTCATCGAACCGCCACCACCCGACCAGGTTCGGATCGGTGTCGAGCGTCACAGGCTTGCCGACGCCTCCCGCAACCGCCAGGTAACCAGAGAGGGCGAGGACGATCGCACACACGGACGAAGAGGTCCGCCACATAAGTCTTCTCCTGTCTCCACCAACTGACAACTGCAAACTGACGACCGGCCACTCAGCCCAAGCTCCAGGGGCTGCGCATGGGCTTGTAGAGCATCTGGTTGGCTTCCTCGCTGTCGGTGAAGCGCTCGGCGGCCGGGTCCCAGTGGAGCTTGCGGCCGAGCCGCATGGCGATATTGCCGAGGTGGCAGATCGAGGTCGAGCGATGGCCGATCTCCACGGGGGCCGCCGTCAGTTGGCGGCTCCTGATGCAGTCGAGGAAGTTGCGATGGTGATCATTGCTCTTGTACAGGTGGATTTCGTTGGCCCCGATGACCGTCGTCTTGAGAGATTCCGGGGAACCGGTCCACTTGTCGTCCCGCACGTCGATCCAGCCCTCGGTTCCTTCGAGACGCCAGGACTCCGTTTGGGCTGTCTTGCACGTGAATTCGACGCCGTTGGCATAGCGGGCCCGGAAACTCACCTTGGTCGCGGTGGTGAACAGGCCATCCGTGGGCCACTCACTGCCGAGGTCTTCGAACTCGACGGGGCCGGTGTCGTCGGTCCCGTTGGCCCATTGGATGATGTCAATGACGTGGGCGCCGAGGTTGGTAGTCTGGCCGCCGGAATAGTCGAGACCGAAGCGGAACGTGTAGAGACAACGATCCTTGTGGTAGGGGGCCCAGGGGGCGGGACCGAGCCACATATCGTAGTCGAGCCAGGCGGGAACGGGCGTCGGTTTCCAGTCCCGCGGCGGGGCTTCTTTGTTGTTCGGCCCGATGGTGCTGCTGACGCGCCGGAGCTTGCCGATGCGGCCGTTGCGAACCAGTTCGCAGAGGAAGCGGTACTGCTCGGCCGATCGGCGCATCGTGCCGGTCTGGAAGACGGTGCCGTGCCGCTGTACGGCCTGGGCCATCGCGCGGCCCTCCGCGACCGTCAGGCTCAAGGGCTTTTCGCAGTAGATGTCCTTGCCGGCCGCTGCGGCCATGATCACGGGGATGGCGTGCCAATGGTCCGGTGTGGTCACGCAGACGGCGTCGATATCGTCCCGGGCGATGATCTCCCGAAAATCGACGTAAGCCTTGCAGCCTTTGTAGCTTCCGGCGGAGCTCTTCTGGGCGTATTCGTTCTCGACGATCTTGCGGGCGGGCTCGCGCCCGAACCACTCCCCGTTCCAGCCCTTCTTGTACCAGTGTCCGTATTGGTTGTTGGCCTCGACCACATCGCAGACGGCCACCACCTGGACATCGGGCTGAGCCAGGAAGGCCCGCATGTTGTTCGTGCCCATGCCGCCGACGCCGATCGAGGCCAGGATGATGCGCTCGCTGGCGGCCGTGCGGCCCGCCTTGCCCAAGGCACTGGATTGGACGAAGAGAGGCAGACCCAGGGTGCCAAGGGCTGCTCCGGCCGCCTGCTTGAGAAAGGTCCGCCGCTTCATTGCGCTTGTCATAATAGTCCTCCGAATAGACGAATCTATGGACCAGCACCGGGACCCATTATAGCTCAGCGCGGCAGCGGTTAGAAGAGGCGACCTGATTTTGCGGAGTTCAAGCGGCCACCCGGCCCATCGTCCGTGGGCCTATGTCGGCCGGTGGGATGAGGGCAGAAAAAAAGCCTCTGCGACGGCGAGACGAGGTACTCGGTATCCTTATTTGCGTTTTTGCCTGATGTAATACTCGTCTGCTTCTTCGCAGAGGCACGCCCAATTGTAGGTGGCTCTCTCTTTTTTTCCTAACCGCCCCTCGTGCCCTCCGGATTCCGATTGGACATCCTTACGCGCTGGAAGGCACAAGTCCAGGTTAAGAGGACCTTGCTGGCCGCAGCTTCGAGCCACGTGTTTCAGCTCACCTGTCAGTCTTTATCTTCGGCAGGCCGGAATCAGTTTCTTGAGACTTTTTGGAGGGACCTTTCGCGCCGTGAATCGCGCGTATCAGTAGAGGCAATCGTGCCGGGCACGGGGACCTTTGCCGGTCATCTTACTCTGCCGGCCCTCACCCTGTTTCCGGCAGGACGGTTTGCCGCGACGCGGACAGTCTATCCGGCTTAACCCCGATAACCAGTTCCGCCCTCCGGCGGAATCTTCTCGAGAATTTTGTCAAAAAAGAAGAATGCCTCGTCGCGACCAGCGGCGAGGCATTCGTTTGTTCGCAAGATTCTGCTGCAGGATCAGACTACGATCAGTAGCCGAGTCGGCCCCAGACGGCCTTCTGCATCTTGTGCAGGTCCTCGTACGCCTCGTCGGACTGCGGCTGATACTGGTGCTGCGGGTTCGGCATCTTGCCGACGGCGATGGTCTCTTTGGAGTCCCACTTCCAGTAGTCGCTGTGGCCATCGACGAAGGAGACGTTCGTGCCGTCCCCGTGACGGACGTGCGGCGGGTCCCACCATCGCGAGGCGAGATAGTGCGTGGCGTAGCTATCCGGCGTCACGCGCCCCTCATCGAGGAAGACGATTCTCGAGGACGGGCCCGGCGTGGTCACCTCGCTCGACTTCTTCACCCAGAGCACCGTTCGGCCTACCCTGGTCCCGACATCACCATTGTGAGTCCCGTCTCGGTACAGGCCGTTCATGGCGTCCGTGGCCGAGTACGTTCGCATTTCGCCCCGAACTCCGGTCGGGCATTGATAGGCCTTGTCGGCGGGCACGTAGGGGTACAGGGCCCCGGCTCGGATGGCGCTGAGCTGCACTTCCTTGGCCAGTTTCCCGCCGGTCATGTAACCGCCATCGCAATCGGTGCCGACCCACCACTTCTCGAACTTGTGCCGGCCGCTGGTCGGTGTCGAGCACATGCCGGCCGTGGCATATTCTGCCTCGCCGTTGACAATCCTGTCATCATTGTCGCCGGCGTAGGCGATCCACGCCAATTGCAGTTGCTTGAGGTTGCTAAGGCAGGAGGCACGCTTGCCTTGCTCTCGAGCCCTGTTGAGAGACGGCATCAAAATAGCCATCAGGACCGCGATGATCGCGATGACGACCAGCAGTTCGATCAGTGTAAAGCCCTTGGATTTCATAGCACGATTCCTCCCTTAGAAAAAACGGGCACACGGAGACTACCCTTTGCTTGTCATCCGGATTCGTTCAACCATCCGGCCACTATACCTGTAAGAGCCGCTTTGCAGCCCATGTGTTCCTGTCCAAGCCACCTTTATCTGCCGCCCTCCGAAGATGCGGGTGGGACTCCTTGTATTGTACAAATCTGCGCGTCACCCATCAACAGAATTTATTGTGACAATGTGAACCTTGACAAAAGAGGTTGGAAAGGAGATAATAAGATAGGAAAGAGGCAGGTCCAAGAACCTCCACTGAGTTCTAAAGGCAGGGAAGCGGAAAGATCGGCCGCTGGTCCGAAGGAGGCCGTGCTGGTTGGACGGGGCTGAGAAAGAGGACGGGGTAATGAGAAGATTCCATGCAATGATCCTTGCCGCGAGCCTTTTGCTGCTGGTCTGTGGCTGTGCCGGCCTCCGGCGGGGGGAGAAAGCCGTGATAGGGGCCGATTCCGGCGCCGGGCAACCGGCGCAGAACTCCGTGTCGGCCGAGCCGACGGTTGGCTCAGCCGACCCATGTCTGGAGCAGTATGGCTTTGCCGTATTTGGATTCCGGGCGATTCGCGACAGCTACGACCAGGTGTCCGTGGTTGGGGAGATCAAAAACACCGGCTCCGGCGCTCGGGGCGTGGAGTTGCAGGCCTCGCTACGGGATACCGGCGGCCGCATCATGGCGGTGGGGCACTTCTGTCCCGCGTCCAACAGGAATATCGTACCCGACGAGACTTGGCCGTTCACGTATTCCTTTGGTAGACAAGGAGATGCGGTTCAAGCGGAGTTGAGAATCGTAGGCAGCTTCCGCGCGATGGACATCCTGAACGTCGCCTCCACCGGGCGATAACACATCCCGCCTGCCGCAGAGCGGCGACTAGTAAGCAACCCGTCCTCCGAGCGAGAAAAAGGCGGGAATGGAGCCAATGACTTCCGAACACCCTGCGACTCTGCTTCAAAAAGGCCGATTTCTCCAAACGGGCTGAAGAACGGCACGCAGGACGGCACACCAAACGGCGAAAGCACCCCTCTGGACGCCGACTTGGCCAAGGTAATCGAGTTCTTGCGGAAGCTGCCGGCCGACACCAGAGCGGCCATTTTGCGAGAGGCCGGGCGATGACGAGATTCCCCGACTTCGGCAATGAATTGAAACGGCCCTTCGAGGTTCACGAGAACTGTTGCGACTGTGCCGAGTTTTACGACGGCTGCAATGCTTGGCCGGCGAGCAAGCCTTGGGGCTGCACCGATTACCTGCGGCTGCCCGATGTCATGCCCGGCACGTGTGGGCAGGTGTTCCCACCGTCCCGGATGGGCGACAGGAAGGAGCCCCGCATCCGGTCCGACGCCCAGCAACCGACCACACCACCCGTCGCCCTGGACGGAGCCCGCGTCTGCAAGTGTGGCCGGCCGATGAAGAGACGCCGCAGAATGTGCGACTACTGCCGGGACTCGAAGCGGGCCGAAAGCCAACGAAACTGGCAGAAGTCCCGCAAGCAAGGAAATGGAATCCGTGTTGGGGACCGGGGAGAAGAATGAGGTTCTTCAGCAGTTGATTGCCGAGCAGGAAGAAGAACAGCGGGAAGATGCGGGGCAGGCAAAGCTGTATCTGAGCCACGAGAAGAAGCCGAAGAAGCGGGAATCGTGATTACCCGAACAACTCGGAATGGGAGCCCGTTCGTTCGAGGGTTAGAATCCCTTCGGCGCTCCGGTAGATGAGAAGCCAGTCCCCTGCCAAGTGACACTCGCGACAATCGCGCCACTGCCCGACCAACTTGTGGTCCCGATATTCAGGTGGGAGTTGCTGGCCGGCGGCGAGTTTCTCAATGATACTGCGCAGCACCGACATGTCCTTGCTTTGCCGCAGGAGCTTCTTGACGTCCTTCCTGAACTGTCCTGTTCTGCGAAGTATCAGATACCCAGATCCTTGAAGAGTTCTTCAACAGTTGCGAACTCCTTCACATCTTCGCCGCGTTCGGATTTCTCAAGGGTCTCCCGCGTCAGCGCGTTCGGAATCTTCACCTCGAACGGAATACCCCGGTGCATAATGACTTGGCGCAGGAAGAGGCAGACACCCTCAGAGAGCGACATGCCAAGCATGTTGAATACGTTCTTTGCCTGTGTCTTTGTCGGCTCGTCTACCCTGACCTGAATTGTTGCTGAACTATTCATTTCAACCTCCCGCCATGCGGGCTATGGCATGAATGTCAATACATTGTTCATACATAGTATATACGAAATCCATCGGCCAAGGTCAACGAAAAATCCAGGGAAATCCGTTCATGAACTGTTCATGAACACCCGAGGACCGTAAAAACCGCATTTTCGGCATCACCAGGGCCGATTTTCCCGCGTTCACGCCGTGCTTTTTGTGAACGGCCGTCTACAGGGGGGAACAGATTTTGAGGAGTACAGCATGAAGACAGCCGTTCTGACAGTGGGGCAGATCGCAGGGCAACTGCAATCTCAGGACTCAGCTACATAGGATCATACGCGCCGCTGGCTTGAAACCTTGGGCGCGAACGTTCCAGAATCTCAGGAGCACCCGCGAGACGGAGTTGACCAAGACCTATCCCCTGCACGTAGTGACCGCCTGGATCGGGAACACCCCGAAGGTTGCACAGGATCACTACCTACAAATCCGGGATGAGGATTTCGAGCAGGCCGCACAGACCCCCGCCGGCGCAGCACACAGGACGGCACAGTCAAAGGCGGAATTGAGCCGCACGGACCCGCAAAGTGCCCATGAGGCGGAACATGCAATCCCGGGTCTTCCGGTCGAAACTGCGGTTTGCGAAATGGCGCAAGTCCTTGCAGGACAAGGGAATGGAGCCAATGAGATTCGAACTCACGACCTCTTGCATGCCATGCAAGCGCTCTCCCAACTGAGCTATGGCCCCGGACCATCGAATGGTCGTCAGCCGTTAGTAGTTGGTCGCTAACGGCCGGCAGCCGACAATAATCACTCGTATGGTATCACACCTGTCTGGGATGAGCAAGCAATTTTTCCGCGCATTTACCAGCACGCGCTCGGTAGTACGCCCCCCCCCGAGACGGAGGTTGTGTTCCGTAGCCTCACCCGCTATAATCCAGCGTTCGGGAGAACGGTCTTGAGGTTCTGGGCATGGCAAATCGCGAGCCAAGTGGCGGTCCTGCGGCGGACAACCGAGCGGCAGCTACGGTTGAGGCCTATCTGTCCGAACTGAGGGATATACGAGCAAGCGGCGCGGGAGTGCCTGAGACATCCTACTACCCCGCGCTGGCCGGCCTTTTCAACGCTGTGGGGGTGACTCTCAGGCCCAAGGTGCGGTGCGTGATGAATCTGAAGAACCTGGGAGCGGGCCTGCCCGATGGAGGACTGTTCACCGCCGATCAATTCCGCCGACAGTCGGACATCTCACCCGACGCTGACCAACTGCCGGCGCGTGGTGCCCTGGAAGTCAAAGGCACGAAGGCCGACGTGAGGACTATCGCCGCAAGCGAGCAAGTCAAGAGCTACCTGGGGACCTATGGCATCGTCATGGTGTCGAACCTGCGGGATTTCCTGATCGTTGAGCGAGGCCCCGGCGATTTGCCGGTGGAACGGGAGTCCTTCGCCTTGGCCGACAGTGAACAGGATTTCTGGCAACATAAGGCCGCACGTCCGCGCGCCACGTCCGAGCAGAAGGGAGAGCAATTCGCCGAGTTCGTCAAGCGAGCCTGCCTGCACAATGCACCACTGGTCAATCCCAAAGATGTCGCCTGGTTCCTGGCCTCCTACGCCAAGGACGCCCTCGCCCGTGTGGAACAGCAAAAGGACCTTCCCGCCCTGCAAATGATTCGCTCCGCCCTGGAGGAAGCCTTGGGCATGAAGTTCACCGAGGAGCGAGGCGAGCACTTCTTCCGTTCCACGTTGGTGCAGACCCTGTTCTATGGCGTCTTCTCCGCCTGGGTGCTGTGGCACCGGGACAATCCCGCGCGCAACAGCGAATTTGACTGGCAGAAGGCAGAATGGTTCTTACAGGTCCCTTTCATACGCACGCTATATGAGGAAGTGGCCAAACCCAGGCGGTTGGAGCCGTTGAGGTTGGTCGAAGTGCTCGATTGGGTGGCCCGCGTCCTCAATCGCGTGGACCGGGACGAGTTCTTCAAACGGTTCGCGGATGAGCACGCCGTGCAGTACTTCTACGAACCATTCCTGGAGGCGTACGATCCGGAGCTGCGAAAGAGTCTGGGGGTCTGGTACACGCCCCCGGAAATTGTCAAGTACCAGGTCGGCCGGGTGGATGCCGTGCTGCGCGAGGAGCTGAACCTGCCCGATGGCCTGGCTGATCCGAACGTTGTCGTTCTCGACCCTTGCTGTGGTACCGGAGCGTACCTCGTTGAGGTTCTCCACCGCATTGCGGCCACATTACGCGACAGAGGGGGGGACGCGTTGATCGCTTCGGACCTCAAGGACGTGGCCATGAGTCGCGTCTTTGGCTTCGAGATTCTCCCCGCGTCCTTCGTCGTCGCGCACCTGCAGCTTGGTCTGATGCTTCAGAGAGAAGGGGCGTCACTCTCTCACGAGAAAGGCCAGCGCGTCGGGGTGTATCTGACGAACGCGCTGACAGGGTGGGAACCGCCGAAAGGGCCCAAGCAACGCTTGCTGTACTTCGCCGAGTTGGAGGAGGAACGCGATGCGGCGGCCCAAATCAAATGCGAAAAGAAGATCCTCGTCGTCCTAGGCAACCCGCCCTATAACGCCTTTGCCGGCGTCAGTCCCGAAGAGGAACAGGGCCTGGTCGGGCCGTATAAGAAGGACTTGAACAAACGCGCGGCTGAGGGCGGGTGGGGCATCCGCAAGTTCAACCTGGATGACCTTTACGTGCGATTCTTCCGCTTGGCGGAGCGACGCATTGCCGAGATGACCGGCCAAGGCGTCATCTCGTTCATCTCCAACTTCTCCTACTTGGGTGATCCGTCTTTTGTCGTGATGCGCCAGAGGTTTCTCTCGCAATTCGACAAGCTTTGGTTCGACTGCATGAATGGTGACAGCCGTGAGACTGGCAAGCAGACGCCGGACGGTAAGCCCGACCCCTCGGTCTTCTCGGCCGGGTACAACCGGGAAGGGATCCGCGTGGGGACCGCGGTCTGCGTCGTCGTGCGCAAACCCACGCGCCAGAAGAAACCGATTGTTCGCTTTCGCCATTTCTGGGGCGTCAACAAACGTGCGGAGCTATTGGATAGTCTGCAAGCCAGGAACTTCAAAGGCGCTTACACCCTGGCGCGTCCGTGCCGTGAGAATCGCCTCTCGTTCCGGCCCGAAAACGTGGCCCCTTCCTACAACCTTTGGCCCAACATCGTATCCCTTTGTGCGGTCGGACCCATCAGCGGACTGCAGGAGATGCGCAGGGGCGCATTGATCGCGCTCGACCGCGAGCACCTTCGCGGAACGCTGCAAGCCTACTTCGACAAGTCCTTTGAATGGGAGGTATTTGCCGCTGAGGGAGGCGGGCTCGCCATCAACGCCGGTCGGTTCGATGCTAAAGCAACTCGCGCACGATTGCTCAAACGCGAGGCCTTCTCAGACGGGAGTATCCGGCGCTATTCGCTCTATCCATTTGACAACCGCTGGTGCTACTACTCCACCTCGCGTCCACTGTGGAATGAACCTCGCCCTCAGGTTCAGGCGCAATGCTGGACAAGCAACCGATTCTTCATTGCACGCCCATTTGCGGAGCGGCCGCGCGAATGGGCGATGATGACCATCACGCCATGCCTTCCTGACTATCATCTTCTACGCCCCAACGCTGTCGCGATTCCCCTCATGCTGCGGAACGGCAACCGGTTGTCCGATCAGCAGCACGCCACTCTCTTTGACGCTTTGGGCGTAGCGCCTTCGGACGATGCCCCGACCGCCAACCTCTCCAAGGCGGTCAGGACGTACTTGGCCGAGCTTGGCGTTCGAAATCCTGATGCCAGTGCCGAGACGGCCTCGCTGATCTGGATGCACGCTCTCGCGATCGGGTATAGCCCGGCCTATCTGACCGAAAATGCTGACGGCATCCGGCGCGACTGGCCGCGCATCCCATTGCCCGCCAGCCGCAAGGCTTTGGAGGCGTCGGCTGCCTTAGGCGAGCAGATCGCGGCGCTCCTCGATACGGAGACGGACGTCCCCGGCATCACCAAGGGCAAGATTTCGGCGTTTCTGAAGACGGTTGCCCCGACGACGAAGATCGGCGGCGCCGAGATTGACTTGGCCGTGACAGCCGGGTGGGGTCACGCCGGCAAGGACGGCGTCGTCATGCCCGCAAAGGGGAAGCTGTCCGAACGGATGTACGCCCAGGACGAGATCAAGGCCGTGGAAGCGGAAGCGGCAGCTTGTGGCATGGCTGCCAAGGACGTTGTGCAATTGCTGGGCGAGAAGACCTATGATGTCTACCTGAACGACGCTGCCTATTGGCGCAACATCCCGGCCCACGTGTGGAACTATCATATCGGCGGGTATCAGGTCATCAAGAAATGGCTGAGCTACCGGGAGCGGGAGCTTCTGGGCCGGTCGATCAGGCCCGAAGAGGCCCGCGAGGTCATGAATATGGCCCGGCGCATCGCGGCCATCCTCCTCCTACAAGCGAAGCTGGACGAGAACTACTTCGCCGTGAAGACCTCAACCTTCACTTGGGGTGCTACGTAGTAAATCAAAGCGCAGAGGCTCAGTGGTTGTGGGGGAGTTGCGCAGGATTAGGAAAAGCGAGTCAGCCATCTTGGTCAAGAGAGAGAAGATATTCATGACTGGCCGCGTGCAGGGGGTGGGGTTTCGGCCCGCGGTGTACCGCCTGGCCCGGGAATTGGGCCTGACAGGCAGGGTTTTCAACGACACCAGGGGGGTGACGGTCGAACTCCAGGGGGCCGGAGAGCGGATTGAGGAGTTTCTCCGGCGGTTGCAAGCGGGACCGGACAAGCCGCCGCTGGCCGAGATTCGGTCGTGCCGGCAGGTGGACGCGGAGTTGGTGGAGGGTGAAACCGGCTTTACTATCGAGAAGAGCGATTCGCAAGGCACGGCCCTGTCGCAGGTTACGGCGGATATCGCCACCTGTGGCGACTGCCTGGCGGAGTTGTTCCGGCCGGAGGATTTCCGGTATCGCTATCCCTTCATCAACTGCACCAACTGCGGGCCGCGCTACTCGATCATCAAGACGATCCCCTACGATCGGCCGAATACCACCATGTCGGCTTTCGACATGTGCGACCGCTGTGCGGCCCAGTACCGGGACGTGGCGGATCGACGGTTTCATGCCCAACCCGTCGCATGCCCACGATGCGGACCGAAGATCTGGCTGACCGACCCCGCCGGCAAAACAGTGCAAGCGGGGACCGACGAGGTCATCAAAGAGACTGTTCGGCTGCTGCGGACGGGAAGGATTGTCGCGATCAAAGGAGTAGGCGGATTTCACCTGGCCTGCGATGCACTGAACAACGACGCGGTGCTCAGGCTGCGCCAACGCAAACGCCGGGATCACAAGCCCTTTGCGATGATGGTTCGTTCCCTGGAGGAGGCAAGGAAGTACGCCGCGGTGGACCAAGCTGCCGCGCAGGCTTTGACCAGTCCTCAGAGTCCTATCGTGCTCTTGCCGAAGAGGCCTGATGCCGGTATCTCGCCCTCCGTGGCGCCCGGTGTCAGCACGTTCGGATTCATGCTTTGTTACGCACCGCTTCACCACCTGCTGTTTGCAGCGGGTCTGGAGGTGCTGGTGATGACCAGCGCCAACCTCTCGGATGAGCCGCTGATCTGTCGCAATGACCTTGCGTTGGAGAAACTCGGCGACGTGGCGGACGCCTTCTTGATGCACGATCGGGAGATCTACCGGCAGGTGGACGATTCGATTGTGCAGATCGTCGCCGACGAGCCGGTCCTGCTGCGGCGGGCGCGAGGGTATGTGCCGGCTCCGATCCTCATGCCGGAGTCTGCACCCCAGGAGGTACTCGCGACCGGTGCCGATTTGAAGAACACCTTCTGCTTCGTAAAGCAAAATCAACTCATTCTCAGCGAGCACATCGGCGACTTGGAGGATGCCGAGGTCTATCACCACTACTTGGGGTCCATCCGGCATCTGGCCGGCTTGTTCGAAGTCGAGCCCAAGGTCGTTGCCTGTGACCTGCATCCAGGCTATCTGTCCACGCAATATGCGAAATCCCTTCCCGGTGTGAAGGTGATTCAGGTCCAGCATCACTGGGCCCACATTGCCTCGGTTCTGGCCGAGCACGGGCGCGCCGGACCGGTGATCGGCCTCGAATGTGACGGCACCGGCTACGGCACGGACGGAGCCATCTGGGGGTGCGAGTGCATGATCGCCTCCCTGACGGAATTCACGCGCTTTGGACACCTCGCGTACTACCCTTTACCCGGCGGCGACAAGGCGAGCAAGGAAGCCATCCGGCCGCTTCTGAGCCTCCTCAGACAGACATACGGAGATGAGTTCACGCTCGACCGATTCGCCTGGCTGCTGGAACGAGTCGAATCTGATCGCGGCAAGATGAAGCTCATCCTCGAACAAATCGACAGACGGATCAACACGGTGAGCACTTCCAGCTTGGGCAGGGTCTTTGATGCGGTCGCGGCGCTGCTCGGCCTGGGCAACTACAATCACTTCGATGCCCAGCTTCCGATGGCCCTGGAATCGGTGGCGGTGCCGGGAATTGACGACTGCTACGTCTTCGACTTGCCGCAGGGCCCTGAACCGCTGCAATTGGACCTGCGTAGCACGCTCAGAGGCATCCTGGAGGATCTGAGAGGCGAAAGACCGGCGGCAGTCATCTCCGCGAAGTTCCACCACACGCTGGCGGAAGCCCTGTTGACGCTGGCCAAAGCGGCCCGGCAAAGCACGCGGCTGGAGGCTGTAGCCCTAAGCGGCGGCGTGTTCTGTAATCGGTTCCTGACGGATCGTCTGATTGTACGATTGCAGCAGGAGGGATTTGCGGTATTATGGAACCGTAGCGTCCCGTCCAACGACGGCGGCATCGCCCTCGGCCAGGCGGCGATTGCTGCACAACTCGCGGATCGTGAAGCAAGTGGGTGACGCGGTTGGTGTGGACCGATGATGCAGGGGTGGCACAAGGGTCGTCATGCAAAAGGTATACCTTGAGACAACGATAACGAGTTATCTGGCGGCCAGAGCCAGCCGGGATCTGATTATCGCTGCTCATCAGCAAATCACCCAGGACTGGTGGCGGACGGCTCGTGATCGATTCGACTTGTACGTGTCCGAGGCTGTCCTTGGAGGACTGAACGCCATGGCCAAAGACCCAATTGTCGAGGAGGTAAGATCGGCCCGCCAGAAGCTCTTCGATGCCTGCCATGAGGATCTGAATGCTCTGTTGGACCAGTTTCAGGAGCAGGAGAAGCTGGACCAAGAACGGATCGTGTCCGGCATTTCACCGAAGACCGAGCATGCGTCTGGAGCAGCACGGCAACATATGGTAGGCCCCGACCGCCAAACCGACGATTGAGTGCGAGGTAGGCGAAGCCCGTGTTTGGTGGTTGAAGAGAACAAACGGGCATACGGTGCTCGGATCGCTGTCGGGTCGATCCTCTCCGCGTGCCACAGAGCCGAATACACGAACGTTGGACGCCCCACGTTTGGCCGCGATGCTTACTATGTCATCCCGCTTTTCTTGGAGTACTTGTCTGAATGCCATGGACCGTTTCTCTCTCTTGTACAACAAGCTACACCTTCATGAGACCGGGAGACTATGTCGTTATGTTTGTCGGCTTGCTCGTTCTGGGCCTTGCCAGCGCACCCTACGTGGTTCGGCTGTTCATGAGCCGGTATGTGGATCCCCGGCACTATCCTGTCATCATTGTATTGTACTGCCTCTTTTATCTCCTCGTAGGCGCGATGGGCTTCTATTTCACGTACCGGAACTGGAAACGAGACAAGGCGCCTCTGCTGGAGGAAATCCGCAGGCGGGAAGACGCTCTGCGGGAAGAGGGCGGCGCGGCGTAGCGGGACGTGGACCCAGATCGCAAGATTGACCCGGATCGCGGCGGGTCATACAATGCCTGTTCCAGTCAGCCGTCGGCACGCACAAAGGGATGGGTGAGCCGTAGTAACAGAGTCTACGCAACGGGATCAGGAATGAGTATCGAGTCATGTGTTTAGCAGTACCGGCACGAATTGTCGAATTGGAAGGCGACCGGGCGGTGGTCGATGCCATGGGCAACCGCTGGAAGGCGAAGACCACGCTCCTGCCCGAGGCGAAGCTTGGGGATGTCGTGCTGGTGCACGCCGGCTTTGCCATTTCCACCGTGGATGAAGAAGAAGCGAAGAAGACGTGGGAGCTCTTCGCCGAGATTGAGAACTTTGAAAACACGTCGAACGAGGTTTCCGGGTAGGACGGATGTTGGACAGGGTCGCGCAAGCGCAGCATACCATCGAAGAAGCGTGCCGGGGACTGGACCGGCAGATCACGATCATGGAGGTCTGCGGGACGCACACGGTTTCCATTTTTCGCAGCGGCATTCGCTCGATCCTGCCCGATAGGTTGAAGCTGCTCTCGGGACCGGGGTGCCCGGTGTGTGTCACGGACCAGGGCTACATCGACACCATGATGCAATTGGCGGACCGCGAGGACTGCCTGGTTGCGACCTACGGCGATATGATCCGCGTGCCCGGCAGCGACGGCTCCCTTGAGACGCGGGCCTCGCGGGGCAATGTCAAGGTCGTTCTGAGCAGTGAAGATGCCCTGCAGTTGGCCCGGGACAATCCCGGTAAGACGGTCGTGTTCATTGCCGTGGGCTTCGAGACAACGACCCCGGCGACCGCTGTCGTGGTCCAAGAGGCGGTGCACGAAGGCGTCCGGAATTTCTGTGTCCTCAGCAATCACAAACTCGTCGTTCCTGCCATGCGGGCGCTGCTCGGCGGCATGAACGACCGGATCGACGCCTTTCTGTGTCCGGGACACGTCAGTGTGATCATCGGCTCCGGAGCTTTCGCAGAAATCGTGCGGGATTACCGGCGGCCCTGTGTCGTCGCGGGCTTTGAGCCGGTGCAGATCATCGAAGCCCTGGCCGAGATCTGCCGGCAATTGGCGAGCGGAACGGCGGAGTTGAAGTCGATCTACAACGCGGTTGTGACGGAGAAGGGCAACATCGCCGCCCAGCGGATCACCGCCGAGTGCTTTGAGCCGGCGGATGGCTATTGGCGAGGTATCGGAAAGATCGCGAAGAGCACGCTTGCCCTCAAAAAGGAGTACTGCCAGTTCGATGCCTTCCGGCGGTTCGGCTTGGAGGACAAGCCCGGCAAGGAAATCAAAGGCTGCCGGTGCGGCGAAGTCTTGTGCGGCCTGATTGAGCCGATGCAATGTCCGCTGTTTGGGACCCGGTGCACCCCGCTAAAGCCGATCGGTCCGTGCATGGTCAGCTCGGAAGGGACCTGTGCCGCGTGGTTCAAGTACGGGCGGAGGAAGTGACGCGAACGATGGCGACCGAGCCGGAACGAATTCTGCTTGCTCACGGCGGGGGCGGCCAACTCCAAAACCAGCTTATCCGTGAGCGAATCCTGCCGAAGCTTCGCAATGACGTGCTGGGCGAGTTGGGCGACTCGGCGCATCTGAAGCTTCCCTCCAACGCGATTTGCTTTACGACGGACAGTTACGTGGTCAAGCCGCTGTTCTTCAGAGGCGGCGATATCGGCAAGCTCGCTGTCTGCGGGACGGTGAACGATCTGGCGGTGTCCGGATCGAGGCCGCTGGCTCTGTCGCTGGCGCTGATTATCGAGGAGGGTTTCGAGTTCGAGTTGCTCGACCGAATCCTGCAAAGCATCAGCGACGCGGCCGAGCGCAACCGTGTGAGCATCGTGACGGGCGATACCAAGACGGTCGATCATGGCTCCGCCGACGGGATTTTCATCAACACCGCCGGTATCGGCATCAAGCTGCCGAACGTGGAGCTCGGACTAGACCGGATTGAGATCGGGGACAAGATTTTGGTCAATGGCACGATCGGCGATCACGGCATGACGATCGTCTCCCAGCGTGAGGGGATCAGCTTCGAGTCGCCGTTGGCCAGCGACTGTGCCGGATTGGCGGAATTGACGTGCCGGTTGTTTGAGAACGTGCCGGGGATCAAGTTCATGCGCGACCCCACGCGGGGCGGTTTGGCGGCGATCCTCAACGAGATCGTCGAAGGCAGCCGCCGGAGCGTGGAGATCGAGGAACGGGAGATCCCGATCAGGCCGGCGGTTCAGGCGGCCGCCGACATGCTCGGCTTCGACGTGCTCAATGCGGCGAACGAAGGCAAATTCGTGGCCGTGGTGTCCACCGAGGCAGCCCCGGAGTGCCTGAGAATCTGCCGGGAGCATCCGTTGGGCGCCGAGGCCAGGATCATTGGCCAGATCGTCGAGACGCGTGCTGTTCCGCTGGTCGAACTCAAGACCAAGATCGGGGGCCGGCGGATTGTGCAGATGCCCTATGGCCGGGAATTGCCGAGGATTTGCTGATGCACGAGACAGCGGTGGCCCAAAGCCTGGTGGAAATGATCTCGCAGGAAGCCCAGAGCCGCCACGCGAAGCCCATCCGTGCGAAAATGAGCTGCGGCGAGCTCAATGCGATCAACGATGAGGCCCTGTCCTTCGCGTTCGAGGCGATTGCCGAGGGCACCCCGTGCCAAGGGACGAAGCTCCAGATCGAGCACAAGCCGCTGCAGGCGACGTGCAAGACCTGCGGTCGCACTTTCGCCGTTGATTATTCGAACGTGAAGTGTCCGGTCTGTGGCAGCGACAATTTCGAGTTGCTGCCCGATGCGCCCTTGCTGGTGGAAGAGATTGAATTTGAAGGAATGGACGATGGCGAAGGTTGACGTCGGCAAAAAGGTCCTGAACGCCAATGAGGTCTACGCGCTGAAGAACAGCCAGCTTCTGGCACGCTACGGCACACCATGCTTCAACATCATCTCCTCGCCTGGCTCCGGCAAGACGACCATCCTGGTGCGAACCATCACGGATCTGACGGGTACGCTGCGGATCGGCGTCATTGAGGGCGACATTCAGACGGATATCGACGCTCAGAGGATCAAAGCCGCCAAGGCGCCGGCGGTCCAGATCAACACCGAAGGAGCGTGTCACCTATCCGCCGCGCAGGTGAACCGGGGTTTGACGGAATTGCCTTTGGATAATCTGGATATCGTTATCATTGAGAATGTCGGCAACCTCGTGTGTCCCTCAGCCTTTGAATTGGGCGAAAATGGGAAGATTGTCGTGTTGTCCGTGCCCGAAGGCGATGATAAACCGGCGAAATATCCCGCTATCTTTGCCAAATCTAAAATCTTGCTCATCAACAAGATCGACCTGCTCAAGGGCGGTGCCCAAGTTGATTTTGACCTGGAACGAGCCAAAACGGATGCGCGACGGCTCAACAAGAGCATCGAAATTTTTCCCGTGTCAGCCAAAACGGGCGAAGGCATGCAGGACTGGTACGACTGGCTGAGAGGCCAAGTCCATTCGCGTTGATCGTAACCGGGCAATGGTTCCTGGATTCCCGCCTCCGCGGGAATGGCAAACGCGAGGCAGGCTCCGGTAAGGAAGCTGTGCGGTCTCGTGCGACGGGCGCGGCAACTCCTTTCCTCTACGCACGCATCTTTCGATAGAGATCATGCTTGCGGATGTATCGGATCACATCGGGGTGGAGCATTCCGGTAACATCTTCCCCTGCGATCAGACGTCTGCGCACTTCCGTGCTGCTGATATCGACCAGTGGGGTCTCGATCATATGCTCTTTCAGCTTGGCCACGCGCTGCGGTCCCCACAGAGGCTCGAACCGGCCGAAGTCCGGGGGAGGATAGCCGGGTCGCCGCATGGTGGTCAGGTTACATTCGTCGATCAGTTCTTGAATCCTGTGCCAGTGTACCAGATCGCCGATCCCATCGGCGCCGATGAGCCAATGGATGGCGGTCTCGGGACCGCATTCCTGCTTGAACTGTCGCACGGTGTCGAGCGTGTAGCTGGGGGCGGGACGTTTCAGCTCGCAATCGCTGACGGCGCAGAGTTCCTGGCCCGCGAGCGCCAGCTCGATCATGTGCAGCCGATCCATGTCACTCGCAAACGGGAAGAACCCTTTCAGCGGCGAGATCTTCGCGGGAATGAAGATGACCTTCTCGACGCCGATTTGTCGCGCCGCGGCCTCGGCCACGGTCGTGTGACCCACATGGATCGGGTCGAAGGTGCCGCCGAACAATGCGATTCGTCTTGTCACCATAGGTCCAAAAGAATTTTTATGAAGGTTTCGGAATTACTTGGACGATAACTAACATAACAATTGTTATCACCATTTGCCATAATGCTATTGACAACAGCTTGGCCTACAATTTAAGTGGTACTTCGTAAAGTACATACAGAAAGCAACCATCCAGTGGTCAACGTAAAGGAGAAACGGTAATGGCCAAGAAGAAGGTGGCAAAGAAGAAGGTGGCAAAGAAGACAACCAAGAAGACGGCGAAGAAGAAGACGGCGAAGAAAGCCAAGAAGAAGTAGGGTGACGACTCGTCACCAGGAAAGCCGGAGACTCGCTTCTTTCAGCGGCGATCGGGAGTCGCAGCCATCGATAGACGCTTCCCTTAGGCCGTCCTGAGCGACCCAATACCGCAAACCCTCGTTTTGCAGCAGGCTTTCAGGTAACGGAAGGTCCTCCACGGGGTGGAGGACCTTCCGTTTTTCTATTGGTTGAGCTATACTGGTATCTGCGTTCGTGGGGAACGTGGATATCACTTGTTGCACGTAGCCCTAGGAGAAATCGGTCTATGGATTCGTTTCGTTATCAGCGTGGCAGGCTGTTCGCGGAGGACGTGGACGTGGAGCGGATCGCCGCCGAGATCGGCACACCCGCCTACATCTACAGCAAAGGCACTTTCCTCGACCACCTGCACAAGATGCAGAAAGCGTACGCGGAACTGGAGACGACCATCTGCTTCTCCATCAAGGCCTGCAGCAATATCCACATCCTGAAGCTCATGGCCCAGCAGGGCAGCGGGTTCGACATCGTCAGCGGCGGCGAGCTCTATCGTGCCCTTCAGGCGGGAGCTGACCCCTCGAAGGTCGTCTACGCCGGGGTGGGCAAGACCGATGAAGAGATCATCAAGGCCTTGCAGGCAGGCATCGGATATTTCAATATCGAGTCGGAACAGGAGTTGGAAAACCTCATCCGGCTTGTCGAGCAGCACGCTCCCAGACCGCGTGTGGCGGTGAAGGCTGCCTTGCGGGTGAATCCGGACGTGGACTACAAGACCCATGCCTACCTGACCACAGGCAAGAAGGATACCAAGTTCGGCGTAGACATCGAGCGGGCAGTCTCCGTCTTCGAGAAATATGGCAACAACCGGTCGGTCCAGTTGCGGGCCATCCACGTCCACCTCGGCACCGGGGGCAAGACGATCGACCCGTACGTGGATGCGGTGGCGAAGATTCTGCCTCTGATCGACAGGCTCCGCCGAAGGGGGCACGAGATCGAGGTCTTGGATCTGGGCGGCGGGTATGGAGCCGACTATGAGACCGAGACGGTCCCCTCTGCGGAGGAATATGCCGCCGGGATTGTCCCTCTGCTCCGGGACAAGAGCCTCAAGCTGATCCTCGAACCCGGCAAGAGCATCTGTGCCAACGCCGCCATCCTCCTGACGCGGGTCCTCTATACCAAGCAGGGGGGGAGCAAGCGGTTCGTCATCGTGGATGCGGGCATGAACGATCTGATTCGTCCCTCGCTCTACGGCGCCTTCCATTTCATTTGGCCTGCCAAAACGGAGTCCCGTTTCGTCCCCACCACCCGCAGCCAGGAGTTGCACGTGGAAGGCAGCGAAGTGGTGGACATCGTGGGTCCCATCTGTGAAGGGGCGGATTTTCTCGCCAAGGACCGGGCCATCCCACCGGTCCAGCGGGGCGATCTGCTGGCGGTCTTCACCGCCGGGGCCTACGGCTTTACGATGAGCAGCAACTACAACGCCCGGCCCCGCGCCCCGGAAGTCCTCGTGGACGGCGCCCAGTTCGAGGTCATCCGCCGGCGCGAGACCTACGAGGACCTGGTGGCGCTGGAGAGATGACAGACACGTCTAATTACCCAGAGCCCTTGCTACCCAATCCCTGATGAGTCCGGCCATCTCCCTGGCTTGGATCGCTGTGGCTCTATCATAGGCGCCAGGCCAGTGAACGGGATAACGCGTGTCAATGTAGAAGGGATTGAGGAAACGACAGGCTTGTTCCAGTTCTTGGGCGTCAGGCGCAGCTTGGATGCAGGTCCGCAGTAGCTCCAGCAGGTTATGTACCGGTCTGAAGTCCAGCTTCTCGGCGATGATGAAAGCCTTGAGGTATTTCTCCGCTGCCTGTTGGAAGTGAAAACATATTTGGGCGAAGTAGTCCGTGTATTCGATACCGGCACAAGCGAACCCGTAGTCTTCCTCGGCCTTGTCGACCCATTCCCTGGCTATCTCAGGCAGCATTGTAGAGCACTCTCCCCTCTTCCAGAATGCTTTTGACAAAGGGATCCCCCAATGACAGCCGCTGCTCGACCTCCTCCGGCGTGTAAACGACAAAATCCGTGGCGAGCCTGTACCGAACCAACGCATCCAACTCGCGGATCCTATCGATCCCCAGCCTGGGGACACCGCTTTTCACAATGAACAGATCGATGTCTGTTCCTGGTTTGATCTCACCCCTGACCAAGGACCCAAACAGGACAACCTTTTGAGGTTTGTACAGGTGCAGAAGCTGCCTCACAATGCTCTGCACTTCCTGATCAAATTCGTCCTTCGAGACCATCGTTGGTAACCTTCATCATCGTCGTCGTTCTGAGCATCCGAATACCATCATCGCCTATTCAAGGTCCATTGGCAACAGGATCTCGGCCGCTGTGAGAGGATGAAGTCCTCCGCTGCCATCATCCGAACCTAGCGACTTTTTGTCAAACCCCATCGGGAAAGATCGCCAGGAAGATTGCCCTGCTGAAGATCAACAAGCCTGCGCCGGGCCCCGTCCGCCGCGTCACGGTCGCTGGGTTCCTTGCGGCTGGGGGCCGGGGTAGCCCAGTTCCTGCGCGTGACGCAGGGCCTCTTTTGCGAGGTCCATCCGACCCATCTTCTGATAGGCTTGTCCCAGAAGGAAATACGCCGGAGCGGGGTCCTTGCCTCCCAGGGCGATGGCCTTGTTCAACGCCGCCACGGCCCTCGCGCCGTTGCCCATCTGCACGGACACCGCCCCCAGAAGAAAGGCCGCGTAGGCGTGGGCCGGATTGAGTTGCAGAACCGCCTCGTAATCGGCCGCGGCTCGGGCCCAATTCCCCTGCATCCGGTACGCGTCCGCCCTCTCGCACAGGGCCTTGGCATTTCGGGGATTGAGTTGGAGGGCCGCATCGAAATCCTGGACGGCGCCGGCGAAGTCCCGCATGTCCCGTTTCAGGATGCCCCGGTTGACGAGGTAACTGCTGTCGGGATTCACTTCGATCGCGCCGTCGAAGTCGCGCAGGGCCGCCGGCCGGTCGCCGAGGAACGCATAACACGCGGCCCGGTTGTTCAGAGCCTTGTCGGCCCTGGGGTTGAGCCGCAGGGCCGCATCGAAGTCGGCGATGGCCGCCTTGTGGTCGCCCCCCTCGTACTCGGTCAGCCCGCGATTGAGATAGGCGACGTAGATATCCTGGCGCTTGCTGAGCAGGTCATTCCATAGCGTCATGCTGTCCCGCCACACTCCGATCCGTTGGTGCGTCAGACCGCCGAAGACTGCCAGGATCAGCACCGCCCCAACCAGCACGCCCTTCATTGAACACGAACTGCGTGAGCCGACCCGGTGGCCCAGAGTCCCGGCCAGGAAGAACAGCCCTATACACGGAAGGTACGCGTAGCGGTCGCAGACCATCAGCTCGCTGACCGGGATGATCTGGACCACCAGCACCAGCGAGCCCAGCATGAACAGGGCCGCGAAGGTCAGCAGCCGCCGGTACCGGCCGGCGCACCAGATTCCCGCCGCGAGGCCGAGCAGCAGCACGGGAGCCAGGTAGAAGGCGACGGGCAGCCAGCCACTGGTCTTGGTCGGAAACGGATAGAAGACGGAAAGGCCCGCCGGAAACACCAGCTTGCCCACGTACCACAGGCAGGAATAGCACACGATGCAGAGCCGCTGCAGGAGCGAGTACTTCAGCGCGAAGTCCTGGACGTGGCTCACGCCGCTGCGAGCCCACATCGTGATGCACCCGAAGACGAGGGCCAGCAGGAAGAAGGGGATTTTCTCAACGATGGTCCGCCGGCTGACCCTCCTCTGCAAGTACAGATCGATCACGATCAGCAGCAGCGGCAGCGTGGCCGCCGTCGTCTTGGCCAGCAGGGCCGGCAGAAAGAGTACCACGGCCCCGGCGAAGTAGCGGGCCTTGCCGGACTTCGCGTAGGCGAGGTAGGCGATCATCGCCCCCAGGTAAAAAAACGAGGACAGCAGGATGCTCCGCGAGGAAGCCCACGCTGCGACTTCGACCTGCAGGGGATGGACCGCGAACAGGGCCGTCGTGGCCAGGGCGATCCCCACATTCTGGGACAGCGACCGGACCAACACATAGACCAACAGAATATTCGTCAGGTGCAGCAAGACGTTGACCGTGTGATAGACGCGCGGATTCAGTCCGGAGAGGCGATACTCCACGGCCCAGGACAGGGACGTGAGCGGCTGATAGAGCGAGACGTAGAAGCTGGAGAATATCTTTCGGATGCCTTGCGGCGACAGGTCGCGGATGTCGGGATTGGCCGTGATTTGGCGGTCGTCGTCCCAATTGGTGAACTGATGGTTCAGCGCCGGCGCATAGAGAAACGCCGTGGCGGCCAGCACGATCCCCAAGCCGAGCCAGCCACGAAAGCGTCCGAGGGCGGCAGACCCCGCAGACCGCTCGCGTCCCAGGGTCCGATGGCTCGCTTCATCCGATGTCCGATGTCCGGCGGGACGAGCTTCGCCACCGCCCCCGCTTGACGGTCCTTGCGGCCCGTTTTGTCCTGCTCCGGCCTGCGCCGATTTCCTTCGCTTCGCCACGCCCTGGTCCTACCCCACAGTAACGGCTTGCCCACTCATGTCCCGCCGGCCCCCTGTGCCGCGAACGGTCCCAAACGGCCCAGTACGCAATTCCTGCCCACCAGCTTGCTCGCAGCCCACGGGGCCCGCGACGGTCCAACCCTCCCCATCATAACCGAATCCGCTCTCCGCCGCACGCGCTTCTCCGCCACTTCCAAGCTCAGAGGCGCATGACAAGAAAAGGATGGCATCTGCGGAAACAGGCGATAGAATGGTGCAAGTCCGTAACGGAATATGGGTAGGCATGAAAGGATGATGTATGGCCCAAAGTCATGACGCCAAGAAGAACGTGAAGAAGAAACCGCAAAAGACACTGAAAGAGAAACGGCTGGAGAAGAAGATGAAGAAAGCCGGCGGGCCCTCGTAACCAGGACCAGATGATCCGGCAGGCACAGCCGCCTGTTGTTCCAGCCGGCAAGAGGCGGCTGTCCCTGCCCTCGTATCTCAGCCGTGGATTCCCTCCCCGTCAAAGCCTGACTCCGGGGCTGGCACTCGAAGTCCCTCGCAGATCAATCGGCCGCTCCCATCCGCCGCAGCCAGCGGTAATGCGCCGCAAGGCCTGCTACGAAGGACTTGTGCTCCTTGTAGGGAATCCCGAACTCCCGGCAGGTCTGCTCGACGATGGGCGCGAGGGACGAGTAATTGACGTGGCAAATCGCGGGGAACAGGTGGTGTTCCTTGTGATAGTTCAGTCCGCCCACCAGCCAGGTCAGGACCCGGTTGTGCCGGGCAAAATCCACCGCGACCTGGGCCTGATGGACCATCCAGGGGTTTTCCATCCGCCCGGTGTCCGCCCGGGGCACAGGGAAATCAGCGACCGCATTGAGGTGGGGAACGATGAAGACCAGGACCATCACGACCCCCAGCACCAAAGCCGCCGCGACGTAATAGAATAGGACGACCGCGACGGGGTGCAGGAGTATCGGGATCGCGAAGGCCCAGGTGAAGAAGATCGCCTTACCCGCGAGAAAGAGGACCAGTTCCGCACCTTTCGGGCGCGGGATGCGATGCCGGCCGATACGGCCGCGGAGGGCGAACCGCCAACTGTCCACGAGTTGCACCTTCATCCCCTCGAAGGCATAGAATGCCCAAAGATAGAGGTGCTGCCAGCGATGGTACCATAGCCGCCTCTGCTGTGGTGCGAACCGGCCGAGCCTGCCGATATCGATGTCGGTATCATAGCCCGTGATATTGACGTAGCGGTGGTGGATGACCGTATGCTTCCAGCGCCACGTGTGCGAGCTGCCTCCGACCAGGTCCATGGTCATTGCCATCACTCGATTGACCCAGCCGCGCTCGGAATAGGCGCCGTGCCCCGCATCGTGCTGGATGTTCATGCCGATGCCGGCCGTGGCCAGCCCCAGCGATGCCGCCAGCACTAGGCCCTGCCCCCAGGCTCTGGGCCGCAAAGACCAGCAGCCCATACGAAGCCCCAAACCACGTGAGAATGATCGCCGTCTTGAGGACCATCGGCCACCCGCCGCGTTTGCGACGCCCGGTGCTCCGAATGAACTCCTCCACCCGCCCCCGGAGTTCCTTCCCAAAGGCATCTTCGGCACCGAATTCCAGCTTCAGCACGCCGGAATGAATCCGCTCCGCCGACTCTTTCCGGCGCTCCTGCGTCTGCACCATGCCCAACTTCCCCCGACCGCATCCGACAACAAAGCTGCCAACTCGTGCGTCTCCCCGGCGCCCGGCCACTGCCCCGGTGGCACTTTCTGCATACTCTACCGATAGCCCTCCCGTTCACTCAAAGCCATCGGCATCAGGGTTTGGATGATGCACTTTTCGTTCTTTCCTGATGCTCGTGCAGTGAAAAGCCGCCGGGAACGCGTACACGAGGGTCGCTCGGCGTGGCGTACCGGGGGACAGACGTCGTTCTCTGGACTCGCACTCACCGTTAATTGGTAGCTGTCCCCGTTTTTCCCCAGAAGTCCTCTTAACGCAATAGCCGATAAAACAAGAAGGCAAATAGTCCTACATAAAAGAGTAGTGGCAGCCATAACGAAACGCATCCATAAACCCGCTTCTGCACATAAGTGCGATACACGCATATGTAGATAGGGATCACAATCGCGATCACGAAGAATATAAAGCACAATATTGCTATGCCAAGAAACCATGTCCGCCCAGGATACCTGTTCTCCGCAATCCTAAGTTGATCGAGATGATCGCTGACGGGCGAAACAATGTCCTCCGTGCGCAGCAAGACACCACAGAGTCTTTCGAAAACCATCTTAGGATTGTCTACACGCAAGTCCACGGATGTGTTCCTATTGACATTGACGCCCGCATTGGTCAGTCTTTTCACCTCATCGTCTATCCACTTGGACGAATAGGCATCAACAGCCGCATTAACCTCAGCAGAATGGATGGTCGCCGCGGTGTTCAAGACTGCATTACGAAGTACAGTTATATCATGTTGCCACGCGTCTATCTCGGCAACTGTTTCGAACCGCAAATTAATGCGCCCTGAGCCACGAAACTCTGGAAATGGATAATGATTCAGAAGTTCTATCAGTATGTCGCACATCTTCTGCCCACGGGACTCAGGAGATCCATGCGTAGCGGTATTCGTCGCTGTATTCTGGAATTCTATCAAACGATCTTCCCATACCGCATCAGGTCGATTGGGCGGATGGCTTGCGAGCCCTGCCGCCACATTGACCCCGTTTACATCTTCAGAGCCGTAGAGCGTAGCGTAGAAGCCTGGCAGGCTGCACTGAAATGGCACCCCGACTTGATAGATCATTTTAGCCTCTCGAAAGATGGTTCTCTTTATAGACTCCAGGGTTGAATAAGCCTGCATCGAGTAAGCGACGAACAGGCCCGCGGAGAAGATGAGTATTGTGGAGTGCATCCGCGCTATCGTGGGAAGATGTGTTTCAGATACGGTCCGGAGGGAGGTAGCCCCTGTTCCTGGTCTGTTTTGGTGGTCTACAGCAGGTGGCGCCGGTTCTCTCGATCCTACTTGGCCATTGATCGAACACTTCCCTGGCCTCAATTCCCTGTCGCACTGGTCACAGGCGACTCTCCCGTTCAAGACATGTGCTTGTTCTTGTCGGCCGATGTTTCGCCGACAGTACTCACAGATTTCTTCCCCAGCAGCCATTTCGCACACACCATCTCAAGCACAGAATATAGAGCACAGGGCCCAGCGGTGGAAGAAATGCCAGTTCAAAGCTATACACATTTCGTGTTGTAGGCCCAACGTGTCTGCCGCGCGGGACCGTTTCGATGATGTCGACGAAGTGGTCCTTGATGCGCTCGTCATCGTGAGACAGTCTATCCCCGCTTTGCGGAGAGCCTATTCGTAATTCATGGTGGCCTCCTATTACAGCTACCATTGTAGGTGCAAGGCGGCGGAAATGCAAGCTGAATCAAGGCCGTGGTCGATAGCCGGTTGTCGGCAGTCAGTTGATGGCGAGGACACTGTGACGCTGCGACTTCCCGCTATCATGCTATTTCTGGCTATTTCTGTCATTCGCGGCGAGACTGCGGCTTGAGGTTCTGGATCTTCTCCTGGAGCCACAGATTGATCAGCGTGTGGGGAGAGATACCTCGTTCCTTGGCCTCACGCCGAATGGTCTCCGACAATTCCCTCTCGACCGCGTAGAGCGATTCCTCGGATTCCAAATCCACATCGGCGCGGGCGGATCTGGTCTTGCCCCAGAAGTCAGACAGATCGTGCTCATCCCAGAACTCGCCCATTGCGGCGTACGTTCGGGCCTTGGAAACGCTGCTCTTTCGCCCCAGACTTCTCTTCCTATGATCGTCTTTTCTCATATCGCCAGCGATTCTGTAATGGACACGCGCGGTTGTCAAGCTGGGAATCAGCGGGCGGATAGGCTATCATTTGGCAGTGGAGAAGGTGTGCATGGCACACCTCACGGCATGACAGGCGGTGGCAATGGCGCGGTTCGAAGTAGGGGCGAATGATTATTCGCCCCTACGGTCGCCTCAGGACCGCGTAAACGCGGTACTCCAAACGGACGAAACGAGCCGTGTGACCGTTCAACGAGGCCACGTGCCCGACTCGTCACTTAACGTCATAGCACAGGAGCACGTCCTGATCGCGGAGGTAGAGTTTCCCGTTCGCGATGGTGGGATGGGGCCAGGCTTTTTCCTGGGCACGGTCCGGCTGGAGGAAACGGCCTTTCTCTTGGTAGCCGGCCGGGGACGCGTCCAGGAGGACCATCGTGCCAGTGTCTTCCTCGCGGCAATATAAGGCGCCATCCGCGTAGGAGACGCAGCCTTTCTTGATCTTCTCCTTCTCCGCCCAGACGATCTCGCCCGTCTGGAAATCCTGGCATGCGAGACCTTTGCTGTCGGAATAGCCGTAGAGGTACTCGCCCACCTTGACCACGCCGCCATGATGATTGCCCATGAGTTTGTTGGCATAGACTTGTTCGACGGAGAATTTGCCGGCGTTCGGCGTCACTTTGAAGAGGTTGCAGCCGGCGTTGTAGCCGGAGGTGACGTAGATCAGGTTCCCGGCCACAATCGGCGTCGGAATGACCGCCACGTTGCCCTTGCGCGGGGCCTGCCAGAGCACACTGCCGTCCTTGGGCGAGATGCCGACGACGCTGGCGGCGGTGAGTTGAACGTACTGGCGTGTGCCGTCGATCTCGGCTATGACGATGGAGGAATAATGCGCCTCATCGGTGAAGTCCTTGGACTGCCAGAGCAGGCGACCGGTTTTCTTATCGAGCGCCACCATGGCTCCCTTGCTTCCGCCGGGCGTGACCACCACCTGGTCGCCATCCACGAGGGGGGATTCCGAGTAGCCCCAGGTGGGGGGCTTGCCGCCAAAGTCCTTGCCGAAATTCTTGCGCCATTGCTCCTTGCCGTTGGCGACGCTCACACAAATCATCTCTCCCCAGGCATCGAGGGCAAAAGCGAGGTCCCCGCTGATGGTGGGGGTACAGCGCGGCCCGGGATAACTCCAGCCCGGCGCATCCGGTGAGCCCGGGGCACCGACCTTGGTCGCCCAGAGGATCTTGCCGTCCGCGGCGCTCAGAGCCATCACGTACCCGGCGCCGTCCTTGTCCCCCATCGTAAAGAGCCGGCCTGCGGCCACCGACATATTCGCGTAGCCCTTGCCCAGCCCGGTCGCTTTCCAGGCCAGCTTCGGTCCGCCGGCGGGCCACTGCTTGAGCAGGCCGGTATCGGCGGACTTGCCATCCCGGTTCGGTCCGCGCCATTGCGGCCAGTCCTCGGCCCGGGCGTTCGTAGCGGCAAGGCAGCAGCAACCGACGATGGACAGCGCGAGCCAACGGCAAGATCGATTCAGCGATGTTTTCATACGACTCCTCTACATTCTTGTTTCGCATTCTGGACGACCGGCCCGGAATTCGTAACGGCCTCCCATTCGGGCCGCCATTGTAGAGGCGAACCGGCGGAACTGCAAGTCGAAGTCAGAAGTGACAAGTGACGAGCGGCAAGCCGGAGGGCGTCCGGAGGCCGGGAAGGCAGGCCCTTCGAGCTAGAGGCTTCCCGCCTTGGCGCCATCGACCGATCGCTGACGATGCATCCCTTCCACTCCTCGCAATGAAGTGGTATGATGCAGGCAGTTGGGTCAACGCCGTAATCGCAGTAGAGAGGTTGTTCGGATGCTCAAGGCAGATGACTTGATCAATGAGGCGATTTCCTTGCCGGTGGAGTTGAGAGCTCGACTGGTGGATGAACTGCTCAAGAGTCTGAATCCTTCCCAGGCTGAGATCGACGAGTTGTGGGCCGCCGAAGCGGAGAGGAGAGTTGGCGAAATCGAGAGCGGCAAGGTCAAGCCTATCCCCGGAGAGCAAGTGTTCCAGGCGTTGCGGAAAAGGCTTGGGCGATGAACTACGCCTTTCATCCCGAATCTGTCAAACCACCGGTGAAGCGATACTGATTATCGCCATCATGCAATTGAATCGGAGGCCGGGTTACTGGAAGGATCGCGTAGGGTGATGACGTATGAGGACGAAGCTATGGCATACCGCTCCAGACGACACAAATCGCTCCATGTGGCCTTAGCGTATAACGCCGCCACGGGCTTTGTGCCGGACACGCCGGAAGATCGGGGCAGCACCGCGGACCTGCGGCAAATGATCCGCTATATGGCCCGCGTGCTGCGGTCCCTGGGCCATCAAGTCACCATCCTGCCGCTGGCCCACGATCTCTTTGCCTTTCAGCGCAAATTGCGGCGTCTCAATCCCGATGTGGTCTTCAACCAGTACGACGATGTGGTGCACGGCGCCCTCTACGAGATGCGGTTTGCCGCCATGGTGCGGATGATGGGCTTTCCGGTGACCGGCTCGCCGGCCCTGGCCCTGGGCCTGGGCCGGTACAAGCACATGTCCGCCACCCTGTTCCACGGGTCGGGCATCCCGATCCCGCCCTGCACGGAACTGCTGGAGAGGGTAGGCGATGTGGACCGGCACGAATGGAAGTTTCCCCTGATCGTGCAGCCCGGCCAGGAACACGCGGGGATCGGCTTGGATCGGGATTCGATCGTGCGCTCGAAGAAGGCCCTCCGCGAGCAGGTGCGGAAGATCCTGGGGACCTACAGTCAGCCCGCGCTGGTTCAGTCCTTCCTGCCCGGCCGCGAATTCAACGTGGGCATCGTGGGCGGGAAACGGGCGCGCGTGCTGCCCTTGGCCGAGGTCTGCTACGCCGACCTGCCCCCGGAGATCCCGCCGATCATGTCGTACGCGGCCAAGTGGATTGAGACCTCGGTGGAGTACAAGAAGACGTGGGTCATCTGTCCGGCGGTTGTGGAGCCCGAGCTGGCCCGTCAGGTCAGTGACATCGCGCTGCGTGCCTTTCGGGCGGTCCAGGCCTGGGGTTATGGCCGCGTCGATATTCGGCTCGACGAAGCCGGTGTCCCCCGGGTCCTGGAGGTCAACTGCAACGCCTCGCTGGAGGAAGGCGTCGCCCTGGGGCGCTCCGCCGAGAAGGCGGGCATAAGCTATCGGCAATTGCTGCAGATGATTATCGACGCCGCGTTGGAGGGGCCTCCCTACGATGTCAGCGTTCCCATGCAGCTTTAGCCCGTTCGGCCGTATCTCTTGCTGCGGCGACGGTAATACTCAACCAGGGGCATGGTCAGCTCCGAGAGCGGCTTGACGAGCCTTCCGCTCTTGCACTTGGGCGTCTGCTCGCAGAGCTTCCGCATCAGGCGATCCACGTACCTGAGCTTCTGAAGGGCCGGCCAGTCTCGGTATTTGCGGCGCCAGCCGGAGCGCGGGGTCAACCAGACGGCGAAGGTCTCTGCAAAATCATCATCCGGATGCTTCTGGGCGTACGTGTACCCGTAAGAGTAGCTGCAGATGTGCCGAACGAATCTCCGGCTCCACGGATTGGGGTGAAAGACCTCCCGATAGGGCTTGGAGAAGGGACCAAAGATTTCCCTCCAGCCCGGGTCCTCCCACAGCCGGAAGGCGTAGTTGATCGCGTGTCCCATCTCGTGTCGCAGGAATTGCATGACCGCCTGATTGTCTTCCAGCTCGCCGGTCTGCTCTTTCTCAATACGCCCGAGCCGCGTGCAGGCCAAGTAGAAGGGAATCCCGATGACGGGCACTCTGTCCGGACAGCCCCAGGCGTCGCTGAGATAGAAGGCCGGCACATAGTCTACGCCCTTGGCCGATAGTTCCCGCTCCAGTTGCCGGATCGACGGCTCCAGGGGCGATCCCTTGATCCGAAGCCCGAGATCGCAGATACGCCTGCGATACAGCTCTTGCCGAACGATCTCCCAGTTGTCGGACTGAGCCCACGCCCGATTCGATGCACGTCGTCTGCCACCGCCTACCGCAGCCATCCGTTGTTTCCTTATCATACACCCCGGATACGATTCCAGGGGCACAGGACCAATGAATGCCTTCTGAGACAAGCCAGTCAGCGTCTGCTATGTTACCTCATCGCCGGGCGGCATTTCAAATGGATCTGCGACATTGCGCGTAAGTCTTTAATATATATGCACTTAGGAAAAAAACGCCTGTCGCCGACATTCGGAGGAAACCGCATTTTGCGCTCACGGGGGCCGATTCGCCGGTCCACCCCATCTGCGCTTTCTCGCGGATTTTTTGTGCGATTCTTCTTAGTCCTTACAGGGCAAGGGTTTACATTCACGTTCGGACGAAGCCTCACGCGGGATCTGCGGTATCAAAGTCGCCGTTCGGACACGGCTTGCGGCGGCCCGTCGGAAGTTTGGAGTGCGAAGTTTGAGGTCGCAAGGCCCGGCGAAGCCCGGCTCTCTGAAAATTGGCTTTGTTTGTACACACAGGCGCGGCACTCGACGCAGCAGGCCAGCGGCAAGGACGAAGCCCTGAAATTGGCTTTGTTTGTACAAATGGGTGCCGCACCCGGCGGAGCAAGCCCCAGGCAGCGCCGGATGCGCCAATTGGCTTTGTTTCGCACGCACGACCCCGCCGACAGTACCGCCGGCGATCTTCCCGGCCCGCACCCATCTCTGTCTGTGCCGGGAAATTGGCTTTGTTTGTACAACAGGTCCCAGCGACGGTTCCGCTGACGACCCCTGCCCGTCCTCGCCTGTTCCTGCCCATCCGGGGCCAATTGGCTTTGTTTCGCACAGCCGACCCTGGCGTCCGGCACGGCCGTGGCGTCACTGCAATCGTGGAATGGAGGAATATTGGAATCATGGGGTATGTGGGAGGACTCGGAGAACTCGATGCAGGGCTCGCCAAGGATTCCGGTGTTCGCCGTCCTGTGTCTTCTGTCATCCGGCCTCCCTTCTTTACGCTCCTGGCTTCTTGTGGTCTCCCATCTATGATCCAATAGTATATTGTGCGGTTATCATATATATGCAGAAGTTCCTTGTCAAGTGAAATGCCGGCTTGAACACCGCAGATGACGCCGAGTTCGGCAGATTTCCAATTGGGAACCGTCGACTGACAACCATCCGCGTCCCTCCGCTGGCCGTCGTCTGCCCTCGGTCTTCCGTCCTCCGGCCTCCGGCTACCGACTACGGACTACCGGCTACTGGTGGTTATCCACAGATTTCGCCGATTGATGCAGATTCGCAGCCGGCTACCGGCTCCAGTCTACCGACTACCGGGAATTGCCCTGCTTGTCACCTGTCCCTTTTCGCTTGTCTCATGTCGCTTCGACGTGCTTTTCCGTCGGCGTGGATGCCCTTCGAAGGGTCCCACCCTCGAAGAAGGACCGCGTACCTTTCGTGCTCCAGGAGAACGATTGACACACAACGTGAATAGTCCTTAAATGGGGGCGTTGGTTTCGGGGGCATGTTCATTCTGGCCCCTGGCGAAAGGGAACGGTCGGGCCAAGTCGTTGTTGGGCACGATGACTATTGCGGAATGATCGAAGGACCTAAGGTACTACCGTCCATGTTTCACAGGCTGGCCCAGGAAGGCAAGCCTCCCAACCACAAGGTTAGCCGCGACTGGCGGTTCCAGAAGGAAATAGTTGAATGCTGGCTCGTTAGCGATCATGGAGGCTCCCTTGGCTTCCTTGCCGGTCAGGGCTAACGGCCAGAAACCATGATTCGGCGCTACGTCTGCAATCAAGAAGATGCTTGGCTTTGCCAAGACCAATGAGGATACACATGGCTCGCGACGCCCAGGGCGGCTACCAAGCCTTATATGACAGGCCCGTCCGCTCCACGCGAGGTGGTCCGCTGTTCAACGCGTTCCCCTATCCCACGAAAATATCGCCTGAGGCCATTGCTCTCTTCATTGCGACTCACACGGACCCTGGGGCGACCGTGCTGGACAGCTTTGCGGGCAGCGGCTCAACCGGCGTAGCGGCTATCCTCTGCGGCTGCCCCACGGATGACATGCGGCGGGAAGCGGACCGGCTCAGTCTTCCGGTTCGTTGGGGTGTTCGTCGAGCTGTGCTCTACGAAGTTGGCGTGCTCGGATCCTTCATTTCCAAGGTACTCTGTTGCCCACCCAATCCCGATGAGTTCGCCAAGGCGGCGAGGCAATTACTCGCGGACGTTCGCCGGGAGTGGGCGTGGCTCTACCAAACCCGTGACCCCGAGGGAAAGGAAGGAGAGATTCGGTACACCATTTGGTCTGACCTTCTGCGGTGCCCCGATTGTCGCAAGTACGTGAGCCTATGGGACGCGTGCGTCTCGCGAAACCCGGCTGCTATCTCTGGCACGTTCAGTTGCCCGTACTGCCGATCCACCTCGTCCCTGGATTGCGTCAGTCGTATGCGTGAGTCCATCGGGGATGGTCTGCTGGGGAAGGAGAGGATAACCCGACGACGAGTACAGGCGTGGGTCTATGGCGAGACGGACGGCCGGGCTTGGTCACGTCGCGCTGATGCCAGAGACCACAAGTCTTGCCGAGAGATCGAGAACCTGTCATTCCCGCAGGGCGCGCCCTTGAAGATCATTCCATGGGGCGATCTGCACAGATCTGGTTACCACGAAGGCATTACCCACCTGCATCATTTCTACACCCACAGGAATCTGCTTGCCTTCTCCGCCCTGTGGGAGGCAACAGAGCGCTTCCCGGCGGATCTTCGGCCGTCGTTGCGCTTTTGGTTGCTTAGCTACAATGCCGCCCATTCGACGATCATGACGAGAGTCGTTGCGAAAAAGGGGCAGAAGGATATGGTCGTTACGAGTGCCCAGCCGGGTGTCCTCTATGTAAGCGGCCTGCCCGTGGAGAAGAATGTCTTCGCCGGCGTTCGTCGGAAGATTCGCACGATGCAACAGGCTTTCGCTGTGACGCATGGTCATGATGGCCTCGTCGATGTCCGCCACATGTCCTGCCTGCATTTGGACCTGCCCGACGAGTCGATTGACTACGTGTTTACGGACCCTCCGTTTGGCGGGAATATCCCTTACGCGGAAGTCAATTTCATTGACGAGGCTTGGCTTGGCCAAGTAACCGATGCCAGGGAGGAAGTCATCATCAGTCCGCACCAAGAGAAGACCGTGGCTGATTATCAGGAGCTTCTCCGTCGGGCCTTTTGTGAATCATACCGGGTGTTGCGGTCCGACGGGCATGCCACGGTCGTGTTCCACTCGACCTCCGCGAAGGTTTGGAACGCGCTTCGGGAGGCCTGTGAGCAGGCAGGGTATGACGTCGTCAGGACAAGTATTCTCGACAAGACTCAGGGAAGCTTTAAGCAGGTGAGGACCACCGGTGCGGTGAGGGGCGACCCGTTAATCTTGCTGGGCAAGGTAAGGACATCGCCTAAGGCGACAGAGGCAGAGATCTGGTCTGTAACGCACTACCTCATCGAACAAGCTCTTCGCTCGGAGGACCTGGCTGAAATGACGCCGCGACGCCTTTACTCGCGGCTCGTGGCACACTATGTGGCGGCTCGCCAGAATGTGCCCATTGATGCGGGGGACTTCTATCGGCAGCTCAGAGAAAGGCACGCTAAATATGCAGACTGGGCAGCATGACAGCGCGGGACTGTCGGGGGCTCGTATGCGCGCTGCCTGGCATGAGGCAAGCTTGGTCTCTGGCCGGCGCAAGAAGCTTGGCCAGTTCTTCACTGGGCTTCCATTGGCACGGCTCCTGGCCGCTCTGAGCGTGCGGGAGCCATGCGGAACGGTCATCGATCCGATGGCTGGTACCGGCGATCTACTTGACGCGGTTATCGAGAGATGTCTCCACAGAGAACTTGGCCTGCGAAGCGTGGACGCAGTGGAGATATGCACAAAAACGGCTACGGTCTGTCGAGACCGGCTGTCGGCTTGGTTAGAGATGTCAACCGGGCTGAACCAGCATATCTATGCGGCATCCGCTTTCGCCCCGGCAATTCTGAATCATATGGAATTTGGGACTTATGACTTGGTCATCACCAACCCACCATATGTGCGATACCAGACAGTCGCGAGGAATGCCGGTACCGACACGGATAACCAATCGGCGGATATGATCCGGGGTGAGTTGCTCAAGGCGGTTGATGCGTTGCCCTTGAGTCCCGAGACATCTGTCTGGCGGGCACTCGTCGAAGGGTATTCGGGCCTTTCAGACTTGTCGGTTCCTTCTTGGCTACTGGCCGCCATGCTCGTAAAACCAGGGGGTGTTCTGGCCCTTGTGGCCCCAGCAACTTGGCGTAGCCGCGACTATGCCGATGTACTTCGATACCTGCTCGTCCGGTTCTTCTCGCTCGATGTTGTCGTAGCGGACAGTCAGCCTGGCTGGTTCTCCGAGGCCCTTGTTCGAACCCATCTGGTGGTTGCTACAAGGCTGCCGACAGGTGAGGCACGTGTTCCCCTTTCAGAACGTGGGACTGAAACAAGGAACTATCTCTGGGCGGAAATCGATCGTGACGCTCAGGCGGGTGACAGCTTGGTCGGCGCGGCCTTCCCGTCCAGTGACCCCGAAGACGGTTTCTCGTGCTGGCTGCTTGCAGCCCCAAAAGTCGGTGAAAGCCCGGTGGGCATTCACGTGACGGAACGATGCCAAGCGGATGAGACTGCCGCCGTGTTATCTCAGTCTGGTCGCTCGGGATGGTTCTCCAGAGTCGAGCCAATTAGCGACAGTGCTCCACTGTTCGGGAGGATGAGTGAAGCCACAGATTGTCCTCTTCCGCAGGCTCTGGGCGATGCGCTGGCGCACGTTCCTACGGCACTGACCACATTGGACCATCTTGGCATCAAAGTCAGCCAGGGACTGCGGACGGGATGCAACGACTTCTTCTACGTCGATCTGATTGACCTTATAGATGAGGGCATGGCAAGAATCAGGCTTAGCGAACTCTTTGGCCGTGCCCATCTTGTCGTTCCGACCGATGCCCTGGTTCCTGTCCTGCGGCGACAATCGGAGCTGGAGACGTTCGTGCGGAACCTGCCACTCACTGGGCGAGTCCTGAACTTGGCCGGCTACGTGCTGCCCGAGGACCATGCAGTTGTGGATCGCATCAAGCTCACGTACAAGCAACTGGCACTGACACCACCCACGGTCATGCCGGAAGAACTGGCCAAGCATGTTCGCCAAGCCGCCTTGATGCGACTTGGCGGCAGCACAGGTGCCTGCCGGATTCCGGAGTTGTCTGCTGTCAGGACGAACGTACGGACCGCCGGGACCGGGCGCACGCCGAAGGCGCCGAGGTTCTGGTACATGCTGCCTGACTTCGCGCGCCGTCACCTTCCGGACGTCTTTGTACCTCGAATCAATCAGCGAACCCCCTCGGCGGTGCCCAACCGTAGCGATCCCGTTGTGATCGACGCCAATTTCTCCACCATCTGGGCTGAGAATGATCGATGGACAGCGGGAGCCATCACAGCGTTATTGCGTAGTTCATGGTCTCGGGCCTGCATGGAGGCCATCGGCACTCCGATGGGTGGTGGTGCTCTCAAACTGGAGGCAACTCACTTGAGGCGTCTACCAGTGCCGGCTCTCAATGATGAGCATCTTCTGCAACTCGCGTCCGTTGCTGAGACCGACCGGACAGACGCCGTTGACCGCACTATCGCAAGCGCCCTCCTGCATGGCCAAGCCAATGACCGTTCCATATCGGACATGATCGACCGCCTGCGCACATTCACCGAGGCTGCGGAACAAGGCAGACAGCGGAGGTAACATGCCAGACCAGCTCACGTCAGCTCGACAAACGATCTCTCGGTGCCGTCGCCTGCGCGATGAAGGTCGGCCCGAAGCGGTTCTACGTAGCGAGTTGGCGTCGCGCCTCCGGCAGGTGTTCGCGAACGATGTGGACCAGCAGTGGATTGACCATTATACGGAAGGAACCGAAGCGGCCACGCGGATCGCCCAGAGAGACGGGCTCATTGCTCGGCGGTTTATCGATAACCTCGTCCGCTCCACGGTCATCGAGTACGAACCTGACCTACGACTGGAGGCTTGTTGGAATCAAGGCTATCAGCAGGTCAAGGAATATACGGCTGGAGCGATACGTTCGGGTATCCCCGAGTCGCACGTTCGAGGGATTCTCTCGGACACGGTTGACTGGCATGTTTACGACGCCGGGGTCACAACCGGTGTTGCACCTAACGCGTGTACGCCTGATGACATTACCCTGTCGGAAGTGGAATCCTTCAGCGCCGACACGGCCGACGCGGAAACAGCAAAGCGTTTCATCAAGTTCCTCAGAAAACATCTGGCGAGAGAGCAATCACGTCCGATTACCGCAACGTTCATAGCCAGCGATCTCGGACTGGAAAGCCCCGCGTATGATCGGCATGCCGACACCCTTGTGACACTGGTCGAAGACAGACGGTCGACAGACGAGTCCATCGCCCTTGCCACGAATCTGTGGTCTCGGTTTGTGGATCACATCGAGCACACGGAGGGGGAGTTTCGAGCTTCAGCATATGTCGATGAGGCATACATCGCGATCCTCGCAAGGTTACTGTGCGCGAATATCTTGGAGCAACGGGCATGCCTCAGCGACGACTTGGAGTTGACCGACATCCTGACCGGGGACTATTTCGAGAGCCGATTCCGTCTCCACAACATGGTCGAACAGGACTACTTCGGGTGGATGCTGCGGCCGGAGCATCTGCCCCAAATCTTGCCGATTGCACGCGAAATACAGGTCGATCTGTACGCATATGACTTTTCCGCCATCGGCGAAGAGGACTTGTTCGGGCATCTGATGGCTCAGTTGGCCCGGCGAACGCAACGGAAGCTTCTTGGCCAGGAATGGACCCCTCAATGGCTTGCACGCGCCCTGGCGGAGAAGGGCCTCTCCCTGATCTCCGGCGACGAGTTCCCGTGCTTCATCGATATGTGCTGCGGATCGGGATCAATTATGGCCGAGGTGATCAAAGCGGCGAGGACAATTCGGCCGAGCGCCCAAGTTAGGGACTTGGTCTCAGCGATAACTGGATTTGACATCGATCCCTTGGCCGTCATGCTCGCAAAGACCACGTGGGTCATCACACTTGCCAATGAAATACGGTCCTCGGCCATGCAGATTACCATACCTATCTACCATGCCGATTCTCTGTTCACGGTCACGCCGATCACGTGCAAGGTGCCAATGCCCGGAGAGGCCGATGAGGTCACAATCGACCTCGACGGGGAATGCCTCTCGCTGCCTGCGAGTCTGATCAGCCCTGGCTTCGGGTCTCTGTTCGACAACATCGTGGACTGGTGTTATGACGAAGCACGCAGTGCTCAGGAAACAGGAGACACCGCAGAAATCACACAGGCTCGCGCTGTGCAATTGGTTGAGGCGCTCGCCGGCAGAAGCAACGTCGAGTTTTCGGACGATGAGAAGGGCCAGATCACGACGGCGGTGTACGAACTTGCCCGCCGCATGGGAGAACTTGCGGTGTTTAACCGCAACGGTATTTGGGCGTTCATTCTTCGCAACACGTACAGACCGGGTCTCCTGGCGGGCCAGTTCAACGGTCTCGTATCGAACCCGCCTTGGCTGGCGATGAGTCAGTTCGCGGACAATCCTTATAAGGATCATCTGTCGGAGCGAGCGCTATCCTATGGAATCAAGCCGGGCGGCGCAGCGCACCTCCACCTGGAACTTGCCACGACGCATCTGCTGCATGCAGTGGATCGATATCTCAAGGCGGGGGCGGCGGTGGCTTGTCTCGTTCCTGGCACCGTATTCAATGGGCAAAATCACGCAAAGCTCCGTGACGCCAATTACCTTGGCGCCGATCGCCCAGTTCCGTTTGAGCTCAAGGAAGTGTGGGGTATCGCCCCTGGCACGTTCAAGGTGCGCTCTGCGGCATTGGTCGGAGTGGAGCGCTCTTCCACGACGGCGGTGGACCGAGCCAATCCGGTCGGCGCGATCGCGACGGAGAGGGGCGTCAGCCGCGTTCCCCTCACGGTGCGCCGCCTCGGCAGCCGCACGGCCTGGGTGCTGGGCGGCTCGACGTCAACCGTCGGGGTCGGCACCGATAGAGTCCCGCTCCAGGGGGCAGACCTCATGCCGCGTCCCGCCGTGTGCGTCGAAGTCGTCAATCGCAGAGGCGGGGAATGGCAAGTCAAGACGCCCAGTCGCGGCGATGCAAGCTACTTCGCCGTCAAGGACGCCAAGAGACTTCAGGGCAAGACTTTCCACGGGTCCGTCGCCCCCTGTTTCATCCATCGGATGGTCCAATCCTTGAACCTGCTGCCTTTCACGCTGGACGGCAATTTCGTGCAGATTGCTATTCCGGCGCGGCGGGACAACGAGGGACAGTGGGAGATCATGGACGCGGCGGCCATCCGCACCGCCGGCTTCAGCCAGACGGCGCGTCGGTTCCAGCGGATCGATCGCGCGATGGCTGACAACGATGTTATCAAGCCGCTAAACGAGAAGATTGACGAACGACGGAAGCTGAGCCTTCAAGTCTTCCCCCCGGATCAGTATCTCGTCCTGAATGGTGCTGGCGGCGGTATAGCATGCGCGGCCATGCTGTCCCTGGGAGAGTTGCCAGACATTATCGTGGATCAAACACTCTACTGGAGCCTGGTCGCCAGCGCGGACGAAGCCTGGTATCGCGTGGGCCTCATCAACACGGACGCGCTTACTCAGGCCATCCGCGAGTTCAACCCGGAGGGCGAACTCGGCCCTCGGCACCTGCACACGCTGCCGAACCGCGTGATTCCACCGTTTGACGCCGCGAACCTTGACCATGTGGAAGTCAGAGACCTGGCCAAGCAGCTTTTCGAGGCGGCTGGTCCACTCTTTGCGGCAGATCAACACATCAGCGATCCATCCCGTCCGATCGGGAGCCGTAGGCGTCGACTGCGGAACCAGTTGGCGGAACTCGCCGAGTTCGTTGCCATCGAGGATGTTGCGTCAGCGGTGCTTGGTATTTCACGTTGAATGTGGCGGATTCATTCTTGGTATCCCCGCCATGCTTCCCCGGCTTGCGAATGAGTTGCTGGGTGGCGCGACAAAGTAGTGGCACACACAAAACATTGAGGGGCTGCACGTTGTCCGTTTGCAGCCCCTTTTTCCATCCTCTTCTCCGAAGCCGTGACTCCATCCACAAATGCTTCTGTGCTTCTGTGACCAACATCGGCAGAATAGAAGCTCCACTTTACTGCACAGGGAACTGAAGCGGTACGGTCCTTTTTCCGGGGGAATCCGGGCCGGAAGACCGGTGGCCGGTAGCCGGTTGACGGTGAGACAGGGATCAGGAATCAGGGGTCAGGGGTCAGCTACGGCCTGCGGCCTACCGCCTCCAGCCTTCCGTCCATTCGCGTAGTTCGCGGTTGAAGAGCAGTTCCCAGTGGACAGTCCTCGGTTCCCGGTTCTCAGTTTGGAGTCCCGCCTTCAGGCGGTTCGAGAGTCTGGAACGCCGGGGTGGCAGACTCTGGGCCGCGTAAACGCGGTACCGGGCTCCCAAACGCGAACTTCTGCGTTTGGGGACCCGCTCCCAACAAGGCCTGCGGCCTACTCCCACTCGATGGTGGCGGGGGGCTTGCTGGAGATGTCGTAGACGACGCGGTTGACGCCGCGAACCTCGTTGATGATCCGGCTGGAGATCGTGCTCAGGACCTCGTAGGGGATGTGCGAGAAATCGGCGGTCATGAAGTCGGTCGTGTCCACGGCGCGGATCGCGACGACGTTCTCGTAACTCCGCTCATCGCCCATGACGCCGACCGTCGAGACGGGGACCAGGACCGCTAAGGCTTGCGAGATGCTGCGGTAAAGGCCCGCCGCTTTGATCTCGTCGATCAGGATTTCGTCGGCGGCACGGAGGACTTCGAGACGTTTGGGTGTGACTTCGCCGAGGATGCGGACACCCAAGCCCGGGCCGGGGAAGGGGTGACGCCAGACGATATCGTCGGGCAGGCCCAGGTACTCGCCGACCACGCGGACCTCGTCTTTGAAGAGGTCCCGCAGGGGCTCCACCAGCTCGAAGCCGAGTTGGGCGGGCAGGCCGCCCACATTGTGATGGAGCTTGATGTTGGCGGTAGAGGCGTGCGTGTCGCGGGCATCTTGCCCGCGATTCGCCGTGGCATCGGCATCCTGCCGATGATTCATGGGCTGGAAGCCCATGCCACGAACAGCGCCGGACTCGATGACGTCCGGGTAGAGCGTGCCTTGGGCGAGGAACTTGGCGTTCGGAATCTTGCCGGCCTCGGATTTGAAGGCCTTGATGAACTCGGCGCCGATGATCTTGCGTTTTTGCTGCGGGTCCGTCGCGCCGGCCAAGGCCGTCAGGAACTGGCTCGACCAATCGACGACGTGCAGGTCCATGTGGAAGTGGTCACGGAAGGTCGAGACGATGCTCTCTCGCTCGTTGCGGCGGAGCAGGCCATTGTCCACGAGGATGCAGACGAGCTGATCGCCGATGGCCTGGTGGATGAGCGAGGCGGTGACGGAGGAGTCCACGCCGCCGCTGAGGCCGCAGATGACTCGGGCGTCGCCCACGCGCTCGCGGACGGTCTTGACCGTCTCGGCGACGAAGTCGCTCATCTTCCAATCGCCGGCGCAGCCGCAGACATCGTAGAGGAAGTTCTTGAGGATCTCCGCGCCTTTGGGGGTGTGGCTGACTTCTGGGTGAAACTGGACGCCGAAGAATTTCCTTTCCGCGTGTCGGATCGCGGCCCAGGGGCAGGTCTTGGTCTGGGCGAGCTTGACGAAGCCCTTACCTGGATTGGTGACTTGGTCGCCGTGGCTGGCCCAGACGAGCGTGTCGTCGGGCAGGTTGGCGAAGAGGTCGTTCTTGTCGAGGATCATCAGGGTGGCCCGGCCGTACTCATGGCTGCGAGCCCGGATGACTTCGGCGCCGAGCATCTGGCAACCGAGCTGCATGCCGTAACAGATGCCAAGGATGGGGACGCCCAAGTCGAAGATGCGCTCGTCGCAGCGGGGGGCGTTCGCCTCGTAGACGCTGGCCGGGCCGCCGGAGAGGATGATGCCTTTGAGCGGCAGCTTCGAGAGCTCATCGATCGGCGTGCGGGCCGGAAAAATGCGCGAGTAGACATTGTGCTCACGGACCCGGCGGGCGATCAGTTGGATGTACTGGCTGCCGAAATCCAGGATGGCGATCATTTCGCGAATCATAGGGCCTCTTGTAGGGGCAACCCCCTGTGGTTGCCCGAAACCGCCAGGGCAGGCACGGGGGCCTGCCCCTACCGGATTGTCAACTTTCAAAGGGCAGGCTGGCCGAATAGTTGGGGGCTTCCTTCGTAATCTGGATGTCGTGCGGGTGGGACTCGCTGACCGACGCCATCGTGACGCGAACGAAGCGGGTCTTCGTCATCAGCTCGTGCATGTTGCGGGTGCCGCAGTAGCCCATACCGGCCCGCAGGCCGCCGACGAGCTGGTAGACGAAATCGCTCAGTGAGCCGCGATAGGGCACCCGCCCCTCGACGCCTTCCGGGACGAGCTTGCCGATCTCGGTGGTGCTGGATTGGCCATAGCGTTCGGCGGAGCCTTTGACCATCGCGCCGAGCGAGCCCATGCCCCGGTATTCCTTGAATTGCCGGCCTTTGTAGATCACCAATTGGCCTGGGCTCTCTTTCAGGCCGGCGAAGAGCGAGCCGATCATCACGCACGAGGCTCCGGCGGCGATGGCTTTGGTGATGTCGCCGGACTGGCGGATGCCGCCGTCGGCGATGACCGGGATGCCCTGCTTGTTGGCCACCTCGGCACAATCCATGACGGCCGAGACTTGTGGAACGCCCACGCCGGAGATGATGCGGGTCGTGCAGATGGCGCCGGGACCGATACCGACCTTGACTGCGTCGGCGCCGGCGTCGATCAACTCGCGGGCGGCGTCGCCCGTGGCGATATTGCCGGCAATCACGTCGATCTGGTAATCCTTCTTGATCTTCCTGACCGTATCGACGACGTTTTGGGAGTGGCCGTGGGCGGTATCGACGCAGACGACATCGACATCCGCCGCGATGAGGGCCTCCACCCGCTCGTAGTCATGGACGCTGACGGCGGCTCCGACCCGCAGCCGGCCGCGTTTATCCCTGGCGGCCCGCGGATACTGTTGCACGCGGTCGATATCGCGCATCGTAATCAGGCCGGCAAGCTCACCCTTGCCGTTGACGAGCAGCAGCTTTTCCACCTTTCGCTCTTGCAGGGTTCCCTTCGCCTGTTCGAGCGTGGTGTTCGCCGGCCCGGTGACGAGGTTGGTCTTGGTCATGACGGTGCTGATCTCAACGTTGTAGTCCTTCAGAAACTTGAGATCCCGCCGGGTGAGGATTCCGACCAGCTTCTTGCCCTCGACAATGGGGATGCCGGACACGTTCTGTTCTGCCATCAATTCCTGAGCGCGGCGGACAGGCTCCTTGGGAGTGAGGGTAACCGGGTCGAGGATCACGCCGTGCTCGGACCGTTTGACCTTGGAAACCTCGCGTCTCTGGGCCTCGATGGAGAGGTTCTTGTGGATGATGCCGACCCCGCCTTCCTGGGCCAGGGCAATGGCCAATGCGGCCTCGGTGACTGTATCCATAGCCGCCGAGACGATCGGGATATCGATGGAGATATGGGCAGTGAGCTTCGTGCTCGTATCGGCCTGGCTCGGCACGAAATCGCTCTTGCTCGGGATCAGTAGGACATCATCAAAAGTGATGCCTTCCGCGACGATTTTGCTATTGTTCATTGGCGGCTCCAACAGTGCTTCCGCTCTTGGTCAAGCTAAACCACGTACTATAATCGCAGCCCGGATCGGGGTCAACCGTTTCGCAAGAGAGTAGTTGCCAAAAAAACGCGGAACGCGCCCCGGACCTATCTGTCAAATAGGATAGACCATAATCCAGTTACCTCGAGTTCCGTCACAGATGCGCTTAACCACACACCGAGGCGGGCAGACATCCTGAAAGTCCTCCATGTCTGCCCGCCGGCCAGCAAGGAAGCTGGCTTTCTCTATGCGCCCACGGCAACCCCGGCCAACAATCCGTCAAAGAATCTGGTTTTCGCGCCCATTTCCTGGTCTACTGCAGGTCTCTGTAGTGAAAAGTGGCCTTGAAGGGGCTTTTCTCGATGGTGGAAAGCAAACCTGACAGCGTGTTGGTCGAACAGGCCGCCCGGGGCGACGGCGAGAGCTTCACGGAGCTTTGCCAGCGTTACTACGGAGCGATGGTGGCCATCGGCCATGCGATCATCCGGGACCGGCACTTGGCAGAGGATGCTGCTCAGGAGGCCTTCGCCAAGGCGGCGATACATCTGCCAAAGCTGCGCCGGGCGGACCAGTTCGGTCCGTGGCTGGCGGCCATCTGCCGCAATGAGGCCAAAGACCTGGCGCGGGCCCGTCGGGAGCCGCCCGTGGGCGATGAACCGGCGGTGGCGGAGGACCTGCCGGACTTGGATGAGTCCTATAAGATCGTGCGGGAGGCCTTGAGCCGTCTGCCGGCGGAGGCGAAAGAGGTGATCTACCTGCGATTCTACGATGGTTTGTCCTATGACCGGATCTCGGCGGTTCTGGGTATCTCCGAACAAGCGATCAATGGCCGACTGCGACGCGCTAAGAAGAGGTTGGCGCAATACTTACGTCGCAGCGGCTTCGACGAGGTGGACCTATGAGTGAGCATAAAGACGAGAAATGGCTCGACGAGCAGCTCCAGCGGGCGATCAACGGCTCGACTCCCGTGTTTGACGCTCAGGCCTGGAAACAAAAGTACTCTGGTGAGTTCCAGACCCTGCTGGACCGAGGGGGGCAGCTCAACCAGTCCGGCGCACGTCGCACGGCACGGGTGATGCTCAGAGGCCCCATCAGCAGGCTTGCTGTTGCGGCGGCGGTTCTGGTGACGGCCGGTATTCTGCTCGTTGGACGATTCGGGTCCGCGCCGGTGCCGCCGACGTCCGTCCCGCAGCCGGTGGCTCCGCAATCGCCGGCACAAATGGTCAGCATGATTTCGCTTTCTGCCGCATTTCGGCAGGGAGGGATGGAAGGGTTGGATAAACAATGTGATCGAGCGCTCGAAAAGTTGGGACCGCGACCCAGCAGTGTATCGATGCAGGAATTACTCAAGGACATCAATGGCAAAGGATAGGAAAGGGCGAGCTTATGAAAGCAACTATTGGTCTGGCAATGGCCGTGGGGGCCCTGATGGCGTGCTTGGGTCCGGTCACCCCGGTGGCAGCAGCCTTGCCCCCGGACCCGGACAATGCGGCGTTGCTCTACTACCAGGCCTTTCTTCTGGTTCCCAAGGTGGACGACCGGGCCACGAGCGATCTGGTGTTCAACGTGGCCAACGGCGGGGCCGCCCCGAACGAGCAAGTCAAGGAGCACCTCAAGAAATGCCGTGAGGTCATCGACTGCGCGGTAGCGGCGACGGAATTGCCACACTGCAACTGGGGTGTGCGGTACTCGAAAGGGTTTTCCGCCGCGTTTCCCCACCTGGCGCAGATCCGATCTCTATCGTGGCTGATCCTGGCGGATGCCAGAATCCTCGCGGCGCAGGGCGACTATCGCCAAGCCCTCGAACGATGCCTGGCCGTCCACAAGATGGCGGGGCATGTTGGAGACGAAACGCTCATCTCGTTGCTCGTGTCCATAGCCGTTAGCACCCAGGCGAACAAATGTGTCACAGCCATCTTGGAGCAGATGCCGGCGGATGCCGGCACGTTGACCTGGCTGAAGGGTCAGTTCGCCATGGTGCCGACCGCTAAGCTGAGCGCCAACCGGGCCATGACTCTGGAGGAGGAGATAGCATCGGCGTACCTGCAACCCGAGCGGGTCGGGGAGTTGCCGGGAATCCTGTCCGAACCCAGCGGCATGAGTGCCGAAGACGTCCGGAAAGCCATCGACGCGGGGGCGCTCCAACGAGCTCGGACGTATTACTCGAACTACAAGGGCTCCGCTCTGGCCATCCTGAGCGGGCCGGCACCCTATGTGGAATCCTATGCCAAGCTCCAGGAATTGGCCAATCAGATGGAGCAAGCTGCCGCCAAGGACCCCGCCGTGAAGCTGGTCAAAAGCATCGCGCCGGCCATGACGAAGATCTATGTCCTGCAGACGCGCTACAGGGCGGATCTCAACGCCCTCCAGGTGGCGCTCGATCTGTACCTCGCCAAGGCTGGCAGCGGCCGTTTGCCGTCGAGCCTGCCGACTGGCTCGCCGCGCGACCCCTATACCGGAGGCGAGTTCAAATACGAGCCCGCGGGCAACGGATTCGTCCTGCGCTGCGGGGCCAAAGACCTCGACAAGAACGAAGTCCGGGAGTACCGCTTCAGCACTCCGAAGTGAGCAACAGGAACCTCATCAAGAAGCAAAGCCGGGCTTTCACGTGGCCCGGCTTTGCCTTGTGCACCAAAGGTCTACGAAGCAGATGCCTCACATTCTTGCGGGAGCCTTTCCCCACGCGGTCTATCTGGGCTCACAGTCCTGTGTCTCCACGCCACGAAGCGAGCCCCGCCGCCGCGAGATTGCGATAAGGCGGTTGCATTTCCGAGGGCAAGGGAACATAATCGGCATTTATGAAACGCAGCCTGTATCTCGAATCCACGATCCCCAGCTACTTGGTAGGGGCTCCCAGCCGCGATCTGCTCATCGCCGCTCACCAGCAGGTGACAGCCGAGTGGTGGAAAGTGCGACGAATCGAATTCGATCTCTATGTCTCGCAGTTCGTTCTCGATGAGATTGGCGGAGGGGATTCGGATCTGGCAAAGAAGCGTCTCGATGCTGTCAAGGGCATCCCCTTGCTCGATATCACAGATGATGTCCTGGACCTCGCCACCGGCTTCCTGACGCTGAGGATCATCCCAAGGAAAGCAGGCACCGATGCGGCACATATTGCCTTGGCGGCCATCCACGGTGCTGACTTCCTCTTGACTTGGAACTGCAAGCACATCGCAAATGCCGCCATAACTCGAGACATCGAGGCGGTCTGTCGGATGCGGGGTTTTTCTTGCCCGGTCATCTGCACCCCAGAAGAACTGATGGGAGGCTCTCATGGCTAAAGACCCTATCGTCGACGAGGTCCGGAAGAATCGTCAGGAGATTGCCGAACAGTTCGGCTACGACTTGCGGGCCATCGTTGCGGACGCTAAGAAGCGGCAGAAAGCACGTGGGAAGAAGGTTGTCTCGTTGGTACGCGGCAAGAGGAAACGAACACTGTGACGGACCGCTGTGGCAGGGAGAAGCAGAACTATGATGCCGTGTTTCTTGATAAAACCGGTTGACAGCGGCTGACACGGCCGGTAAAATTCCTCGGCTCTTGGAGACCCCGAGAGCACTCTGACAAGACTCAGCGTACAGGCTTGACGGTTGGTACCCCACGCTTACAAGTGCGGGGGGTGGGCCGGCACGCAGGGGGACAAAAAGCCGGAAAACCTCACGCGGGGTGAGCCTGCGTTCGCAGAGCGAAGCCTCCGCCTAACCAAGGAGAAATGAAACGATGGCGACACCGGTCGAAAAATGGGTTGAAGAACAGGCCAGATTGGCCAAGCCGGACCAGATTTGGTGGTGCGACGGCTCCGAAGAAGAGGCACACAAGCTCATCGAAATCGGCATGAAGAAGGAGAAGATCGGGGACAACCCCATCTTCCAGGAACTGAACCAGAAGGTCTGGCCCAAGTCGTACCTGCACCGCAGTCACCCGACGGATGTCGCCCGCACGGAGCAGTTGACGTTCGTCTGCCATCCCCAAAAGGAGCAGGCCGGCCCGACTAACAATTGGATGGCCCCGGCTGAGGCGAAGGAAAAGCTCACGAAGCTGACCGACGGCTGCATGCGCGGCAAGACGATGTACGTGCTGCCCTACATGATGGGCCACCCCGACTCGCCTTATGCCAAGTCTTGCGTGCAGATCACCGACGTCAGCTACGTTGCCGTGAGCATGAGAATCATGACCCGCATGGGCAAAAACGTGCTGGACAAGATCGGCAACACCGACAACTTCGTCAAGGGGCTACACTCCGTCGGCGATTTCGACCCGAGCCGGCGCCTCATCATGCACTTTCCGCAGGAGAGCCTCGTCTGGAGCATCGGCTCGGGCTACGGCGGCAACGCCCTGCTGGGCAAGAAGTGCTTCTCTCTGCGAATCGCCTCGTGCCTGGGCCAGCGCGAAGGCTGGCTGGCCGAGCACATGGTCGTTATGGGCATCCAGGACCCCCAGGGCAAGATCACGTACATCACGGCGGCCTTCCCCTCCGCCTGCGGCAAGACGAATCTCGCCATGCTGGAGTCGACGCTGCCCGGCTACAAGATTTGGACGCTCGGCGACGATATCGCCTGGCTGAACATCGGACCTGACGGTCGGCTCTACGCGATCAACCCGGAGAGCGGGTTCTTCGGCGTCGCACCGGGGACCTCGATGAAGACCAATCCCAATATGGTGCGGACGCTCAAGAATTCGAAGTTCTACCCGACGCTCTTCACCAACGTCGCGCTGGATCTGGACAAGAACGTGCCCTGGTGGGAAGGGGCGGACGGGCCGGTGCCCAAGCGAGTGGCTGACTGGCAGGGCAAGCCCTGGACGCCGGGCCAGGAAGGCAAGGCGGCGCATCCGAACTCACGCTTCACTGTCTCGCTCTACAATGCTCCGACTCTCTCGAAGGAATTCGACAATCCGAAAGGTGTCCCGATCTCGGCAATTCTGCTGGGCGGCCGCCGGACCCAACTGATCCCGCTGGTGACCGAGGCCTTCGACTGGGCGCACGGCGTCTTCCTGGGCGCGCGAACCGGCTCGGAGACCACCGCCGCCGCCGCCGGCAAGACCGGCGTGCTGCGCCGCGACCCGATGTCGATGCTGCCTTTCTGCGGGTACAACATGGGCGACTACTTCGGCCATTGGCTCGACATGGGAAAACGCCTCAAGCACCCGCCGAAGATCTATGCGGTCAACTGGTTCCGGACGGACGAGCAAGGCAAGTTCATTTGGCCGGGCTTCGGCGACAATATCCGCGTGCTCAAATGGATTCTGGCCCGGGCGAACAACGAAGTCGAGGTGAAGGACACGCCCGTGGGCCTGCTCCCGAATCCGGCCGACCTCGACCTGTCGGGCCTGAGCATTCCCAAAGAGAAGATCGAGAAGCTCTTTGAAATCGACCGGCAAGGCTGGCAAGGCGAGTTGAAGGAGATCGACACGTTCCTCGGCCAGTTCGGCGACCATCTCCCCGCCGAAATCCGCCGCCAGCGCGACACGCTGGCCAAGCGACTGGGATAAGCACCCGCCGATCCTCCCATCTCTGATTGACTCGGGGCCAACCGTGGGCAACTGCGGTTGGCCTCGTTCACTATGGCGCCTCATACCGCCTGCCGCCCTCAGTGCCTGCACGCCCGACCGCAGCTTTCGCATTGACGATAGGCGATCAGACGGATTAGGATTGCAGTCATGACGAACCCTGTCTTCCTCAGTCGCGTTGTGCTGAAGAACTACAAGAGCATCGCCGGCTGCTCGGTGAAGCTTGGCCCGCTGAGTCTCCTGGTGGGGCCAAACGGAGCCGGGAAGAGCAATTTCCTTGATGCTTTACGGTTCGTAGCGGACGCGCTCAATGCCTCTTTGGATCATGCTCTACGGGAGCGAGGGGGCATTGCCCAAGTCCGGCGGCGATCGTCCGGGCATTCCGCCCACTTCGGGATCCGACTGGAGTTCACGTTACCCAACGGGTGTTCAGGGCACTACGCCTTTCGCCTCGGGCCCTTGCCCTCGGGCGGGTCCGAAGTGCAGCAAGAGGAGTGCCGGATCTGTGATCCTGCCCTCTCGAACGGGTGGTTCTACCACGTGGACAGAGGCCGAGTGACCAAGAGCCAGCCGGCCATCGTACCGGCGGCCGCCTCTGACCGGCTTTTTCTGGTGGCGGCCTCCGGTTTGCCAGAGTTTCGCGCCCTATACGATGCCCTGTCCCGCATGGGCTTCTATCACCTCAACCCTGACGAAATCAGACAGCTTCAGTCCTCCGATACGGGGGAGACTCTGCTCCGCGATGGCCGCAATCTGGCGAGCGTGCTCGACGCTCTGAGCCGTGACAGTCCAAGTACCAAGAACCGCGTGGTCGAGTTCCTTTCGAACGTAGTGCCCGAGATCGTGGACGTCACAGTCAAACGCCTGGGCAACAGAGAAACGCTGGAGTTTCACCAACGCGTCCATCCCGAGGGTGGTACCTGGAGATTCCTGGCCGAGAACATGTCCGATGGGACGCTCCGAGCTCTGGGCGTTCTGACCGCACTGCTCCAATCCACTGATGGTGGCGCCAGACGAGTTCCCCTGGTGGGTATCGATGAGCCTGAGATGGCCGTTCATCCTGGCGCTGCGGGTGTTCTAAGAGATGCGATGCGCGTGGCCGCTCAGATGACCCAAGTGGTCGTTACCAGCCATAGTCCTGACCTTCTGGACGACAAAGACATAAGCGGCGACTGGGTGTTTTCGGTCGTGAGTGAGGATAGCGAGACTAAAATCGGCCCCCTTAACGAAGCCGATCGCAGCCTCATGCGCGACCGCCTATTCACGGCCGGTGAACTCCTGAGGCAGGGGCAGTTGACACCGGACATCGAAGCCATCCGGCAGACCCCGCCGGAGCAGCGACGAGTTCTTGACTTGGATGGAGACCCGGAACGATAAAAGGAGAAGGAGATGGCCAAGATGCTCTCGATGTGCGGGCTCGACTGTGCCGTGTGCCCGGCCTTCATTGCGCACAAGACCGACGACCAAGCGCTGCGGGAAAAGACCGCCGCCGAGTGGTCCCAGCAATTCCACGCCGAACTCAAGCCCGTGGACATCAACTGCGTGAGCTGCCTCAAGGTCAAGGGTGCGCACATCGGCCACTGCGGCGAGTGTGAGATTCGCAAGTGCGGTTTGGGCCGCAAAGTGAAGAACTGTGCCTTGTGCAGTGATTACCCCTGCCAGACCATCGGCAACTTCATTGCCAATGTCCCGCCGGCCAAGGCCAACTTGGAGGAAGTCCGCCGCACGCGGCAGAACTGATTGCCTGCGATTCCCACCTCCTGACGGATGTCTCCCGGCGCGGGGCAACAGTGCCGACGAACCCACGGTGCAAGCCTTGGTGAGGGAGGATCGTCGTGTTCTTGCCGCTCTATGCAGAGCGGGAGCGCTTCCAGTATAATCGGCCGCCCGAACCGATGCACTTCTGGGCTCGGCAACAGTCGGCGTTGCAGCCATCGGACGACAGTGTTACAGCTTGGTGGAGATGGGAACATGAAGGGATGGACACAGCGGGTCGGGGGGCCGGCGAGTTCTGACACCTGGATGCGAACGGGGTGCGTCGTGTGGGCATCCTTGGTCTTGGCCGTCTTTGGTCTGGTGGGAACGAGTCATGGAGCCGGGCAGTATCTGAAGACCGACTATCCGGCCTCGACCGCACCGGACGAGTTGCAGGTGCCCGTCACGTACACCCTCTGGATTCCCGACGGCATCCTGCGTCTGCGCGGCATTATCGTCCACCAGCACGGGGCCGGCACCACCGCCTCCATCGAAGGATCGACCGCTGCCTATGACCTGCACTGGCAGGCGTTGGCAAGGAAGTGGGATTGTGCCCTGTTCAGTTCCTCGTATCACGTCTCGAATGAGAAGATCGACCTCTCGCCTGGCGGCTCCGAACTCTGGTTCGATCCGCGCCACGGCTCGGAAAAGACATTCCTCAGGGCGCTCGGCGAGTTCGCGGCCCGGAGCGGTCACCCGGAGATCGAAACTGTCCCCTGGGCCCTCTGGGGCCACTCGGGCGGTGGCATCTGGGCGGACGTCATGAGCACACTCCATCCCGAGCGCGTTGCCGCGATCTGGATGCGCTCCGGCTCGGCCTTCATGTTTCGGCCCAAGCCCGAGTTTCCTCAGCCCGAAGTCCCCGCCGGCGTGTACGCCATTCCTTCGATGTGCAACCCCGGCGTGAAAGAAAAGCCGAACCTCCCGTGGGTCGGCACGCTGGCCACCTTCAGAGAGTACCGCGCCAAAGGCGCCGCGATCGGCTTCGCTCCGGACCCGCGCACGGGTCACGAATGTGGCGATAGCCGCCATCTGGCGATCCCGTTCTTCGATGCCTGCCTGGCGATGCGCTTGCCGGACAAGGGCAGCGAGGATCAGACCCTCAAGCCCGTGGATCAGAGTCAGGCGTGGCTGGCGACGCCGCTGGGGGACCAAGCCGTGCCGGCGGCTTCTTACCAGGGCAATCCGAGCGACGCGGTCTGGCTACCCAATGAGGCCGTGGCCAAGGCCTGGATGGAATACGTCAAGACCGGTGCCGTGAGCGACACGACGCCTCCGCCCGCGCCGTATGATGTGAAGGTGACAGACCAGGGAGAACAGGGGACGGAAGTCGAGTGGAGCGCCGATGCGGATTTCGAGAGCGGCATCCGCTGCTTCACGATCCTGCGCGACGGCCAGGAGCTGGCCCAAGTGCCCCAAAAGCCCATCGGCAAGTTCGGGCGACCCCTGTTCCAGTCCATGACCTATCACGACACGCCGGCCCAGCCCCTGCCGACGATGCGCTATGCGGATGCCTCGGCCAAGTCTGGAGAGAAACACACCTATGCGGTCGTCACGGTCAACGGCGCGGGACTCAAATCGGAGCCTTCCACTTCTGCCACCACCTCGTCCATCCGTATGCCGCAATTGCCGAGTATCGGCGCGGCGATCCAAGCCGCCCTGGACGCGCGCGAGATCGCCGGCGCGGTCACGGTTGTCGTCAGCAAAGACAAGGTCCTGCATCTCCAGGCGAGCGGACTGGCCGATATCGCGGCCGGAAAGCCGATGCAGCCCGACTCGCTCTTCTGGATCGCCTCGATGACGAAACCCGTCACGGCCGTGGCCGTCCTGATGCTTCAGGATGAAGGCAAGCTGAGCGTAGCCGATCCGGTGGCGAAGTATATCCCGGCCTTCGCCGATCTGAAGACCCCCTCGGGCCGGCTCGCCAATCTCACCCTCACCCAGATCCTCACGCACACGTCGGGCCTGGGCGAAGCGCCCGCCGCCGGGGCCCGCAGTGCCCGCACACTTTCCGATCTGGTCCCGCTCTGGCTGGCCGTCCCCATGCAGTATGAGCCCGGCGCCAAATGGCAATACACGCAATCGGGCATCAATCTGGCCGCACGCATCGTGGAGGTCGTCAGCGGCCTCTCTTTCGACACGTTCGTGCAGCAGCGCATCCTTGATCCGCTGGGCATGAAGGACACGACGTTCTACCCCGCAGACCAATCCGTCGTGACCGCCTATGCGAGAAATCGGACCACGGGCGCGCTCGACCCCACGCCTGCACGTGCCGACTTTGGCGTGCGCGGTCATCCGCCGCTGGGCAATGGTGGGCTCTACTCCACCGGTCCCGATTATGCACGGTTCTGTCAGATGCTGCTCGGCGGGGGTATGCTGGAGGGCAAACGCTATCTCAGCCCTGCCGCGATGAAATTGCTCACCGCCGTCCAGACCGGCACGCTTCCCTGCGGTTTCTTCCAGTCGGCCGATTTCGGCAACCACGGCGCTAACTACGGCTGGGGTATCGGTACGTGCATTCTGCGCACGCCGCACGAGGGCGTCGCCGCCATGCTCTCGCCCGGCACGTTCGGCCACGGCGGCGCCTGGGGCACGCAGGCCTGGATCGATCCCGCCCGCGGCGTGGCGTACATCCTCATGGTGCAGCGCTCGAATTTCCCGAACAGCGATGCGAGCAGCGTCCGCCGGGCCTTTCAACTGGCCGCCGTCGAGGCGCTGGCAAAGTAGTCCCGGGTGAACCCGGGGGTGCCGGGTGGCAGCCTCAAGGCCGAAGGCCTTGGGGATGGTCAGCGCCGATGAAGGAAGCCATCCCCAAGCTGCGCTTGAGGCTGCCACCCGGACAGTCCCCATCGAACACCTGGGGATCAATCGCCGACCGTTTCTCCTGTACACGAGAGGGCAAAGGACTGATGAAAAACAGACTGACCATCTTGATGGCATCGCGAACGATACATATTGCTTTGGCATCCTTGCTGCTCCTGCCGGCTGCTTCGCCCGCGACCGAGTCGACAGGGCGAGATATGGTCCTGTGGTATCGCCAGCCGGGCGTGCAGTGGCTCGATGCGCTGCCGATTGGCAATGGGATCATGGGGGCGATGGTCTTTGGCGGTGTCCCGCAGGAGCGCATCGCGCTGAACGAGTCCAGCTTCTGGTCTGGGCGGCCGCACGACTACGACGATCCCAATGCGGGCCGGTATTTCGCCCGGATTCGCGATCTGGTCTTCGCCGGGAGATTCCAGGAAGCGGAGAAGATGGCCGATGCGCACTTCTACGGCATCCCTTCAGCCCAGCAGGCCTATCAGCCGTTGGGCGATCTACTGTTGTCGTTTGACGGCGCGGAGACAGTCGAAGACTACCGCCGGGAGTTGGACATGGAGACCGGCGTGGCCAAGGTCCGTTATCGCGTGGGCGACACGGTCTTCACCCGCGAGGTCTTTCTCTCCTACCCGGATCGCGTGATGGTGGTGCGGATCGCTGCCGACAAACCCGGCCGCGTCTCGGTGCAGGCACAGTTCAAGAGTCCCTATCTGGATCGTGCGACGGCCCAGCCCGACGGCTTGGTCATGGAAGGGTGCTGGAAAGGGCCGATGAAGCCGCCGAATTGGCTGATCGCGACCGTCGAAGGCAAGGGGATGCGGTTCCAGGCGGTGCTGCGCGCTCTGCCCGAAGGCGGCCGGTCCGAAGCCTCCGACGACAAGCTGCACCTCGAGAAGGCCAACGCTGTGACGTTCATCGTCACCGCGGGCACGAGTTTTGTGAACTACAGGGATATCAGCGGCGATCCCGCCGCAGTCTGTGAGAAGATCCTGGCCGGCGTTGCGGACCAAGACTACGCGACCCTGCGCCGGCGGCATGAAAAGGACTTTCGCGGTTTGATGGGTCGGGTGCATCTGGACGTAGGCGACCGCGCGATGAATGACAAACCCATCGACGAACGGCTCAAGGCGATGCGCGAAGGCAAGGAGGATACCAACCTGGAAGCCCTGTGCTTCCAGTTCGGACGCTATATCCTGGCCTCCAGCAGCCGTAGCGGCGGCCAGCCGGCCAACCTCCAGGGCATCTGGAACGAAGCGGTCGTCCCGAACTGGGGCAGCAAGTACACCATCAACATCAACACCGAGATGAACTACTGGCCGGCGGAGGTGTGCAATCTGTCGGAGTGCCACCAGCCGCTGTTCGACATGATCAGGGACATCTCGGTCACCGGTGCCAAGACGGCCAAGGTCTACTACGGCTGCAACGGCTGGGTGACGCACCACAACATCGACCTGTGGCGCGGGACGGCTCCCGTCGATGCGGCCCGGTTCGGGATGTGGCCCGTCGGAGGCACCTGGCTCACACTCCATCTGTGGGAGCACTACGCGTTCACGAAGGATCGGCAGTTCCTCAAGGAGTACTACCCCATTATGAAGGGGGCCGCGCAGTTCCTGCTGGAGTTGATGGTGGAAGAGCCGAAGCACCACTGGCTGGTGACGCCCTTCTCGATGTCCCCGGAACATGGCTATCTCGACAACAGCGGCCAGCTCGCCTTTCTTTCGCCCGCGCCGACCATGGACGTCGCCATCATCCGCGAGCTATTCCCGCACTGCATCGAGGCCAGCAAGCTGCTGGGCGTCGATGAGGAGTTCCGCAGCAAGCTTGAAGCCGCTCTCACCAGGCTTCCGCCGTACCAGATCAACCGCCGGGGCTTCGTCCAGGAGTGGATCGAGGATTGGCAGCCGGGCGACCAGGGCCACAACTTCTCGCCCCAGTTCCCGTTCTACCCGGGCAATTCCATCCAGTTGCGGCGTGACACCCAACTGGCGGACGCCATCCGCAAATGGATGGACACGCGCCGGGGCCGAGGCGGTTGGCCTACGGCCTGGGACATCTGCATGTGGTCGCGCCTGGAGCGGGGCGACAAGGTCGCCGCCTGCATCCGGACGTTTGTCGCCAACTCCGTGGCTGCGAACCTGCACAACCGGGGCTCCAACCAGTCCGACGGCAGCTTCGGCTTCACCGCGGGTGTGGCCGAGGCCTTGCTCCAGAGCCATGCCGGGGAGATCAGCCTGCTGCCGGCTCTGCCCTCCGGATGGGCTGATGGGTCGGTCCAGGGCCTGCGGGCCCGCGGCGGATTCGAGGTCGATATGCAGTGGAAGGGCGGCAAGCTCCAGTCGGCCCAAATCCGCAGCCGCGACGGAGGCCCGTGCAGCGTCCGGTATGGAGAGAAAACGGCGCTGGTATCGGTCAAGGCCGGCGAGACCGTTTCCTTGAATCCAGATCTGACCACGTCGGCCGCCCGCCCGCGCGACTACCATTTCGAGGGGACCATCTCGCGGGAGGTGCTGGAGAACTACCTGGACCGTTCGGTGACGATGGCGTATTTCCTGGTCACGGGAAAGACCGAAGGCAACCGGGAGTATCTGTACCGGGAAGACGATGTACGCCTGATCCGGAATATCGGGGCCAAGTTCATCGGCCGGGCCATCTACCGTTGGAACGGCGAAAGCCGTCTGAACGATCCTGGCTTCTGGAAGGATGCGAAAGCGCTGATCGAGAAGGTCCACACCTTCGACCCGGATGTCATCTTCCAGGGCTGTTTGTTTGAAACGATCAGCACCGATGTCAACCGCGTGAAGATTCCGGCCTGGGTATTCACGGACTTCGGCCTGCCCGTCGAGGACAGGACGTTCTCCTATGAGGCTATGCTCAACCAGGACGGCAAGCTGGTCAATCATTGGGGCCGGGCCAGCGTGCCCGATGTCACGCGGCCGGAGACGCAGCTATGGTTCTACTATCTGGCGGGCTCCTATATCGATCTCGGTTGCGAGGCCCTGCACTTGGGGCAAGTGGGCCTGATCGGCATGGCCGATCCCGACTTGAAGCAGTGGTCGCGCCTGGTGGCGAAAATCCGCGCCTACGCGAAGACTCACGCCCGCCGCAAGCTGGTGCTGCTGGATGCCCACGTGCCCAAGGGGGGCATGATCGTGGACGGCGTCAGCCTGCTGGACTTCAACTCATTTCCGATGCGCATCAAGGCCATTCCGGAGAAGCCCCACGAGGCCGAATTGCAGGTGGGCCACTTGGACGGCATCTACAAACGAAGCAAAGGCTGCATCTCGCCAAGCGGCTGGACCTGCCAAAGCCTGCCGTACCTCGTCGAATTCGACAACTTCGGCCGCAGCCGAACGCCCAACGTCGCGGACACCAAGACGATCTTCGTCTGGGGCTGGGACGAGATCTCCTGGTTCTCCCTCCAGCCCGAGGAGTACCGGAACAAATTCCTCGTCTACGCCTATGATTGGCTCAAACAAACCGACCCCAACGGCCACCTGCAAATGCCGGTCAGCCGGATGATCACCTGCCCGAACGAGACACAAGGCAACTACCGGGCCAATACCCAAAGCCCCAACTGTCCCATCGGATACTCGCAGGAAGAGACGATCCAGAAGCTATGGAATGGCAGTCTCGCGCGAGCGGGAGGCTGAAGCCCTACCCGGCGCTTCCATGCTCGCGCCCCTTGATTCGACTGAAAGAATGCGTTATCATGTTGGCTATCAGAAGGTGTGACGACATGAAGTGTGAATACTGCGGCGCTCAGACAGTACCTAAGAAAGTTCGGAAGCAGCACTGGCTCAAAGGCAAGCTGTATATTGTTGAGAATGTCGATGCCGAGGTGTGCCAGGAATGCGGCGAGAGGTATTTTCACGCGACGGTGCTCGACAAGATCGACAAGATGATTGCCGACGATCATCCCGTCAAAGAGGTGTTGTCCGTCGAAGTACTTTGTGCCTAAAGGCGGTGCTGCAGGACCACAACATCTTGTCGCCTTGGCAGGCTACTTCAAGAACAGACCGGATGCAGGCAGCCAGTGAGGCTGTCTGTGCAGACGCCTAGTTGAGACACTGGTTCTCCCTCCAGCGGGAAGTTCAGAGTGTGAAGTGCCAAGGATGAAGTGGGGGACCCGACGCTCACCGGATTTCGTATTCCGACTGTGCCGCGAGGAGTTCGACGGATTGATATCGCAATCTGCGACATCAAACGTTGAGCAGACACGAAAAGCCGAGGTGGTCGCAAATTGCGACCACCGCCAAAGGCTCAAGTTTTCGCTTGTTCTGTCCTATGCCTTCACCGAGCATGGGGCCATCATGGTCGCGAGCGTCCTCGACAAGCAGATTGTCGCCATCGTGGACGCCCTTCGCCTACTGATGCCGCCGGAAGACAAACCGCCGACAGAACCCTTCGGCTTCCGCCGGGCCAAGAAGAACTGATGGCCCACCGCCGATCCGCCGATGTCCCCTAATCACTAACCACTAATCAAGCTCTGACCCCAGAATCCACCAGAATCCACAAACTCAGAAAGAGCCTGCTGGTGGTCTCAAGTCATGTGGTGGCGAGAAGGACGCCTGCCCTTGTCCTTGCCTTTGCCCGCGTTTCGGACCATAATGTCGCTCTAGAAGAATGCGTATTGACGCGACCACACGCTTTCTGGAAGGAGGATCGATCATGGCAGACACGCAGCATTCGATCAGGCGCAGGGACTTGCTTCAGGCCTCGGCGGCCGCGGCGATGTTCACGATCATCCCGAGGCACGTTCTGGGAGGCCAGGGCCGGTCCGCAGCCAACGAGCGGCTGAACATCGCGGCGGTGGGCGTCGGCGGCATGGGCGCGAACAATCTGGCCGCCTGTGCCGGGGAGAACATCGTCGCTCTCTGCGATGTCGATGCCGGCGGCTATGCGGCCAAGACCATCGCCCAATACCCCAGAGCCAGGGTCTACAAGGACTTTCGCGTCATGCTCGACCGGCAGAAGGACATCGACGCGGTTATCGTGGCCACCCCCGACCATGCGCATGCGGTCGTGGCCCTGGCGGCCATCCGGCGTGGCAAGCACGTGTATGTCCAGAAGCCCCTCACGCACAGCGTCTATGAAGCGAGAGTGCTCACGGAGGAAGCCCGCAAGTACAAGGTGATGAGCCAGATGGGCAACCAGGGTCACTCCGGCGACGGTCCCCGGCTGATCTCCGAGTGGATTGCCGATGGCGCTATCGGTGCCGTGCGCGAGGTGCACTGCTGGACCAACCGTCCCGTCTGGCCGCAGAGCATTGAGGTCGAGCGGCCGAAGGAAACGCCGCCGGTCCCGCCCACGCTCGACTGGGACCTCTGGCTCGGTCCAGCGCCCCACCGCCCGTACCACCCCTCCTATCATCCCGGTACCTGGCGGGCGTGGTGGGACTTCGGCACGGGGTCCCTCGGCGACCTGGGCTGCCACATTATGGACCCGGCCTTCTGGGCCTTGAAGCTCAAGTACCCCGTCAGCGTCGAGGGCTGCATCTCGACCTATTGGCAGGGCCTGTGGCAAAAGACCGAGCCGAAGAACGAGCAGTATCCCCGCTCGACCATCGTGCGCTACAAGTTCCCCGCGCGGGAGGGCCTGCCGGAAGTCAAACTGACCTGGTGGGATGGCGGCATGATGCCCGAGCGGCCGGAGGTTCTGGAGAAGGGCCGGCGTATGGACGACGACGATGGTGGTATCCTCTTCGTTGGCGACAAAGGTCTGCTGATGTGCGGCTGCTTTGGCAAGGGCGCGCGTCTGATCCCTGAATCTCGAATGAAGGAGTACCAGAAGCCCGCCCCGACACTGGCCCGTGTGCCGGGTGGCGAGAGCGGCCACGAGAAAGACTGGCTCCGCGCGTGCAAGGACGGCAAACCATCGAGCGCTAACTTCGACTACTCCGGCCCCTTCGCTGAGACCGTCCTCATGGGGAACCTGGCCATCCGGTTCCCCATCCGCAAACTTCAGTGGGATGGCGAGAAGATGGAAGTGACCAATGACAAGGATGCCAACGCGTACGTCCGTCGCCGGTATCGGGATGGGTGGACGCTGTAGAAAGGACGCCGCACGCCGACACGAAGACAGATGGTTGGTGTGAGGCCCTTTGGCCCTTTGACCTAAGAATTGACCTCTTGATTTCCGATCACGGGCAAGATGCCCGTGTTACGTCAGGCGAGCGGGGACGCTCGCCCTACGAAGACCGCGCCGGCTGCCCTGAAATGGTGGGTGGCAGCGGCAAGCGCCAGCTTGCCGATGGCTCGTGTCTACGCCTCCACACCATCGGCAAGCTCCGAAGACTTCGCGTGCCGCTGCCACCCGGTATCCATCAGATTAGTGTGGCCGGAGTACTACGCGCGACGCCCCCGCTTTTTCGATTTTCTGTCGCAAAGTGTCTCGGGAGTGCACTATATAGCGAGAACAGTGATCCTGGGAAGGGGTCCCAAACACATAAAGACGCGTTTGGGGGCCCGGTTCGGTGAGGTGTCTCATGATGGAGAATGACAGGTACTACGTGGAGCGCTGTCTGGATGGCCATCCGGACGATTTTCGCCACCTGGTGCGGCGGTACCAGCCGGTTCTGCTGGCTCATCTGGCCGGCAAGCTGGGCAGTCGGGACCGGGCCGAGGAGGCCGCCCAGGAAACCCTGGTGCGGGCCTACTTCAAAATGGACGCGCTCCAGAAACCGGAGTCGTTCTTTGCCTGGCTGCTCGGTATCGCCGATCTGGTGGCGAAGGAGCTGCAGCGAAAGGAATCGATCCGCCGTAAGCGCGAGTCCGCCCGCGTGGCTTCTTCAGAAGAGACAGCCGAGCCGGAATTCTCCCAGGATTTCCTTCTCGAAGCGGCGGTCGCGGCCTTGCCCGAGGCGTATCGAACGATGATTCTGCTGCGGTACTACGGCGGACTATCGTGCAGCGGGATCGCCGAGCGGCTCGATATGCCTCTGGGCACGGTCACCAAGATGCTCTCGCGGGCCTACGCTTTGCTGCGGGACTCCCTGCAGCGGCAGACAGTAAGGGAGGTGCAACAATGAACTGTGCAGAATGCCAAGAACTGTTGGTGGCGGGTCTCGAAGGGCTGCTGGAGGATGCTCAGAAGCAGACCGTCGTGGACCACCTCAAAACGTGTAAGGCTTGCCGGGCGGAGTTCAAGGGGCTGCAGACCCTGCGACAACGCTTGGTCAGCAACGGCAAGGCGCTGGCCCAAGGCAGCCTGGAAGATGCGGTCATGAACCGAATCGTTCGAGAACAGAATGTAAGGCTCAAGTCGGCCACCCAAGCCGGAGCGGGCCTTCACCTAAGGAGACTGACTATGAAAAGCTCAACGGTAAAAATAGCAGTGGCGGCGGCCGTGGTTTTGGCCGCGATCGGGGCAATCTTCCTCTGGACGGGCACCAGGTCGGGCGTGGCCCTGGCCGACGTGCTGGCAAAGGTCGAGCAGATTCAGGCCTACATGTACCGGATGGACACTCACACGAAAGTCACGATGTCCGGGATGGGGCCCATCGAAATGGACATGAAAATGACGTGGCTGATCGCCGAGGGCTATGGGATGAGAGTGGACTCGAGCTCGATCCATCCGACCACCGGCCAGGTCATGGAGCAGCAGATGTACGTGCTGCCCGAGCAGAAGATGATGTTGATGCTGACGCCGGCAACGAAGAAGTACGAGCGTATGAAGCTCGACGACTCGATGTTCATGGCCAAGCAAAAGGAGAGCAATGACCCGCGCCTCAGAATCCGGCAGATGCTGGGGTGCCAGTACCAAGACCTCGGCAAGACCGTGCTCGACGGGGTTGAGGTGCAAGGATTCCAGAGCACCGATCCGGCGTTCACCGGCAGCTTCGGCGATACCGATGTCAAGCTGTGGGTCGCGGTGAAAACGGGGTTGCCGGTCCGCATGGAGATGAAGATCAAAGGGGAGCAGACCGAGGCCCAGAGCACTCTGTATGACTTCCAATGGGATGTGCCGGTCAGTGCGGCCCAGTTCAACCCCGTCCTCCCGGCCGACTATACCCCCGGCCTCTCCGACGGCACCAAGGCGGTGTCCATGACGGAAGAGGGCGCGATCGGGGGCTTGAAGTTCTGCGTTGAGTTCACCGGCACGTATCCCCAGAGCCTCAACCTGATGGAACTCATGGAGACGATCAAGAGCTTCCAGAATAGCCAGACGCCTGCCGCCAAGAAGTTCATGCAGGAGTCGGCCCAGGCGAAATCCGTGGAAGAGATCACGGCGAAGACCATGCAGATCGTGACGCCTTTGCAGTCGCTGGGCATGTTCTACATGAGCCTGGTGCAGCAGAAGAAAGAGCCGGCGTACTATGGCAAAGTCGCCCAGCCCGGTGATACTGCCCAAGTCCTGCTGCGGTGGAAGACCGGCGAGAACGAGTACCGGGTGATCTTCGCCGACCTGCACGCGGCGACGGTCAACGGCGACACCCTGACCAAGCTCGAAGCGGGGTCGCCCAAGTAGCATGGGCGTCCCGCCCATGAGTCGCAGGGCCATCTTGGCCCTGCTTTCATGGGCGAAACGCCCGTGATGCACATGGGCAAGATGCCCATGCTACGTAGCACAGGCGCGAGCGTCTGTGGATTCAGGACCACGGGCAAGATGCCCGTGCTACGTTGGAGCGAAGCCTTGAAAACCTGTGGGTCGCAGGCCGGGCAGCGGAGCCCGGCCTTTTTGTTGAATCGCCGGGGGTTATCGATTATCCTGACGTCGTGTGCAGGAAAAGGCAGACTCGGGTCACCGGGTGTGCTTCGGGCAGGGCCCATTGGTAGAGGAGATGAAACATGGCTGAGAAGAGCGGGCAGACAAGTCGCGTCGGCGCCAGGCGTCGGATGCCCCGGCTCATCGGCGTTCTCGTCCTGGCTGGAGTGGTGATCGGCGGGGGCGCCCTGTGGCTTCGCATGGCCAAGGGCGGCACGCGCTCCGGACAGGAGACGCCGACCTTCACGGCCAAGCGGGGGCCCCTGACGATCAGTGTCGTCGAGTCCGGCACGATCAAGGCCCGCGACCAGGTGATCATCAAGAACGAAGTGGAAGGCCGGACCTCCATCATCACCCTGGTGCGGGAGGGCACGCGGGTCCGCAAAGGCGATCTTCTGGTCGAGTTGGACGTCAGTGCGCTTCAGGACGGCAAGATCGATCAGGAGATTCGGGTCCAGAATGCGGAGGCGGCGTACATCAACGCCCGGGAGAACCTCGCCATCGCCACCAGCAAGGCGGCCAGCGACGTCAATCAGGCGGAGCTGGCCGTCGAGTTCGCCCGGAAAGACTTGAGGAAGTACGAACAGGGCCAGTACCCGAAAGACGTCAATGAAATGAAGATGCGGATTGGCCTGGCGCAAGAGGAGGTGGAGAGGGCCAAGCATACGCTGGATTGGTCGAATCGGCTTTTTCAGGAGAAGTACCTCTCGGAGACGGAGAAGACGGCCGACGAGCTCACCGTCAAACGCAAGACCCTGGAACTGGAGCTGGCCAATGCCAACCTGGCGATGTTGGAGGATTTCACGCATCCGCGACAGGTGCGCCAGCTCCAAAGCGACGTGCAACAGGCGGATTCGGCGCTGGAGCGCGCCAAGCGCAAGGCCGAGGCCGACAAGAGTCAGGCCCAAGCCGATCTGAAAGCCAAAGAGGCGGAGTACGCCCGACAGAAGACGAAATTGGAGAAGATCCTGGAGCAGATCAAGAAGACGAAAATCTATGCCCCGAGCGACGGCCTGGTCATCTACGCGACCAGCACGAAGGGCGGCTTCGCCAGCATGATGAAGGAGCCGCTGAACGAGGGCCAGCAGGTATTCGAGCGGCAGGAGCTCATTTACCTGCCCACCGACACCTCGACGATGGCGGAGGTCGGGATTCACGAGGCGAGCCTGGCCAAAGTGCGGCTGGGCATGCCCGCCATCGTCACGGTCGAGACCCTGCCGGGCAAGAGATTCGTGGGGACGGTCGGCCTGATCGCGCCGCTGCCCGACTCCACGGGCATGTTCCTCAACCCCGATCTCAAGGTCTTCAACACGCAGATTTATCTGGAGACGGACGATCCGGCGCTGCGCTCGGGGATGACCTGCAAGGCCGAGATCATCGTGGAGAACTACGACGACGCTGTGTACGTGCCGGTCCAGGCCGTCACGCGCGTGGCGGGGGACGCCATGGTCTACCTGCGCGACGGCAAGTCCATTGTCTCACGGAAGGTCGAGATCGGTCTGGACAACAATCGGATGATCCGGATCATCCGTGGCCTGGAGGAAGATGAGGTAGTGCTGCTCGACCCGCCGCTGAAGGCTTCCTCGATGGAGGCGGCGCCGGCCGGTGGTGTGGAACCGAACGCGGCCGGTGAGAAGCCCGATGGTATCGACCAGCAGGTGCGCAGCCGTCTGGAGGCGTCGAAGAAGGCGGGTAGCGGCGCCAAGACCCCAGGTCCCGGCGGGGACTCCGCGGGACGCGTAGCCCAGCCGCCCTCGGCTGGGGCGGGGGCGCCACAGGGAAGCGCCACACCGCAGCCCCGGGCCGGCCAGAAACCTGCCATGCCAAGCCAGATGCCTCCAGGCATGCAGAAGCTCACGCCGGAACAACAGAAGCAGATGCAGGAGGCCCTGCAGAAGCTCACGCCGGAACAACGGAAGCAGATGCAGGAAGGCGCGCAGAAGGCGATGAAGGTGATGGAGAGCTTGTCCGAGGAGGAAAAGGAGAAGCTCAAGAGTATGTCCATGCAGGAGCAGATGGAGTTCTTCAAACAGAAGATGGGAGGAGACGCGCCCAAATGAGCTGGAACGGCATCAAGCTCGTTCGGAACATACGGTCGGGCCTGGAGAACCTCCTGCTCCACAAGCTGCGGTCGTTTCTGACGATGCTGGGCGTCGTCTTCGGCGTCGGCAGCGTGGTGGCCATGCTTTCGGTCGGGGAAGGCGCCGGCCGGGAGGCGCTGGAGCAGATCCGCAAGCTCGGCAGCAACAACATCCTCATCTCGTCGGTCAAGCCGACGGAGGAGCAGGCCGCGGCGGCGGGCCGCCAGTCGATGGGCATGAAGATCTATGGCCTGACCTACGAGGACCATCTGCGGATGACCGAGAGTCTCGAGCACGTGGAGCGGGTCGCGCCCGTCAAGGTGCTGCGTCAGCAGGGCCGGCTCGGGGAGCGGACACTGGAGCTCCGCGTGGTCGGGACTTCCCCGGAATGGTTTCAGTTGGTCAGCCGGGAGGTCCTGGCGGGACGCGTCCTTTCGCCCGTCAACCAGGGCCGCCCGGCTCCCACGGCGGTCCTCACCGAGTTCGGGGCCAGAAGACTGCTCGCCGCCAAGCACAGCTTGGGCGAATGGGTCCGGATCGGCGGCATGTGCTTCGAGATCATCGGCATCGTCCGCAGCGAAGGTGGCAAGGCCGGCGACCTCCAGATGCCTGATGAAGAGGTGGATATCTATATCCCCTTGTCCATTGCCCGCCAGTACTTCGGGGATGCCGCCATGCTGCCCGGCACGCGCTCCCTGGAGCGGGTTGAGCTGCATCAGGCGATTGTGCAGGTCGACCAGATCGAGAACGTGGAAGCGACCGCCAAGGGAATCGAGCGGATGCTCAGCCAGTTCCATAAGAAGAAAGATTACGCCGTCAGTGTGCCATTGGCTCTACTGCGCCAGGCAGAGGCCTCCAAACGCCGGTCGAGCATCGTCCTGGGTTCCATCGCGGCGATCAGCCTGCTGGTCGGCGGCATCGGTATCATGAACATCATGCTGGCCTCCGTCACCGAGCGGACGCGCGAGATTGGCATTCGCCGGGCCATCGGGGCCAAACGCCGGCAGATCATCCACCAGTTCCTGATCGAGACCGTAGTGCTCTCCACCACCGGCGGCCTCATCGGCTTGGGAATGGGGGCGCTGGTCCCGCGTTTGATCACGCACTTCTCCGGCATGGCCACGATCCTCACCTGGAAGGGGGTCTTCCTGCCCCTGCTCATCAGCATGACCATCGGCATCCTCTTCGGCCTGTACCCCGCCATCCACGCCGCCCAGGTAGACCCCATCGTCGCCCTGCGGCACGAATGACTCGCCCTCTCACCGGTCCCCGATAGGATCGAGTTCTCGGCTACGAAATCCGCCCTTCTGGCGGCGTGGAAGGTCTCGGTTCGGTAGAATGTGGAAAATCGGATCTTCGCAGTAATGCAAGCCCCGTGCAGCCCTCTATAGCTACAGAAGAGCTCCGAGGTTGCAGCCGAGCCTTGAATTCGAGGAATCGTTTCCAGAAAGTGGTCCGGAATTGTCCGACAGTCGATTCGAAGAGCTGGTGAACACCCACGGCCGACAGGTGCTGAACGTTGCTCTGCGGACCGTGCGCGACGCGGAGATGGCGAAAGACGTGTATCAGGAGGTCTTCCTGGCCATCTGGCGGTGCTGGCCCCGGTACACCGGCCCGGTGCATTGGGGTCGGTACCTCTACCGGGTGACTGTCCGCAAGGCGCTGGAGCTGGCCCGGGGCCGTCGGCCTGTGCCGGTAGACTTGGATGATTGCGAGGCGGAAAGCCCCGGTGCGGGCCCAGACGCGGCCGTGCGGCTGGAGGACTTGCAGCGGAAGCTGACGGAGTCTTTGGCGAAGCTACCGAAGCATCAGGCCGAGGTGTTTGTCCTGTCTCGAATTGAGGGTCTGGACCATGCGGCGATCGCCGCGAGTCTCGGCTGCACACCAAACAACGTGCGAGTCTCTTTGCACCGGGCCGTGAAGCAGTTGGCCCGCGCGATGAGTGATTACTTGGATTGAGCGGCGGTGGGATATGGCCAATCATGAGCAGTGGAAAGATCAACTCGTGAGCCTCGTGCTGGGGGAACTCTCCGAGTCCGAGGGTTCCGAGGCTCGTGCACACGCCCTGGAATGCGACCAGTGTCGCACCGAGTTGCGGCGTCTGGAGCGGCTGCTGGAAGTCGCCGGTCAACGGAAAGGTATGGCCGCGCAGGAGCCGCTGCATGACTTGGCCCGAAAGGACCTTCTCGCTGTCGTGTATCGTGAAGCAGAACCGAAAATAACCGCTCGACCGGCACGCCGGCGAGCCTGGGTATGGAGAAGAATCATGACAAGCTCAATCGCAAAAATGGCCGTGGCGGCGGGGGTCGTGATCGCCGTCGGGCTATTGGGTCTATCGAGGTTCTCGACGAGTGAAACGGGCCGCTCGGGGGCGTACGACCTTCTCGCCAAGGCTTGTGCCACCGAGGAATCTCTCTTCGCCGGGACCAAGATCGTTCACATTCAAAATGAGATCGTCGTACAGGCTCTGGGCACCGGGGCGTCTTCCTCGGAGCCGAATGAAATGTGGATGCCGATCTGCTCGCTGAAGCCCGACGGGCAGTTGCGGGCCCATCAACTCAAACTTCCCGCCGCGCGGGAATCGTATGTCGTGACCGACCACTCGTGGTACGATCCGGTATCGGGGTGCTTCAGCCGGGTGCTGAAAGCGGGCGAGGCCGTCATCTTCGGAAACGCCTACGATGGCCGATTCACCTACGATGCGACCCTGGGGCCCGGCCCAGTGGTGCAGGTGGCCAGCCAGGCCATGGCCGGCGGCTTCCAACCGCCGCAGAGTCCGGCCGAGTATCTGGGAATTGCCCCGGGTCTCAAGACGGCTCTGAATCAGGATCACTCGATGGTGCAGAGCGTGGAACCAGGCACCCTCGCGGACGGCACGCCCGTCCACAGCTTCAAAGTCGGCATATCCAATCCGGACGGGCAGGCGAATCATGGCTGGTGGCTGTTCAAGGTGCGTGATGACGATACCACGATCACGGAAATCGAGGTCGTCCTGCTGGGACGTCCGCGACTGCTCATCCGGCGCGTTCTGACGGAGTCCGTGGAGGCGCCGGGGATCTCCTGGAATCTCAATGAACTCGAGGGGACCGGCGCCAAGGTGGCCCAGCCGGTCTCCGTCACGCCGGATATGCTGATCGCGAACGTCTCGGTCCAGCACATGGTCGAACGTGCGAAATTCGAGACATACGTCTTTTCGACCCAGCCCGCGTGGACCGGCGCCATCCAGATCACGGATGCGATCGACCCGGTCAGCAAGGGCGGGCGGATGTTCATTCTGACCGCCCGCGCCGAGGACCACCGGCACCTCGTCCTGGTCCAGTCGCCCGCGTACAACGAAGGGCTCGGTGGAGTCGTCAAACAGGGCAGTGTTGTGTACACCTCCCCGAATGGCTTTAAGGTCTGGGGCGGCGGACCGCAAAAGTGGTATTCGCAAATCCTGCTGCAATGCGCGCAGGCCTTCATCAAAGACCCGCCCTCCGAGGACCGCATCGGCTACGTCCTGGAGTCACCTGCAGGGACATTCCCGGCGCTGGCGATCAACGGCCCGGTCACCGATGAGGAGCTTCATAAGCTGGTCGATAGCCTTGTCCCCGCCAAGGAGTACCTCAAGAGCCAGCCCATCCAAGGACAAAAGCAATAACCATGATCGTGCTTCCAGGAGGTATTCGATGAGTACGGAAAAAGCACATAACGGTCGTTTTCTCGGAGCGATAGGATTCCTCGGGTGCTTGGGCTTCCTGGCTTTCGCGGGGACCAGCCACAGCGAACTGACGGGGCTCGCCTGGTTCTCACTCGGATGACAGGAGCGAGGGAGCCGTCCCGTCCCAGGGGGAATCATCGAGCCGCACACTCTGAGAGCAAAGAACGGCACATCTCGATCCAACTACAGGCCGGGCCGTCGAGCCCGGCCTTGTCTTTGCGCCCGTGGGTCCCCGCGCAAAGAATCTGGACGCTGCTGATACGGAAGCGGTAGGCTTCGGTGTACTACACAGGAAAAGAGAGCTCTCCTGGATAGACCTGGATGCTGGAAGAACGATACCTGATCTGGCGATTCAAGCCCGGCCTCTTTGCTGCGCGGACTGCCTTCCGGACGAACAGCCGGTGAACCTGGAATTCGTGCCAAGGGCGGGACCGGCTCAAGTCGGATTTGCATTGACGCCCGGCCCTTCGTAGAGGTTAAATCCGCAGGTGCACGAAACCATACTTCGATCCTGAGGAGTTGTCCTATGAGCGAGCGCATGAGTCGACGTGACTGCCTTCGGGTGCTTGGCGTGTCGGGGGTGACGGCAGGGCTGGGCGCGATGTACGCGCGGCCCGCGGCGGCGCAGAGCGTCGGCGAATCCAGCGGCTTTCAAAGTTCCATCCTCGCTCGCCACAAGGTCCAGGACAACCGATTCAGCCCAGCCCTGATCGACGGCAAGGTGATTCAGCCGCAGCGCGAGCTGCCGATCCTGGCTCAGACCGATGTGCTGGTGGTGGGCGCGGGACCCGCCGGTGTGGTGGCGGCGCTCGCGGCCAAACGGGCCGGGGTCAACGTCACGCTCGTCGAACGCTACGGGCATTTCGGCGGTCTTTGGACGGGCGGCCTGGTGCTGCTGGTCCTCGGGCACATCGTCAAGGGCGGCCGGCAGGTCTGCCAGGGCATCGGTGAGGAGATCATGCGCCGCCTCGACAAGCTGGACGGAGGCATGATCAATCGCCGGCCCGGGGTCAATCCGACCGCCGACGCCGAGGCGGTCAAGTACATCATGGTCGAGATGATCAAGGAAGCGGGCGTCAACGTCTTTCTGCACTGCTGGGGCGTCGATGCCGTCGTCAACGAGAATACCCTCCGGGGCGTGGTCTTCGAGAGCAAGTCAGGACGACAGGCGGTTCTGGCCCAAACGGTCATCGACGCCACGGGGGACGGAGACATCTTTGCGGCCGCCGGGGCGCAGTTCGAGCACCGCTCGCACAACGTGGGGTTGGTCACGCGGATCGGGAACCTCGACCGGGTCGATGCGGCGCGGGCGGCCGGCGCGCCGAAGCCGAGGCGTCTGGGAGCGCCGACACCGGTGGGTGGCGTCAACTGGGTGAACATGCGCGGTCCCGAGGTGGACGGTCTGGATGTCGCGACGCTCACGCGCATGGAGATGAACCACCGCGAATTCATCTGGAGAGACATCCAACAGTTGCGGCAGGTGCCGGGCTACGAGCAGATGTACCTGGTGGAAACGGCGCCGCAACTGGGGGTGCGCATCACGCGCGTCCTCCAGGGTCTCAAAACGGTGGCGCTCGATGATTTGAAGGCGGGCACCAAGTTCCCGGACGTGGTCGGAGTGGGCGGTTCCGAGAGCGGCGATCACGACGAGTGGCAGATTCCCTATGGTGTGCTCGTGCCGACGAAGGTGGATAACGTTCTCGCGGCCGGCCGGTGCATCAGTGCCGAGATTCGCATGGCCGACCTCGTGCGTTTGATTCCGAACTGTTTCGTCACCGGTCATGCGGCCGGTGTTGCCGGGGCGGTGGCTGTCCAGGACCATTGCCGTCCTCGTGACGTGGATATCGCCAAAGTCCAGAGGATCCTCAGGCAACAGGAGGCCTACCTCGGTTGAACCCGGATGCAACACGGAGGTCCTCGGCTCAGACGGCCACCCTCAGCACACGTCGCCGTGCCCAGCCGCTCGTGCGCGGGGCGTGCCTGGCAGGGGCGGCACTTCTGCTTTGGCCCGCCGCAACAGGGACATCTCTGTCCATCCTGGTGCCTGCCTTGAGCCCCTTCGTAGCGGTTGCCGCCCTGCTGACTACCGGCGCCTTCCACACGGCGACGCTGGTTGGTTTGGCCGTGGGCGTGGTCGCGATCGTGCGTGGGCGTCTGTTCTGCCGCTGGGTATGTCCCGCGGGGCTTTGCCTGGACGGCGCGAGCCGGCTGGGCCGGTGCCTGGGACGCCGGCCCTATCAGGGAGCTTCGGTGGGCCGGTGGCTCGTTCTGCTGACGCTGGGCGGCGCCTGCCTGGGATATCCCTTTCTGCTGTGGCTGGACCCGCTGGCCCTCTTCGCCGGCGTCTTCGATCTGAGCGTGCGTGGCATACAGTCCGGCGCGTGGCTCTCCGCGACCGCGTTCGTGGCTGTGTTTGCGTTGAGCGTCGTATGGCCCAACGCATGGTGCGGGAGTGCCTGCCCGCTGGGGGCGTTTCAGGATGTGTTGTATCGGACGCCCCGGTCGGTCCGTACCGTCCTTGCCCACAGAGGGAGTGTACAGAGAGCCCGTGACGTGAGCCGCCTGTCCAGGCGCGCCATCCTGGGCGTGACGGCCGGCGCGAGCTTGGCGGGGATCGCCAAACTGGTGCGCGGGCAGCTTCACCCGCCCTTGCGTCCGCCCGGCGCCCGAGACGAGTCTGGGTTCCTTGGAGTGTGCATCCGGTGCGGCAATTGCGTTCGCGCGTGCCCGAGTGGAATCATCAGGCGGGATACGGGGCAAAACGGATGGGCGAGCCTGTTGACACCTATTCTGAGCTTCCGGGACGATTATTGCCGGGAAGACTGCGTACGCTGCATGCATGTCTGTCCGAGCGGCGCGCTCGAGCCTCTGCTGCTGGAGGACAAGACGCGGATGCAGATCGGCCTGCCGCGCATGGACATGAACGTCTGTCTGCTGGCGGAAGACCGGGAGTGCTCTGCGTGCGCGCGGGCGTGTCCATACGACGCCATCCGCTACGTTTTCTCCGAAGCCCAATACACGCTCAGCCCGCAGATCGACGCGAAGAGATGCACCGGCTGCGGCGCCTGCGAAGCCGCCTGTCCGACGACCCCCAAGAAAGCCATCATCGTCCTGCCTGCCGGGCCACTGGAGAAAGGCCGGCCGGCCGTGTCTGCGCGAGCGGCACAGGCATCAGCGTGACCGTCATTGAGTGGGTGGGATCAGCGAATTGATGTACTCTTCGAGGTTGGTGTAGCCGTCGTTGTCGCGGTCCTTGGAACCGTCGGCGGAATCGTTCGGGTTCAGGCCGTGAGCGGTTTCCCACTGGTCCGGCATGCCGTCGCCATCGCTGTCCTGGGGAGCCGGCAGGGACCTGAGCGTCGGCCAGCCGCCCACCTGGTCTGGTGAGTTGATCAGCCGACCCTGGTGCTCGCGAACGTCGTTGATGACTCGCTCGTCCACCGTATCACGCCGGAGCGACGCACCGACGCGCGCCAGCACCTGTTGGCAGGCGTTCTGGGCCGGTTGCGTGGCAGGAGCGTCCGCGCCCAGGCTGGGCGGATCGGCCTTCCAGTCGGCCAGTGTGCCGACGTACTTGTAGCTGGAGTTCGGGCCGAGCCAGCGCTGGAAGTCCAGAGCCGCGTAGTTGTCTCTGGTCCAGTCGTCGTGGCCTTCGAAGACGTTGCCGCTCATGAAGCCCCGGGCGGCGTGGGGTAGACCACCCTTGATGGCAATCGGCAGGCTTTGCGGCTTGGTCTCGGGACCGGGACGCCAATAGTTGTTCACGGCGTTGACGAAGTGGTCGCAGAAGTTCGCCGTGCCGCTCCAATTGTAGATCACGTTGTTGCGGAAATCGACAATCGTGAGCGGATCGCCTTCCTTGGCGCTGCCGAGCGTCGGATGGCGGTCGCGGCAGGTGGTGAAGAGATTGTGGTGCAAGGTGAGCGGGCCGCTAAGGTCGCGGTAGGAGGCGCACATGGCGTGCGGCCCTTTCTCGTGGATGCTGTCGTTCAGGGCCTCACTGAAGAGGCACCACTGGACCGTCACGTTCCTGCCCCGACGCAGGTCGTGCGTGCCGTCGATGGCCCAGCTCAGCGAAACGTGATCCAGGATCACGTCCGCGATGTCGTCAGTGGTCAGGGTGTCATAGCCGCCGGGCTTCTTATTCTTGTCGCCGAGGCGCAGGCGGAGATAGCGGATGATGATGTCGTGGCAATTCCTCAGGCTGACTGTCTGGTCCCGCAGGGTGATGCCGTCGCCGGGAGCGGTCTGGCCGGCGATGGTCAGACAGGACTTCGTGATCCGCAGTTCCGACTTCAGTTGGATCGTGCCGGAAAGGTCGAAAACAATCGTACGCGGCCCCGCCGCGGTCTTGATGCCTTGCCGCAGCGACCCCGGTCCATCATCATCGAGGGTCGTCACGTGGTAGACATCGCCGCCCCGGCCGCCCAAGGCGAACCGCCCGAACCCTTCCGCCCCGGGAAATGCCAACGGCCGCTGGGTGCTTTGCGCACCGACGGCAGGAGCGACCGCCATTGATAGACTCAGCATGATGACGGTTCGCGTTGTGACAGAGCCAACCATGTTCATCTCCTGTGTCAAAACCCGTGTTCATCCTATCACAAGTGGGAGCATCTGGACAGTGCTCTCGACGGCTATTGACCCTCGGATATTCAAGGCAGATGCCCGAGGAGCAATAGTAGACCCAAAGGCGGTCGTCGGTTGTTATATTGTCGAACGGACGTTTGTGGGTACCCGATAGGTCGGCTTATGGAAGACAAGCTGCTCGTGCTCCAGTGCCAGCGGGGGAGCCGCGAGGCTCTGACGCGGATCTATGAGAAGTACAAGGCGGATTTGCTGCTGCTGGCCATGGGTCTGCTCAACGACAAGACCGCGGCGGAGGATGTCGTTCACGATGTGTTCCTGTCTTTCGTCCGGCATCTGGACAGCTTTCGTCTGACCGGCAGCCTCAAAGGGTATCTGCTGACCTGCGCCGCCAACCAGGCCCGCAACTGGAACAAGGCCAAGCGTGTACGGGACCGGTCGGGAGTTCCCGTTGGGAGTTCCGGCTTCAGCCGGTCCAATACGGACCGCCTAAAGGCGGAACTCCTAACCGGCGGGACTCCGAACAGAGGGCGGGACGATGCCACGGAGAGTGTGGACGGACCGCTGGAGACGTTGGTGTGCAACGAGCAACTTGCGAGTCTCAGCGGGGCGCTGGCCCAACTGCCGTTCGAGCAGCGTGAGATCTTGATGCTGCGCCTGCACGGGCAGATGACCTTTCGGGCGATTGCCAAGGCCCGGCAGATCTCCACGAATACAGCCAAGAGCCGCTACCGCTACGGAATCGACAAACTGCGGAGCATTCTCGATGACAAGGTGAACAAATGCGACCAGCAGACGACATAGAACGGTTGATCGACAAGTCACAGGTCACATCGTCCCTCCAGGTCGATCGTAGGATTCTGACCGATGCCTTGGAGGACTTGGAGAGGCGCCGGGCGGACAGGCTCAAGCGTTGGCCCGGCGTATGGAGAATCGTTATGAGAACCCGAATCGGAAGACTAGCCACGGCGGCAGTCATCGTCATTGCCCTGCTCATTACCATACCGCACCTTGCCGGCCCTGCGGGCGGCACCAGCGTCGCCTGGGGCGACATCCGGGACGCATTCCTGCAGCAACATTGGGTCCACGTGAAATATGACAATGGTGACGAGAGATGGTCCAACCTGCAAACGGGCGACTCCCATTTCAAGCAGTGGGACGGCCGGTGTGTGGCCGTAGATTACGCGCGAAATATCAGGCAGTCCTACCATCCCACCTGGGGTCAGCACATCTCCGAGGACAGGCCGGTGATCTATCAGGATGGCGTGGTCCCTCCGTGGGAGCCGAAGACGGCCTGGGAGTCTGTGATCGGGCCGTGGGAGCAGATGGCCGAGCACGGCGGGGCGGGTGATTGGGAAGTGGAGAGGCATTCTGACCAGACGGGCGGCACGCAGTTGATCCGCTTCGACTGCTACCTCAACGATGCGGCGGGTAGGCGACTGCTGATCCGGCAGATCTGGGCAGACCCTAAGACCCGACTGCCGCTAACCATCTGGGAACGTCTGCAACTGGCGGATCGAGAGAAGCAAAAGCGGGAGTCCATCAGCGGGACCTTCGACTTCCCGCAGACGGGTCCTGCCGGCCTCTACGACCTCGGCGTGTCACGGGATCTGCCGGTCGTGAAGTACTACGACAAGACCCCGGTACCCTCGGTGGAAAGGGTGTTTGAGGCCGCCCAGACCGCGTTGGCGCGATTCCCCGCTCGATATCGTGTCATCGTGTGGGACAACACAAGAGAAGACGTGGTGGATGTGATCTGGCGCGATGGCAAGAAGATACGTTCGGATCGCTATTTCAACCTTACGGGCGAGCGTAATACGCAATACCATCTGAGCCTGCCTGCGGCGGCACGGGATGTCTTGCAGTGGATGCCGACTCAGCCGGCGATCTCCACGAACCTCTTCGACGGGGAGAGACTATACACCCGGCACTATGTACACCCTGCGGTCGCCAACAGTCGTGATGAAGCCAGGGTCCTGCGGTCCAAGAGCGGCGATTCGTTGTCGATGGAGAGCAAGCCCATAGAGGAGCAGTGGCCCTATATGAGTCGAAACCCCAGCAATTACACGTTGATCGAGGATGCCCCGGATGAGTTGAAGAGCTATGTCGGCTTGCGGATCGGCGGCCCGGAGATCCGCCAGGACTTCTACACCGATCCGCAGCACGATTCCATCTGCGTCCGATGGATCCGGTGGAAACAGAAAGCGGGCGACTGGGTGAAGGAATGGGAGGAGCAGAAGGGCGATTTTGTGCAACTGCCGCAAGGGCCATGGTACGCCGCGAAGCAGGTGCGGATCAACTATATCGATCCCGATGGGAGCATGGTCACACGAGAAACCGTCTGGAATATCGACGTCACCGTGCTCCGAGAGAATGAGTTTCCGCCGGACACGTTCAAGGGCGACAAGCTATTGGAGGGGGCTAAGGTGGAGACGTACTGACGGTCCACCAGCTCCTCTAAACCACATAGGGCCGAGTGAGGCCGGGCAGCGGAGCCCGGCCTTCTCTTTGCGCGATAGTTGACCTTCGGGTAGTGGGTATCCGGGTGGCAGCCTCAAGCGCAGCTTGGGGATGGCTTAGACTCTGGGAACGCGAAGATCGCATTTGGGGGACCGCTCCACTATCCACGCTTGCCATCCCCAAGGCCTTCGGCCTTGAGGCTGCCACCCGGAGCCCCCTGCGATGACGTAAGGAGGCACCGCACGTCATGGCGAGCGAAGCGTAGCAATCTCGGTCGCACGACTTGGGAAATGCGTGGGAGTTGCGCGGGCGGGAGTCTGGGCGTCTATAATGGTGTAGTTCTGAGGCACGCATCGAAACGAGGAGCCTGGATTGTGAGTGATCGGCAGATAGAGCTGCTCGAGCTGCTGGACGCCTACGGCGCAGGACTTCATGCTCTGCTGGCCAGGCTCACCTTGCGCGAGGAGGTGGCGGAGGAGCTGATGCAGGAGTTGTTCCTGAAGCTCCACGGCACCAAGGGCCAGGGCCGGATCGAATGCTGGTATGCCTATGCCCGTCGCACGGCGATCAATCTCGCCTTCGATTGGCGGCGCCGGCAGGCGACCCGCCGGGCCTGCTCGCTCGACGCCTTGTCGGAGCGTGCCTCAGAAACCGACAGTCCGTTGGGCAAGCTCATCGCGTCCGAGGAGCTTGAGCAGGTCCTGACCGCGGTCGGCCGGCTCCACGGCGCCTCGCGCGAGGTTTTTGTCATGCGGTACATCCAGCAGAGTTCGTACGAAGAGATTGCCGAGCAGCTCGGCAGGACCGTGCATCAGGTGCGTGCGTTGTGTTTTCGTGCGATGAGCACGTTACGGGACGTGCTCGGCTGCGATTCGTCGCCGGCGGATGGAAAGGAGGTTCAGCATGTCACAGATGAATGATGCGGAACTCCGCCGTCGGCTGGAGGTGCTGGCGTGCGTGCAGCCGTCGCCCGAGGCTACCAGCCGGGCGATGGACCGCGTCCGGCAGACTCTCATGGACCCCAACAGACTTCAGGCTCGCGAGAGCATCGGGAGAATCATCATGAACAGCAAATGGACCAGATTGGCCGCGGCGGCGGTGATCGTCGTGGCGGTGTTATTGGGATTTCACTTCATCGGGAGCCCTCTTGGCTCGGGTGTCACGTTTGCCCAGGTGATCCAGCCCATCCTCAGTGCCAACACGGCGGTTCTTGACATCGTTGTCGGGGCGGAGGACCCCAATACGCCGGTGATTCGTGACATGATCCTGGGCTCACGAATCCGCCGGACTCTCTCTACCATACCGGGCGTTGTCAGCGTCATCGATCTGGAAAACGGCAAGATCCTGACGCTCGAAGAGCAGAAGAAGGAAGCGACCATTACTGACCTTAAGGGCTTAAAGATCCCCAACTACATGGATCAGCTCAAGAACGCGATCGGCATGTTGCAGGACAGCGCTCACTTCGTGGTCGAGGAGCTCGGCGTGCAGGAAATCGACGGCCGAAAGATGGTCGGATTCCTGGCGAAACACCCGCGCGCGGAGATCACGATCTGGGCGGACGCCAAGACCGGTCTGCCCGCTCGGATCGAAAGCAAGGAAGGCCAGTTGCGGGTGATCGCCAAGAACGTTCGGTTCGATGAGCCGATGGATGAGGCGCTGTTCAGCACCGAGGTGCCCGCCGGGTACAAGCTCCAGCAGACGGAATTGGACCTGTTTAGCGCGACCGAGGCGGACTTTGTCGAAGGTCTGCGGATCATGGCCGAGAAGTTCGGAGACGGCCGATTCCCGGACGGCGTGTCCGTAGAAGACTACCTCAAACGTGCCCCGGAGATCCAAAAGAAATGCGAGCAGCTCAATCTGTCCGATGAGCAGAAGATGGCTCTCGGCAAGACGATGCAGCAATACCTGCTGTTCACGCGGTTCTTCAAGGGCGATGGCAAGTGGTACTATCGCGGCCAGGGTGTCACGCTCGGCGAGGCCGGCAAGCCGATCTTCTGGTATCGGCCGGCGGGCTCGAAGACCTATCGCGTGATCTACGGCGATCTGCACGTCACGGACGCAGCCCCGGAGAATCTGCCGGAGCCGCTGGCGGCGGATGATGTGGTCAAGGCGAGTGTCGGCTACCAGCAATGGTCCAAGCCTGACTTTGTCGGGACCCAGGAAGACCTCTGGCGGGTCACGGCCTCGGGCCAGATCCTCATCCAGTCTGATGTCACGCTGATGAAAGGGCCGCGAGGTGTCTCGATCATGCCGATTACGCTGCCTTACGCCACGGGCGTCCTGACTTCCGTCACGCTCGGCGACACGGTGGTGCCGTTCGATCCAACAGACGCAGGTCAGTTCAAGCTGCAATTGCCTCTGGACAAGCTCTTGGCGGGACAGACGAAAGTCACCTGCAAATGGACGCTACTCCTGGCGGATCTGGAGAAGGTGGACTACGGCTACCAGGTGATGCTGAAGAGCCTCGTGCCGGCGGTCTTCTACAAACTGACGGTTGCCCTGGACCCCGACACCGGTCTGGAGTTCACCCAGACCCCCGCGCAATCGACTTGGGTGCCGTTCTTCGCGAATGCCAACGAACCTACGACTACCTTCGGCACCTGCGGGATCGCGGTTCAGAAACGCCCGTAGACAGCACCCTCGGGTCAATCTCAGGCCGGGCCACCATACCCGGCCTTTGTTTTGCGCGGTTCGCGCTGGCCGCCGGCTGGAAAATCGGGCGCGGCCCAGTTGACAATCCCGGAATCTCGGCGAGAATTACGGGTGACAAGCGACCGTACATGGCTGGGCATGTTTCAGGAGGTCGAGCAATGAGAGCACACAGGTTCGGCACAACGGGTCTCCGTGCGGCACTCGCCATGACGTTCCTGGCCGGCTGTCAGTCCAGCGAGAACAGGGTGCAGACGGATTGGGATGGACCCAAGACGGCTTTTGTCGGAGCGCAGAAAGACTACTGGTGTGCTGTCGCGCCGGATCGGATCAGAGTCACGTCGGAATTGACGCTCCAGACGCGGCCGGCCAAGGCGGTCGTCATGTCGATCCGATCGCCCTGCGCGCACGCGCAACTGGAGGCGGCGGCACTCAAAGGGCAGGCTCTCGACTTCCGTAAAACCGGCCGCGGTATGTACGACGTCAATCTGCCTTCGGACAAGCAGCTCAAGCGGCAGAGACAGATCCTCTTCACGTGGCTGCTGCCCGTGCGTGGGCTCAAGTACGAGTCCGGTCTTTACTGGACGCGTCCGCGGAGTCTGATCCCGGTCGTTTCGTACGAGTTGCGGGCGGGTGCCGATCCGCAGAGCGGCTTTGAGGTCTTCGGCGCGACCGCGGAGAACCAGCCCGTTGCCTATAGCTGGAACTTCGGCACACCGATGAGCGAGTTCGGCGGGGAGTGCGCCCTGCCGATCCGCCCCCGCAAGTAGCCGCACGATTTGCACGCGGTCCAAGCCAGGGCTATCGCATGTGCGCCTATGGAGCCCTGCCCTCACCTAAAGATGGTGCGTGGTACGCACCCTACGGGTTGGGAGCCATGCGTCATTCGTAGGGTGCGTACCACGCACCGCTCCCTCATGGGCTATCGAGGCTCACATGCAATTGCCCTGCGGTCCAGGCCCGGGTCCTTGTGAGGAGCGGACGGAGGAGGTATAAACCAGATGCTCCGAACATGAACCTTCGGGAATGGACGCCGTGCCGACGCATCACAAGATTATCACGGGCGATTCAAGGTGTATGGCCGAGGTGCCGGAGGAGTCCGTGCACCTCGTGGTCACCTCCCCGCCGTATTGGCAACTAAAGGATTACGGTCACGGCGGGCAGATCGGCTTTGACGACAGCTACGAGACCTACATCAACAACCTGAACATCGTCTGGTCCGAGTGCCACAGAGCCTTGGCCAAAGGCTGCCGGCTGTGTGTGAATGTCGGCGACCAGTTCGCCCGTTCGGTCTATTATGGGCGCTACAAAGTGATCCCGATCCGAACGGAGATCACCAAATTCTGCGAGACGATCGGCTTCGACTACATGGGGGCCGTCCTCTGGCAGAAGGTGACTACCTGCAACACGACCGGCGGCGCCACGATCATGGGTTCGTTTCCCTACCCGAGAAACGGAATCCTCAAGCTGGACTACGAGTTCATCCTCATCTTCAAAAATGGTGGCGTCGCCCCAACGGTCAGCCAAGAGACCAAAGAGCAATCGCGCCTGACCACGGAGGAATGGAACCAGTACTTCGCCGGCCACTGGAACATTCCCGGCGAGAAGCAGGATGATCACCTGGCGATGTTCCCCGAGGAAATCCCGCGCCGGCTGATAAGGATGTTCAGCTTCGTCGGCGACACGGTTCTTGACCCATTTCTGGGTAGTGGGACGACTTGCCTGGCCGCCCGAAATCTGGGCAGAAATTCCATCGGCTACGAGATCAATCCCGAGTTCACTAAGGTCATCCGCCGCAAGCTCGGAGTTGACGCGAAAGTCCTGTTTCCAGACGCCGTTTTTGAATTTGCGGAGCAGGAGAGCCCCGAAGTCGATTTCCGCGCGCGAGTGAACCAACTCCCATACATCTTCAAGGACCCCGTGCAGTTCGATAAGAAAACCGATCCGAGAAAGCTGCAATTTGGGTCTCGCATTTGCCGGAACGCCAGTGAGCCACGAAATACCAGAAGCCTTTAGAGCCTCCAGCAGAATGAATGCAGGGGGACTCCCCTCTGTCACCCCCGCGCAGGCGGGGGTCCAGGAGAGTCCCGGCGTGACTGGATTCCCGCCTGCGCGGGAATGACAGAAGGGAGTAGGCCTTTCTCCGAGCTGGCTTCACGCGAGTGGTTCCAGAGAATCTTGCACAAAGGGTTATCGAATGGCTTGGTCGAGAGTGATACTGGTCGCGACGACGAATCCGGGGAAGGTGCGGGAGCTTCGGGCGATGCTGGGGGATGAGGTCGAGTGGAAGAGCTTGGCGGATTTTCCGGGGCTTGAGGAGGTCAAGGAGGACGGGGCGACCTTTGCCGAGAATGCGTGCAAGAAAGCGGCCGGATACGCCCAAGCGACAGGGCTCTGGACGTTGGCCGATGACTCCGGTCTTGTGGTCGATGCGCTGGGCGGGGCGCCGGGCGTCAACTCGGCGCGATTCTCCGGCGCACGGGCCCAGGGGGCGGATCGCAAGGTCGTCGACCGGCGGAATATGGAGAAGCTCCTTTCTCTGCTACAGGGGGTTCCGATGGAGAAGCGGACGGCCCGGTTCGTCTGCTGCCTGTGTTTGGCCAGTCCGGAGAAAGTCCTCATCGAAACCCAGGGAACCGTGGAGGGCCTCATCACGCCGGAGCCGGCCGGCACGGGCGGATTCGGGTACGATCCGGTCTTTCTTGTGCCGGAGCTGGGCAGGACTGTCGCCCAACTCGGCGACGAAGAGAAAAACGCCATTTCCCATCGCGGCAACGCCATGCGCAAGCTCAAGCCGTTGCTCACAGAGCTTCTCCATCGCGAGTACAAGACTCGCCATTGATCCCAGAGGGTGTTTGAGAAGTCGGTTTTGCCGTAGCATGGGCATCTTGCCTCATTGTTCTACACATCTTTTGAGGTGTAGGCATGGGCATGTGCCGTTTCTGTGGCTTGGACCCTGTTTTCTGACGATTTGGGATCACATGTTGTTCTGGATAGGCTGGAGATAACGCGTTAGCCAAACGTTCACGGACCGAAATATGGGATTTCTTGTCAAAATCGCGGTTCTACCCTTCCAA
>Ga0315280_10000171_pt1 | contig 122982 bp, 112 predicted proteins | sample YL17G06_40_MG_FD_203697 | JGI IMG/M metagenome (GOLD analysis project Ga0315280, IMG submission 203697) | Sediment microbial communities from Yellowstone Lake, YNP, Wyoming, USA - YL17G06_40 | ecosystem: Environmental > Aquatic > Freshwater > Lake > Sediment | place: USA: Wyoming | collected... | reverse complement strand
CCTCGGGTGTCGTTCCCAGAGGAGGGACGCGGCGCGCCGGCAACCGGTTGGCCCAGCGGAAACGCCAGCGAGTCCATCTGCCCATTCACGCCGTCCTGGTGCGGCCCCGGTTCAACCTTCTTGCCATCCGGCCCCATGATTTCCGCCTGGCGGTGTTGACGAACCGGCATGTCGTCGGTCCTTGAGCCCGGGCGCCGTTGGCCGCCCGGAGAACCCCGCTGAGCCCCTTGCGGTGTGTCTGGGGCCGAGTCTTGGGTCATAGCTGCGGTCTTCGGGGAGGTCTGGGACAGCGGCGGCTGGGCGATGGACGAATGGACCTCCGGTAGAGGCCGACCCCCGAGAGAGGCGTGCGAGCCATCGTTCTTGATCGCGAAATTGTCCGCAAGCGGAGCCAGTTTCGTATTCCCAGCCGACTGCCCAGCAACGCCTGCCTGGGCCTTCTGCTCCCCACCTCCCGTGTCGGCTCGAGTGGTCGAAGCCGAGTTCTCGTTCCCTTCGCTCTGGGCCTTTTGCGGGCTCGCGTGACCAACGTCGGCGGCCCTAGGCTGGGCCGCTTTGACTTCCATCTTTGCCAGGCCAGCGGTCTTCGTATCAGCGGTCGCATGAGCCACGCTGTCCCAAGAGCCTTTCGGGGAGGCTCGCGATGCGTCGGCCGCAGGAGTGAGGGCCGCACGCCACGGCCTCACATGGCCACCTGGAGCGATGTCTACAGCCCCCCTGGTCCGCCCGGCAGCGTGTGTTGCAGTGGCGGCCGGTGCCTCGGGGGGTGCCTTCGACGAGGTTGCCGAAACAGAGGCGGTCTTCGCGACGCCCTTTTTAGTCCCCAGAGGTAAGGGCATCGGTGAGTCCGATAAGTTGGTGCCTGCCGCAACTTGGCTGCCGTCCGTCACCGATCGGTTATTGCGTTTGCGAGTCCCCGTAGCACCTTGTTCGCCGCCGGAGCCGCCGGGGACAATAGATGTGCCAATCGCCTTTCTATGCGAGATCACTTGCTCTTTGAGGCCAGCCAGAGCGGGGATATCCGCAAAACGCTGCTGCGGCTTCTCGGTCGTCCCCCGTGCCGGCCCCTTTACACTCGCGCCGTCATTGGACGGCAAAACGATACACGAATTGGCACAGGCGTTCATGTCTACTTTCCTTACAGCCACACCAGTATGTGCAATCCACGTGCCAACCAGACAGCCTATCTGAGATGCGTGATCTAAGTCTCTGAGTAACAAGGTTTTACGTTTGCTCCACCAGGGCTTGGAACCTCGGCCGGCTCTGCGCCGGAATCAGCCTCCGGAGAAATGCTCTTGGCAGGAGGAAGAATCCTCCGCACAAGGGAGAGCAGCCAAAGCATCGACCCTTGTCAAATTACCAGCCGGCTGTATGGAAACCTAACAACCCCGTGAATTGGTGATCGATAGTTGATGATTGACTGTCTCTCTCAATCTCGGCTCTTAATGGCGAGGCTCGGGGCTCATCAAAATTATCAATCATCAATCATCGATAATCAATTCTCCTGGCACGTGCGTTGCTGCGTTGGGGTCGGCACAGAGTCTTCGTATGGATTCAGAAGGAATGTGGTATGCCGCAACCGGTCGACATCATGGGTTTGCTCGAGTCGGGAATCAAGGCCGAGGAACTCCGTCAACGGACGATCGCCAGCAACATCGCCAACATGGAGACGCCAGGCTACCGTCGGCTGGAGGTGCGATTCGAGGAGCTGTTGGCGAAAGCAACGCGCTCCGGCCAGAGCACGGACCCCGCAGACGTGGAGCCGGAGGTCTTCTCGCCCAAGAGCACCTTTGTCAAGTCCAACGGCAATGATGTGAATCTGGAAATGGAGATCGGCGAGCTGCTGAAGAACTCGTGCCGCCAGACCGCTTTTGTCCGGCTCCTTCGAAAGAAGTTCACCCAGATGGAAGAGGCCATATCCCTTCCGGGGTAGTCGTGGAAAGGGTTTCGTACCATGAGGATTGACAACTCCTACGGGCCGGCTGATATCGCCGTGTCCGGCATGCGAGCGCAGGGCCAAAACATAGAGGTGATTTCCTCGAACATCGCCAACGCCCAAACGTCCGACGCCGGGCAGGGGCAGCCGTACTGCCGGCTGGAAGCCATCTTCCGCGTCAGGGGCGAAGGGGCCAGCGGCGTTGAACTCAGCGAGGTCGTCCCAGACCGAAGCGCGATGCAGCGCATCTACGACCCCGGCAACCCCAGGGCGGACAAATCCGGTTACATCACCATGCCCAATGTGCACGTGCCGGTGGAAATGATGAATCTTACCATTGCCAGCCGAGCGTACCAAGCCAATGCGGCGGTTCTCAAACGCTATCAGAAAATGGTGGAGACCACGCTGGAGCTGTTGCGCTAGTTGAGAGGACTTGAAGATGGTCAACTTCGATCCGAACGTCCGATCTGCGTTGCCCAACGTCTCAGGGGGCCCAACCGCCCCCGGCTGGGAGAAGATCGCCCCCGAGGGCGCAGGGGCTACCCCAGCCAAGCCGGGCTTCCTCGACGCCATCGAGACGGCCGGCAAGTACGTGTCCAAGGTCAACGACTTGCAGCAAGCCTCAGATGCTTCCATCCAGGACCTCCTCACCGGTAAGAACAACGACATCACTGCCGTCGTGTCGGCGGTGGCGAAAGCGGATGTCAGTTTCAAGGTCCTGGTGGGCGTCCGGAACAAGCTGATTGAGGCCTACAAGCAAACGATGAACATGCCAATATAGGCGCAGTATTGGGGATTGATGGGGTCGCATGGAGTTTCTGCACAAGATCGTTCTGATTTGGCAGAAGGTCAGCCTGGTCCAGCGGGCCCTGCTGGCGGCCGTTCTTTTGGCCACCGGCCTGATCGGCGTGCTGCTCATCCATTGGGCCCGCACGCCGGACATGCGGCTGTTGTACCAGGACCTGTCCCCGGCCGAGGCCTCGAAGATCACCGAGAAGATCAGCGAGAAGAGTGTCGCCTATGAGCTGCGGGACGGCGGCACCGCGGTCTACGTTCCCAAGGAGCGGGTCTACCAACTCCGCCTGGACCTGGCCAAGGAGGGCCTGCCGGCCGGCGAGCAAAATGGGTACAAGCTGTTCGATGATGAGAAGATCGGCGTCAGCCCCTTTGTACAGAACATCAATCTCAAGCGGGCCCTCGAGGATGAACTGGCCAAGAGTATTCAGATGATCGACGGCGTCGCCCATGCGCGGGTGCACATCGTCAATCCCGAACAGAAACTTTTCGCCTCGGAGCAGGAGCAGACGACGGCTTCGGTGGTCCTGCGACTCAAGCCGGGTTATCGGCTCAGCGCCACCAACATCGCCGCAATCACGCATCTGGTCTCCGGCAGCGTCAAGGGACTCAAGTCGGAGAGTGTCACGGTGATCGACAGCGAGGGACACCTGCTTTCGGGCACCACCGATCCGGCCCTGGCGACCGGGGCCGGCACGGTTCACGACTACCGGGAGCGCGTCGAGCAGGACCTGGCCCGCAAGGCCGAGGACATGCTGACCACCGTCCTGGGTCCGGGCCGGGCCACGGTCCGGGTCAGTGCCATGGTGGACATGAATAGCGTCAACACCATCACGGAGACCTACGACCCGACGGGCAAGGTCGCGACCAAGGAGGAAATCACCCTCAACTCGCAGACGGAAACGGCCGGCGCGGGGCAAAAGACAGCCGCGGGTCCCACCAAAAAAGATGAGACCACGATAACCGAGTACCAGGTGGGCAAGACGGTGAAGCAGCAGACAATGTTGCCGGGGGCCATCAAGTCGCTGTCCGTGGCCGCGTTTGTCGATCTGACGGCCGACGCCAATGCCCCGGCCGCAGGCAGCCAGCCGGCCCTGATTATGCAGGTCGCGGAGGTCGAGCAGATCATCCGCATGGCGCTGGGCTTGAAAGAGAGCGATTCTCTCAAGGTGGTCAACGCCAAGTTCCACCGGTCCGCCGAGTCCGCCGCCGAGCCGGAGCCGGCGGACTGGTCCCGCTACATCGCGTTGGCCCGGCACTTGTCCCTGGGCATCATGGCGATTTGTGCGTTGATCGTTTTGCGAGTTTTCAGTCGCGCGCGAGGCAAGGCGGCCGTGCTCGGGCAAGGGGCGTTGCCGGCGGGCGCCGGCCCCGGCGGCCTCCTGCCGCCCGGGGAAGCGATCCCGGAGCCGGCCTTGGTCCGCCAGCAGATCGCTCAGGCGTTGAGGCAGAATCCGGAACAGGTCCGGCAGATGTTCCTCAGTTGGATTCAAGAGAAACAGTAGCATGGCACCTTGCCCATGAACATACGGGCAGGATGGATACCCAAACGCGATACTTCGCGTTTGGTGGGGCTCCCCATCGCGAGGCCTCGCGATGGGGGTCCCGGGTCCCATGCCCGTGCTACGAAGGAGTAGAGATAACGTGGCATTGACCGGTAAGCAGAAAGCCGCCCTCCTGCTAGCCAGCCTCGATGCGGCGACGGCCGCCGAGCTGCTCAAGGGCATTGACGCCAGCACCGTACAGGATCTGGCCGTGGAGTTGAGCTATCTGGACGCGTCCGGCCTGCGGGACACTCGGCAAACGACGGAGGTCGCCCGCCAGTTCTGCAAGTCGCTCCAGCAGGAGTCCGGATTCCGTTTCAAGAGTTTCCTGGGCGACATGCTCCGTAACTCCGTCGGCGAGGATCAGGCCAAACAAATCCAGCAGGAGATCCACAACCTTCTGCAAAAGCGCGATCCCTTTCTCTCCCTCCGGTCGGCGGACCTGCCGACGTTGGCGCAGGTCCTGGAGACGGAACACCCCCAGGCCGTGGCGGTCGTCCTGTCCGAGTTGCCCCCCAAACGGGGCTCCGAACTCCTCGGACTACTCCCGGAAGGCGTGCGCGTCAGCGCGATCAGCCGGATGACGAGCAGCGGCGGCACCACCCCGGAGGCAAAAATGAGAATCGCCCAACTGGTCCAGAGCCGTCTGGAGGCCACCGGCGCCGGCTCGCAGACCGGCGCAGCCCTCCAGGTTCGTCCCGAACAGTCTCTGCGGCAGGTGGCCGTGCTCATGCGAAACCTCGACCAGGAAGTCCGCGATGGCGTACTGGAGGCCATCCGGCAAAAGGACCAGGAGGCCGGCAACAAGATCCTGAGTCTTATGATCGTCTGGGAGGACCTCCCGGCGATCAGCGGCCGCTCGCTGCAACAGGCGCTCCGCGGCATTGACGAGCGGCAATTGGCCCTGGCCTTGCACGAAGCCTCCGAGGAGATCGTGCGCAAGATCCGCTCCTGCATTTCCGAGCGGGCCGCGACCATGATGAGCGAGGAAGCGTCCCTGATGGCCGCCCCCAAAAAGGACGATGTCCGCGCGGCCCAGGACCGAATCCTGGGTGTTTTGCGGGAACTGAACAAGAAGGGGGAGCTGAGCTTCGAAGAGTGATCCGATGCCCCAGATGCAGACCGTCAATATGGTGCAGCCGATTGCCAGAGCGTGCGTGATCGACCCGCAGGAAGTGCGGATGGCGGATGGCGGATTGTGGATTGAACCTGCAGATCCTAATTCGAAATCCGAAATCCGCAATCCGCAAGCAGAAGACCTGAGCCGGGAACTGCAACAACAAAAGGAGGAGTTGGCCCAACTCCTGGAAACCGTCAGTGGCATCGCCCATGGACTCAATCAACTGCACGAACAGACGCTGGCGAGCAATCGCGGCGAGATCGCCAAGCTCGCCGTCGAGATCGCCCGAAGAATCCTGATGGACCGGGTCGGCAAGGGAGATTACGAAATTCAGGCCATCGTAGAGGAGGCTCTCAAGCAGGCGCCGACCCGGCAGAACATCGTCATTCGCCTGAATCCCGAAGATCTGCCGCAATGCCAGCAGCTTCAGAACCAAAACCCTCAGAGCCCCCTCGCGGAGCTGGAATTCACCGCCGACTGGAGCGTCGGTCGAGGGGAGTGCCTCGTGGAGACCCCTAAGGGCATCGTCAAGTCGTTCCTCGAGGAGCACCTCGAACGCATCAGTGAGGCCCTGCAGAGGGTGGAATAGGTTATGACCCAGACCCAAAGTAGTCTGATCGATTTCCACAAATACTATTCGGCCCTGGACCGCGTGAGCCTGCTGGACTGCCAGGGCAATGTGGTTCGGGTTTCGGGCTCGACGGTGGAGTCGGCCGGCCCGGTGATCGGGCTGGGCGAGCTTTGCGGCATCCATATTCGCGACGGCCGGCGGGTCCTCGCGGAGGTCGTCGGCTTTCAAAACGATCATTTGATTCTCCTGCCCCTGGAACACATCGAAGGCATCTCTCCCGGCGACGCCGTCACCGCGCGGACCACGCCCCGCCACATCCTGCTCAGTGAGAATGCTCTCGGGCGGGTGCTGAACGGTCTGGGCGAGCCCATCGACGGCAAAGGTCCCCTGGCCGGCGAGGAGAAGTGCCCTCTCGATGTGAGCGGCCCCCCGCCGCTGAGCCGCGAGAAGATCACGGAGCCTCTGGCCCTGGGCATCCGTTCTATCGACGGTGTCCTGACGTGCGGGCGCGGGCAGCGCATCGGCATCTTTGCCGGCAGCGGCGTGGGCAAGAGCGTGCTGCTCGGCGACATCGCCGTATCCAGCGATGCGGCGGTCAATGTCGTCGCCCTGATTGGCGAGCGGGGTCGCGAAGTCCGCGAATTCCTGGAGGAGAACCTCGGGTCCGAAGGTCTGGCCCGCAGCGTGGTGGTCGTCGCCACGTCCGATGCCCCGCCGATCCAGCGCGTCAAAGCCGCCTTTGTTGCGGTCACGATTGCAGAATACTTCCGGGATCGGGCCCAGAGTGTCCTTTTCATGATGGACTCGCTGACGCGTTTTGCGCAGGCCCAGCGGGAGATCGGTCTGGCCGCCGGGGAGCCCCCCGCCACGAAAGGGTACTGTCCCAGTGTCTTTTCTCTGATGCCTCGTCTGATCGAGCGGCTGGGCTGCTCGCAGGCGGGGAGTATCACGGGCATCCTGACGGTGCTGGTCGAGAGCGACGATCTGACGGACCCGGTCGCCGACAGTGCTCGGAGCCTGCTGGATGGTCACCTGGTCCTGTCACGCAAGCTGGCGGACCGGGGGCACTACCCGGCCGTGGATATCCTGCAGAGCATCAGCCGGCTCATGTCCGCCGTGGCGAGCGACGAACATCGCGCCGCGGCGCAGAAGCTGCGGGAGATCTACGCGACCTATGCCGATGCGGAAGACCTGATCAACATCGGCGCCTTCTCACCCGGCAGCAACCGGCGTATCGACGGGGCCATCAGCCTCATCGACCGGATCAATGAGTTTCTCATCCAGCCGGTCCGCCAGAAGACCCCCTTCCCGGAGACGGTCAAGCGGCTGACGGCCATTACCAAAGCGTGGGACAAGCTCCTGAAGAATTGATGATTTATGATTTACGATTCATGATTCAAGGTTGGGGACGTGTGGAATGGATTTCGCGAGCCAAATCATAATTCATAAATCATAATTCACAAATCCATGAAACGATTCGCATGGCGTTTGCAGAAGGTGTTGGATGTCAAGAGCCGGCAAGAGCAGATCAAGCGAACGGAGTTGTTTCAGATCGTCGAGCAGTTGGCGGCCAAACGCGGCGAACTGCTGATGCGACGGAGGATCTTGCAGGACCTGATGGCCGACGTCAGGAACCACGAAGCGCCGCAGCGGCTCCACGCCCAGGAGTTCTTCCTGCGGCACGCCGCCAGCGACGACGAACAGATTCGCCGCTTGCTGGGAGAGATCGCCACGCTGGAAATCCGGCGCAAGGAAAAGACGGCCGAGGTCTTGGCCGCCAAGCGCTTCAAGGAAGGATTGGAGAAGTTGCGGGAACAGGCCAAGGAAGAGTACATCCGCGTGCAGGAGAGACTCGAGCAGAAGGAATCCGATGAGCGAACCGCCATCGCTTTCGCCCGCCACGGAAGCTAATAACCGATCCTGGTGGATAGGAAGGGCCCAACCGGTGAATAAGAAACTCATCATCCTAGCCGCGGCGGCGGGGCTGGTCAGCTTTGCCGGCATGTTTGTCGCCGGGTGGCTGACGGGGCCGAAGGCCGCCTTAGGTTCCGCCGGAGCGGCCGAAGCCGGCGCGGCCGGTCCGACGAACACGCCCTCCCAGGTCTCCCCGGCCCTGCTCGTGCCCACCGCCCCTACGGCGACGGAGGATAGCACCGGCACCCGCGCCATGACCGAGCAACAGCTCAAAGACCTGATCGTCGAAGTCCGGGAGAAGATCCAGGAGTACCACCGCAAGCTCCAAGACCTCGATAAGGAAAAGGAGCGGATGCAGACGGCCCAGCAGACCCTGAAAAAGGACATCGATACGCTCAATAATCTGCGCGTGGACCTGGCGGCGAGCGTGGCCAGTCTCAAGAGCGAGCGGGACGCCATGTTGAAGGCACGCACCGAGATCGAGCAGGTGGAGAAGACGAACCTGATGGCCATCGCCTCGGCTTACGACAAGATGGACGCCACCCGGGCCGGGGAGATTCTCAAGAGCATGGCCCAGGGACAGACCGGCACCGGGACGGCCGCCCGGAACGCCAACGCCGACGACGCCGTCAAGATTCTGCACTTCATGCAGGAGCGAACCAAGGCCAAGGTCTTGGCCGAGATGGCCGCCACGGAGCCCGCCCTGGCCGCGGCGCTGTCCCAAAGGCTCAAGCAGGTAGTGGAGAAAAAATGAAGTGGGAAGTTTGAGGTGGGAAGTCCGTAGGGGCAGGCCCCCGTGCCTGCCCCAGAAGGGCAACCACAGGGGCCTGCCCCTACTGGAGACTTCCCACGGGAGTTCTGTCGCATGGACATCGCAACAACCTTAGGGGTGATCTTTGGCTTCATTGTCATCTTCGGCACCATTACGTTCGAGAGCCGCGGGAGCATGGCCATCTTCTTCAACGTCCCGGCCATTGCCATCGTGGTCGGCGGCACGACGTGCGCGACCATGATCCATTTCTCCATGAAGCAGTTTCTCGGGGTCTTGTCGGTGGTCAAAAAGACCCTGCTGAGCAAGATCGCGGCCCCGCAGGAGCTGATTCAAAGGATGGTCAACTACTCCGCCATCAACCGGCGGGACGGCGCCTTGGCCCTGGAGCAGGAGATCGGCCGCATCCGGGACCCCTTCCTCTCGAAGGGCCTGCAGATGCTCGTGGATGGGGCGGACGAGCACGCTATCCGCGACCTGCTAGGCCTGGAGATCCAGTACATGGAAGAGCGGCACGCCATGGGCAAGAAGATCCTGGACTTCATGGGCGCCTCCGCGCCTTCGTTCGCGATGGTCGGCACCTTGATCGGTCTGATCTCCATGCTCAGCCGGATGGAGAGCCCCGATGAGATTGGGGCCGGCATGGCCACCGCTCTGGTCTGCACCTTCTACGGTGCCCTGATCGCCAACCTCGTCTTCATCCCCATGGGCGGAAAGCTGGGTCAGTACTCCAAGGCGGAGAAGATGTCGATGGAAATGATCGCGGAGGGCGTCTGCTCCATCGCCAAAGGGGATAGCCCCACGGCGGTCGGGGAGAAAATGCAGGTCTTCATCTCCGCCAAGCGCCGCGAGGCGGTCAAGGCAAAAGTGTAACTATTTACGATTTATGATTGACGATTTAAGATTCTCAGCGGCCGGGAAGAGCAAATAGTAAATGGTGAATAGTAAATCGTAATTGATCATGGCCCACGGCAAACAGAAACCGAAGCAGGAGGAAGAGTCCGGCGAGGGGGCGCCGCTGTGGATTATTTCCTTCGCCGACATGATGTCCCTCCTCATGGCTTTCTTTGTGATGCTCTCGACCTTCTCTGGGTTCGGGCCCAGCGAAGCGGAGCGACTGCAGAAAACCGTGAAAGCCACCCTGTCCGCCAACTACGGGGGCTGGCACAGCCAGCGTTCCAAAACCGCCGCAGGGTACCAAACGCCGGCCGCCGGACAACTCGGGAAAGGCAGCGAAAAGCCCACCCTCCAGGAAACGCAGGGAAAGGGCTTGCTGAAGGAAACGCCATCGGGCGATTTCCGGACGCGTAAGGTCTTTCTGATTGAATCGCAGAAGGTGTTCTGGGGTGCCGGAACCAGCTTGTCCCCGAGCGGCCGTGACTTCCTCGATACGCTGGCCGTCTACGCCAGCAAGATGCCGGACCGCATCGTGATTTGTGAGAACGGCCCCGCCGGCCGGGGGGCGGAAGAGGGAGGACAGAGGACAGAGGACGGAAGACAGACAGCGGAAACCAGAGAGCCGTCCTCTGACCTGGGGCTCGTTCGCGCCTCCGGCGTGCTCAACTACCTGGCGAGCAAGGGCATTCGGAAGGACCGTTGCAGCATTGCCGCCCGGGCCATGTCGCCCGATCGGAGTGTGGAGACACAGCGTATGTTGGAAATCGTGTTGCTCAGCGCGAGCGTGTACCAGTAAGGAGAAGATCGTCAAGCGTCCAGCGGTTGCGCGGCTCGTCAGGTAGAACGTCAGACGTCAGACGAAACGAGCCGCGCAACCGCTGGACGTTCCACGAGTAGTCTATGGGCCGAAAGAAGCCAGCCGCCGTCCAAGAGGAACAGGGCGAGTGCGCCCCGCTTTGGATCATTTCCTTTGCGGACATGATCTCGCTGTTGATGGCGTTCTTCGTGATGCTCTTGACGATGTCCACCGCGCAAAGCGGGAAGCTCTGCAACGAGGGCGAAGGCATCTTCGAGAAGACGCTCTACGGCTTCCGCCGGTCGATTGAAGGGTTTGGCGTGCCGGGATTGTTCGGGTCGGCGGATCAGATCCTGCAATTCGACAGCTCCCGAGTCTACTATCCCATCGGCGAGGGAGCGGACCGCGATGTCACGCGAACCATCGACGCCAGTGAAGAGCGGATCCGGCGGGACTTCCAGAAGTTGGAGCGGCGCACCCGGACCTATGAGGCCCAAATCCGGGGCCGAAATCCCAGTTTTATGGTGGTGCCCATCACCTTCGCCCCCGGGCAAGCGGTTCTGAGCGAATCGGCCCGGCAGATCTTGGGCCGCTTCCTGGCGGACTTGAAGGGCTTCGGGTCAGTCGAGGGGCTGAGCCTTTACGTGGTGGGACTGGCCCCGGACGAGCCGGACCCACAACGGCAGTGGTTGCTTTCCGCCCAGCGGGCGGACGCCGCCGCTCAATTCCTGCGGGACGGTCTGACGCCGGAGAGTCCGGGCCGTGTCTTCTCCTGGGGAGCGGCGGCCGGAGGTGATTGGGTCAAGAGGGATAGCCCCATCTCCCAGCAAGCGCAGATCGCCATCGCGACTTTGAGACAAAATGATTGAAATCTCCGGCGTGTCAACTTTCTGGACACCCCGCCCATTCTTCAGTCAACCGGCACGCCGCAACGGGCTTGGCGCGATTGTTAGCTCATCTCCTTGATCCGGCACACGATTTGCACACCTCCCCTGCATGTGCCGTCAAGAGAAGAAGATTGGATTCCTGTGCCTGCTGCTGGTCGTGAGCGGCGGCTGGATCGCGCTGGCCTCCCGTTCGGGCGAGAGGGCTACGGGACAAGGGACGCAAGACGGTGCTGTCCTCCGTCCTCCATCTTCCGTCCTCCCAGGCTCGTCCTCTTTCCTGAGCGATCCCAACTTGCCTGCCGCGTCACCGATCCACCTGGGCCATGGGGAGCTGTTTCTGCGGATGATGCTCTCGGTCGGCCTGGTCCTCGCGCTGGGCGGGGTTGCCCTGTACTTGTCCAAGCGGGCGCTGCCCAAAGTGGTCCACCCCGGCGGCAAAGAGATCCATATTCTCGAAACCGCCTACCTGGGGCCGCGTAAGGCGCTGCACCTCGTAGAGGTCGGTGGCCAGCGGCTGCTCATCGCGAGCACGAACGACGGCGTGGCGATGCTCGCGTCCTTGACGGAGGCATGGCCGGACCTGCCGAAGATGGAGATGGGAGAGGCGGTGAAGGCATGAAGAACCAAACACGAAATGGGAAAGGGGAGCGGTTGCGGTGGCGAGGCTCGTTACGTCTGTTTGGAGTACCGCGTTTACGCGGGTCGGACTGGTCTTTCCCGCCTGAAGGCGGTACTCCGAACAGACGAGCCGCGCAACCTCTTGACGACAAACGATTCGCATTCCGGGTTTTCGCCCTGGTGCTGGTGCTGACCGGGGCGGCTTTCGGGCAGGTCAAAAGCCCGATTACGCCGCCGACGATGCCCCAGATGCCCACGCCGAACAAGCCCGCTGGGGCCCCTATCAACGTTCCGACCCTCAACGAGCTGATGAGCGTTTTGGAGAAGGCCACGTCGCAGCAGCCTGAGGGCAAGGACTGGTCCACTCCGATCAAGCTCGTGATCATCTTTGCCGGACTGGCCCTGCTGCCCAGCCTGCTGGTCATGATGACCTCCTTCACCCGGATTGTCATTGTCCTGGCCTTCGTGCGCCGCGCCCTGACGACCCAGAGCATCCCGCCGACGGTCGCGATCATCGGTCTGGCCCTCTTCCTGACGCTGTACACGATGGCCCCGACCTACGCGCGCGTGAACGCGGAGGCCATTCAGCCCTACCTGATGGACCAGGTCAATCTGGGCGTGGCCGTGCAGAAGGCGGGCGGATGCGTCAAGGAGTTCATGCTCCGCCAGAGCCGCAAGAGCGATCTGGCGCTGTTCGTGCAGATGGCCAAGGTGCCGCCGCCGCAGCGTCCCACGGACATCGGCATGCACATTGTCGTGCCGGCCTTCATCATCAGCGAATTTCGCACGGCCTTCGAGATCGGCTGCCTGCTCTTCATTCCGTTCTTGTTGATTGACATGGTGATCGCCAGCGTGCTGCTCAGTGCGGGCATGATCATGCTGCCGCCCGCGATGATCTCGCTGCCCTTCAAATTGATTCTCTTCATCCTCGTGGACGGCTGGGGCCTGCTGGCCAAAAGCCTGAGCCTGGGATTTCGATAGGAAAGTGGGAAGTGTGAAGTGTGAAGTTTGAAGTGGGAGGTGCTCTGGCAACTTCAAACTGGAAACTTCCAACTGGGGTCTTCCAGAATGGATAGCAGTTTCGCCCTGTATCTGGGTCGGCACACGCTGGAGACGGCCTTGCTGCTCGCCGCCCCGATCCTCATTGTCTGCCTGGTCGTCGGCATCGTGGTGACGCTGTTTCAGGCCGTCACCTCGATGCGCGATATGACGCTGACGATCATCCCGAAGCTCCTCGCCCTCGGGGCCGTGATGCTCTTGTTCAGCAGTTGGATGCTCCAGGTAACGCTGCGCTTCACGATGGAAGTCTTCGCCTATATCCAGAACATCGGAGGGAGCTGACAGTTACGATTTGAGACTTACGATTTACTATTTGCGATTCTGGTGGCTGCGAAGGTCCGGAGTACTCTCTGGAAATCGTAAATCGTAACTATCAAATCGTAAATCAAGAGGGTTTCTGATGCTCCTTGGCTTTGCCCTGGTCCTGACGCGGATCTCCAGCTTCCTGCTGGTGCTGCCGGTCTTGGGATCGAAGGCCGTTCCGGTCCAGATCCGGGCGGCCGTCGCCGTCCTGTTGTCTGTGTTCTTCTGCGCCACGACGCCGCTGGGAGTCGATCCGGCCGAGGTCTCCACCCTGAAAGCCATCCTGCTGTTGGCGGGCGAGGCGGTCTACGGCTTGGCACTGGGGCTGATCGTCGTCCTGCTGTTCTCGGTGGTACAGCTCAGCGGGCACATCGTCGAGCAGCAGATGGGTCTGACCATGGCGGAGATCGTGAACCCCTTGACGGACGAGGAGGTCGGCCCCTTGGCCAGCCTGCTGGAGATGATCTTCATCCTCATGTTCCTGAGCGCCAACGGCCATCATTTGTTCCTGCTGATCCTCTCCAAGAGCTACAGCGCCTTTCCGGCCGGCACGGTTCCGACGCTGGGTCTGCTGGTCGGCGGCGTCATCGAGACCAGCTCCGCCATGTTCGTGGCCTGCCTGCGACTGGCGGCGCCCATGCTGGCGGCGTTTCTGATCCTGATGGTGGCGCTGGCCCTGTTGGCCCGGCTGATCCCGGAGATGGACATCTTCTTCATGAGCATGCCGCTGCAGGCGGCCCTGGGCCTGTTCCTGGCCGCCGCCTTCATCCCGTTCGTGGGGGGCTTCGTCACCGAGATGGCCGATTGGATGGCAAAGCTGCTGCCGATTTAAGACTTATGATTTCTGATTTATGATTTGAAGAGGAGAGTTCCAGCCCATGCCGGCGGTCCAAAAGCAGACAATCGTTCAAAATCATAAATAATAAATCATCAATAGTAAATTCCCATGGCCGATCAGCCTGCCGCAGAAAAAACTGAACAACCGACGCCGCGACGGCTGGAGAAGGCGCGGGAGGAGGGCCAAGTCCCTCAAAGCCAGGAACTGGCGGCGGCGGCGACGCTGCTGGCCTTGCTGCTGAGCCTCGCGGCGCTGGGACCCGGCCAACTCCGGTGGTTCAAGTCGAAGCTCGAGGCCGGTCTGGCGGCCGGCCCGGTCACGGCATTCTCCGACACGCGGGAGTTCCTGCACTTCGTGCACCAGAACATCATCGACGTGCTCGTGGTGCTCTTTCCCCTTCTGGCCGCGCTGTCGGTAGCCAGCATCCTGGCCAGTGTCGCCGTGGGTGGACTGACGTTCACTCCGGCGGCCTTCCGCCTGCGGTGGAACGCGATCAACCCCGCCAGTATCATGCAAAATATGGTCAGCAAGCGGTCGGCGGTTCGCCTGCTGGCCTCGATTCTCAAGCTGTTCTTCGTGAGCATCATTGTCTGGCTGTACCTCAACGATAAGCTGCCGGTTCTGGCCGCTCTGCGCTGGGCGTGGTCCGCCGAGATCGTGACCGTCACGGCCAGGATCCTTCTCGGCCTGGGACTGCGTGTGGGTCTGGCCGTCACCGTCATCGGACTTGCCGATGCCCTCTATCAGAAGTGGCAGCACACGCAGGAACTCAAAATGACCCGCCAGGAGATCAAACAGGAGCACAAGGACATGGAAGGCGCTCCCGAGATCAAGGCGCGGATTCGCCGGATTCAGGTAGAGATGTCCATGCGGCGCCTGCGGCAGGAGGTGCCCAAGGCCAGCGTGATCCTGGTGAACCCGACGCACGTGGCGGTGGCCCTGCGCTACGAAGCCAAGACTATGGAGGCACCGATCCTCCTGGCCAAAGGCGCCGACCTTATGGCGGAACGGATCGTCAAGATTGGGCGTTCTTACGGCGTCCCCATCGTCCAGCGGCCGGAGGTGGCCCGCGCCATCTACGCGACCGTCAAGCCCGGCCAGCCCATCCCCGAGGCGCTGTACGTGGCCGTGGCGGAAGTGCTCGCGATGCTCTATCGCCTCCGCCAGAAGAAAAGGGCATTGAAGTAGGAAACGAGAGGTGAAAAGTCGGATTGCTGATGGTTGCTTGAGAAATCACAATCACAGAGCGACCATCACACTCCTCATGATGAGCTGCTGCTGAGTCCGAGGGCAGCCATCTGGTTCTGCAGAAGAGCCAGCGTGCTTTCCAGACGGGCAAACTTCGCCACCAAGGCGGACTGCTTCTGCGTCAAACGATCCGTCTCCGTGGCGATCTGCGTTTGCAGATGCTGAATTTGTTCGTCCATGTTCTTGCGGCTGGTGGGGAGGGTGCCCGTCGTCGTATCCAGGATTCGATCCAGGACTTCGGCCATCGCCCCGGCAAACCCCTGCTTGACTTGCACCTGGGCTGTGAATGTCCCATTATGGCTCCGGTCCACGCTCAATTGCAAACCGTTTTCCGGATAAAGCGGCGCCCCATTCTCATCAAACGTGTTGTTGCCGCCAATGCTATCGCCCAGGCAGGTGGCGTCCCGATAGGTGGTCTCCTCTTCCCGTTTGATCTTGGCACTGGTGATGATTCCGCCGGCGATCGTCACCTTGACGTCGTAGGTGCCCGCCGTCGTGTGATCGCTCGAAGCGCCGTAGAACTGGATGGTGTTGCTGTCGGAGCGGCCGGTCTTGGCGGCCCCGATGACCGCCAAGACACCCATATAGTCATCGGCGATCGCCTCGTCGAAGACCGTGGCGTCCAGACTCAGCTTGCCGTCGCCGTCCAGCTTGAGGCCGATCTCGCCCGGCGTCGTAAAGCTGTCCCCCTCACTGCTGAACCCGCGGGCCCTTTGGATCAGCGGCAGGCGCAGATCGTCGGCCAGATCGGAGACCGTCAGATCGCCGAGCAGCACGCCGGCGGTCTTGGTGGTCTGGTTGTAACCCGTCTTCTCCTGGTACAGCGCCACAGCCGCGTTGTAGGTGGAGATGATCGAGTTGAGCCTGCTCTTGACCGAGTTGGTGTCCCGCGTCAGATCCACCTGCACGGTGCCCGTATCGTGCAGGTGCAAAGTCACGCCGTGAATGATATCATCCACGGTATTGGAGCTGCGCGTGATCCACGCGCCGACGCCGGAAGGGTAGCCATCGACCTTGATTTGGGAATCCTGGGCCGACTGCGTCTTGGTGAAATCGGCCGCGGCAAAACCGGCCAGGTCTGCCGTGACCGTCTCCCCTGGGACCAACTCGCTGATGGCAGGAATGCCCAGAGTGGTGGAGCCCGACCCCGGGTGATAGGTCAGGCTCAACTCCATCTGGCTGGTGCCGCTCGTATGGTCGGTCAGCCGGATGGCGCCATTCTCCAGGGCCGCCGTCGCGGTGCCGCCAAAGGCATCGTTGATTTCTTGAATGACCTGACTGAGTGCCGTGCTGCCATTGATGGCGAAGTTCCGGCTGACCGCCGTCCCATTGTGCTGCTTGCCGCCGATGGTGATGGATTCGTCCCCCACGAGCGTGCCGGCAAACTGGCTCAGGCCGACGATGGTATCGGTCAACGCGGCATTCTCTCCGCCTGTCATAAAGGACGACGCGGTCTGCCACACCTCCTTGTTGCTCGAATTGATGGCAGGAAGGTCCAAGGTGGTGGCGCCCGCCGCCGGGTCGTAGGTCAGGCTCAACTCCATCTGGCTCGGGCCGCATGAGTTGTCGGTCAGACGGATTTCGCCGTTCTCCAGAACCGCCGTTGCGGTGCCGCCAAACGCATCATTGATTTCCTGAATGAGCTGATTGAGCGTGGTACCCTTGATGACCAGGAAGCTGTGATTGACGGCGGTGCCGTCGTGCTGTTTGCCGCTGATGGTGATCGACTCGCCTCCCACGAGCACACCGTCAAACTGTTCCAGGTCGGTGATTTTGGTCGTCAGGACCGCATCCTCTGCGCCCTTGGTCAGGGCCGAGGCGGCGTTCAAAACTTCGGTGTTGGTGGCGTTGACCGAGACAGCGTAGTCCGAGCCGGCGTCGTTGCCGTTGAGCACGAGATGGTACGCGTTGTTGTAGTACAGTAGATTGGCGGTGACACCCGGATTGTTCGCGTCATTGTTGATCAGCCCGACCAGGTCTTCCAGCGTGGTGTCGGCCGTCGTGGTGATCGTCGTCTCTTGATGATTATAGGAGTAAAGGAATGTGCCGGCGCCGACGGTGTCCTCGCCGTACTCCTTGCCGGCCGTGTGCACCCAGCGCTCCGGATTCGCGAGCTGATTGACGACGATGGTGTGGTTGCCCTCGAAGGCGCTGTTGGACGCCGACGCCGTCAGGATATCCTCATCGCTGGAAGTAGTGCTGAAGGCCCGCAGTTTATCCGCATCGGCCAGAGCCGTCACGGAGGTCTTGAGGGAACCGAGCTTGGATTGCAGATCGTTGAGGGCGGTCTCCCGATCGCTCCAGGTCTGCTGTTGCGTCCGATACCGGGTGATCGTTCCCTGCTCCGCCGCGATGAGCTGAGCAATCAGCGTTTTGGTGTCGATGCCTGTGAACAGGCCTCCCAGTTGTACGCCGGCCATGGTTATTCACCCTTTGCACTAATGATGGATGACCGATTATGGGCGCTGGAGGATAGGATCATCCCCCTCTCCGACAGCCGATCATCCCTAAGCACTCGTCAGAACGGCAGCCCCTATTCCTATTATCGACGCTGGAACGTCGTTCGTAAGTAGGTATTCAACACTTTCTTGCTCTGTTGGAGGGCCTCCAGAGCGGCGGTGACCTCAGTTCGCTGGGCCGTCAACACCAAACTCAGCTCCCGGTAAAGCTGCTCGACGCCCTGCCACTGCCGGGCCGAATCTGCCGTGCTGGGCTGCGACCCCGCTGGCGACCCAGAGCGCGCGGGGTTCTCTCCCCCGGCGCCGACGATCTCCTGCACGCAACGGTCGGTCTGGTCAAACAGCTCCACGGCGGACGCCAGGTTCCCGCGGTGCACCAACTCCAGTTGTTGCTGCAGCAGTCCCTGCAAGCGGTCGATCAGAGACCCACGATTGACGACGGAGGATTTCAAAACCGGGGCCCCCAAGCCATGTTCTCCTATTCACCTTACAGAGGGTAAAGCACGAATCTCAACTAGCCAGGGTGTGTTCGACTTCTTCCAGCAGATTGGCGGCGTCGCGGTTGGCGGGCTCGAGGGTCAACAGATCCAGCAGGATCGCCCTGGATCGCCCGAGTTGACCATCCTTCAGATACAGGGCGGCCAACGCGAACCTCACGGACGGATCGCCGGGATGCATCTGCAGGTAGACCTCGAGATAGTAGATCACCTTGGCAAAGGAACCCATCGCGCAGGATACCTGGAACAACCCCAGCAGGACCATGATATTGTTCGTGTCGAGCTCGAGCGACCTCATGTAGAAATCGAAGGCCTGGGACAATTCTCTCCGCTGCTGGGCCACCATCGCCAGCCCGGCATAAGCCTTGGCGCACTTCGGATCCAGCCGGCAGGCCACCCGAAAGGCGATCTCCGCATCGTCGAGCTTCTCGGTCTGCAGGGCCGCGACCCCGAGGCCAATGTACGGTCCCGGCTCATCCGGGCCGAGAGACGCGGCTTTCTCGTAGCAGCGCTGGGCCTGGCTATACTTGCCGACGGAGGTGTAGCAGTCCCCCAGTTCGCGCAGCGCCTCGTAATGCTGCGTCCGCTCGTGCTGGTCCATTCCGTTCGTTGGTGCGATGCTCATGCTTGCCTCATTCCTCCGCCGACGGCCGGTGCGCCGGCGGGACGTACCGTTGCGGTTGTCTCGGTACCCAGGGATGCCGCTGTCTGCAGCTCGATCTCGCTTTCGAGTTGCGTGAGAATCCCATCCACTCTCCTCAACTGCTGCTCGAGCGGGTAGCGCTGCTCCACCAAGCGCCGGTATTGTTGCGGCTGGTAGTCGGCGGAGAGAACCTGCTCGCAGAACTGCTCGGCGATGTTGAACAAGTAGGGTGGCGGCAGCAGCTTGTCCGCCCCCGGGAAGTTGTGAATGACGGGCTTGAGCCCGCAGGCCATCCCCGCCAGCAGGGCTTCGACCTGGTTCTCCCCGATGCCCCCGGCCACGATGAAATGCTTGTTGCTCAACCAGCCATTCAGATCGCCGGGATGAGGCTCAAACGAGATCGCCTCGGTCAGATCCAGGGTCCGGACCATGTAGCGAACGTATTGTTCCAACAGAGGGCTCTCGAACGTTCCCGCACAGAACAGCCGGTACCCCGGGTCGATATGGTGCAGCCTTTGCAGGCATTGCAGCAGAAAGGCGGGATTCGCTTCCATGGTCAGGCAACCGATGCAGGCGAGGTGTTTGCCCGGATCGCGCCGCCGAAACGCGTAGCGACCGAGATTGACCCCGTTCGGGACCACCGTGAGCCGCGTGCGGTTGCGCAGGTCCGGCACCTGCTGGAGCAAGGCCTCTTCGACGGCACCACTGCCGATCTGCGCCAGGATATCCACGTTCTCCCACCGTACCTCCTTGGCCCAGCGGTCCCGTACGTCCGCGCGGCGGAGGCTGACGATGAGCTTGCCTCGACGCCCCCGTTGCGACGCCGCGACGGTCAGCGCCCCCCCGCCATCGAACCAGGCGATATCGCTCCGCTGCAGCAGTCTCGTGATTCCTTCCGGGTCGCGGCCCTCGTAGAACTCCGTCGGGAAACGCTGCGACACGAACGCACAGAGGTCGGCGAGCACGCCGTCTTCCCCTGTGCCATTGCGGAAGAAAGCCACTTGCGGCCGCTTCTCGCGGATCACGTCCAGAATCGGTCCCAGCACTTCCTGTTGGGGCCACAAGCGCTGCGAGCGCAGCAGCACGTCGATGGCTGGCCCTTTGTTTCCCTGGTCGAGCAGCATGGTGGCGGTCCGGTTCAGAACCTCGATGCTCAATGTGCCCGCCCGCTCCATATCGTCAAAGAGCTGCGCCGCCTCCGCCGGCCGACCACTGCTCAAGTACGCCTCCACCAGATTCCACACGATCTCGGCATTGTCTGCCTTCAGTTGCCGCGCCTTCGTCAAAAAGCCGATCGCATCCTCGGTCCGGCCCAGGCAGTGTAAGATCGCCCCCGCGTCATTGAGGGCCTGGACATCCTGCGGCCGGCCCCGCAGGTGTTCCCGGAGACAATTCCACCCTTCCTCGTAGTGGCCGGCCTCCGCCAGTTCCAGACCACGCCGGTGGTAATTGGAGCCCGTCTTGGTTGCCATTACTCCTAACCTTTCTGATCGGCCCCTTCTGGCAGGCGGCTAATCGATGAAATCCAGCAGGGAAGTCGTCATCAGTTTGCCCGCCACGGACAGGGACATCTGGTACAGGACCTGTTGGCGGGACAGATCGATGGCGATCTGGGCGACGTCCGCCTCCTGCAAGCGCGTCGTCTGATCCTGCGTGTCGAACTGCATACTCTCGAGATTCTGCTTGAGCGTGTTCAGGAATCCGATCTGCGAGCCGGTGACGACATTGGCCTGCACGAGTTGGTTGCGGACTTCCTCCACCCCGGCCACACACGCATTGACGTCGTCTAGCAGGGCTTGGGAGTCCAGACCGCGTTCGTTCATCAGCATGTCTCTCAGGCTGATCAGAGCACTGAAGGCATCGTACGTTCCCGGCACGCGCACGAGATCCACACCGGTCTCGGTAATCCCGGTCGAATCCACATACAGAACACGGCCCGTGCGTGAGTCGGTCACCGCCTGGTTTGTCTCCCCGCCCGGAGGCACCGTAATAAACGTGGCGCCGTCGTCGATGGAGAGCCGATAGCCGGCGCCGTTTTGGTCCACCGTCAACCATACATCGCCTCGGACGCTGGACGTGCCCGTCCCGGCTGCCGCCCCCGTCTGGCCCAGGAACACCGGCTGGCCGCGGTCGCCGGCCCGGAAGACCTCGTCGCCGACCTGGTTGGCCTCGACGTCCAACCCGGGCGCCACATCCACACGTCGCGCCTCCTCACTGCCTTGATAGGTCACCCCGATAATCCGCCCGTCTTCTCGTACTACGGCATACGGGGCAGTCGCCGTATTGCTGCCGCTGAAGAGATATTGGCTCCCCTGTTTCGTGTTCGCCAGAGACACCAACTGCTCCAGGGCGCTGTCCAGCTTCTCGGCGATGCGGGTCCGGCCGTTGGCGTCGTGAATGCCGCCGACGATCTGCGTCAAGAGCGTCCGGACATCCGCCAGTTGGGAGGCCATGCTCGTGGTGATCGTCGAGGACATCTCCAGATTGCCGATCAGATTGGTGATATTCTCCTTGTAGCTGTCCAGGGACCGCTGCTGGGAGTCCAACCCGAGAATCTGATACGCGTCGGAGGGGCTATCGGAGGCCCGATTGATCCGGTTGCCGGTCGAGGCTTGCTCCTGAAGTTGGGTCAGCGCCTTGCCGTGGAGCTGCAGGGCATAGCTGATACTCTCATAGATGCCGGTCAAGGATCCACTCATGATTGTCCTATACCATATCCATCAGGGTCGCCATGGTCGTCTGGAGACTGCTGAGGTACTTGGCGGCGGCCTGGAACATCTGTTCAAAGACCAATATCTGCGCCGCCTCATCATTGATGTTCACGGAACTCAGATCGCTACGCTGCTTGTGGAGACTTTGCAGCATGGCCTCGACGTTGTCCTGCCGCGCTTGCTTCAAGGCCACCTGCTGGCCCAGGTCGGCGGCGAGTCGCTGGTAGTATTCGCTGGCCGTCATGCCGGCGAGAGAATCGACGTCCTTGTCGCGCAGCGCCGCCAGTCGCAGGACGCCCAGGTTATCCGTCAAATCGCCTCCGAATGCCGTGGCGATCCGATCCGGAGCGTCGAGGATGTCGCTGCACACCCGCATTTCAGACGCACTCTCGCCCGAGAAGAAAGCGTTCATTCCGACCGCCGCCAGGAAGCCCGAAGTATCGGTATTCGCCAACGCCTCAACCTGAAAACTGTCGCCGTCATGCAGTTCGCCCGTGCTCAGGGCGATCCGGAGGCCGTTGTTCAACTCGATCGAATCCCCTGCGGCATAACCGCTCCCGACATTCATTGTCCCGACCACGCCCCCGTTCTCATCCGTTACGACAAGCTGCAAGGCGCCGTTCCCGACCGACCCGCTGCCTCCCACGGTGAACGTGAGCGCGTGATTCTCCGCGCCATTGTAGAGGCCCGAGACGGACACGGCCGGGGGCGCGCCGGCCGTGAACGCCGTCGCCGTCGGCTCCGGCAGGACCGCCGGAAGGAAGTCAAACGTATACCCCTGGTCCGCCACGATGGACAACCGTGACGAGTTGATGGAGGCGTGCAAGCCCGCCAGCGCATCCATCTTGGCGGCCATCGACGCCGGAGTGTCCGGCGCCGCCCCGGTCGCCTGAACCGCGATGGCGTGCCGCTGGACGTCGCCCGGCGCCGTGTTCGTCACGCGCACGTAAAAGGTCCCGTCCGTGACGCCGGTGCCCAACGCCGTCAAATCCGTCGTCCCGAGGGCCCACCCGGTCAGCTCCTGGAACGATCCTTCCCGGCCCAGGCCCTGGACGTGGACACGGTTCACCTCATCAACGATGGCTTTCGCCAGGGTATCCAACTCGGTCTGAATCCCGCCCAATAGCTCATTCTTCAGGGCCAACAGAGCCCCGAGCTTTCCCCCTTCCACATTCAGATTGCAGCCCTCCGCTCCCCCAGCGGAGATCGCCAGAGTCTCGCTGTCCAGCAGATTGACCTCAAGATCGAGAACGACGGACCCCGTCACCACGGGGATTCCTGCAATCGAGACATCGACGATCCCGTTATCCCGCGTCTGCGTCTCCACTCCGGCTAGTTGGGCCAGGCTCGTAACCAACTGATCCCGTTGGTCGCGCAGATTGTTGGCCCCGCCCTGCCCTTGACCGATCTCGACCGTCTGGATCTTGCCGTTGAGCTCACCGATCTGCGTCGTGAGCGCATTGATCGAGTCCACCGCATTTCGGGCTTCCAACAGGACTTGGTCTTCCATGCTTTTGAGGGACGAGCCCAGCGTCCGAAACTCATTGGTCAGAGCTTGGGCCGAGCTGATCGTCTCGTTGCGGGACACCCGGTCCATCGGATTGGCCGCCAAGGTCCGCAGGGAGTTGAAGAACTGGTCCATCGTCGCATTCAGCCCGCCGCCCTCGGAGAATTCCCCGAAGGTCGTTTCCACCGTGCTCAGCAGAGAAAGCTCCTGTGCGGCCTGGCCATAGGAGGACTCTTGCCGCAGAATTTCGTTTTCGAGCAGCGAATCGACCATGCGTGTGACGCCCGCCACATTGACGCCGCCTCCGGTTTGCCCATAGGTGGCGGGGGACAGTTCGATCCGCTGGCGGTGATAGCCATCCGTGGCGGCATTGGCAACGTTGTTGCCAATGATGTCCAGAGCCGTCTGGGCCGCATTCAGACCGCTCAGTCCTATCGAGAAATTCTGCATGGCGTCGTCCACCGATGATTGATTATTGATAATGGATGATTTGCCGGCGCGCCCGCATCAAAAGCCAATCACCATGATCCTTTCACAGCTTCATGTTCATCAACGCGGCGTTGGTCGGCCGTTTTGCCACGCCGGTGGAGTTATAGATTGCCCCTCCCCGGCCGCCGGAGCCCAGGAAGACCTGCAGGACCGACCGGTTGAACCGGGTACAGTCCCGCAGGAGCAGCACCGTCAGGGTGTACTCTCGTTTCAGTTGGGCGGCCAGAGAGCGCAGCCGGATCTGCCGGTCCGCCAAGGCCGCCCCGCAGCGCCGTTGCGTCTCCGGACCGGTCGGCCCGGCCAACTCGCCCCGCAGCTTGGAGAGCGTCAGATCGCCCTCGGCGCAGCCCAGGTCCGCCGCCAGTTCCTTTCGGAACTGCTGGCGCTTCTGTTCGTTGGCTCGATGTGCATCCGCTTGCTGCCGAATATCGCCCAGGAGTCCCGCCAGCGCCACATCATCTCGTTTGACCAACAGAGAGCGAAGAGCATCCAGCCGGGATAGCGCACCCTCCAAGTGCCGGATATCCTCGTCGAGCACCTCCAGCAGCGTAGCGATTTTGACCTCCACGGCGGGCGACATCATGATCAAAACTCCTCGTCCAAAGCCTCGACAGGGTTCGGCGTCCCTTCCATCTGCTGCAGATTCTGGTAGATCTCCTTCCACAGCCCCAGGCCCCCCTTGTCGGCGGCATCCCGAGCCAGATAAAACCAGAACAATCCCTGCACCTGCTGCGCGGTCCCATCTTCGTCAGGATCCCAGTGGCCGATGGTTTGCTGGACCTGGTTGAACAACCGGGTCAGCAAGACGGATTCGAAATCCTTGGCAACCTGCTGCTTCTTCTCATCCGAGCGATCCGCCGGATTCAATTGCGGATTGATGCTTTCGGATGGCGGATTCAAGCCCTGCTGTAAATCCGCCATCCGAAATCCGAAATCTGAAATTCGATCGATTCCATCCATGGATCGTTCTCTACATGACGACCAATTTCGCCTGAAGGGCGCCGGCCTTCTTCAGGGCATTGAAGATCGCGATCAGATCTCTCGGAGAGGCCCCGATGGCATTGAGCGCCTTGGCCAACTCGGAAACCGTGACCGCCCGGTTCACCGGGATCAGGTATGCACTCTGCTCCTGGACGTCCAGGGAAGTCTCAGGAATCACCTCGGTCTTGCCGGCATCGGAGAACGGCGCCATGGGCTGGGACACCTGGGCGCTCTCCTTGACCTTGACCACCAGACTGCCCTGGGAGATCGCCACCGACGAGATGCCCACATTCTCTCCGACGACAATCGTGCCCGTGCGCTCGTTGATGACCACCGCAGCCGGCATATCGACCGTCACGTCTTTCTTCGTGATCTCCTCCAGAAAGGCAACGATGCCCTGCTGGGTAATGTTATTCGGCACCGTCACCTTGACCGCCCCGGCGTCGAGCACAATGGTGCTCCCGGGGAACGATTGATTGATGGCGTCGCTGATCCGCTGCACGGTCGTGAAGTCGTTGTTCCGCAGGTTGAGCGTGATGTAGCGCTGCCCGGCGACCTGCTCGATGAAGGTCGCGAGCTCCGACTTCTCGACAATCGCCCCATCGGGAATGCGGCCGACCGTTTGATGGTTCTTCGAGACCGTGGCCTGCTGGCCGGAGACGGACCAGCCCCCGAGGGAGACGCCGCCCTGGGCCACGGCGTAGACCTGGCCATCCAATCCCTTCAAGGGGGTCGCCAGTAGCATGGCGCCTTGCAGGCTGGCCGCCTCGCCCAAGGTGGAAACATCGACGTCGATGCGCGCCCCCTCCCGGTCAAAGGGGCCCAGCTCGGCCGTGACCATGACCACCGCCACGTTCTTGCCTGTCACATCCGTCGGCGACAGAACCACCCCCAGGTCCCGCAGGACGTTCGTGAGCATCTGCCGGGACAAGAGGGTCGTGTCGCCCGTGCCGGCCAAGCCGGTCACCAGCCCGATGCCGGTAAGCGGGTTGCTGCGCACCCCCTGGATATCGACGATGTCCTTGATCCGCTCACCCCGTACGGGAGGCACCAGCGCCAGGAAGAGCAGCACCGCGCCCACACCCGCCCAGCTTCGTGTTCTTGCCTGCCATCGTGAATCGTAGACCATAAATTCCCTGGGGCCTTATCACCACGGCCAAATGACGTTTACAATCCTGCTCAGCCAGCCCGGCTGGGAGTAGGACGCGGAAACGCCCTTGTTCTTCGTCACGATCCGGAAATTGGCGACTTGCTGGCTCTTGACCGTGTTGTCGTAAGCGACATCGCTAGGGCGAACGATCCCGCTGACCTCGATCGTCTGGATGTCCCCGGCGATGTTCCGGTCGCGCGTGCCGGTCACGACGAGATTGCCATTCGGGAGGATGTCTACCACGATGACCGTGACCTGATCCACGAAGCTGCGCTCATCCTTGACGTCCGCCTTGGTCTTCAGGGAGTTGTCCGACTGCGCATCCATCGTGAAGCCGGGGACGGTCGGCAGAACGCGGCCGATGCCCACCTGGCCGTTGAAGTCGCTCGACAAGGCAGTCTGCTTCTGCAGATCCGTCTTCGCCTTGTTGTCCGTCTTGCTGTCTTCCGTGATCTTGATCGTCAGGACATCGCCGATGTTGCGCGCGACGTCGTCCGAGTACAGGCTCTGGCCGGTCTTGCTGCGCTTGGCCCAGATGGACCCCGCTTGCAGGCCGTCGCTCCACCCAAGCGCCAGAAGCGCCGCGAGCATCACGAGCATGGTTGGCTTATTCATAGGGTCTCCTTTGCTCTCACAACGCCGGTTCCACGGTCCCGTCGGCATTCACTTTGCAGATGACGACACGACTGGAATCCGCATTGCGCACCTTTACGTATTCTCCGGCGCGGGCCTCCTGCAGGGCGACGCCGACCGCCGTCACGAGCAGTCCCGGCCGCTGAATGCGGATGACCACGGTCTCGTTGCGCAACACGACGACCGGGGATTGGGCCGAGCCGGCCATGTCGCCGCGAATCTCCGTGTCGGCCGCCAGGGCGCGGACCGTGACGAGACCGTAGGGCGGCCTCCAAGTGGCCGGCTCCGGCTGGTCCGACACGACGGTCTCCACCCTTACGTTCTCGGGAGTCAAAGCGGTGCCCTCGGGAATCTCCTTGACCGTCACGATCCGGTGGCACTGGTACTTCAGCCGAAAGGGGATCTCCCGCACACCGCACTCTTTGCCATCGGCCGTCACGGCAATCTGGACCGTGACAAAACCACGGGCGCCGGCCCGGACGAATCGGGGCGTCACCTGCAAGTCCTGCACCTGGCCCGGCAAGACCAGGTCCTTGGGTTTCACCGTGGGGACCGTTTCGCACACCGACGGGCCGGGAGGGTGCTGCCGCAGAAAGGTCTTGCCCATCTCGATGAACTCGTCCGTGCTGATGGTCTTTTGGAAGCGACGGACCATAACCGCCTCGGCGCCCGTCAGGCGGACGCGCTGGGCCGGGATGCCTTGCGAGGCCAGCCGGCTCAGAATGGTCGGCCGGTCCAGAATCGCCTTCTGCCCCGGCATCGAAAGCTGCCCCAGACCGACCCGAGCGGCCGCCGCCGCCAGGGCCGGATCGCCCCGGACCACGCTGATCTGGCCGAGAGTCAGAAGACTGCCTTGCACGGTCATCTCACGCGGCAAATGGATCTGGAGGGCCGACGCGTCGGCAGGGTCAGGCGTGGCGCCGATTTCGGATGGCGGATTTCGGATGGCGGATTCGGCGCCATGCGCTAATCCGCCATCCGCCATCATCAATCCGCAATTTTCAACTACGCCACACACCGCCACGATCACCACGGCGTGCGCGAGGTTACTGCCCATGGCCCACTCCTATCGGAAGATGTTATTGGTATCGCGAAGCATCTGGTCTCCGGCCTGTATGGCGCGGGAGTTGATTTCATAGGCCCGCTGGGCGGTGATCAGGTTCACCAACTCGTTGACCATCTGGACGTTCGATTTCTCCAAGAAACCGGACTGCATCGAGCCAAAGCCTTCTTCACCCGCCGTTCCGGTGACCGCCGGACCGCTGGCGTCGCTCGGGGCATACAAGTTGTCGCCCAAGGCGGTCAAGCCGGAGGGATTGACGAAACGGGCCAGTTGAATCGTGCCGACCACGGTCCGAACCCCCTTCGAGTCCGTCACATTGACCCCGCCGTCGGGGCCGATATCAACACTGGCCGCATCCGTCGGAACGGAAATCGCCGGCGCTAGTTGGTAGCCGGCGAGCGTCACAAGCTGCCCGGTCGCGTTCGTCTGCAACGCCCCATCGCGCGTATAGCGGGTATCGCCGTTCGGCATCAGGATCTGCATGAAGCCGTTGCCACGAATGGAAACGTCCAGATTGCGCCCCGTGTTCTCGAATTGGCCGAGGCTGAAGACCCGCAGGGTGGAGGCCACCCGAACGCCGGTCCCGATCTCCAGACCCGTCGGCGTATTGACGCCCGGGGAGACCTCCGTGCCCGGCTCCTTGAGCTTCGAGTACAGCAGATCCTGAAACTCGATCTGGCTCCGCTTGAAGCCCGTCGTATTGACGTTGGCCAGGTTGTTGGCGATCACATCCACCAGGCTCTCCTGGGCCATCATCCCGGTCGCCGACGTGGAAAACGCTCGCATCATGTGCGAATCTCCTTCACCGATTCACCATTTACGATGGACGACGGACGATTGAGGGAAAAGCAGAGCCGCGAGTCTGACACCAATAGTAAATCGTAAATCATAAATTGTAGATCCCTTCAGCCCATCGCCACGCCGATCACGCTGCTGGTGTTGTCCCGGTTTACGGTCGTCAATTTCATGTTCGCCTCGTACATCCGGGAGACCATGATCATGTTCACGAGTTCATCAACCAGCTTCACGTTCGAGGCTTCCTCATAGCCCTGCCGAACGGCCACGTTCGTAGAGTCTTTCGGCGGAACGTCCTTGGGGGCCCGAAAGGAGTTGAGCCCGGCGGGCAGCAACTGGTTCTCCTTGTCTGCGAACTCGACAATCTGGAACTGCCCCAAGGCCGCCTGGCCGGCACTGACCCGGCCCGCACTATCCACGTGGATCTCGGAAACGTCCACGTTGGGAGGCACGATCAGCGGCCCCGCCACGCCGGCAACCAGCCGCCCCGCCGTATCGACGATCTGTCCGTTTTGATTCGTCTGGAAGATACCGTGCCGCGTGTAGAGCGGCCCCTCCGGGCTCTCCAAGACAAAGAACCCCTTGCCGTAGAGCGCGACATCCAGCGTGCGGTCCGTTTGCACGAGCGTGCCCTGGGAGAAATCAAAGGCCCCTGGCTGCTCCCCCTCCGGCCCGCCCTGGGCGGCCATCACCTTCGTGAAGGTGTTGCAGCGCCGCTTGAAGCCCACCGTGCTGACATTGGCCATGTTGTTCGCGATGATGTCGAACTCCCTTTCGAGAGCATCGACACTCGCACTCATTTGGGACGCGCTATCCGCCACGCTTGACTCCAAAGGTTCTGGAACGCACTAGGTGGCCGCCATCATCGCGGTAGATGTCTCCTGAGTTCCCGTCGCACCATCGCCGCGATTATCTTGGGCGCGAGAGGACAACCGGTTCGCGAGGGCTGCCAATTCATCGATCTCCTCATCATTCAGACCCATCAACTCGACAGCAACCGACAAGAACCGGGCTCGGGCCCCGTGAAGATCACGTTCGGGAGCCCCTTCCCAAACGCGGTCAACCGCGTCCGGGATACCGACCCCGTGTTCGATGTCCCGGCCGTGCCGCACGCGTCCGACGGCCGCCACCGTGTGCGGCCGGGCCGACGCCCCGGGGGGCCCCTCGGTCAATCGGAACACCACCAGGACGCGGTCGTCCACCTGCACTGGCAGGGTCGTCTCGATCCGCAGCCCCGGACCCGCAAATTCCGTCATCGTGCTCTCCACGAATGCGGGTGCATACCCCGCGATCGGAGTTGCCGGCGTCGCGGGCGGGACCTCCCCTCCCGGCGCGGGCATATTCTCGGCGGGTCCTTCGTCTTGCAGGAAAGGCAAATAGGCCAGCAGGGTCGGCACACGTACGGCCACGCGGGGAAAGCGCCGCCGGTTGATCGAACGCATCTCCTGATTGTGGTTGAGGATCAGCCGCTGGCCGTCACAACTGACCGTCGAGGTCCGAAACTCCCAAGCAGACATACCCGCGCAATAGCGCGCGAGCCAGGACTCGCCGGGCCTGCTCTCCAACGGCGTTTGCAGGGCCACGGCCAACTCGATCTCATCGTTCCGGACCACCTCGGCCCGAAGCACGAGCGTTTGGTGATCCCGTTGGCCCGTCAACTCGAGGTACTTGCCCACGGGAATCTGGCGGCTGCCCGGACGCTCTCGTGGCACGGGGCCACGGCCCCCGGAAGCCTTCTGAAAGCCCAGTCTCTCGCGCAGGCGCGTGAGTTCCGCCTTCAGATCGTCGATCTCCTCTGGTGTCCGCGTCTGGGCGCATTCCGCCAGCAACTGGGCCGCCCCGCGCCCGAACGCTTCGACTTCGTGAAAGATTTCGTAGGTGTGCCGCAGGCCGCCGCGCAAGGCGATGGCCAGGAGAATCTGACGCTCCCGGGCGCCGAGCCCCCGCCGCAGCGCGTTATCGTCGAACGTCTCCGGCTTCGGCTTCGGTTTCTTGCTCTGCTGAGCCCGCTGGTAGCTGATCGAAATAAGCACCACGAGCAGCACCAGCATCACCACGATGCCGATCAGCACGAACCACTGCTGAGACACAGGGCGCGGACCGATCCGGCGGGCCGCCGCCCACCGCTGGACCGCCGTCAAACCCAGGATCAGATCTGCCCTGCTGAACATGCCGTCAGGCTCATTTCTAGCGGATCAGGCTCGTCAGCTCACGCAGGATGTCCGTCGCGACGCGAATCGTGCGGGCATTGGCCTGGTAGCCGTTCTGCGCCTCGATCATGTTGACGAATTCAGTGGCCACGTCCGCGTTCGACTTTTCCAGAGCGCCCCCGTGAATCACCCCGGCGCCGGTCGTCATGGCCCGAGTGGCCACAGCCTCGCCGGAGTTGGCGGAGGCCACGTAGTAGCCGCCACCGGCGCTCTGCAGCGCGGCCGGGTTGTTGAACAGCGCGACCTGCAGGGTCGCCAAATCCTTCTTGACTCCATTCGTGAAGGCCCCGACCAGGGTGCCGTCGTTGTTCACAGAGACCGCGGACAAGTTGCCGGCTTCGTATCCGTCCTGCTCGCGGGCCACAGCCGTGGAGTTGCCCGCAAACTGCGTCAAGCCGTCGAAGGAGCCGATGGTGCCGAGGTTTAACGTGAGTGTCTGCGGATGCGCGACATCACGGACGAACGTGACGGTGAATTGGCCCGACTCGGTATCCGGCAGGCCCATGAAAGAGCCGCTCTGCGGATCGAACGCCAACCCGCTCACGCGTCGCTGCGCCGGATCGATGGCCTGGATTTCGCCGGTGATGGACGTCAGGAGGATATCCCACGTGTTGACCGTGTCGCTACGCACCAGGGCGGCGGAGAGCACGTGCTTCTCGCCCTGGGAATCGTAGATCGCGATGTTCACACTCTTGAACTCGTCGCCGCCGACGGTGGCCACGTCGAAGTACGCGGGGGCCGTGAACGTGCCGGAACCGGAATAGGAAAGCTGGATATCGGACTTGCTATAGCCGGTCTCGTTATCCGTGATGCGGATCTGGCCATTCGCCAAGGAGGCCGTCGCATCCTGGAGCACATTGTTGTTCAAATGGTCAATCAAGTCATTGACGGTCGTGGTCGCGGTCACAGTGAAGGTCAAGCCGCTGCCGAATTCGGTGCCATCCCGATGGAAGCCGGAGATGGCGATCGTGCCCGTTTGGCCCGCCCCCAACTGACCGCCCGCCCCGGAGCCCCCGCTGAATTGATCGAGCTGATCGATTTCGACGGTGCCCAGGGCTTCCGAGCCGTCGGTGGTATAGGTCGTGTTCGAGGTGAGCACTTGCGCCCGCGCCGTCCCGGCCGCGTCGGAGCTGACGTTGCCCGTGAGCGTAATCTCGGAGGTCGCTTTCGCGGGCAGCGCGACGCCATAGGGAATGCGAATGTTGCTGTCTCCGGCAACCTGGAAGCCGTCAGTCTCCCCCGTCTGACCGGTGCGCTGGACGAGGAACCCGCTGGCAGGATCGACCAGGTTGCCGCTGGCATCCACGCCGAACGCGCCCGCCCGCGTGTACAGCTCGCCGGCGCCGTTGTTGACCACGAAGTATCCTTGCCCTTCGATGGCCACATCGAGAGGGCTGCCCGTGTTGACAATACTGCCCTGGCCCATGTTGGGCGTGACGGTCGCCACTCCGACGCCGCTGCCCATCTGCTGCGGGTTGGTGCCGCCGCTGGTGGCGGTCGGCTGGGACGCCTGCTCGAGGGTTTGGCTCAGGAGTTCCGCAAAGCCGACGCGGCTGGCTTTGAACCCGGTGGTGTTGACGTTGGCCAGGTTGTTTCCCGCCACGTCCAGCATCTCTTGATGCACCTGAAGCCCCGTCACGCCTGAAGACAACGCATAGGACATTTGTGCCTTCTCCTATCAACTCAACTGCTGACCTGCCTTAATCCCGAATGGAGGTGACATCCGACAACTTGACCTGCTGCCCCGCCGCCGCCAGAAGGAGCGTTCCATCCGCACTGATGGTGACCTGCTCCACCTGGCCCTGTTTGACCTCAGTGGTGCCGTCCGCCGCTGGGGCCGTGAACGAGACGTCCTTGCCGATCAGGGAGCTGGCATAGCTGCGCTGCACCGACTCCAGCACTTTGCCGAACGAGGTGTTCAGATTCTCCGTCTGCTGCAACTGGGAGAACTGGGCCAGTTGGGCGGCCATATCCTTGTTGTCCAGCGGCTCCAGCGGGTTCTGATTCTGAAGCTGGGTTACCAGCAGCTTCATGTAGTTCATCTGGATGTCACTGGCCGACGTGGTTGTCGCTACTGCTGCCATCGGTCTGCACCTCGATATCCAACTCAAGTGTCCCCCGGCAGGCGGCGCGTGCCGCCCACCAGCGCACTCAGCGAACCGTTGCAGCAATTGGCGTGCCACGCCAGGCGGTGACGCAGAAATACCGGCGCGAGAAGTTCCCCCCCTCCGCATAAGGATACTGATTTGGGCTACGATCTCTCGCGCCGGCGCCGGCGCGGAGCCGGCATGTCACGAGGCACCCCCAGGCAAAAATTTCCGCCCGCAGAAAAAAATTCCTCCTCTGGTTTGGCCCGGCGCACCGGCCCCCGGGAGCCCGGCGCCGGAGCCGGCGCGATTCCCGCGTCCCATAAGAAGCCGGGCCTTTCCTCTGCGCCCCTGCGCGCCACGCGCCGTGTCACGCGGGCTTTTCTGGGACCGTCCCATAAAGGCCAGAACCGGGTCTTCCCAGGGGAGCGGTCCGATATCGTGACATCCGTCCCGCGTCCAATAAAAATTAAAGCTGTGGGAAACACGCTGTCGATGTCTGCGGTATTCGACACCGCCACGGGCCGCCGGCCGACGCGGGGAAGGTAGGATAGGTTGGGGAGCTATGAGTCGACTGCGAAGAATCGTTGTGGTCAGCGGAATCCCACAGATGCAGAACGCGGCGCAGGAGTTGGCCCAGGAAGTATTTGCCGCCGACGACCTGCCCGAGGCCGCGGAAATTATATGCAATGTAGGTCCTGATTTAGTTATATACGACGGGACGTGGACGCCCGCGGCGCTCCGGGCGCACCTGGCGCAGCTCTCTGTCCCCCTGCCTGGCGCCTGTGTCACCGTCGCGCTCCTCGACTCGGACAGCCCGTTCTCGGCCTCGGAATACCGGCAGGCCGGCCTCGGCGCTTGTCTCGTGGGCGAGGAGAGCCTGGCCCGGCTGCGGGAGATCGCCGCCGGCCTCGGCGTCGCCCGGCCCGCGCCCGCCGGGCCGTCCGAGGAGGAGGCGTGTTTCCTGGACGAGACGGCGGCCGCCGTGGCGCTGGCCGGCCGCAGCCCGGCCCTGCGCGACACGCTGCGCCTGATCAAGCTCGTGGCCGCCAGCCGCTGCAATCCCGTCCTCGTCACGGGTGACACCGGCACCGGCAAGGAAGTCGCCGCGCGGGCGGTGCACCACTTGCGGCACCCCGGCCAGCCCTTCGTCGCCGTCAACTGTGCGGCCCTGACGGCCAACCTGTTGGAAAGCGAGCTCTTCGGGCACGTGAAAGGCTCGTTCACCAGCGCCGACCGGGACAAAACCGGACTGCTGGAAATGGCCGAGACGGGTACCATCTTTCTCGACGAGATCAGCGAGATGCCCCTCGACTTGCAGGCCAAGCTCCTGCGTGTGTTGCAGGAGAAGACCTTCCGCAAAGTCGGCGGCGTCAAGGACGTCGACTGCAAGGCCACGATCATCGCGTCCAGCAATCGCGACCTGAAAAAAGAAGTGCGCGAGAAACGCTTCCGGCGGGACCTGTACTATCGCTTGAACATCTGCCCGATTCCCCTGGCGTCCCTGCGCTGCCCGGACCGGCGTCAGGACATCCCTCTGCTGGCCGCCTACTTTCTGAAGACGTCGCGGATTTGTGCCCACCGGCAGAACCAGGTCACGTCGATCACCCCGCTCGCCCTGGAGGCCCTGTGCCGGCACGACTGGCCCGGCAACATACGGGAGTTGCACAACGTGATCGAGCGAGCCATTCTCCTCGAAACGACGGATAAGATCGGGCTCAGCAGTATCATCATCGACTCCCTCGACAGCGACGAGACGCCCCACGCCGGCCTCGGGCGCAGCGGGAAAGACTTCTCCTTGGAGAAGGCCGAGCGCGAACTGATTGCCCGGGCCCTGCACGAGACCGGCTGGCAGAAGACCCAAGCCGCCGCCCTGCTCGGTATCACGCGGGCCACCTTGTACGCCAAGGTCAAGCAGTACGACATCCGCAAGGGAGGACTGGCCGGGGAGGAAGTCCAGCCGGTCGTCATGCAACCCTCGGAGGCAGTAGAGCCCGTAGCGTGCTGACCCGCACTTGCACCGCGTCAAACCCCACCCGGTTCCCACCGCCGCTCTGAGAGTGCGTCGCCACGACGATGGCACAAACGGCCGCGTCCCTGTCTTTCCGGCGCTGTCAGAAAATCGGCCGGGCCGTATAGAATCCGGACAACTCCTCCAGTCGATGAATAACGACGGAGAAGGGACGATTGGGAACGGAGTTGGCCTTCCTTGCCCATAATCGATCATCGCGCATCCCTCCTCAACGCCCTTGGCACGACGGTTGCTCAGACCACAGAGGTTTCGGGCCGCGCTCATGAAACAGGAGGCCGGCCGCCTAGGCGAGCTGGCCCCGAAGGAAACCTACTGCCGAATGACCGACGAGCAACAACAACCGGGTTCGCATAGAGAGACGCCGTCTGCTCCACCGATTCCCTCGGATGGTGAGATCTTCGGGACTCCCTTTGCGCAGCAGCCGACACGGGACGACCTTTTCTCGTCGTTGGCCGAGTTTGCTTCGGAACCGAGCACTCGCCCAGGAGGCCAGCCGCAGTCGGGCCTCAGGGGGCTCCCCAGCGCGCTCGCTCGTATTCCGGGGCTCAGCCATCTATCGCGGATCGAAAAGATCCTGGCGGGCGGTATCGTCACGATTGCCATGGCCGTCCTGTACGTTCTCCTGGTCAGGACCACTCCCCCGCTGCCCGCGGACCAAACGGCTGCGGCGCGGTTGCCCGCCCAGGAAGAGGCGCCGCCCCGACAGGCAGAGATCAGAGGGCAAAAGACAACAGAAGACAAAGTCCAGAGAACAGAGGACAGACAGCAGAAGACAGCGTCAGCGTCCGTCCTCCGTCAACTGTCCTCCGAGGCCCGGTCGCCGACGGCCGAGACGGAGGAGTCACCCGCGCCGTCCCGCGCCCTTCCCGGCCCCGAGCCGCTGTCTCTCCGTTTGGCCGATAAGCTCTACCTGCGCCGCGAATTCGAGCCTGCGTTTGCCATGTACGACAAGCTCTATCGCCGGCTGCCGGCGACAGAGGAGAACCAGCCCTTGCGGGACTTCCTGCTCCTGAGAATGGCCCTGTGCAGCAAGAACAGCAGCAGTGCCGCCCAGGCGGACACCATGTTTCGTACCGTGTCCCTGAGCCGGCTGCCGATCCTGAGGGCCCTCGCCCGCTACCATCAGAGCACGACGCTCCTGAGCCGAAAGCGTTATCTCGAAGCCGCGGCCAAGGCCTATCAGACCGCCGCCCTGATCGAGGTGGCCAGCTACGACAAGAAGTGGGTGTCCGCGGTGCAGCAGCAATGCGGTTTCCTGGCCGCCGAGGCGGTGACCCACAACCTGCTGTCCTTGTGTGACGCCGATGCCAATCTGCCGCGGGACTTGTGGACCGAACACCCGGATATCGATCCCTTCGTGGACCTGGAGGAGCCGCAGTTGCGCGTCTTTTTGTCCTCCGGGGTCGAGCAACTCGATGGCACCGTGCTGAGCCCGCAGATTCGCAGCACGGGCGAGAAGAGCTCGGTGCCTCGCTGGTCCGTGATCTGCAACGGCGCCCCGATTGAGGAGCTGCTGGCCCGGTTCGCGGCGAACGCCGGCGTGAATATTCACTGGTCCGATGGCGGGTCCCAGGCGACCACCGAGGACAACATTCGGGCGAGGCCTGTCCACCTTTTCCTCCTGTCGGCTACGACATTGCAGGCGATCACGATGGCCGCCGGAAGCGTCGGCCTGATCGCCCAAAGCGACGACAAGGGCGTCATCCGGCTGCTTGACCCCACGTCGTATTCTTCCCTGGCCGACCATACGAAGCTCCTAGCCGATGAGGCGCTCACGTTGTGGCAGAGATTCCTGCTGACCGCGGAAAACGACCCGCGTGCCGCGAATGCCCATTTCGCCACGGCGCTGCTTCAGGCCACGCGCGGGCAGTTCGACGAGGCGGTCGCGGAGTATAGGCTCGTCGCCAACCGCTTCGCCAAGCACGCCCTGGCCCCCCACGCCTTGCTCCAATCGGGAATGCTGAAGGTGCGGCTGCGGGACTACGTGGGGGCTCACGCGGACCTCAAGCAGCTCGTCGAGCTCTACCCTGAAACCGAGCTGTCGGATCGGGCGGGTCTGTATCTGGCTGATGCCACCATGAAGGCGGGCCTGCATGAGGAGGCCGTCGGATTGTACCGCAAGGTGTACAATCTGGGCCTGTCCCTCGAATCGCAGGCGCAGTCGGCCTTGGGGGCGGGCCGGTGCCTGTACGAGACCAAGGAATACGAGGAAGCGGCCAAGTGGCTGAGCCGGTACGTCACGCTCGCGCGGGACCAGAGCCGGCCGGGATTCTCCGCCGCGTGCTTACTGCTGGGCAAGACGTGTCTGGCCCTGCACCAGCCGAAACAGGCCCAGGCCGCTCTCAACCTGGCGCTCCGGGGAGAGCTGTCGCATCAGCAGCACGTGGAGACCGTCGGCGTGCTCGTCAAAACGTGCCTGGAGCAGGGGCTCTTCCTCGAAGCTCTCAACACCTTGGAGGGCACGGGCGGATGGCAGTTGTCCCAGCAGGAGGCGGTCGATCTGATGCTGCTGCGGGCCCAGGCGCTGCGCTCCATCGGTCTGGCGGACAAGGCGATGGCCCTGCTGGAGGAGAAGAGCCAATACCTGCCGAGCCCCGAGTTGCAGGCTAAAGTGGCCCTCGAGATAGCCAGGTGCGCCACGGAGGGCGGCAACTTCGAAGCGGCCCGTAGGACCCTTGGCCAAGCGTTCGCGGCAGCCGGGCCGGGGCCCTTGGCCGATCAGATCGGCCGGGAACTGGCGGAGATGTGCCTGCGTCTGGGCCAAACGGCACAGGCGGTTTCCGTTTGCTCGCAACTGCTGGAGCGTGCCCCGGCCTCCGAGAGAGAGCCGATCCTGGCCCTGCTGGCCGACGCCTACCGCAAGCAGGGCAAGTATAGTCAGGCCGTAAGCACGATGCTGGACCGGTACGACGTCCCGCCGTTGATTAAGGATCATTGATTATGGATTTCTGGCCGAACCATCAATATTCCGTCCCAGCCATTTGCCTGTGCCTTTCGCTGCTGAGCGGTGGTGCGACGCAGTCATGGGCCGCCGGCAAAACCTCGTCCCGGCCGGCCTCCACCCGTCGTGCCGCGCCGCCGGCCAAGCCTGTGGCGAGCGTGCCAGGCGCACCGACGGTAAGCGACCCCTGTGCCCCTGCCGCTTCGACGATGCAGACCAAAGCCATCGGCGAGCCCTCTCGGAATTCGACGTCCGCCCTGGCAAGCCTGGTGACGCGGGCGCGAAGCCAGGAAGGTCCGTCCCCCGCCGACGCCAATCAGGCCGGGCCTCTGGCCCTGGAGCTCTGGTCCAGCCGAATCTTGGCACCCAATGCCAATGACGATACAGAGACCAGCCTGGCTCTGAAGCGGCTCATCCGGCAGGTCCACTCGCTGGCTCTCAACGAGAAGAGTCCGGCCCAGGCGGCGCCGGCCCCGGAATCAGAGTCGGCGACGCCACCCCAGGCCTCCGTCGCGTCCCGCACGGCGCGCGTCCCGCCGACCCGCGTGGAATCCGCCGCTACGACGACGCCCGAGACGGCACCCGCCTTGTCGGCCAAGGCCCAGAAGGCCCTCGAAGATCTGCGTAAAGATCCGAGTCGCGTCCGCGATCCGCTGGAGACGGCGGAACTGCTGTTCCTGAGCGGCCGGCCCACCGATGCCACCCCCTTCTACGAAGAGGCCCTGCGGCGTACGCGCCCCGGCGAGGCCGCCTCCAGCAGCGACCGGGCCTGGATTCTCTTCCAACTCGGCAATTGCCTCCGCGAGACGGATACGGTCAAGGCCCAAGATTCCTATACGAAGTTGATCGCCGAGTATCCGAACTCTCCGTGGACGGAGATGGCCCGGGCCGGCGGCCGGTTTCTGACCTGGTACCAGAGCACACGGCCCGATCAGTTGATGGCGACGCGGAAACCCTAGCAGATCACGGAGCAGGAGAATCCCCTCGTGAGCAGAATCGACACCACTCACACCAGCAGCATCAGAGAGCACGGCGACAACGCCAACGTGCTGATCGTGGACAGCGACCCCCAAACGGTCCGGCTCATGCTCGAAATCCTGGCCCGTAAAGGGATCGTGGCCCGCTTGGCGGCCGACCGAAAAACCGCTCTCGATGCTCTCGACGGCAGTGGCAGCGACTTGGCCTTCCTCAGTGCGTCGATCCCGGGCGCGGACCATGCCGACAGCTTCAAGCTGCTCGGCGAGATTCGAGCGGCGGCTCCGGAGATGCCCGTAATCATGATGGCCGGGGCGACGAGCGGGCCTGGCGACGCCTCCGTGCTCCACGGCAGCACGCAGGCAGCCGTTCGGGCCATCCAGGCGGGCTGTCGTGACTTCCTGCTCAAGCCCTTGGACAGCCGGGCCGTGGACCATCTACTGGACAGTCTGCTGCCCAATCGCCGGGTGGCAACCGCCGCCTCGGCTCAGGAAGGAGACCGTCCTCTCTACCAGATTGTCGGCAGGAGCCCCAAGCTGGTCCAGACGATCACGCTGGCCGAGAGGATCGCCCCCACCTCCGTGCCGGTTCTCATCAGCGGCGAGAGCGGCACCGGCAAAGAATTGATCTCGCTCCTGGTCCACCACAAGAGCCGGCGGGCCCTCGGACCTTTCGTGCAGGTCAATTGCGCCGCCTTGAGCGACACCCTGCTGGAAAGCGAGCTGTTCGGCCATGAGAAAGGCGCCTTCACCGGCGCCTACACGCAGCGGAAAGGCCGCTTCGAGATGGCCCACGGCGGGACGCTGCTGTTGGACGAGATCACCGAGACGCCGCCCCAGTTCCAGGCCAAGCTGCTCCGCATCATCGAGCAGCAGGAATTCGAGCGGGTCGGGGGCAATGAGAACATCCGGGTGAATGTCCGCCTCATCAGCACCACGAATCGCGACCTGCTTCATGAGGTGCAGATGGGGCATTTCCGCCAGGACCTGTACTACCGGCTCAGTGCCGCCCGCATCGTGCTGGCCCCCCTGCGGGAGCGACGTGCGGACCTGCCGGAACTGGTGTGGTATTTCGTCAACCTCTACGCGAAGGAAACGCAGCGCCGCATCGACGAGCTGGACCCCACCATGATGCGGATTTTCGCGAACTACGATTGGCCAGGCAACGTCCGCCAGTTGCGCAACGTCGTGTTGACCTCGCTGATCCTGGGCGCCGGCCCGGTGCTCTCGCTGGCCGACGTATCGTGGCTGTTCGATGAGTTGCAGCCGCTGCCACAGCATCGTACCGAGGGCGGAGCGCGGCTGGTGAATGGTGGATTAAACCGGCCGGACCTTCCTAATCTACCATCCGAAATCCGAAATCCGAAATCCGCCACGGGTGTCGGCGGCATCCCCCTGGAAGAACTCGAGCGGCAAGCCATCCTGGAAACGCTGCGCCAGACCTCCGGCAATCAGACCAAGGCCGCCAAGGTCCTCGGCATCAGCGACCGCACGTTGCGCGAGAAGGTCCGCCGCTACCGCCGGCAGGAATGTCTTCAGCCCGTATCCTGAGTGGACTTGAATAGGAGAGGAATTGGTGGCCGAGCAAGAAACTATGGAGAAAGACCAGAATCCTGAGCCGGAGAGCCGGCAGGCCAAGGGACCGTTGACCCGCATCCTGCCTTGGCTGCTCCCGGTTCTCATCGTCCTCATTTTTGCCACCATGGGTTTCCTCGTCGGCCGGTTGTTCGGCACGCGGGGTCAGGCCCAGACCGCTTCCGGCGCCGAACCGGGCAATCCGGCGGAATCGGCCCGCGCGAAGGAGCCGGCCCTGAAGTCCGACGCCGGCCAGAGCTGGTATTACGATCTGGACCCCGTGGTGGTGAACCTGAACGAGCCGGGCGTCACCCGGTATGTCCGCATCGGCCTGACCCTCGAGGTCAGCAGCACGATGGACGAGAAGGAAGGAAGGCCCTTCCTGGACCAAAAGAAACCGCTGATGAAGCACTGGTTGACCTTGTACCTGTCCAACCAGACCCTCGAAGACACCCGCGGCGAGAAGAACCTGATGCGGATGCAGACTCAGATTTCGGACACCCTCAATACCAATCTATTCGCTGGGAGCAAGCCGCGCATCAAGAACATCCTGTTCAAGGAGTTTGCCATTCAGTGATGGGTCCCGCCGCCAACCATCCCGGTAGAATCAAGATCGGCCAGCTTCTGGTGGCCGTCGGGTCCACGCCCACGCCCGATCCGACGCCAGTGCCGGCGACGCCGTATGACTGGCGCGATCCGCATTACTTCTCTGGCGACCAGCAGAAGTGTCTGGCCCAGGTTCTGGGACAGGTAGCCGCACGGATGGGGGAGATCTTCACACGCACCCGCGGCCGTGCCTGCGAGGTTTCGCTGCAGGCTCTTACCCAGCACTTCGCCGGAGATCTGTGCGGCCCTCTCGAGCTCGACCAGGACTACTGTCTGGCCTTCACTTCGGACCAGGGGCAGCCGTGCGGCTTCGTCTCGATCTCTCCGCCAACGACGCTGGCCTGGGTTACTTGGCTGCTGGGCGATTCGGATTCGACCCGCGCTCCGAACCAGGCGTTGTCAAACTTGGAAGAATCCCTGTTGTCCGATCTGCTGACGGCGGTGCTCGAGGCGTTTCTGGCCCCGCTGCGGGCACACCATCACTTCCAAACGACCGGCTCGTTCGGCAAGGGTCAGCCCAGCCTCCAATTCGAGCTAACGGAAGAACTCGCCAGAATCGTCTTTCAAATCAAGAGCGTTGACTCGGGCGAGGCCACGGAGACGGCCTTTGTCCTGCCTTGCAGCCGTCTGGCAGCTCTCGCAGGCAAGACGACGCCGGCGGCACCCAAGGTCTCCACGCAGGAATTGTCACGCGCCCTGATGGAGCACCTGCAGGAGGTGCCTGTGACGGTCAGAGCCACACTCGCGGCCACCACGCTGACGTTCCAGGAAATCCTGGACCTCGGCCCGGGCGACATCCTGCTGCTCGACAAGCCTGTGAATGGGTCGGTGGAGTTGGTTCTCGAGGGTCGCACGATCTTTCGCGGCCGTCCCGCCCGATCCCAGGGACGGTACGCCGTGGTCATTGCCGAATCCGAGACCAGAAACGATCGCCCCACGGCAGCGGCCAAAGCACCCAAGCAAGCCACCGAAAGGATGTGAAGGGTTATGCCTGAAACAGCAAACGCTCCGACACCAGGGACACAGCCGGATCAAAGCGGACCCACGGCACCAGCCGATGCCAAGACCCAGGTCCGGGAGGTCCAGTTCGCGGAGGCGCCGGCAGATGCCGGCACGGCCGGTACCGGCCAGTTCGATATCCTCCTCGACATGAGCGTGTCCATCTCGGTGGTCCTGGGTGAGACGCAGATTCCGATTCGCCGGCTCCTGCAGCTTGGCCCCGGTTCGGTGCTCAAGCTCGAAAAACCCATCGAGACGCCCGCCGACCTGTATCTGAAAGACTCCAAGTTCGCGGAGGTCGATGTCGTGGTCGTCGAGGACCGCTTTGCCGTCCGAATCAAGAAGATCATCGGAGCCGGCGCCCCGGCCAGCTCATGAGGAACACACGAGTTGAGGCATAGAAGGAATCGATAGGATCATGGCTTCGGATCACGCAATGACAGCCAGTTTGCCCACCAGCCTCGCGGGCGAGGACGGGGTCTTGAACCTCCCGTTCGCCTCGTACACCAACGTCATTCTGGCGGTTGGCCTGGTAGCCATTCTGGCGACGTTGATCGTTCCCCTGCCCACCATCCTGCTCGATCTACTCCTGGCGTGCAGCATTTCGCTCTCGATCGCGGTGCTCATTGTCACGCTCTCCTCCCGGGAAGCGCTGGAGCTGTCCACGTTCCCCTCCCTCCTGCTGTTCACCACGCTGTTTCGCCTGTCCCTGAACGTCGCCTCGACCCGCTTGATCCTGCTGCAAGGCGACGCCGGCCGGATCATCCAGACGTTCGGCGGCTTCGTCGCCGGCGGCAGCGTCGTGGTCGGCCTGGTGATCTTCCTGATCCTGGTCATCATTCAGTTCGTCGTCATCACCAAAGGCGCCGAGCGCATCAGCGAGGTTTCGGCCCGGTTCACCCTCGACGCCATGCCCGGCAAGCAGATGGCCATCGACGCCGACCTCAATGCCGGCGCCATCACGGAGACTCAGGCCAATGAGCGACGGGCCAAGATTGTCAAGGAGAGCGAGTTCTATGGCGCCATGGACGGGGCCAGCAAGTTCATCCGGGGCGATGCCAAGGCCGGCCTGATCATCACCGCCGTCAACATCATCGGCGGCTTTGCCATGGGCTACTCCCGCGGCATGACCATCACCAACGCCCTCAAGACCTACTCGATCCTGTCCATCGGCGACGGCCTGGTCAGCCAGATCCCCTCCGTGATCATCTCGGTCAGCTCGGGCTTTCTGGTCACGAAGATCTCGTCCAATCACAGCGTCGGCCAGGACCTGTCCAAGCAGTTCCTCCGAACCGGCCAGCCCCTGACGACCGCCGCGTGCATCGTGGCGGCGATGGCGCTGGTGCCGGGGATGCCCAAGGTGCAATTTCTGCTGCTGGCCGTCGGCACCGCCCTGCTCGGCAGAATGGCCACCAAGGCCGAGAAGGTGCCACCCAAGCCGGCGACCGCACAAAAGAAGAAGACGGAGAAGGAGCCCGTCGAGGACTTGCTCGACGTGGACCGCGTTTCCGTCCACGTCGGCGTGCGCCTGATCAGCATGGTCGATCCCCGCAAGAGCAATGCCATCTTCGACCGCATCGGCGCCCTGCGCCGGCAATTTGCGCAGCAGATGGGGATCATCATCCCCCTGGTGCGGCTGCGGGACGACCTGAATCTCGAGCCCAACGCCTACGAGATTCGGCTCTCCGAGGTCGCGGTGGCCAAGGGTTCCCTGGAGCCGGACATGTTCCTGGCGATGGATGCCGGGGCCGTCCAAGAGAAGGTGGACGGGATCAAGACCACCGAGCCGGTCTATGGCCTGCCCGCCCTGTGGATCGCCCCGGGCAAGAAGGAGGCGGCGGAGCTGAACGGGTACACAGTCATCGACCCGGAGTCCGTGTTCATCACCCACCTGTCCGAGACGCTCAAGCGACATGCCGATGAGCTGCTCACGCGCGAGGACGTCCAGCTTCTGATCGACCGGCTGCGCAAGAACCAGCCATCGCTCGTGGGTGAAGTCGTCGGCACCGAGGGCGAGGTCTCGATCGGCCTGCTCCAACGTGTGCTGCGGAACCTGCTCAAGAGCGGCCTGCCGATCCGCGAGTTGACGGCGATCCTCGAAGCCCTGGCGGAGAACGCCGCCAAGACCAAGAACGCCACCACGCTCACTGAGATGGTCCGTAAGTCGCTGAGCCGGACCATCACCGAGCAGTATCGCGAGGCCGGCGGCAAAGTCACCGCCATCGCGTTCGATCCGACCTTCGAGCATCAATTGACCTCTTCGCTGCACCAGGAAGGCGGCGAACTGGCCCTGAGCGTTCCCGCCCAGACCGCGATGGAGCTGAACCGGCGGATCGCGGACGCATGGAAGTCGGCCATGGACAAGGGCAAGGACAAGGCCGTTCTGCTTTGTGATGCCCGGCTGCGGGCCCCCCTGGCCCAGATGCTGTCGCGGACCCTGCAGATGCTGCCCGTGGTAGCCTATGACGAGGTCGTCTTGGGAACCGAAGTCGAGCCGATTGAGACGATTACAGCGACGCCGGACGAAATGACGATAAGGAGTGAATGACCATGCTGCTGCAGACGCGACCGATGGCGGTCAGCACCGCCGTGCTGTGCTTCTTTGCGATCGGCATCGTCGGATCGCTGGGCGGCGTGTCGCCTTACACCTGCTGCAAGCGGGCCGTCCTGGGAGCCGCGCTGGTCTATGTCGTGACGGGTGCCGCCGTACGCGCCATCAACGCGATTCTGACGCAAGCCATGATCGCCGACCGCATCCGCAAGGGAAACATGGGTGACAACAGAGGCTAAAGACATCCCGGAAGTAGTTGAGCCCCAGGCCGCCGAGCACCTGGCAGAGGGTTCGCCAACGCGGGATACGCCCTTGGGAGTCCCGGAAAGCAGTGACCATCTGAAGGCCGTCGCGTTGCGAACGTACAACGGGCACAGGCACAACCGCATCGGCGACCAGGAGATTCTGCAACTGTTGCCGATGGTCCGCAAGATTGCCCGCCGGGCCGTCAGTTACCTCAAACCGCCGCTGTCGCTGGAGGATCTGGTCTCGGCCGGGACTGTGGGTCTGCTCAAGGCGGCCCGGGACTTCGACGCCTCGCACGAGGCCGAGTTCAAAACCTACGCCTACATCCGGATCAAGGGGGCCGTGCTGGACGAACTGCGACGGGCCTCCCTGCTGCCTTCCGGCGTAAGCCGGCAGATTCGCACCGCCCTGGAGTTCCGCCGCAAAATCGCCGAGCAGACGGGCACACCACCCACAGACGAAGAGTTGGCGGAGAAGCTCGGCATCCCCGTCAAAGAGCTGTATGAGCTCTTTGAGAATGCCCGGGCGCAGCGTTTCATCTCCCTCGACGCGTTGAGTGAGGAACAACCGGCCTTGGGCGACTCTCTGCCGGCGGCTCCGACCGATGCGCCGGACCGCCTGCTGGAGAAGGCCGAACTGGTCGAGGGGCTCACCAAGGCCATCCAGGAGTTGGATGAGAGACGGGTGCAGATCATCGTCCTGTACTACCACCAGCACTTGACTATGAAACAGATCGCGGAAGTACTCGAAATCACCGAGAGCCGTGTCAGTCAACTACACGCCAGCGCCCTTTTCAGTCTGTCGGCGAGATTGGAGCAGTGGAGAGATGGCAGATAACGATTTCAGTACGATCAAGCCGGTGGAGAACCTGCAAAATGTCGCAGGTCTAACCCCAACGGGACAGCGGCAGGAGCGAAAACGCCGGCAGAATCCCCTCCGCTCCGGCCGGGAGCCAGGGGGGAAGCCCGACAAAGCCGAACAGGAAGAGACGCCGGAGCGTGACGACGACTCCCACACGATTGACTACCGCGCTTGAAGAGAGCCGGTCGCGCGAAACGAGCCGCCGGCGGTGAAAGATAGAAATGCTGAAGACCACACGACACGTTTTGAAGGCCGATGAGGTGGCTTTTGACAACCCACTTCCTTTGGGCCTCGACCCGGCGGCCCGACCCCACGGTGCGGGTTCTCCGTGCCACTCGGCTGCCTCGAGCGTCCGGGTTGCACAGAGCAATCCGGAATATGCCGTCCTTGAGGTCACGTGCCCGTGCGGCCAGACGACTTACATCCGTTGTGACTACGGGGCGGCGAATCCATCCGCTGCTCCACAGGAGCCGAGACCGACAAAGGCTCTCAGTTGATTTGGGAGAAGGACATGACTGCAACAAAGAAGCTCATGATGCTGTTACTCGTGGTGGTGCTGGCCCTGGCCATCCCTGGCTGCACGACCGCCCCAAGCCGGCCCGAGGCCACGGCCCCCGCCGCCGAGCCGGGCGAGACGACGGCCAGACGATTCCAGGACACCCCGCTCGAAGGCCGCACCGCCGTGGAGTCGGCCATCGAGCTTTCGGAGAAATACGCCCGGCTCTCGGACCAGAGTGCGACGTTGCGCCAGGAGAACCAGCGGCTCACGACCGACAACGAGAGTCTCCGGCAGCAAATCACGTCGCTCGAAGCCAAGCTCAAGCAGACCCAGAAGGAGCTTGGCGAGTCCAACGATCTGCTCATCGAGATGCTCACGGAACTGAACAACTGGAAGAGCAACATCCTCGGGTTCCGTGGGGAAATGAGACAGGCGGCCCAGGCTCAGCTTGAGGCCCTGCTCAAGGTCCTGGAGATTCTGGGCGGCCAAGCCGAGGCAGGGGCCATCGAGCGTAAGCACGCCGGAACGCTCAAGCCGGATGTCAATGACGTGGCGGCGTCCAGTAAACCCGCGACTCCCATGAGGAGAGAGCCTAATGGAGCCAAGTAGGTCCATGGAAGACGGAAGACAGAAGACAGAGAACAGACGACGGAGGGCAGAGGACGCCGGACGGAGAACCGCCCCGCTCTCCGTCCTCTGTCACCTGTTATCTGTCCTCCTTCTTCTGATTGGCGGCTGCGAGTCCGACCAGGAAGAAAACGGCATGGCCAACTCCTATTATTTGAGTCCTAATAAGGACTTGCATAGACTCGGGCGTGTCGCCCTGGTGGAGTTGGATAGTGCGTCCAGCCATCCTGAGATCGCCACAGCCGCCACGGAAGCACTCTTTCTGGAAGCCCAGAAGAGACAGGTGTTCGGCGTGATGGTCGTCCATCGAGACCACCCGACGTGGCACAGCCTGCAGGAGAACCTCGATTCACTGCAAGAATTGCGGCAACTGGTGGCCGCCCGGGAGGCCCTCAACTGCAACGGCCTGCTCCTGGGCACCATCACAGAGTATCGGCCTTATCCGCACATGGTCATCGGCCTGCGCCTGAAGCTGCTGGACCTGACCGATGGCCAACTCCTCTGGGGCTTGGAGCAGGTGTGGGATAGTTCCGACCGGAGTATTCAAAAGCGGATCAAGGCGTATCTCAAGGAGGATCGGCAGGCGGGACACTCGCCGCTACGTGAGGAGCTGGTGGTCGTAAGTCCCCTAAACTTCTGTAAATTCGTGGCTTATGAAGTGGCCCAGACGCTCGCGCCCGCGAAGAGAAGATAGCCCGAGCCCAAGCGTCTCCAAGAAAACGGCTGGTGGCAATATTGAAAACGGATTTTTCCGGGCAGCGCCTAAAGGTTTCGCAGAACCATGCGAAAACAAAGGTAGGCAAACGGGAATTGAAGGATTAGCAGGATGATAGAAAATATCCAGAACAACCCGATCGCACAGGCCCCGGGGAGAAACGCCCTGCCCCATCCTGACGCCGCGAGCAGACCTGCGGGTGATGCATCGGACGCCACGCTCCAGGTCGACTTCGCCGATCTGGTCAGCCAGGCGATCCAGGCGTCTGACACGGAAACGGATGCCGTTCAGAAAGCCCGGGAGTTGCTCAAGTCGGGGCAACTGACCAGCCTGGAGAATATCCGATCGGCCGCTCAAGACATCGTAACATTCGGCATCTAGAGACTTGACAGCCATTGAGGACTGTGCCAAGGGGCCTGCCAGGGATGGCGACAAGGCCCCATGTTTTTTGCGCTCGTCCGAAAGCCGTCTGCGGCGGATCACACGTAGCAATCGAGCGTGGTGCCAACGGGCAATCGGCCCAGGTTCGGGCTGCCCGCGCGGGCCTGTCGGATTTCAGGCAGCCTGTCACCATACTGCCGGATGCGGACGCGGACATGGATGGGCTCTTGGGGCTGGACGTCGCGGGCATAGGGCCTGCACGACCTAGGCGACACATAGGTCGAATCTAAACCCTTGAAGCCAATGGTGTTGCAGCCGATCAATTTCATCGCGTGCACCCCAATTGATCCCATGATAACACAATGACGCGGTTCTATCAAGACAAATTACATCTCCTAACGTGCCAAGGCCAACGTTTCTCCCTGCGACCAGGCTGCCAATGATGACACGCGGGGTATTATAGGTCTTCCCTCGTGCCGCGACATGCAGAAATGAAGGCACGCTAACGTTCTGTTCGCAGCCCCGTCGATAGACAATGGTAGAGTCGTGTTCCTGGCCGTCCGAAGCAGAGGTTATCAGGTGCACATCATTGCCAAATGTCCGCGTTGCGGTTATCGCCTGTGGCTGGATGCTGCCGGCGCGGACCGTCGTTTGCGCTGCCGCAAGTGTTTCCTGCTGCTCAAAGTCCCCGACCCGACAGAATTCGCCAATGCCACCGACGTCATAAACCACGCCCAGAGTGAGCTTTACGTCGACGACGCCGGCCGAACCTACGGCTGACCTCCCCGCCAATGCCAGACCGCCAATCACAAGGCGCGTCCGACGATTGACGACTCCCACTTCCCGTCTTACGATGGCGGCTGTCAAAACGAAGATGGTTGATGGGCCTCGGAAGGAGATACCAGTGGCTGACGATGGTCTGGGAGATTGCGGACTCGTGCTGCGGTTGCCGCCGTGGCTCTGCGCGGCTGCGCAGCAGAGGAAGGACGCCGCTGCGTCCGTCGAAGCGAGGATGCGGTTCGCGATCGAGCTGGCGCGGCAGAACGTGGAGCGTCGAACCGGTGGGCCGTTCGGGGCCGCGGTGTTCGAGGCCGCAAGCGGACGCGTCGTCGGCGTGGGTGTTAATCTGGTGGAAGCGTCGAACTGCTCGATGGCGCATGCGGAGATGGTTGCGATCGCCATGGCGCAACACCGGGCGGGACATTACGATCTCGGCGCCGCCGGCGGCGTGTATGAGCTGGCCACGAGCACGGAGCCTTGCGCAATGTGTCTCGGCGCGATTCCCTGGTCGGGACTCCGGCGGGTCGTGTGCGCGGCCCACGGCGAGGATGCCGCCGCCATCGGATTCGATGAAGGAGCCAAGCCGGCCGATTGGGTCGGCGAGCTACGCAAACGCGGAATCGAGGTGGTCCGGGACGTGCTGCGTGACCAAGCTCAGGCCGTGCTGCAACAATACGCCCACGCCGGCGGACTCATCTATAACCCCGGGCGGGGATCGTAGGCAGCCTGCGTCGGCAGTGACACCGTAAGGCATTGTTCCCTAAGTGTGAAGTGGGACGACCTCAAACCTCCAACTTCCAACTTCACACTCTCTGCCAACCGGCGGTCACTCGACATCGGTTTCCGGCACGATCGGTTCCCACCGGACCTTGGCGGAACCGAGGAGCGTGCCGGTGGCGTAGGCCACGTCCACGAGCGAGATCTGGTAATCGGCGAGGGCGCGGATCTCCTCGCTTTGGGCGTTGGCAAATCTGGCTTGGGCGTTGAGAACGTCGGTGCTGGTCCGCATGCCCTGCTCGAACTGGCGCTGCTCGGCCTCGTAGAGCCGGCCGTTGAGGATGGAGGTCTGCCGGGCAGCGAGAATCCGCTGCCAGTTGGCCTCCACCTGATCGACGGCGTTGAGGACCTCCTGCCGAACCACGTCCTCGCGGTTGGCCCGGGTGGCGAGCCGCTGACGGCGCGTGTAGATGGACTGGCGCAGCCGGCTCTTGGCCGCTTCATTGCCCAGGGGAATGACCATCTGCAGCCGGCCCGTATGGCCGTAGAACTCGTGCTCGAAAAGCATCTCCAGGTCTTCGTTCTGCGTGGCGCCGAAGGCCGGGATATTGTACGTGTAGCCGAGGGTCGCTATCGGCAGGGTCTGGTTCCGGGCAAAGTCGATGGCGCCGGCGTCTTGGAGCAGCTGCAATTGCAGCTCCAGCAACTCCATGCGGTTCTGGATCGCATCGCTGACGAGTCGGGGCCGATCCATCACATAACGCACCGGGTCGGGCGTCGTCGTCGGAATTACGATGGTCGGCGTCTGGATATCCAGGCCGGCCTTGTGCAGGACGCGCTTGAGCTCGCGCTCGCGGTCCCGGAGATTGTTGTCGGCGATGATAATAGCCTGGAGCTGATCGGCCACACCCGCCTCCGCCCGGATAATCTCCACTTGGGGAGCCTTGCCGCCATCGACCAGACGCCGCGCCCGCTGCAACTGCGTCTGGGCCAGTTCGTACTGCTGCTGGCGGACCTCCAGTTCCCGGCGGGCCGCGTAGAGCCGCCAGTAGACGCGGTCCAGCGCCGCCAAGACGTTGATGACCTCGAGTCTCGTACGCGTGTCGACGATGTCGCGGTTGTAAGCCGCCACGCGGATCGAGTACATCGTGGCCCGCTGTCCCGCGTTGCGCAAGAGCGGCTGGCTGATCGAGACCGAGGCGTTAGAGACCCAGTAAGATTGTGATTGCAGTCCGAGTGCGTTGGTCTTGTTCCACTGGTCCGACGCGTCGAACGTCACCGTCCCGCCCGTCCGCAACGGCACCTGCACGCCGAAATCCCCTCCCAAGGACTCACTTTGAGAGCCACTGATTTGGCCCAGGGCGCCAATCGCCGGCTGGTTGATCTTGGAACCGTTCAGGTTGGCAAAGAAGGAGGCCTCGAACTTGGCCTCTTCCACGCTGAGGGCGGCGCCCGCAATAGCCGGGTTGATGAGGGCCGTCTTGAGCTGCAGATTGTTCTCCAGAGCCCAGGCCCGCGACTCGGGTAAAGATAGCTCGACCTTCTCCGGCGGCTTGTTGGGCTCGCGCGAGGGTTCGTTGGGCTCGGCCTTCTTGAGCTCCAGCGGCTCAATCTCGTGCACCTGCTGCGGCGCGACACCGAGCTCGCGCAAACCGTACCGCTCCGAATGCGAACTGCAGCCCGCCCAGGTAACCAGGAACAGCGATGCGACAGCCCACGCCCGTGCCAAACATACACGTCTATTCATGCCTGAGAGCCTCAATAGGGTCCAACCGCGCGGCTTTGATGGCCGGGACCATGCCAAAGCAGATCCCGACGATGCCGGCAAAGCCGAAGGAGATGCCGATCGCCCACAGCGGGATATGCGCCAGGTCCAGCTTGACTTGCGGAATATTAGCGATGGCCATGGTCAGCAATTGACCCAGGCCGATGCCGACGAGCCCGCCGAAGAAGCACAGCGTGACCGATTCGATCATGAACTGCGTCAGGATGGCGGAGCGCCGGGCGCCGACCGCCTTGCGCAGACCGATCTCGCGGGTGCGTTCGGAGACCGAGACCAGCATGATGTTCATGATGCCGACGCCGCCGACGAGCAGGGAGATGCCGACGATGCCGCCGGCGACCATCGTGACAATCACCGCGATCTTGTTGAAGGTATTCAGGACGTTCTGCAGAGACTGGACTTCGAAGGTGTCGGGCTGGCCGGGCCGGATATTACGGGTGCGGCGGAGGAAGAACTTCAACTCCGCCTGGGCATCCTCCAGCGTCTCGGCGGACTTGCCGGAGGCCATCGCCCACGTGAAGGGCTCGCCGAACTTCTTGAGCGTCTTGAAGGGGATGAAGACCTCGTACCGTTCCCGCCCGCTGTCCCCGAAGTTCATCTGCGGCCGGGGCTCGATGACCCCGATCACGACAAACGCGGTCGAGCCGATCCGGAGGGTCTCGCCGATACAGTCCTGGTCCATCCGCAGTTTGTCCCGCAGCTTCGGCTCGATCAGACAGACCTGGCGGACCTGCTCATCGTCGATGGGCGAGAAGATGCGGCCGAGCACCACGGGCCGATGCTCGATCTGATGGTAGGCCGGCTCGATGCCCTGGATCTCCACGTTGTCCACGGATTGCTCGCCGCACCGGACCGTGCGGCGTCCGACGCCGCCCATGCGGCTGAGCACCGCGACCGAGGGGCAGTGCTGGAGCACGTTATCGAACTGCTCGGGCCGGAACCGCAGTTGCCACCAGTTGGCGTGGCTCATCGGACCGCGCTCGGGCACGTGCGGCCCCATGAAGATCGTGTTGGTCCCAAAGGTCTCAACCTGCGTGAGGATCTTGGCCTTGAGCCCCGTCAGAGCGGCAATCACGGCGGTCACCGAGGCGACGCCGATCACGATGCCGAGCGTCGTCAGGACCGAGCGGGTCTTGTTTGCCCAGATCTGGGTGAGGGCCAGATAGACGCTCTGATAGAACAGCCGGAAGAAAACCAAGGGGAGGGCAAAAACCGCTTTCATTTCGTCACCTTTCCGAGCTCGCTCACCAGACTGCCGCGCCGGGCCTGGTCCTCTGCGGTGGTCAGGTCACTGTTGATCAGGCCGTCCTTCATGCGGATGATCCGTTTGGCGTGGCGCGCGACGCTCTCCTCGTGGGTGACCAGGATGATCGTCTGGCCTTCCGCGTGGAGCTGGTCGAAGAGCGTCAGGATGTCTTCGCTGGTCTTGCTGTCGAGGTTGCCGGTGGGCTCATCGGCCAGCAGGATGCTGGGGTTGCAGATCAGGGCCCGAGCGATGGCGACCCGCTGCTTTTCGCCGCCAGAGAGCTGGTTCGGACGGTGCTTGACCCGGTCGCCCAGACCCACGCGTTCGAGCATCTGCATGGCCCGCTTGCGGCGCGACCACCAACCGTTGCGGGAGTAGATCAGGGGCATCTCCACGTTGCGCAGGGCGCTGGAGCGGCTGAGCAACTCGAACGACTGAAACACGAAGCCGATCCGCTCGTTGCGGACGCTGGCCAGAGCGGCGTCGCTCATGCCGGTGGTGTTCTGGCCGTCCAGCTCGTAGCGGCCGCTGGAGACACGGTCCAAGCAGCCCAGCACGTTCATCAGCGTGCTCTTGCCGGAGCCGGAAGGCCCCATGATCGCCACGTATTCGTTCTCGCGCAGCTCCAGGTCGACGCCATCGAGCGCGTGGATGCGCTCGACGCCGACCTTGTAGACGCGCGTTATGCCTTCCAGTCTGATGACAATTTTATCGGGCTGCTTTTGCATCGTTCACGTCGCTGGTAGCTTTGACACCCTTCTTCGCGTTCTCCTCGGCCTTGGCCTCACGCTCATCTTTCACCACCTGATCGTGCTTGAGCTTCTCCAACTCTTTGTAGGGCCCCATGATGATCTTGTCGTCCTTTTCGACGCCGGCTTCGAGGATGGTATGCGTCAGATTGCTCGGACCGATCTTGACCGGCGTGATGACCGCCTTGCCGTCAATATAGCGAAAGACCACGGTCGCAAACGTCTTGGATTTGTCCACGTGAGGGGAGTTGTCACGGATCTCGATGGGCAGGTTCTCGATTTCCCGCGTCATCACGGCCTGCGAGGGCACCGACAGCACGCCGGTGTACTTACGGGTCTGGATGTCCACGTTAGCGGTCAAGCCGGAATGGAGCCGCCGGTCGCTTTCCAGCAGAATCTCGGTCTTATAGTACTTCGTCCCCTGACGTGACAAATCGGTCGATAGTGCCACGGTGTAGACCGTCCCTTTGAACTCGTCGCTCGGATAGGCATCAATGAATACCCTGGTCTTCTGTCCCACTTCCAGCTTGCCCACGTCTGCCTCATCCACCTGGGCCACGGCGAGCATCTGGGACAGGTCGCCCACTTCCAGAATCTTGGTGCCGGGGTTGTTCATCATGCCCGTGACCACCATTTCGCCCACTTTGGCGTTGATCCGGGTGATGACGCCGTCGAGAGGCGAGACGATGGTCGTGTAGCTGAGGGTCTCGTTCGCCTGGTCGATCTGGGCATCGGCGGCGGCAAGGTTGTGCTCCAAAACCCTCAGATTCAGCTCCGCCGCATCGAGGCCGAGTTTGGCCGCGTTGTACTGGGCCTGGAACTCATCGAGCTTCAGTTGCGCCTGGTCGAACTCAGATTGGCTGATGTCTTTCGTGCCCAGCAACTTCTTCTGGCGCTGCAAATCCGTCTTGGCTTGTTCGAGCGTGGCACCGGTGCCCAAGAGACCGGCCCTCTGGCCGGCAATCCGGGCCTTTTCCGACTCAATCGTAGCCGCCTGGGCAGCCCGGCGCGCTTGGGCCCCGAGTAACTGGCTCTTCAAATCCTTCGAGTCGAGTTGCACGATTACCGACGCCGGAACCGGCGGATTGGCGTTCGGATCCCCCTTCGTGACCCGCTCACCGACCTTGAAGGGCAAGGCCTCCACCCGGCCCGAGACCTTGGCACTGATCTCCACATGGCTCTTGGGCTCCAGTTCCGCCGGAGCGCTGACAAATTCCAGCAGTTCGGTCGGCTGCGCTTCCTCCACACGGACGACTGTCGCTTTCTTGCCTGCGGCGGCCCGCTTTTTCACGACAACCCAGCCGCCCGCTCCCACGACCCCGATGATCAAGACGAAGATGATCAGTATGCGTAGTTTTCTCACACTCACGCCCTTCCGAAGCAGTTATTCTCACTCACACCTGCGGCCCAGCGGGAACCGCCGCGATCTGACTCCATTCCACCGCATACCCATAATAGACGCGTACAACCAGGATTCATTGCTTGTGTCAGTCCTGATATCCGCGTTTTGGCGTCCGATCTTCACCCGAACTCATCGACCTCTTTGCCATCACCATAGTAATCTATTGTACTATAATTCTATAACAATGGTCTTACGTGTCAATAGGAAAAAAGCCGAGTTGCTGATATTTTTCAGTTTTTCCGGTTTCACACCATCGTACTATGCCGCGGCCGTGTTACGGTCTCGTTACGGTTTTGTGTTTTCTTAGTGATCCATCTCCCGATAACTTACGGGTAAAAGCCAACTCCCCCTCCGGCCCGGCGCTGACCACCACGGCGTCCCCGGTGGCATCGGCCAGAAGCGTCTGCCACGCCAGGGCGCCGCCCCAGTCATACCGCCGCAGAATCGCCATGGCCTCTTCGACCGTCGCGGCCTGCTGCATTATGATATTGGCCAAAGGACCCGGCCGTCGCGGCAACTCGCGATGCGACTTCATCGCCGACCGGGGCAGCGCATTGTAGTCGAACGCCAGCCCCTTCTCGTTGATCCCGCCCTGCGGATTGTAGCGATTGAAGCCAAGGTACACACTACCGTACTGCCCCTGCGCCGCGGGCTCGACCCAGTAAATCGTCTTGGGATCAGACCAGTCTTCGTTGTTGCCAAAGAATACCTTATCCCCCCGCCGGACCGCAAAGATCGTGCACGACCCCGGCACACAAGGGTCATCGCCTGAGACACACGGGTACGTCCCCTGCTCCCCTGTCTGGGGCGGCCGTGCGTGCGCGCCTGGCAACACGCCTATTGCACTGACAAGGAGGGAAGCGACAACGACCCTGATTCCACTGAGTCTCCTGTTCATAGGCAACCTCGTCAAATGTCCACCATTCGTCCGGAAAACCGTTTCACCTGCACACTCGCAGCTTCCCCACACGTCGTTACGATCTTGTTACGGCTTTGTCTTTTCTTGGTGATTTCCCTCGCAGGCGCCCACGGACATTCGGATGCGGATTTGACTTCGACGAGGCAGCCCTTTCCGGTATCATGGAATCGGCAAATACGAGAGAAAGGGAATCCCATGGACATCGAGAGCCGTCTGCAAAAGATTGAGGCGGAGGTGCATCAGACCAGGGTGCTCGTGTGGGTCGTGCTGGCCCTCCTTTTGACGCTCGGCCTTGGCCTTCTGCTGGTCGCCGTTCATCTCGGACTTCTACGGATCCGCGAGTTGGTGGGATACGTCGAGTTGATCCTTGCCGCCTTCGCCCTGATCGGGATGGCCTATCTGCTGGTCTTGGCCACCGCCGGGGCCGCATCCGGGCTACGACAATTCTGGACCAGTCGCGAAGCGAATGCCCAACTCCAGGACAGAATCCTCCGAGAGATCATCGCCGAGCGAGCGAAAACCCGAGGCCGAGACCCAAATCCCTGACGGATCACTCCCGACAGCCGGGTGCCCTGTCTACGCTGGCGTAGACATGCTCGGTCTGACGCGGGTGACCAGCGACTATAGCGTGCCAGCTTCCCGCAGGGCCTTTTGCAGATGTTGCAGGGCCTGCTGGTAGTCTTCCGGTCCGACGTACTCCAGGATCAGGGGTGCCTTGGGCGTGCGTTTGAGGGCCAGCGAGACGAACTTGCGATAGTCCAGATCGCCCTGCCCTGCCGCGACACCTTGATCCACATGCAGCTTGCGATCCTTCGCATGGATGCAGTCGATCCACGGGGTCAGTTGATCGAACATCTCTTCGAGATCGTCCACTTCCAACAGGTTGGCCGGATCGAGCAAGGCTCGAATCCGCGGCGAGTTGACCTCCTGCAAGAACAGGCGGGTCCGTTTGGCGCTGGCAAAGAGACTGGCAAAAGAAGGCTCCATCAGCACCGTGGCATCGTGCCGCTCGGCCATGTCCGCCAGTTGTTTTCCGGTCGCCAGCATCTGCTGCCAGACGGCCTCGCGGAAGTGATACGGCAGCCCCGGCGTCGGTTTCTCCGGCTCCCAATGTCCCGCCTCGGTGATGAACATCCGAATACCCATCACGCTGCCCACCTTCATCATGTTCTCAAAGTATGCCAGACAGACCCGACGCTCGGCCGGGTCCCCATGAATCAGGTTGGTGTACACGCCCATGCTGTGAATGGCGACGCCCGCCGACCGATAAGCCCGCGCAATCGCTTCACAACGGGAGGTAGTCAAGTCGGACAGATCGGAACGGCCATTGTATTTCCAGTACCGGCTGTCGGACTGGCTCAGAAACAACTGCACCATGCGGATGCCCCGCCCGGCCAATTCCTCGGCGAGTTGGGCATTGGTGTATTTGGGGAACCCCAACGTCGAGATTCCGATGGTCGGGCCGGTGCCCGGGTTGGCGGCCTCACTGAGGGATGTCAGAGAAGCACCAATGAGAGGCAAAGCTACCGCTGTCGTCTTTATGAGTTCCCGGCGCGTGATCCCTGCATGGGACATGATCCATTCCTTTCCATCGGGAAATCCGAAGCACGAAATTCGAAATCCGAAACAAATCCAAAATTCGAAGGCTCCAAACGCTGTCGCCGGTCCGGGTCCCGTTTCGAATTTGGAGTTTTGGTCATTCGTACTTGTTTCGAGATTCGGATTTCGTGCTTCGGATTTCCGGTTTCGGGCCAGCCCTGTGCCTTTACAGTGTCCATCCTTTCCGATAGGTCCGATGAAGGTACTGGTTCGCCTTCTCATCGTTGGTAATCTTGAACTGACTGCCGTCCCACTGGAGTTTCTTACGGGCCCGGACCGCGGCGTTTCCCAGCACGCAGACCTCGCTCAGAAGTCCTGCATGATCGACAAAGTTGGCCCCGGCCGCCGGCCCGCCGCGACAGGCGTCGACCCACTCTTTGAAATGGCCGGGCGAGCGGGGCAGCACCTTGGGCGGCCGACCGTACTCTTTCACGCGGGATTCGGGGATCAGCCGGTGGCCCATCATCTTGCCCTTTTCGCCGATATAGATCACATCGCCCATGGCCCGGCCCGGCTCCAACTCGCTCGGCCGCGCCGGCATCAGACCCCCATCGTACCACGTCAAGAGCGCCGCCGGCATGCCCTCCCGCGCGGGGAACTCAAACCGTGCAATGACCCCCTGCGGATAGATCTCCGGACCCAGCAGCGTGGAAGACGCCTCGACACTCGTCGGATACCCGAGCTTCAAGGCTTTGAAGACGGTGGACAACTTGTGACAGCCGAGATCGCCCAGCACGCCCGTGCCGAAATCCCACCAGTTGCGCCAATTCCAGGGGCAGTACGTCGGATGGTACGGCCTCTCCGGGGCCGGTCCCAGCCACAAATCCCAATCCAATCCGTCCGGCACCGGCGGCGTCTCCGGCGGCCGGCCCGCCCACGTTGGCCAACTCCAGAACCGCGCGGGGGACCAGACCTGCACCTCGTGCACCGGGCCGATGGCTCCGCCCCAGATCATCTCGCAGGTCAGCCGCGCCTCTTCGGACGCCTGGCCTGCATTGCCCATCTGCGTGGCCACCTTGGCTCGACGGGCCGCCTCGGTCACCTGCCGGGCTTCGTAGGCGGAATAGGTCAGCGGCTTCTCACAGTACGCGTGCTTGCCACGCTTCAGGGCGTTCATCGTGATCGTGGCGTGCGTGTGATCGGGTGTCGCTACCATCACGGCATCGATATCCTCCTTGTCGAGCAGCTCGCGGAAATCCGCGTATGCCCGGCAGCCCTGGTACTTCCCGGAGCTTTTCTGCTTGGCGTAGTATTCCTCGACGAGCCGGCGGGCCGGCTCCCGTCCGGCGGTCTTGCGCTCCTTGCCCTCCCCCCAGTTCCAGGACAGATACCCGCCGCCCTCGCGGTTGACATCGCAGACGGCCACGACCTGCACCTCCGGAAACTCGAGCAAGGACGCGATATCCTGCAACCCCTGCCCGCCGGTGCCGATGGCGGCCAAGGTGATCTTCTCGCTCGGCGCCACCTGCTTGGCCCCACCCAGCACCTGCCGGGGAACAATGGACAATGCTGCCGCAGCAGTCGTCCCCAGAAATTCCCGCCGTGACAACCGCCCGCTCCCTGCAACTCTGGCGCTTCTCAAAGGCGTCACTCTTCCCATATCAGCGTCCTCCTACTGTGCTGGGCTGACTTTGATGCTCGTAACACCAAGTCCTACATACCCCGCGCGACGCGGGATGTCAATTGTCTCTCGTGCGCGGAGGTCACATGGACTCGCGACAAAGACGTGACGAGTGAGGCGGATGGCAGCGTCAAGGCCGAAGGCCTTGGCAATGGCTCTTTTCCCGATCCAATCGCGCCGTCGCCAAGCTGCCAGGTGGCGTGTTTGATGCCGCCACCTCGAAAGCATGGCTGCTCGCATACGCCCTCAGCATTTGACTGGTGGAGATGCCTGGGAAGATGACCCGCGGCCCTCGCCCATCCGTTGGACCAACTCGTCGATGCGTCGTGCCAGGAGCAGACGCTGCCTCATCGAACTGGCGCAGGAGATCAGGATCACGCCGAGACTGACAATGAACAGTTGCGTAGCCCACAGGTGAGCTTCGGTCCAGGCAGGTGGTCGAAGGACACGACTGGCCAGAGGGACAACCGCCAACGTCCCGCCGAAGACGTATTCCAGCAACCAGATGAGCATGCGGTCTTTGAACATGATAACCTCCCGTAGCTAAGCCGCCGCTCAGTCTACAGTTCCACGGCACAAGTTCAATGCAAGGCGAGCGGGGACGCTCGCCCTACGGAGATTGGCGAATTGATTTACAGGGGGCCGGGCAGCCGATATAATGCGGCGCTTTCGGCCCTGATCAACATCCCAAGGTTCGGTGTTAAGGAGTTGTCACTATGCTTCTTCCGCGATTCGTGAGCAAGTTGCTGGCCGTGCTGCGGGGCAACGTCGCCCCGCCGCTGATCCTCGTGTCAGTGATGTTGGGCGTCTGGGTCGGCATGATGCCCGGCTGGTCCGGCCTGCACACTGCGCTGGCCATCATCATCCTGATCCTCAACGTCCACATCGGGCTCTTCATCCTGGCCCTGGGGTTCGGCAAGGCCGTAAGCTTGGCGGCGGCGCCGGTGCTGTACCATGTGGGCGTCTGGGCGCACGCGCACTTGGCCGGGCTGCTGTCGAGCCTGGCGTCGATCCCGGTGATCGGCATCACGGACTTCAACCGCTATGCGCTGGTCGGAGCCCTGGTCGTGGGACCGATCGTTGGTGCGGTCTGCGGCCTGATCATGGCCATCTTCGTCTGGTCCTTCCGCCGGACCATGCTCAAGCTCAACGAGAAGTCCGAGAAGTTCCGCGTTTACTACACCAAGTTCTGGGTGCGTCTCCTCGACCGGATCCTCATCGGCAAACGCACCAAGGACGTCCATGCCATGTTCGCGAAGGCCAAGTACATCCGCAAGGCCGGGGTGGTCCTGGCGCTTCTCGTTGTCGCAGGCTTTCTCGCCGCCGCTCACTTCCTCCAGGACACGGTGATCAAGAGCTATACGGTCCAGGCGCTGACCAAGGTGAACAAGGCGGAGGCGGACATCGATAATCTCGGGATTTCGGTCCTCGGCGGCAACGTCGCCGTTTCGGGCGTGCAGCTCACCGACCCGAAGAATCCGCAGCAGAACCAGGTGACCATCGAGAAGATGGAAGCCAAGGCGAGCCTCTACGATCTGCTGCTGGGCAAGGTGGTCGTGGACAAGATGGAAATCTCGCAGGTGCGGTTCAACCAGGCGCGAAAGACGCCCGGCACCGTGCTCCCGCAAACGACGGAGGAGAAGCCGTTTGACCCGAATCAGTACAAGATTGACGCCGGGGATGTGGCCGCCCTCGAAAAGTACGTCAAGGACGCCAAGCAACTCAAGGAGCAGTTGGAGAAGCTCCGCAACTGGCTGCCGAAGAAGCAGGCGGACGGCAATCAGCCGGCCGTCGCGGTCGAGAAGGCCCCCGAGAAGTACCTGGAGTACCTGACCGCCAGACTGCCGACCCCGGCGACGGCGCGGGTGTGGGCCAAGCAACTCCTGGCCGATAAGACCGAGATTCCCTCCAAGCTCTTCGGCAACAGCCGGATCGACGTAAACAATCTCAGTGATGCCCCCCAGGCCAACAAGCTGCCCATCACGATGCAGATCAAGTCGTACGTGACGCCTGCCCTGCTGAAAATCATGGCGGACTACTCCAAGGGCGGCACGCCGGAGATCTCCGGGACGTTCGCGGGCTTCGACCTGAGCAAGCTGCAGGAACTCTCGCAGGATGCGGGCCTCGCGTTCCAGGCGGGCCAGGCCTCCGGAACGTTCGCCGGCACCCTGACACAGGAGAAGGTGGACCTGACGATCAACCTGAGTCTCAAGGACCTTCAGGCCAAAGGGACGGGCAAGGGCGTCCTCGGCCTCGGTGCCGAGCAAACGTCTCAGGTAATGCAGGTGTTGAAGACCCTCAGCACCTCGATCCGGGTCGTCGGCTCTCCGACCCAGCCCCGGCTGGTTTTTGACACGAAGGGACTGACCAAGGAATTCCAGCAGGCTCTCGTCCAGGCCGGCAAAGAGCGGGTGATCCAGGAAGTCGATAAGCAAATCCAGAAGCAGCTCGGCGACAAGCTCGGAGACAAGCTCCCCGCCGGGTTGGGGGATAAGCTCCCTGGTGGGCTGAAGGACGCCATCAAGCAACCCTCGACGAAAGGCCTGATGGACAGCGTCGGCGGCCTGCTCGGCGGCAAGAAGAAACAGGATCAGAAACAGGAAAAGAAGTAGGCCGGAAAAGAACAAGGGCTGCGGTCTGTGAGACCGCAGCCCTTCTCATTTCGGGACCGAAGGCGAAACTACTTGGTCTTCTTTCCGCCGCCCTTCTTTGCCGCCGCGTCCGCGCCCTGCTTCTTGGCCGCATCCAGCTTCTTCTGCAGCGCGTCGATTCTCTTCTGAAATTCCTGGTTGTGACGGGCCATCAGCTTGTCGAGGGCCGCCGCGGTCTCGGTGGCCTTTTCCTTGGTGGCGAGCGCCTTGATCGACTGCAACTCGCCGACCGCGGTCTGCTGCTCCTGCTTGACCTGGGCCAATTCCTTCTCGATCATGGCAGGAGTCTCCGCACCCTTGGCTCTCCCCTTGGCTTTCGTCTCGGACTGGCCGGTCTGCGACTTCGCGCTCGTGGACTTCTCCCCGGCAAAAGCGGTAAGGCTCAGCGACAGGGCGGCCACCACCACCAACAATCCCATCTTCTTCATAGCAGCACTCCAACACACAAAAAACTCAGCACGGGCGGAGCCCACAATGAGCTTCGAACTTCCCTGTGCAAAACTCCATCAACGAGCACGGGCATCCTGCCCGTGATCCCGAATCCATGGGCGGGACGCCCATGCCACGTAGAACGATCCGACCGGACTGCCTAAGGAACGAATCTATCCCCCCCGGCAGGCCGTCGCCCGGCCACCTCCAGCCAGCAACTGATCGCAACATACTACCCAGAAATCGGTCGCTGACAAGGTTTCTCACGACAAAAAATGCCGCCTGACGGCCCGTCCGCTGGAAATCTCTCGCCCTCATCCCCGACTAACCCAGTAACCGGGGCTATCTGGCCCAACGAGAAAGGGCACGTGTGTCCAGGGCTCCCAAACGCCGATCATGGTCTTTGGGGGCCCCCGTTGCCGGACGAGGCACACGTGCCCTATTATGTGTCAGTTACAGGCTCCAGCCCTGCCGATAGGGCGGGTTGACGTACTGGTTCGCCTCGTCAGAGTTGGTGAAGCGGGCGCTGGGGCCATCCCACTCCAATTTCGTGCCCGGCATCTTCAGGGCAATGACGCCCAGCATGGCGATCTCGGTCAGCGGACCGCCGTAGGAGAAGTCGGACCCGGCCTTGCCGCCCGCGCGAATCGCCTGGAGCCAATCGGCATGATGCTCCTTGGCTCTGGGAATCTTCTTCTCCGGCAGCTTGTAGGCTTTCATCGCCGTCTCGGGAATGATCCGCACGCCGCCAGCGCCGTGCGAGCCGTACATGATCGTGCCTTTGTCGCCATAGACATAGGCGCCGGTCTCACCAATGCCTTTGAGCCCCTCCGCCAACTCCTTCGGACGCGGGATCTTCTCGGTGCCGCTGTGCCAGACGAGGGTGATCGGTCCGCGGTCGCCCTTGGCGGGGAATTCGAAGGTGATGACGTCGCCTGCCGGGAAAGAGTCGCCCTGGGTCTTCGGATCGTAGTCCTTGACTTGGGCCTGGATCGTCCTGGGAGCGCCCAGATCCAGGGCCCAGAACACCGGGTCCACGACATGGCAGGTCCAGTCGCCAATCGTGCCGTTGCCGAACGGCACCCAGCTCCGCCACCGCCCCGGCAGATAGAACCGGCGGTACGGCCGCTCCTGCGCCGGCCCAAGCCACAGATCCCAGTCTAATCCGGCCGGGACCTCTTCCTTTTCGCTCAGCCGGGCCAGTTGACCAAGGGCGGAGTTGTTCGCCCCGCAGCCGCAATGGATCGTGTGGACCTTACCAATGGCCCCGTCCCAGATCCATTCGCAGAACGTACGAATCGTGTCGAAGGAGTGGCCCTGGTTGCCGAGCTGGGTCACCACTTTGTGCTCCTGGGCGGCCTTCATCAGGGCGCGGACCTCGCCGACGGAGTGGGCCAGGGGCTTCTCGCAGTAGACGTGCTTGCCCCGCTTGATGGCGGCCATGGCGATCACCGCGTGGGTGTGATCCGGCGTGCCGACGATCACGGCGTCGATCTTCTTGTCCATCTCGTCGAACATCTTGCGGAAGTCCTGGTACACCTTGGCGTTGGGGTAGTTCGGGATCGTCGTGCGATCCCGATGCTCCGGCCGCAGATCGGCATCGCACAGGGCGATGATATTGGCGCCTTTGGCGATCTCGTTGATGTCGGCGCCCCCCTGTCCGCCGGCGCCGATCCCGGCGACGTTCAGTTTCTCGCTGGGCGGGGTCTGCCCCTGCCCTGCCAGTACATGGCGCGGCACAATCGTGAAGGCCGCCATGGCTCCTGCCGTCTGCAGAAGCTGCCGTCGTGATGTCTGTCCCATTCGTTCGCTCATACACACACCTCGAAAAATGATATCCCCTATTCGCACGTTCGTAGTGACCTCGCAAGAGGTTCCCTCTTCAAGAAAACGTCTCACGGCGTCACTACAAACCAGCCCAGAGTGTAGCACGCTTGGCCCAAGAACCCCAAAGGAATTCCGAGGGTGACAAGCAACGCCGTGGGGCACTATAATGGCCCGCATGGATAAGACACGAACACGTCGAGAGTTCTTGAGAACAGCTACCGCAGTCGGTTTGGGCGTGGCCGGATTTCCTCACTTTGTGCCGGCCCGTGCCCTGGGGTCCGCCGGCGTCACGCCGCCCAGCGAGAAGCTCGTGATGGGGTGTATCGGCGTGGGCAGCATGGGTGGCGGGCATCTGCGCGGTTTCTCGGCCCAGAAGGATGTCCGCGTGGTCGCCGTGTGTGACCTGCGACGGGCGTTCCGGGAGAAGGCCAAGCAGACCGTGGACGAGCGGCACGGGGACAGCGGCTGCACGACCTACCAGGACTATCGCGAGCTACTGGCCCGGCCGGACATCGACGCGGTCTGCATCGCCACGCCGGACCACTGGCACGCCTTGATTGCCATCGAGGCCGCCAGGAACCACAAAGATATGTACATGGAAAAGCCCGCCGACGTCCACGTTGCGGCGGCCAAAGCCCTGCGTGCGGCGGTGAACCGCTACGGCGTGGTCTTCCAGTTCGGCACGCAGCAGCGCTCCAGCAAGGAATTTCGATTCGGGTGTGAACTGGTCCGCAATGGGCGAATCGGCAAGCTGCACACGATCGTCGTCGGATCCGTGCCGGGGGCGGAACTGGCGAACCAGCCGCTCCAGCCGGAACCGGACCCGAAGGACTTCGACTACAACATGTGGCTCGGTCCCGCTCCATGGTCGGCGTACACATTCCAACGAGCGGCCTCGCGGGCCGAGGGCACTCCAGGCTACTGGATGCACATCCACGACTATTGCCTCGGGTGCCTGAGCGGCGCGTGGGGCATCCACCACGTGGACATCGCCCAATGGGGCAATAACACCGACGAGACCGGCCCGCTGGAAATCGAAGGCACGGGTGTTATCCCCCGCGATGGCCTCTGCGACACGCCGGTGACCTGGCGGGTCGAGCATCTCTATGCCAACGGCGTGAAAATGATCCACATGGACTCCCGGCACACGGAAAAGGAGTTTCCCCACTTCGTGACACCGGTTCTGGAAAGTCGCGGCTGCGGCATTTTGTTTGTGGGCACGGACGGCTGGGTGATCGTCTCACGCGGTGGGATCGACGCCAGCCCCAAGTCGCTCCTGCAAACGACCTTCAGCTCGAGCGAGCCGCGTCTGCCCGTCAGCAACGACCACAAGCGTAACTTCCTCGAATGCGTCCGCTCGCGGCAGAAGACGATCTGTCCGATTGAGACCGCCGTACGCTCCGACACGATCTGCCACTTGGACGACATCGCGATCCGCCTCGGCCACAAGCTTCACTGGGACCCCAAAGCCGAGCAATTCGCCAACGACGACCAAGCCAACCGCCTGCTCACCCGCCCCCTCCGCAGCCCCTGGCGGTTGTAATCTACGTCAATTCGAGTATCATACTGTTATGAGGACCTGTCGAATCAAGAAGATATCTCGTGAGACCGTAGCGGAGTAGTCGAATGGATAAGAGGATTGCCGAGTGGCTCAAACAGGCCGACTACGATATCGGGACCGCGGAATTGATGGCCAAGGGTGGCAGGTACTTCTATGCGGTGTTCATGTGCCACTTGGCGACGGAGAAGGCTTTGAAAGGACTGTACGAGCAAACGCTGCGGGAAGTACCGCCCAAGACGCACAACCTCCTCTTTCTTCTGGAAAAGATCGGTTTGAAACCGGATGCAGATAAGGGAAAATTCCTCACGCGGCTCAACGAAGCGAGCGTCGGCACACGTTATCCCGATGATATTGACAAGCTGCAAAGCAAGTACACACAAGCCACTACCTCACGGATTCTGACGCAGACTAAGGTGACTCTGGAATGGATAAAGAAGCAGTTCTGAAAATCGTCTCCGCCTTTGCCACAGCGTTGGAAGCCGAGAAGGTCAAGCCTCAGAAGATCATTCTATTTGGCTCGTACAGCACGGGCACGCAACATGAGGGGAGCGATATCGATCTGGTGGTGATCTCGGAGGATTTCGCCGACAAGGACTATTGGGAGAGGATAGACATTCTCTCCTCTGCCATCTTCGCCGTTTTCGCGCCCATTGAGGCAGTCGCCATGACCCCCCAAGAATGGGAGAGTGGCGAGTCTCGGATTGTCGACTATGCCCGCAATGGGGAAGTGGTTTATGGCTGAGTTCCCTTCGTGAGCGGCGTCCTGTGCCTGATGGATGCGAATGAGTCCGTCGCCAAAAAGAGCCCCACACCGACCGTGACCGCTGTCTTGTCGAGTTTCCTGGCGGGGGTTAACATGGGCTGTGGCGGAACGTCTTGGTGAACGGAATATCGCACCGTGCGATCGATCTGACCGGCGAAGAATGTAGGTTGAGATGCAGTGGAGGGCAGGAGAATGCGCGAGGTAAGATTCTTCTGGTTCGTGGTCTTGGGGAGCCTTTTGGCGCTGCCTCTGATGGCCGGTTCGACAGCGAGCGCGGCGCCCGGCGTCATCGGCATCCGGCTGGCCTCTCAGGACGGCTGGCTGACCATCGAATTCGTGGCGGAGAACATGCCCGCCGGCCGTGCCGGCCTGCGCGCCGGGGATCGAATCGCCAAGATCGATGGCATACCGGCACAGAACATGACCCTGCAAGACGGATTGGCGCGGGTGACCGGCCCGGTGGGCGAGAAGGTGACCCTGACCATCGTGCGGACTGCGGCCGGCAAAACCGAGGAACTGGAGGTAACCCTGGTGCGAGAGGCCATGCCCTCGATCCTGGCCAAGCGGCAAAGGCCACAAGGGCCGGGCCCCTACACGCCCACCCGGGACGCGCAGCCCGTGCAGTGGCACGGCAACAAGATCGTCTCGCGCGTCCTGCCCTACCCGGACTTTGTCAGCCTCTTCATTCGGCTCCCTCTCGCCCATGCCGCCGCGACCGGCCGGGACGTGCACGTGGCCATCGTCGCGTCGGCCCCGGCCAGGGGCGTGTCGGCCCTGCTCCAGGGAATCGCGCCCGCCGCCCAGACGCACGAGTACACCCTCGCACGCGATTCGAACGAGGTGCAACCGCTTTGCGCCAAGCTCAAGGAAGCGGGTTGTCGCGTAGTCCTGGTCCCTGACCCGGAGGCCTGGCCCCAACAGCCCCTCAAGGCGTTCGCCGAGGCCATCCTGGCGAGCAAACTCACCCTGATTGTGCCAGCCGATCTCAGCGAGGATGCGGCCAAGATCGAGACCGTCAACGCCCTGCACTCCCTCGGAGCCTTGACGGTCGGACGCGTGGATCGTCAATCTCTTGTGGTCGATGGATCGTCCGATAAAGTCAAGGCGTTCAACCGGCACATCCGCACGATCCCGACCGATGTGTTCTCGACGGTTGGGCTGGAGCCGCACGTTGATGCACGGACTCCCGCCGGCACTGTCGCGGGGGTAGCCGCTCTGGTCCTGGAGAAATGGCCCAGCCTGTCCGGCCCGGAGGTCGGACGCCGGATCATCGACGGTTCCCGCAGCGTCTGGCAGGTCACCTCCGTCGAGACCGGGCGCTGGATGCCTCTCGTCACGGTCGATCCGATCACCACCAAGTATTCCCCGACCGATGAGAAGGCCGTGTTTCGCTTTCGTGCGCTGGATGCGGCGGGCGCCTTGACGTCGACACGGAGATTCCCTGGTTCCTGAACATGCTCAATTGCCACAAGGCTTGGGAGATCACGAGAGGCCAAGGCGCGGTGGTCGTGGTGAGCGACCAGGGCTTTCACATCCGACATCCGGATCTGGTGGACCACATCAAGACCACCGCCCATTTTGGCCCGCTCGCGTTCGAGTCGTCCGACCAGAACTTCCATGGCACAGACATGAGCCGTATCCTCCTGGCCGTAGCCCCCCAAGCCAAGATCATTCCGGTCCTGTGCAGCGGCAAGGGCATGGAGCAACTGCCGCCAAGCATCGCCGAATCATTTGAGTTCGCCGTCCAGCAGAAGGCCGATGTCATCACGGCCAGTTGGTCGAGCCGCTTCAATACCAACCAGGAGCTTCTCGCTGCGATCCGCAAAGCGGCCGACAACGGGGTCGTCGTCTCGTGGTTCCACTTCCCCGAGGCCCATCCCGGCGTGCTGCAGTCCAGTTTCACGTATGCCTGGTGGGTCGAGAGACCTTGCCTGGGTTTCGCCGACCGCTTTCTAACCGATCCTCCCGGGTTCCACCCGGTCGAGATCGAAGCGGGTCTCTCGGGCACGGCCCCCCAGGCCGCGGGCCTCGCCGCCCTCGTCAAGAGCATCAATCCCGCCCTGACTGGGGCCCAAGTCGAGAAGCTCATCTTCGAGAACAGCGACCCCATCGGCGCCAACGTCCTGATTCCCGACGCCTTCCGTGTCGTCCAGGCGGCAAAGAAAGCAGTCCCAGGCTGATAGGCTCGTTCTCAACAGCCGTGTCTGTGCCCATCCGATTATACGGATTCGGAGAAACTCGTGCGTGGCATGGAGTTCATTATCCTGATAGGGAGCCGGGTGCCATGCCTACGCTCGCGTAGGCATGCTTGGCCCATCGGATGGAACATGTCTCGCCAGCGTAGACATGGCACCCAACACGAAGCGGAGCGCACGAAGTAACTGGAATCCGTATTACTTGATCGGAGACAGGACCACGCCTTGGGAATCACAATGCCCCTCCAGCTTGAGCAAGCCGGTGATCTGTCCTTGGCTGTTGATGCCTGTGGCGTGGAACTCGAGCGCGTCCGCACGCCCCAGATGGCCGCCAAGGTCCGTGAAATGTCCGTCGGGATCGAACAGATAGGAGTAGACGTGCGGACGGAAGGAGAGCGACCGCATCTCGAACTTGGGCCGATCTATGCACACCAGGAAACGATTGGCTTGGTTCCGACCGCCCGCATGTGCCAGCTTTCCCCCGAGGGAGTTGAGACGCTGCGTTCCCTCCTTCAGGGTCCAAGCGGAGAGGCAGGTTTCGTCCTCGGCGGCCCCGAACTGGCCGACCACGAAGTCCTGGTTGTTGATCTGGCACGAGCACATCGGGCCAAAGGGTGAAAGCCCAAAGTCACGCGGGCCGGTGTTCGGGTCATAGAGAAAGGCGTGCCACTGGTTGGTCCGATTGAGCGAGAGAAACCCGACCACGCGCCCCGCGTCGTTGACACCGGTCGCCAGGCTTTCGATCGTGCCCGGAGGGGCGAGGTTCCGCATCCCGCCGGCCTTATCCCAGAGAAACGCCCGGCGCGGGCCGCGTTCCAGGCCACTGTAACCGACGACCTGACCCTGGTTATTCAACCCACGGATGTGGACCCACTCGCCGCCGGGCGCCCGCAGGACATGGCGGATGCCGTTGGGATCCTGGAGAAAGGCCTGGATGCTCCCGTTGGGATCCACGCCCGTGGCGGCGATCTGGCCGGCGTCGTTAATCAACACCGAATCGAAATGCGCCAGGTCCGCGCAAGGCCCCAAGTCCCTCATCCCCGTCTCTTTGTCCCAGAGGAATAAGTGCCATTGCTTCGGCGCCGTCGGCACTATGCCGACCACCTGCCCCTGGTCGTTGATGGCGCGCGGATAGGGACAAGAACCGCCGAGAGTAGGCAGGATGGCTACGTCATACAGGACCTCCGGCCGGGAACACAGCCAGACAACCAGCAAAATCGCCGCCAGAATGCCGGCACCAGCCAACGCCAGCCAGATGCGTCTTCTTCTCATCGGACAACTCCTTGTCGGTCTCGATTCTTCTACCGAGCCCGCGGCTTCCGCCACCGCTCCGGGATCGGCTCCAAGAGAACGCCGGAGACGTAGGACAGCCCTGGCCCCAATAGGTGGCCCGCCAGGCAGCCACGGTCGTTCAGATCGAAGAACTCGACTCTCTCTCCCCTCTTGGTCGGTACGTGGCGGTTCAGCCCGATGCGCCCCCGATTCGGGTCCCAGACATAGTATTCCGACTCGGGCGAAAGGATCTTCCTCCGTATGGGCTCCAACCAGCGCCGGTGGCGTTCCGCGAACAGAATCTGGTTGGCATCGCTGATGGCCGGCCAACGTTGAATCTCCTGATCGACAGGGAATAGCTTCTTCGGAGCGCCGTCCGGCCACCAGAGGACCATGAAGTCCCTGCCGTCGCGGAACGAGAGGCGACCCGCCGTACACCCCTGTGTGTTGATGTCGGAGAAGCCGAAGAAGCCCCGAAGCTGCCGTCCGACCGACGCAGGACCCGTGAGCGCCCACCACGCAGGGCGGCCAGGCTCCTGATCCGACACACCGACGATCTGTCCGTTGTCGTTGATGGCACGGGCCTCGCTACCGTCGCCCTCCGGCGTGCCGAGATCCCGCATGCCGGTCGTCTCGTCCCAGACGAAAGCATGTTTGAGACCGGCGGCCGTGCGCGACCATCCGACTACCTGCCCACCATTGTTCAGACCCAGGGCCACACTCTCCGCGCCCCCCAGAGTCCCGAGCATCCGCGTACCCCGTGCACCATCCCAGAGGAAAGCGACCTCATTGCCATGAGCGTCCAGGGTCGTCCCCGCGATCTGTCCGGCGTCATTGAGGCGGAACAGACTCCTGATGGCAGGCCCCAGGTCCTGTACCCTCCCTTCCCGATCCCAAAGGCACAGATGGCAGCTACCATCGGCGGCCTCCGAGTATCCCACTGCCTGTCCTTGGTTATTGAGCCCCGTCAGGGTCGTCACTTTGCCGCCGAGAGACGGTAGAATCGTCATCCTATACAGGTCTTGGTGCTCGCGTCGCATGGCCATCATTAGCGCGGCGACCGTGATGCCCACGCAACCCAAGGCAAGGAGGATGTATCTCTTTCTCATGGGCCGCTTTCGATAGCTCCGGTCCCGTCGTCTTGTCTACTCTCGACAAATCCGCCTCAGCGAGTCTACATCACAGCAGACTTTGAGACAAGAGCTTCTGTGGTATACTTGGGGGTGCCGAGAGCGTCTGAGTACGACCCGCGGCACTAGCCCGGACGTATAGCCGGCGACAGTGAAGGACCAGCAGGAGCCCAACGATGGTGAGCACGATTCGAACCGCCATGTGTCAGATCGTTTGTCTGGACGGGGATCGCGGCGGAAATATCGCGCGAATGAAAGTCGCCATGGACCGGGCCCGTGACTTGCCGGTTGACATCGTGTGTTTTCCGGAGACCGTCTTCTACGGCTGGGTCAATCCGGAGGCGCACAGCCGGGCACGGCCCATTCCCGGGGAGGATTCCCGTGTCCTTTGTGAGTTGGCTCGAATGCAGGGCGTCTATCTCTGCGCCGGCCTCGAGGAGAAGGAGGATGAGAATCTCTATGACTCGGCTCTGCTCATCGACAACAAGGGCAAGATTCTGCTGAAGCACCGCAAGATCATCTTGTTGAGTGAGTTGATGACGCCACCGTACGCGCCCGGGCGGGAGGTCAAAGTCGCGGAAACGGAGTTCGGAAAGGTCGGCGTGCTGATCTGCGCCGATACCCATGAGCAGGAGATACTCGAACAGATGGCGAGCTTGAAACCCGATCTTGTGCTCGTGCCTTACGGATACGCCGCCCCGGAAGAGGCTTGGCCCAAGCATGGAAAACAGTTGGAGCGGGTCGTTCGGAATGCCGCCAAGGTGATCCAGACGCCGGTGATCGGCACCAACCTGATCGGGCAGATCACGCACGGACCTTGGCAGGGCCAAACCTACGCCGGCCACAGCGTCGCCGCCGACCGTCGGGGCGAGATTCTCGCCGTCGGCCCGGATTTCGTCGACGACAACATCATCGTCGAAGTGCCGCTCGAGAGATGAGCCGACGAGTTACTACAGGTTTTCCACGAGCCGGCAGGGAAACCCGGCCTGATGCTTCTGCCACTCGCGTGCAGTCCGCTGCACGATCAGTCCGCCCAGGGACCATTTCGCGGCTCCTGCCTCGGTCCCTTCGGGCACGTGACCGCTCGCGGGGCTGGGCGAAGACTCGTGCGAGATGGCTACAACCTTCCTCATGTGGTGATACCGTTGCCGGAGCAGTTCGACAAACGCCGGCTCATTCCAGGAATCGGGCGAGTCAAGGGTAGAGCGATAGAGATCGGCATAGAGCCGCAGAATGTAGCTCAGGGGCATTTCGCTGTCGGTCGCCCCATCCCACGGCAAGAACGGCAGGCACGCGAAGTCCAGCCAGAAAGCCTCCCGCGGCGAGTATCCCAGTTTGCACAGGTCTTTGACGTGCTCTTGATGCATCCACCGGATGGACTTGAGAACCTCGTGGAGCCAGTCCGGTTCCACCTCTGGAGGCTTGGCTGCGCGCAGACGCCGCCAAGCATCACGAACGCATGAAATCATTGAGGAGTCTTCCTTCCTCCATCATCACAGACGCCACCCCGCATGGTCTGTTGTCCGCCGGCACCGGGCGCTCCCGTGATGGTGAACTCTGAATGCACTTCTTTGAGAACTTGTGTTACCGCGCCGCACCTCGCGGCCATCTGGCTCTTTCGTTGCCGTCAAAAGCTCCGCAGGACCGGCGCGTACATGTCAGTATACCGCAACTCACGGCCAAGCAGGCTAAGGAATTTCCTTATAACTACCCCTTGACGGGGCTTCACGGGACCAAATCCTGTTTCCATTTCTCCACGAGAGGTGACATTTTCCCTTCGAGCAGCCCGGCGAAGGCAACCAAGGCCTTGCGGGCCTCACCGGTCGGATAGTAGGCTGCCAGCTTCCTTTCGAGCTCGCGGGCATCCAACGCCTGCAGGTCGCCCCGGACCTCAAAGACGGTGAAGCCTTCCTTGCCGCGCAAGCCCTCGAGGTACGCGCGGGTGCGAAAGTAGAAATCCACGCCCTCTACTTCTCCGGGTCGCGGCGCGCGGCTGTCGTAGAGCACGAGTTTCGTGAGCCGCTCCGCCAGGTGAGGATAGAACTTCCTCAAGGCGGCATAGAGCGGACTCTTGCCCACACACGATGGACCCGAAAGAATGACCAGACGTCCCATGACCGGCCCCTGCCACCCAATTAGTGCCATCGGCTTTCGAACCGTGGTAGGATAGATCGACTCCCTGCGGCAATCAAGACCGCTGTGGTGGAGCAGCACAAATGCGGGCGTCCGGTCGCACTTTTGCCACGACGTGGATAGAAAAAGAAAGCCGGTGCGGTAGCTTGTTTCGGCTCACCGCACCGGCCCTCTCCTACAGAGCTTCCGACTTTCATGGCCCGGGTCTGCGGAACTGCCCGTGCTGGGCCCGATCACCCTTCTCATGCAAAAGAGCTTTAGAACTCATAGGAGTTCCGGTACTCACGGTACTCTCGGGCGCTCGCCGGGCCTCGATACTGGTCCATATTCCAGAGCGGCCGTCCATCTGGGGCACGCAGAGCCAGGGTTCTGTTCGCCACCTGAATCTGCGAAGCCACAATGGTCTCATGCCGGCCTGTCTGCGCCACCGAACCGGTAATCGTCACCGGGTCGCCCCGATGGAAGCGGATATTCTGACTGTCCACGAAGGACCGAGGTCCCGCTTGGACCCGCATCGTTCTGCCGTCATCGGCCCGGACATGCAGAAGCACTCCCTCGATGGAGGTGCCTTCGATGTGATAGGTCCCGACGCTTCGGACCGTTCCATGAATGGTCTCAACCGCATTGGGATTGTAGGACAGGGCGTGCTTGTCCTTGTCCTTGTAGTTGATCATCTCCGTGGCCGCCGAGTTGGGAGCGGTATTCGGGGCTGTCATTCCGGAATCGGGAGCCTTCATCTCGTCGGAAGACGGCGGATTGACGCTCGGATTCTCCTGGCCGGGGATGAATCCCAGATTTTGGCCTTCCCAATAGGGCGTCGCATGGAAGCGATCAAACAACTGACGGCTGTACTGCGGATCTTCCAGGTTCGGGAAGTTGTCCCGGCTGAAGGCGATAGACGCCAGGGTCTGCCGGTCCGCATCCAGTTTAGCGATACCCGGCTGACTGGTCAGATCCAGCGCCGTCCACGGCACGGCGGCAAAATCCTTGTTCATACCCAGGAACCCGTGTCGGATCGCCACGATCCCGTAGGCCACCTTGCCTTGATTCACATCGATCATGGCATTATCCAGCTTCCCGAGGTCCTCACCTTGCAGGCTCTGGATGGTCGTGCCGAACAGTTTGCTCAGTCTGAGGAGTTGGATATCGGTCACCGGGGCTCCGGTGTACGCCTGAGACTCAGGGGCCGTCGCCATTCCCTGACCCGAAGGAGCCGGCATCGGGGCTCCGCCTGATGGCATCATGCCGGAACTGGGCGCGGTTCCGAGCCAATTCGCGCTGGCTGTCGCCGGCCAATGACTCTTATCGAACCCTGGTGCCCGATCGAGATCCGCCTTGCTGATCCCCGTCAGAACGAGGAGTCTCTCGCCGGGTCGGACTCCGAACTGCGACCACGGCACCGCAAAGTACTTGTCGCCTATACCCCAAGTCCCGCTACCATGAGCCAAAACGAGGTAATTGACCCCGCCACGATCGGGCGTCAAGACGACATCAGCGATAGTCCCAAGCTGCTCGCCTTTGTCGTTGACGACCTTGGAACCGATCAGGTCTTTGGCCCTTTCGAGCTTAGGTTGGAATTGTGGGGTTTGGTCGGGTGAGGTTGCCACTTGTTGATCTTGTTGATTGGCCGGGGCTTGCGTTGAATTGATGTTGGCGGCACTTGTGATGCCGGCCACCAGCGGCAGCAACGTGCCTGCCATCCAACTGACCCGGACCCATTTAGCTTTTCCGCTCATGATACACCTCCGCGTCTCATACCAGAAACGCTAGAAAAGTCACGGCTGACGAACGCATGGTTCATCGGCCCTTTGATCTGTTGTTGTCATCGTTCTCGATGACCTCTGCGCTCTCTACGACAGGGAGCCGGCACTTGCGCCCGTGGCAAAAAACGCAGCCTACCAGCGGCGTTTGCTTAGGACCAACGCATTGATTTCGCGGCCCGGGTATGCGAGAATTGCGCCGATGATGGAAAGGCTCTCGCAGCCGTTCCCAAGAAAGGAATAGAACATGACCCGACGTGTGCTGATCCTCCTGCTTGTGGCCGCTGGCGCCACCGGCTGCACATCCTCCTATCGAGTCCACGTGAACACCTTCTCCGAGGTCAAGGAGCCCCTGGGCCAGGGAGCGTCCATCTATGTGGCCGTCGATCCGAACTCACGAAATCCCATCCTGGCCGGGACCATCGCCACGAAGATACGAGCGATGTTGGACGACCTTGGCTACAATACCCCAGAGAAGGGCGAAGCCGCCCAGTACCGCTTGACGTTCCGCGCGGGAGTCAACACCTCGAGCTACCTGGACTATGTGCCGGTCTCCCGGCCGTTCGGTGGATACTATGGTTTCTACGGCGGCGGATTCCACCATGGGTTCGGATACGGGTATACAGTCTACGAACCCTACATCGAGAGCTTTTACTCTCACTGGCTGGAGATGCGTCTCCACGGCCAAGGCGATCTGGCCAAGGGCAAGACGCCGCTCTGGATCGGAGAGGCCATCGTTGGCACGGAAGATCCCGAACTACGTCAGGCCGTCAACTACCTGCTGGTCGGACTCATGGAGTACTTTGCGGCGGATACGCAGCACTGGGTTTCCCTGACGATCAAAGAAAACGACCCACGGATTGAGGGATTGGCGACCGTCCAGTAGGACATTCCCAGACGCGCGATCGATGCTCATTTACTATAGTAGATGATAGATACAAAGATCGGGATCGGTATCGTCGGAGCTGGACCAGCAGGGTTGATGGCGGCGTTGCACGCAGCCCCGGGCCAGGCGTCCATATGTGTGGTTGAGGCCAATGCCGCCGCCGGACACAAACTCCTGCTCACGGGCGGAGGGCGATGTAACTTCACTCATGCGGACCGCCCGGAGGAGTTGGCTAAAGCGTTTGGCAAGGCAGGCCGCTTCCTGCGTCACAGTCTGTACGAGTTCTCGCCGGACGATGTCCGGGAGTTCTTCCGTTCGCGAGGTTTGGCCGACACGGTCGAGCCAGACGGCTGCGTGTTCCCGGCCCATCGTGGGGCCGCTGACGTGCGCGACATCCTCGTGGATGAAGCACGAAGGCTTGGCGCTCAGTTCCAGTACCGCTCGCGCGTGCAGGACATCACTTGCGGTGACGAGGGCTTTCGAATCGAGACGGAAAGCCGGCCCATCCTGGCAGCGCGCGTGATTCTGGCCACCGGGGGTCTTTCTTGGCCGCAGACTGGCTCCAAGGGTGATGGATACCGCTTCGCCGCACAGCTCGGGCACACCGTGGTCCCGCCCAAGCCGGCCTTGGTGCCGCTGATCACACAAGAGACCTGGCCGCAAGAGCTGGCCGGCGTCTCTCTGCCAAGCGTGAAGATATGGGCCACCGTTAAGGGGCGCAAACTCGCGACGGCCGGCCACATGCTTTTCACCCAGAACGGCATCGGAGGTCCGGCCGTTCTGGACCTGAGCCGCTTGCTGGCCGACGATCTCGGAGAAGAGAACGCCGGCATCGACATCGGGATCGACGTGCTGCCGGGAACGGACGAATCGCAGTTGGACCAGCGGTTGCAGGAGGAGTGCCGGTCCTACCCCAAAAAAGCCATCGCCAACATCCTTTCTGATCTCGTGCCACGACAATTCGCTCGAACGGTGTGCGACCTCGCCCAGTGCGATGTCGATTTGCAGGCCGGACAGCTTTCCGCCGCGAAACGCCGGCGTCTCGTCGGTGTGCTCAAGAAGGTGCCGCTAGGCGTAACGGGCACCGAATCGATAGCCAAGGCCACGGTAACTCACGGCGGCGTCAGCCGGGATGAGATCGACCCGCAAACGATGGAGTCGAAGATCTGCCCGGGGCTCTTCTTCGCCGGCGAGATCATCGACTTGGACGGCCCGTGCGGCGGTTACAACCTCCAGATGTGCTGGTCTACCGGCGCCCTGGCCGGCCGCTCAGCGGCCCGCTCTCTGCGCGACAAAGAGTCGTCTACTTGATCGCAGGCGGAGACGGGCTTTTCGCTTACGGTTTGCTCTGCCCTGCCGGCGGTTTCTGCGCCGGCGCTGCGCCCGGGCGGTAGTATTCCATCGCTTCCGGAATCAGGTTCTGGAGGTTCTTGATGCGGGTCGCATCGGCCGGGTGCGTGCTCAGGAACTCCGGCGGCTTGGCCTGGCCTTTGCTGGCCGCCGCCATCCGTTCCCAGAATCCCACCGCCTCGTGCGGATCGTAACCCGCCATGGCCATGAAGACCAGGCCCAGATGGTCCGCCTCATTCTCATGCACTCGACTGAACGGCAGTAAGAACCCGACCTGAGTACCCAGACCATACGCGCTGACGAAGAGACTCTTCGTCTGCTCAGGCTGTTTCTGCAGGGCCACGTCCAGACCCACGGCCCCTATCTGTGTGAGCAGCGATTCACTCAGGCGCTCCCCGCCGTGGCCGGCGAACACGTGGGCGATCTCGTGGCCCAGCACGGTCGCCAGACCCGTCTCGTTCTGGGTCGCCGGCAGAATGCCCGTGTAGACGACCACCTTGCCGCCGGGCATCGCGAAGGCGTTGACCTGCTTGTCTTCGATCAGGTTGAACTCCCACTTGTAGCCGGCGAACGGGTCTTTCTCGCTATGCGTCTTCGAATACTCCCCGACCGCCTGCACGATTTTCTCGCCGACCCTTTTGACCATCGCTGTCGCCTGGGCATCCGTGCTCAGCTTGCTCTGAGAGATGAGCTGATCGTACTGCTGGAGGCTCATGGACGTGACGAGCGAGGCGGGAACGAAGCTCAACTGCCGGCGCCCCGTGATCGGCACCTCCGAGCACCCCGCCAGCACCACCAGCAAACCCGCCCAAGCCACGATTGTCGATCTCGAGATCTTTCTCATAATGATCCTCCCTGTATCAGCAAAGCGCTTCAGCCACAATACCCGTCGATTCAGGCGCAACGACACACGTCGCCATCGCCTACTCTACTATTAAGCCCCCATCCCAGCTTTTCCGCAAAGGATTTTTGGCGTATCGGCCGCAACGGTCAAGTTCTTGGCATCACCTCAGCGAGGCGCGCCAGTTGGGTAGCCGGAAGAGTCCACGTGTCCTTGGGGAGGGGGTAGGACTCCGTGCCCGGATACACTACGAAGCTCCGTGCTGGATGCAGATCGTCGAGCGCCGACCAGAAGCCCTTCGTCGGACGCGGATCCAGCGAGAACTTCGCCTCTATGGCAACGGGGGGCTCGCCACCGGGCGGTTGCAGGACCAGGTCGATCTCCGCTCCCGCCGACGTTCTGTAGAAGCAGGCAGCGGTGTTTGATGCCACAACAGAAAGGACCTGTTCCACACACCAGCCCTCCCACGAGGCTCCGGCCGCCGGATGCCCCAGAAGCTGCTCATAGGTCTGAATGCCAAACAGAGCATGGAGAAGACCGGAGTCCCTCAGGTAGACTTTGGGTGACTTCACCAGCCGCTTTTTGAGATTCGTATGCAACGGCTGAAGCTGCCTGACCATGAAAGTGTCGTCCAGCACATCCAAGTATCTTCGTGCGGTCTTGGAGTCCACGCCGAGACTGCCGGCGATCTTGCTGGCATTCCACAACTGCCCCTGGCAATGGGCCAACATCAGCCAGAACCGTCGCAACGTGGCGGCTGGTATGTGCAAGCCAAGATTGGGGATGTCCCGCTCCAGGTAGGTCTGGATAAAAGCGTCCCGCCATCTCAATGAGGCTGAATCCGACTCAGCAAGAAAGCTCTCCGGATAGCCGCCCCGATTCCAAAGCCGGTTCATATTCTCCCGCGAGGCACCAACTTCCTGCAAATTGAAGGGCTTCAACTCGTGGTACACAATGCGGCCGGCCAAGCTCTCAGAGGATTGCTTCAGCAAGGCCGGCGATGCGGAGCCAAGAATCAAAAACCGCCCCGGTCGCCGCTGCTCGTCGATGAGAGACCGCATCACTGGGAATAAATCGGGCATGCGTTGGATTTCGTCAATGATGACGAGAGAATCGGCCACGGAGCGAAGGTAAAGCTCAGCATCGCTCAGCTTGGCCAAGTCTGACGGCCGCTCCAAATCGAGATACACAGCCCTCTCCCGGCGGCTCTCCGCGATCATCATCGCCAACGTGGTCTTGCCTACCTGCCGAGATCCGATAATCCCAACTGCTGGGAACTGGCTCAGAGATGAAATGATGTCATTCTCGAGGCTTCTTCTGATCATCCTTGAATTTTAGGAATCAGATTCCGAATTTGCAAGGATAATCCACCTGCAATCTCATGTTCGATCTGGCTCAGGAGGCTGATGGCTTCGGGAGGGGTGAGGTTGTTCACGGCGTGGCCGGGAGTAATGGGCAGAGGAGAATCCGCGAAATGATTGACAGGAATGGGAAGAGATGGGAACCTCATGTGCAAAAAGAGACAGCCGCTGTCTCCAGTCTTATGCAGCTTGGATAGTCACTGTGGAGCCGCTCTCCATTGGGCCATCCATCTGTGATGCTCTTCGTCCGGAGCAGAAGCTGTAAGGGATCAGCTATGTTTGAGATGCCGGAGTATGTCACGTTGGCGAAGCAAATCAATGAAACCCTGACGGGCAAGGTGATCGAACAGGGAAGTCTGGGGAATACTCCCCACAAGTTCGTGTGGTACAACCGGACTCCCAGCGAGTTTGCCGCCCTGACACACGGCAAGACCGTCGGGAAAGCCCGCACCCAGGGGAGATGGCTCTTCGTCCCTCTGGAGCCCGGCTATGTCCTGACGCTCGGCGAGTGCGGCGGCAGAGTGCTGTTCCATCCCACCGGTTCGCCGGCACCCAGGAAGTACCATCTCTATCTGGTCTTCACCGACGGTTCCGCTCTCACCGCCACGACCCAAATGTGGGGCGCGATGGAGCTCTATGAGCAAGGCCAGGAACGCAATCGCCAATACATTCGCGATATGCGGCCTACTCCCGTGGACGCCGGTTTCACCCTCGAGTATTTCTCCACGCTGCTCGATGAACTTGCACAGGGGGAGAAACGGACGGCCAAAGGGCTGCTCACGCAGGACCAACTGATCCCCGGTCTCGGGAACGCCATCGCGCAGGACATCCTATTCCGAGCGAAGCTCCATCCCAAGCACCCGGTCCAGGATCTGGACAAAGCACAAAGACGGCAGCTCTACCGCACGATTCTGAGCACGATCAACGAAGTCACCACGCAGGGCGGCCGCAACGACGAATATGACCTCTATAACCACTCAGGCGGCTACCAGCGCATCATGGACAAGAACGCCGCCGGGTGTCCCTGTCCAGAATGTAGCACGGAAACTGAGAAGATGCAATACTCGGGCGGCGCGTGCTACTTCTGCCCATCCTGCCAGCAATAGAAGGCAGGGGAAAGCAGAAGGGAACTGGAGGCCGTACAGTCACCAGTTATCGGTGATGTGACTCGAGAGAGGTCATCGTTCCCAGTACGGAAAGCGAACTGCTGCGCAGGAAGAGGGTGTGCGTGACACACCTTGAGAGTGATTCAGCCCTCGGCAGGGCTTCCGGGTAAAGGCTCCTCTCGGATCGACTCCATTCCAAGCTCTCGAAGGGCGGTACGGACTTGGCTGCGAACCCGCTCCGCCACACTGACAGCTCGTCGTGCTTCCTCTTCCGTCACAACCGTATCTTCGCCAGGATAGCGTGCGGTGATGGCGTACGCCGTCAATTCCTCCGCCTCTCTGAGAACATGGGCCCACGTCGCATGGCTTTCACACAACATCAGGAGCCTTCTGATATTGTGCGTGTAAGGAAACTCCACATTGTGGTATACCAGGAAGGCCTTGAGGCATTTCTCTGCACATTGCTGCGCGTGATATGCAACCAACCGGTACGGCGGTGCTTGTGCTTGCATCGTCAAGGCGTAGGTCGCCAACTGCAGATCCTCGTCGGCACGAGCAAGCCATTCGCCCACTTTGCGGAGGACCTTCTCACGAGGAGCTTCCATAGAGCACTCTGCCCTCCTTGTCGGCATACCTGCTGACCGTTCCCGGAATCAGACGATCCACCTCGAATTCCTCCGGCGTGGAGATCAACACATCAAACGCGTAATCCAACTCCCCGAGGGCCCTGTCCATCTCAAGCATCATCTCTCGGCGTTCTCCTTGAAACCGGGAAACGACAAGGATATCCACATCGCTGCGGTCATCGGCGGTTCCTCTAGCCTGCGAGCCGAAGAGGATGATCCTGTCCGGATGGAAGCCGTCCACCAGCCGCCGCTTCACCTCGTTCAATACTTCGTCGCTGACCATATCTGCATTGTAGAGATTCGATTCCCGATCTACAAGAATTACGCGTCGGCGATCTCGCGTTTGATCTGGCTCAGGAGATTGATGGCTTCGAGGGGGGTGAGGTTGTTCACGTCGGTCGAGGCGAGCTTGTCGAGGACGGATTTGTGCTTTTGGACGAACAGGGCGTCGCCGTCGGGCTCTTTGGTTTTGTGCTTGGCGAGCCGCTCCCCCGTGGCCTCCTTCGCGAAGGCCGATTCGAGTTCTTCGAGGATTTCGTTGGAGCGGGCGAGGATAGGTTTGGGGAGGCCGGCGAGCTTGGCGACGTGGATGCCGTAACTTTTGTCGGTGCCGCCCGGCAGGATGCGGTGCAGGAAGACCACTTCATCCATCCATTCGCGCACGGCCACGTTCCAGTTGCGGATGTTGTCAAATAGCTCGGCCAGTTCGGTCAACTCATGATAGTGCGTGGCGAATAGCGTTCGGCACTTGAGCCGGGTGGCAAGATGCTCGGTGATGGCCCAGGCCAGCGCCAGGCCGTCGTAGGTGCTCGTGCCCCGGCCGACCTCGTCGAGGATCACGAGTGACTTGGCCGAGGCGTTGTTGATGATGTTGGCCGTCTCGGTCATTTCGACCATAAACGTGGATTGGCCCCGCACCAGCTCATCCGATGCTCCGACGCGGGTGAAGATCCGGTCCACCAACCCGATCTCGGCCTCTTTGGCGGGGAGAAGAGAGCCGGCCTGCGCCATCAGCACGAGCAATGCAGTCTGGCGGATGTAAGTGCTCTTGCCGCTCATATTCGGACCGGTGATGACGGCGATATCACCCAGCCCATCGCCTAGATCGACGTCGTTGGGCACAAACTCAGCCCCGAGCATCTCCGCAAGAACAGGGTGCTTGCCCTCGCGAATGATCAGTCGTCGGTCGTCAGTGACTTTCGGCCGGTGGTAGTTGCGCCGTCCCGCAATGTAAGCGAGGCAGGCCAAGCAGTCGCATTGAGCGACTGTCTCGGCGAGTTGCTGCAAACGCGGGATGTACTTGGCCGATTCCGCCCGCAGATCCTCGAACAGCCGCTGCTCCAATTCCAAAGCCCGCTCCTCGGCGGTGAGCACCTCGTTCTCGTAGTTCTTGAGTTGCTCGGTGATATATCGTTCGGCGTTCTTAACCGTTTGCTTTCGGATGTAATCGGCAGGGACCTTGTCCGCTGAAGTGTTCGTGATTTCGATATAGTAGCCAAAGACCTTGTTGAAGCCGACCTTCAGGTTGGCGATGCCGGTCCGCTGGGCCTCCTGCTTCTGGTAATTGCGCAGCCAGCTTTGGCCGTCCGTCGAGATCGACCGCAGCCGGTCCAATTCCTGAGAGAAGCCATTGCGAATGACGCCACCGTCGCGCAGATGCGTCGGGCAATCCGGCTCGACCGCCGATTCCAGCAGACCGGCCAGCTCGTCCATGCTGTCGCACTGCTGGGCAAGCTGAGCATTCAGATTCGCCTGCAAACCGCTCAACAATTGGCGCAGCTTGGGGATTTGCCGCAGGGTGCGGGCCAGGCCGAGAAGATCGCGCGGGCTCGCGCGCAGCGTGCTGATGCGCGCCGCAATCCGCTCCGTATCGGCAATGTTGGACAGCAGCTCGCGAATGGGCGTCAACGTCTGCTGGTTCTCTTTCAATTCCTGGACCGCATCCTGCCGCAACTCAATCGAGGGCACATCGCATAGCGGCAGGCACAGCCAGTTGCGGAACATCCGCCCGCCCATGCCGGTCAGCGTCTCATCCAAACAGGCCAACAGTGAGCCTTTGCGGCTCTCTGCGCGGATGGTCTGAAGAATCTCCAAGCTTCGTAGAGAAACCGGATCGATTTGCAGGTATTCTTTGCGGCTGATCTTCCGCAGGCTCTGGATGTGCCCGAGGGTGGTCTTTTGCGTCTCATTGAGGTACTCGAGAATCGCCCCGGCCGGCGGAATGAGGTCCTGGTCGCCGTCCCCAATGCCGAACCCCTCCAGCGTGGTGGTGCCGAAATGCTTGAGCAGCCGCTGCTGGGCCTGGTAGGGATCGAAATACCAGCTTGGCCGCTCCGTGATGATCGCCCGGGTCAGCCGACCGATATCGTTCGCGAGCCGCCGGGTCTCCACTTCGAACAACTCGCCCCGGCGGTCGGCCAACAGGCACTCGGCGGGCGCGAGCCTCTGTAGCTCGTTGAGCAACTCTCTCTCCACCACCCGCTGGACGAAGAAGTGCCCCGTCGAAATATCCACCCAGCTTAGCGCTGCGAAGCCTTTGACGTCGAGGTCGATCGCACAGAGAAAATTGTCCTTCTTATTTTCGAGCAGCATGTCGTCGGTGAGCGTGCCAGGCGTCACAATGCGAACAATGTCGCGTTTGACGACCCCTTTGGCCATCTTTGGGTCTTCCACCTGCTCGCACACCGCGACGCGATAGCCGGCCTGGAGCATCTTCTTGAGGTAGCCGTCGATGGCATGGTACGGCACACCCGCCAGCGGCACAGGATTCTCGCTGCCCTTATCCCGGCTGGTCAGGGTCAGCCCGAGCACCTTGGAGCACGTCTTGGCGTCTTCATAGAAAGTCTCATAGAAGTCGCCCATGCGGAAGAACAGGATGCAGTCCGGGTGCTTGGTCTTAAAATGCCGATACTGCCGCATCGCCGGACTCAGGTTTTCCATCGGTTGGGTCATGAAAATCGATTATACAGCCCTAGCCCCATTTCACAACCGCCTCTGATCTCGGTAGGCGCGGCAGCCCAAACGGGGTATAATGCCTTTGCCATGAAGGTATACCTCGACAATTGCAGCCTGCAACGGCCGCAGCGGAAGAAGTCAAGGCAGACCGCTTCTGTACCTGCGATGATAGGCTTCTTCGGAAGGCGAGAGCAATAACCGGTCTCATGACACGACCGGTTTCGCCTATGCAGCTGATAAAGGAGCTTGAGCAATGATAAGAGACGCACGACCTTTGGCCCAGATCACCGCTGAGGCGATGAGGATATTGTACCGAGAGATTGGGATCGTCGACACGGTGAGGTTCATCAATCAGTACACAGCAGGTTACGGCGACTACACCGCCCAGCGCGAAGAATTGTTTGCCGGGATGGCACTGGACAGCATCGTCTCGGAAATCAAAGAGGGCAGGAAGCGAGGTCGCCCCAGGCATAGAAAGGAAGCTCAGCACAAGAATACCCCCTCGGAGAAACGGATTCGGAGACCGCCGAGCGGACGGAAGAAGTCCACATGATCGAAGAAACATCGAGGCATTAGATCACGCGCCTGGCCTCAAAGAAGCGTGAGACGCGAGGGCCTGCCTCAAGGTGTGGGAAGAGCCACGGGTAATTCCAGCAACTCCGACAGGATCGAGCGGGTATTAGCCTCGGAGTCGCTGTGTTGAAGTGCTTCGAGGAGATGCATCTGTCGGTCGGTGAAAACGATAGGCACGCGCAGGTCAAAATCGGCCACGCGGCAAATGCGGTGAATGGCGTGAATCAGGTCGTCGATGCCGCTGCCCTGCTTGGCACTGATCGGAACCGCTGGCGCCAATGGGCCGGGTAGGGACGCGGGGTCGAAGTGTGGTGGCAGATCGGCTTTGTTGAGGACGGTGACCACCCTTCTGCCGACAAGCTGGTCGGCAACGGATACAGAGAGTTGCTCGACCGGTTGGCTTAGGTCGAGAACCAGCAAGACGAGATCGGCGTGCTGCATGATCTCCACACTCCTTTGCTGGGCCGCCTGATCGACACTGCCTGAGGCGGCGCTCGGAGAATCAAGACCCGCCGTGTCGATGATTGTGGCGACCAAGGGCGAAATGTGAATCTCGGCCGAGACCCAATCGCGCGTGGTCCCCCGGATGTCCGAAACGATCGCCTTCTCCCGGCCGGCCAAGGTATTCAGCAGCGTGCTCTTGCCTGTGTTGGGCGGACCGACGAGCGCGATAGTGCAACCGGAAATAATCCAGCGAGCCGGCTCACTTTGTTCGAGGATGCTTTGGGCCTCTGCGGAGATATCTTCAAGAGATACCGAATCGAGATGATCCTGCCATTGCTTGACCTTCTTGGACAAGCCACCCTTGACCTGATTGGCAATGATCGTGGCGCCCTCGATGGTTTTGACGGTGGCCAGAGCCAGCTTCGCCTCGACGCCGATCGCGTCACACGTATTCCGGCTCGTCAGCAGTCGGGCCAGCAGTTGTTCCGCCGGAACAGACTGGGCGCCGTGGCGCTGCAACAACCCCATGATCTTCTCGACGATGAGCGGATTGCCGTGGCAATGGATCGCGAAAGTGTGCGGGCCTTCGCAGCCAATCGTGACTTCGTCGATGACCTCGCCCTCCTCGACGATGCCGCCGAGCCAAACCCGACCCTCCGTCAACTCAAATGGCTTGTCGCCCTTCCTCCGAAAGACCTTTCGTAGAACCTCCGCCGCGGAGTCGCCGAACAGTTGAACCGTGGCAATGGCCCCTACGCCCTGACCGGTCATCACCGCCGCAACGACAGCCATAGTGACAACCTCAGGTCAGTTCCTCGCTCTTTTCCTCGACGTACTTCATGTAGGCCAGGACGATGCCTTTGATGACCAGGTGCGGGACGTAGTTGTCCACGAAGGGGCAGTCGTCCTTGATGAGCTCGGCGCCGGAGCCGGTGATGATCGTCTGCGGCCAGTGGCCGATCTCCTCCGCATACCGGCGAACAATCTCCTCCATCGCCCCGATGATCGAGTAGTACAGGCCGCAGTTGATCGCGTCGGCGGTGTTCTTGCCGTAGGGACCACTCGGCCGATGAACCTTCACTTTGGGCAACAAAGCCGTATGATCCTTCAGAGCCTGGGCACTGATTTCGAGGCCGGGGCAGATCACGCCGCCCTGGAAAACGCCGTGCTCGTCAACCAGGTCGATTGTCACCGCTGTGCCGAGATCCGCCACGACCACCGCGTCTTCGACCACGTCGAACGCCGCGGCCGCCGCCACCACGCGGTCCGTGCCAACCTTCTTGGGATCGTCGAGCCAGACCGTGATCGGCAGCGGGATGTCTTCGCCAATCACGCGGATCTTCTCGCCAAGGTCCGCTTCTGCGATCCGCCGGACCAGATCCGTCCACACGGGCTTAACGCTGCTGACGACGATGACGCCGTTACGCTTCTTCTCCTTGGAGCTTCCGAGGAGGGGAATCTTCTGCCACGATTCGCTTAGACAGTTCCTCAATTCCGCTTCGGACGCTCCCGGAATCGAGCGGATGAAATCCTCCGCGCCGTCGAGAAAGAGCCCGACAGCGATATTCGTGTTGCCGATATCTACCGCGATAATGTTCATATCTCGTTGTCCGAACTCCAAAGGCTGAAACCCTCACGTCCGCCTCAACCCTATTGACGCCATTTCATGGTTGTTTACGCGGAAGAAGGCTTTCTTGTGCACCCTTGGACCCGAGTGGCAGCTTTTCTACCGCTTTCCACGCCGATTGTCAACCTGTGCTCAGGTTTGCAGCAGACAACGCGGCCGCGAAGTCTTAATAGCCACTCGCCGCCCGTTCTTTTGCCGCTTCGATCGATTGCTCAGCTCGTTGAAGGCTGGCGGCTATCTCGAGCTCATACCGCGCTGTCACACCAGTATCCCTTCCCGTTTGGCGTTGCGATAGAGTTGAATGCTTCCGGTCTCGAACTCATCCACGGGCGCGGGCTTCGCCGAAATGAGTTGATCAGACTCAAGCTGAATCGGATACAGCAAATCGACGATCTGACGCAGCTCCTGGAAATAGTCAAACGGTTCGTCCAGGAGGACCAGTAGGTCAATGTCACTGTCCGGACCGGCCTGATCTCGCGCCATAGACCCGTACAAGACCAGACCCTTAAACCGGGGGCCGTAATGCCTTTGAAGAGCGATCCGGCACTTCTGTAGCGTCTCAGCTATAGCCAAGTCGCCGAGTCCGCCCTCCAAATGTTCAGGTGACCCAATGGTTGCCGTTACTACCACCGGCTCACGGAGGACATTCTGGTGTTCCGGCGACTCCTGGGCGAGGGGGCGGTTGGCTTCCAGGACCATCCGAATAGCTTCCATCAGATTGGCCCTGGCTTCCTCTAAGGTAGCCCCTTGCGTGTTGGTGCCCGGCAACTCCTCTACAAATCCGATGTACCCTTCCAGGACCTTCTTGAACACGGCTGTCCATTGCACCCGCATGCTTTATCCTCGCAAAAGCGCTGACGATTCCATTATAGAGGTGGCGACCCCCATTCTCAAGTCTGTTCTGGTATGTGGCGACAAGGCCCTGATGCCCGAGTTCACCCGGTGGCTTTCGTGGCTTTGATCCTCTGCCAGAGCAGTTCGGTGAGTTCTTTGATGCCGTGGCCGGTGGCGGCGGAGATGGGTACGAGGTCTTGCCCCAACCGCTGACGGAGGTCCTCGACCCGACTGCCGTCTGGGTCGAGGTCGATCTTGTTGGCCACGATGACCTCTTCCTTTTCGGCCAAGGTCTTGCTGTACTCGGCCAATTCATTGCGGATGGCGTGATAGTTGGCGACGGGGTCGGAGCCGTCCGTCGGCATGATATCCAGGATGTGGACGATGAGCCTTGTACGCTCGATGTGGCGGAGGAAATCGTGGCCCAAGCCGGCCCCCTTGCTGGCGCCTTCAATCAGGCCCGGGATGTCGGCCATCAAGAAGCGACGGAATCCGCTCAGCTCGACAATGCCGAGAACGGGCTCCAGCGTCGTGAACGGGTAGGCGGCGATCTTGGGCCGGGCCGCCGACGAGCGGGAAAGCAAGGTGCTCTTGCCGGCGTTGGGCATGCCAACCAGCCCCACATCGGCGATGAGCTTGAGCTCCAGCCGGAGGTTCCGCTCCTGGCCCGGCTTGCCCGGTTCGAACTCTCGGGGGGCTTGGTTCGTGGAGGTCGCAAAGGCCCGGTTGCCTCGGCCGCCTTTGCCACTCCGGCAGATCAGGACCTTCATGCCCGCTTCATTGAGGTCCTTGAGCAGAAGATCGAGATCCGTATCGTAGATCAGAGTGCCCGCCGGCACGGGGATGACCAGGTCCTTGCCGTCGGCGCCGTACATATTCTTTCCCTGGCCGTGCTTGCCGTTCTCCGCATGCCAGTGGTGCCTGCCCGCAAAATCCAACAGCGTGTCCTTGTCGGCTCTGGCTTCGAAGTAGACGTGCCCACCACGGCCGCCATCGCCACCATCGGGCCCCCCTTTGGGTATGAACTTCTCCCGTCGGAAGCTGACGCAACCGTTGCCGCCGTCGCCGGCCTTGACTTGGATTTTGGCTTCGTCGACAAACATACCTATGAAAAAGGGATGGTCGTGGCCATCCCCAGGAACCTCCACAGTCTATTGCCAGCGTCAATTACACGACGTGAATGCGCCGGCCCTGGAACCGCACCGTCCCCTCGGCCTCGGCAAAGAGCGTGTAGTCTCTGCCCATGCCCACGTTGAGGCCCGGGAAGAACTTCGTGCCACACTGGCGAACGAGGATCGCGCCGGCCTTGGCCGTCTGACCCGCATACAGCTTCACGCCCCGATAATGGGGGTTGCTATCCCGCCCGTTCCTCGATGCCCCTTGCCCTTTCTTATGCGCCATAGCTTTACCCTCTGCTTTCTATTGCCAGACTGAGAAACCGCACAAACCCGGTAGTATACCAGGCGGTGGTTCCCCTGTCCACCCCCTCATATCGAAATTTTACGCGTTTGTCGTCTACTGGGCCTGCACGATCGCTTTGGAGTCGCTGACCGGAACCATGCCCTTGATCGCCAGCTTGAACTTGCCGTCCGGAGCGATGAAGAAGCTGCTGGGAACCGTCTCCACCTTGTCAAACGGCGCCGGCAGATTGCCGGAGCTGGTCAAAACGGTATAGTTGATTCCCAACTCCTCCGCGGACTTCTTCACCAAGGCCGTAGGCTCATTCGAGATGGCCAAAATCGCGAGTTTCTCCTTGGGAAACGTCGTGCGCAGCTCTTTCCATTGGGCGGCTTCCTTCTTGCACGTCGCGTACCACGTCGTCCAGAAGACGACCACGACATCCTTGCCCTTGTAGTCGCTGAGCTTGTGCGCCTGGCCCTCGACGTCGGTCAGCGTAAAGTCCGGGGCCGGCCTGTCCCACCATTCCTGGCATGCCGGCGTCCACCGGTCGTTCGCCGCCTTGACGATATTCTGGATGCTCACCTTCGGCTCGCGGAACAGGTCTTTGGCCGTTTCCAGCGGGTTCTTGGCGGGCTCTTTGGCCGCCGCCGTCAAGGCTTTGACAGCCTCGGGTGACTTACCCTCCGGCGCCGGGGTCTTCGGCCGCTTGCAGCCGTGCAGGACACCCAAAACAAGTACCAGCGACAAAAATGTCGCCGTGGCCCAATAGATGCTGTGTCTATCCCTGATCGCCATACACAAGACCTCCCTGGGACGGGGCCCCACACGCGATCACTTGCGCTCGGGGACCCGACTATGGATTCCATCCAAGGGGTTCACTATACCCCTGGCCTGCGATTCCGTAAAGACCTAAATGGAAATTTCCGCACGCCGGACATCGAACGCACCCCTCGAAAAGCTTACGAAGCCAGTGATTATCGGGTTCAAGCCCGCCAGCACCCACATTTCACGCGCCAGTCTTTACTACGTTAAGGCGCAATGGTATACTGTCAGGTGTGATTTGCTGCGCCGGAGGCGGGGGCCTATCCCCGCGGGGGGATGTTCCCCGCGCGGCACATCTGAACGACACAAGGAGCAAGAGATGAACAGCACAAGTGCCGCGTCCCATCGTTGGAACCCCCGACCTGAGGCGTCGCGTCTGGGGATTCGCTTCGCCGCTCTGATGATCTGCTCGGTAACCGCCCTGCTTTCCGCGGTCTCCTGGGCTGACGTTCGGTTGCCAGCCATCATCAGTGACAACATGGTCCTGCAGGCCGGCAGTCGCGTCGCTCTCTGGGGATGGGCCGACCCGAACGAGGAAATCAACGTCAACGTCAGTTGGAGCAAGGCGAACTGGACGATCCAGGCGGATGACAAGGGCAAGTGGACCTTCCGCATGACCGCTCCCGAGACCGGCGGGCCCTACGAGATCACGCTCAAGGGCAAGAACGCCATTACCATTAAGAACATCCTGGCAGGCGAGGTCTGGCTCTGCTCGGGCCAATCCAATATGGAGATGGCGGTGGGGAGTGCGGCGAATGCGAAGGAGGAGATCGCCGGTGCCGACCAGTCTCAGATCCGGCTCTTCACGGTCGAGAAGAAAGTCGCGGAGAAGCCCGAGAGCGACTGCAAGGGCAAATGGGTCGTCTGCAGCCCCGAAACCGTCGGAGGTTTCTCGGCCGCGGGCTACTTCTTTGGCCGAGAACTGCACAAAGAACTGAAGCAGCCTATCGGCCTGATTCACACGTCCTGGGGCGGCACGCTCGCCGAGGCTTGGACCAGCCCGGCGGCCCTTCGGGCGAACCCCAATCTGGAACCGATTCTCACGCGGTACAAAGAGGCCCTGGCGGTTTTCCCGAAGGCTTCGGCCAAGTATAAGGAAGATCTGGCCAAATGGAACGAGGCCGCCAAGCAAGCCAAAGAAGAGGGCAAGCCCGTCCCCTCCGGCAGACCCGCGCAACCCCTGGGGCCCGGCAACCCGAATTCGCCCTCCGGCCTCTATAATGCGATGATCGCCCCCCTGATTCCGTACACGATCCGCGGAGCTATCTGGTACCAGGGCGAATCGAACGCCGGCCGAGCCTATCAGTACCGTGACCTCTTCCCCACCATGATCAAGAGTTGGTGGAACGCCTGGAAACAGGAGGAGCAGGAAGAGCAGGAGGACTTCGCGTTCCTGTTCGTGCAACTGGCCAACTTCATGGCCGTGAAGGAAGAACCGGGCGACAGTTCCTGGGCGGAGCTTCGAGAGGCCCAGACGATGACCCTGGAGATACCCAACACCGGTATGGCCGTGATTATCGATATCGGTGACACCAAGAATATTCACCCGACGAACAAACAGGATGTGGGCAAGCGCCTGGCCCTGTGGGCGCTGGGCAACACGTATGGCAAGAGCTTGGTCTACTCCGGCCCGATGTACAAATCGATGGAGAAGAAGGGCAACAAGATCGTCCTGAGCTTCAACCACGTGGGCGGCGGCCTGGTCGCCAAGGGCGGTGAGCCCTTGAAAGGCTTCGCCATCGCTGGCACGGATCGCAAGTTTGTCTGGGCGGACGCGAAGATTGAAGGCGACAAGATCGTCGTTGGCAGCGAGAAGGTCCCCGACCCTATCGCCGTACGCTACGCCTGGGCGGACAACCCCATCTGCAACCTCTATAACAAGGCGGACTTGCCGGCCTCCCCGTTCCGCACGGACACGTGGCCCGGCGTGACCGCCAACAGCAAGTGAGATTGTTGATTTGTGATTGTTGATCGTTGATTCAACGCTCGCCGCCTGCGAGGCCCAAACCGTAAATCAAAAATCGCACTTCCCAAATCACAAATAATCTCTCCCGGGGTCTTGCTCTCACCCGCCGAGCATGGTAGTGTATCCCCTCTGTTCGCATCGACCTGTGCGCCTTGTGGGAGCTGCTCACACGAAAGCGTCGAATCGTGCTTCTCGCGTTCTGCTCTTACAACTGATGCGAAGCCACAGATAGCAGTGTCTGAAGGAACGTGACAACCATTATAGGACATCTTGCGACGTTGGCGGAGTTGAACCCGCTGGAGCCGGTCACTGTGGTGCCGGTGTTCACTTGGCACATCGGGTCGTACACGCTGGTCATCAGCAACCATGCGTTTGTGATCCTGACGACGACGGCGATCCTTCTGGCGTGTATTACGTGGGCGGTGCATTCGCCCAAGCTCGTGCCCAGGGGCCTCCAGAACCTGGTCGAATCCGTGTGCGTATTCCTGCGGGAGGAGATGGCCCGGCCCATCATCGGACCCCACACTGACCGGTACATCGGGTTCCTCTGGACGGCGTTTTTCTTCATTCTGACGCTCAACCTGGTCGCGATGGTTCCCACGGAAAAGATCATCAGTCTCATCACGGGACACAAATCCCATTTGGGCGGTCCCGCCACGGCCAATATCTTCGTCACGGGCGCCTTGGGCGTCATCGCCTTTGTGATGACTCACGTCTATGGCATCCGCGAGCATGGCGTCATCGGCTACCTGGTGCACTTGGCGCCGCCGGCCCCTAAGTGGCTGCTGCCGCTGGTCTACCCGCTGGAGTTGGTGACCTTGTTCGTCAGGCCTTTTACGCTGGCGATTCGTCTCTTTGCCAACATCGTCGCCGGACACATGGTCTTGGCCACGGTCCTCGGTTTGATCTTCGTCTTCCAGAACCTGGGCGTGGCGGTGGTCTCCGTCCTGGCGAGCGTGGCACTGTCGTTTCTGGAGCTACTGGTGGCCTTCCTGCAGGCTTACATCTTCACGTTCCTGTGTGCCCTGTATTTCGGTCTGGCCACGAGCTCTGAGCATTAGCATATTTTGGAGGCTTGGAAATGAACTACATGATCAGTCCAGTTCTTGCCGCCGCCGGCGGTGCGAGCGTCCCCACCCTGGCGCTGTTCGGCGCCGCGATCGCCTGCGGCCTCATCATCATCGGCGCCGGCTTGGGCATCGGCATGATCGGCAGCAAAGCGGTCGACTCGATCGCGCGTCAGCCCGAGGCCGGCAGCCGCATCTTCATCGCGATGATTATTGCCGCCGCGCTCGTCGAAGGTGTCACCTTCTTCGCCCTGCTGATTTGCTTCTTGTCCGTATTCTGGCTTCGTGGTGCATAGACTCCCATGGCTAAGATTGCATTGTTCTTTGGCGTCGCGGTGGTTCTGCTGTCTTGCGCCCCGGTCTGGGCCAAGCATGCGGCCGAGGGGGAAGCATCGGCCCCCAGTCTCTTTAGCGGATCGATCGCCGATTCCCTGTGGACCGTGGTGGCGTTCGCCACCCTGGCCGTGGTCTTGGGCACGGTGGCATGGAAACCGTTGCTGAGGGCCCTGGACGCCCGGAAAGGCCACATCGAGCAGCAATTGCGGTCTGCCGAAGGCTCGCGGCAGAAGGCCGAGCAGATGATCGAGGACTACCGCCAGCAGGGTCAGACCATGGTGCGCCAGGCCACCGAAGAGGCCCAGCGCCACCGTCAGCAGACCGTCGAACAGACCCGCGAGGAGATCCTGGCCATGCGCCGTCGCGCACATGAGGAGGTCGAAAGTGCGCAAGCGGCCGCCATGGAAGAGCTGTGGAAGCAGACGGGCGAGATCGTCCTGCGCGTCAGTAGTGAGGTGCTCGGCCGGACCCTGACTCCGAAGGACAATCAGCGGTTGATCGACGAGGCCGTGACCCAGATCAAGCGAAGCGGAGGTCTCTGATGAACTCGGGCACCGCCGCTCGTCTGGCCGATACGTACGCTCGCAGCCTGCTGGACTTGGCGAAAGAGTCCGGGACCGTTGACGCGGTGGCGGCCGACTTGGAAGTGGTTTCGACTCTCCTGGCGCAGCAGCCCGACCTGGAGGCGTTTCTCGCCTCTCCCTATTTTGCGGAGGAGACGAAGCAGGGCCTGGTCCAAGAGACCTTCACCGGTAGGCTCAACCGCCTCACGGTCAACTTCCTGTCCGTCATGATCGACCACAATCGCGGCGCGTTTCTGCCCGGGATCCTGGGCCGGTTCCGGCAACTGTACCGCCTGTACCAGGGGTACGAAACCGTGTCGGTGACCGTGGCCCAGGGCCTGAGCGAAGAGCAGGTCCAGAAGCTCGCACGGGACCTGGCCGAGGCGCTGCGGGCCAAGATCGATCTGGAGGTGCAGGTGGATCCATCCCTTCTGGGCGGGATCATCATCCGTCGGGGCGACAAGATGCTGGACAACTCCGTCCGCGGCAGACTAACCCGTACCGTCGGTCAGGTAGCGAACCCAGAGAATAGGCATAAGATAACCCATGAAGATCGATATCAGTGAGATAACGGGGATTCTCAAACAAGAGATCAGCCAATACCAGGCCAAGCTCGACGTGGTCAAGGTGGGACGCGTCGTGGAGGTGGGCGACGGCATCGCCCGCATCTACGGCTTGGAGGACGCGATGGCCAGCGAGATGCTCCTGTTCGAGAACGATACCATCGGCGAGGTGTTCAACCTGGAAGAGGACTCCCTCGCGGCCGTGATCTACGGCGACTATATCAAGGTCCGGGAAGGCTCCGACGTGCGGTCGACCGGACGGTTGATGTCCGTGCCGGTCGGCGACGAGCTGATCGGCCGCGTGGTCACGCCGCTGGGCCAGCCGCTGGATGGCGGACCCACGATTACGGCCCAGGCGATTCGCCTCCTGGAGTCGGACGCCCCGGGCATCGCCCAACGTCAGCCCGTCCGCCAGCCGCTGCAGACCGGTCTGAAAAGCATCGACTCGATGATCCCCATCGGCCGGGGACAACGCGAGCTGATCATTGGCGACCGCAAAACCGGCAAGACCGCGATCGCCATGGACACGATCATCAATCAAAAAGGCAAGGACGTCGTCTGCATCTACGTGGCCATCGGCCAGAAGGACTCGACGATCGCGGAAGTGGTCGATATCCTCCGGCGTCACGAGGCATTGGAGTACACGATCGTGATTGCCGCCTCCGCGGCCGACAGCGCCCCGATGCAGTACATCGCGCCGTATGCCGGTTGTGCGATGGCCGAGCACTTCATGTACGACAAACATCGCGACACGCTGTGCATCTACGACGATCTGAGCAAGCACGCCGTCGCGTACCGGCAGTTGAGTCTGCTGCTGCGGCGTCCCGCCGGTCGCGAGGCCTACCCGGGCGACATCTTCTACCTGCACAGCCGCTTGCTCGAACGCAGCGCCAAGCTGTCCGACAAGCTCGGCGCCGGCTCGCTGACCGCCCTGCCCATCGTGGAGACACTGGAAGGCCAGATTTCTTCCTACATCCCGACCAATATCATTTCCATCACGGACGGCCAGATCTACCTGCAGAGAGACCTGTTCCACGCGGGCATCCGGCCGGCCATCGACGTCGGCGTCAGCGTCAGCCGCGTCGGCGGCGACGCCCAGGTCCAGGCCATGAAGAAGGTGGCCGCCCGGCTGCGTCTGGACTTGGCCGCCTACTATGAACTGCTGGATTTCGCCCGGCTCGGGACCGAGTTGGACGCGGCCTCCCAGCGGAGGCTGGAGCGCGGCAAGAGAATGGTGGAGTTGCTCAAGCAGCCCCAGTTCTCACCTCTGTCCGTGGGCGAGCAGGTGGTCACGATTTTGTCCGGCTCGTCCGGACTCCTCGACGACATTCCCGTCGAGGCCGTCACCGGCTTCGCGACGGACATGCTGCGCTGGCTTAACGACCGCTATCCGGACGTAGTGGCGGAGATCAACAAGACCGGCAAGCTCAGCGATGAGTTGGCGGGTAAGATCACCGACCACATCAACGAGTACAAAGCCATCTACAAGGAAACAAGGCCCTAGGGCAAGAAAGTCCGAAGTCCGAAGTCCGAAGTCCGAAGTCCGAAATCCGAAGTCCGAAGTCCGAAATCCGAAACCCGAAATCCGAAACAAATTCAAATGTTCAAAACCCAAAACTCAAAACAGACCTGCCAAGGGGCGACAGCGTTTCGGTCCTTTGTGCTTGGGATTTCGAATTTGTTTCGGATTTCGAGATTCGAATTTCGAATTTGGTTTTAGAATATGGCATCGATTCGACAGATATTCCTGCGCCGCAAGGCGATCGACAGTATCGCCCGGATGACCCGGACGCTCGAGATGATTTCGTCGGCGCGCTACAAGGCATACTCCAGCCGCTGGGCCCTGACCGGCGCCTACCGTGACGCTCTGGCGCGAGTCGCGTACCTGCTGGCCACGGCCCCGAAACCGCTCGACCATCCCCTGCTGAGGGAGAATTCCTCCGGCCGGGCCGCGATCCTGGCGATCGGATCGAGAAAAGGACTCTGCGGCGCGTACAACTCCGAGATCTTCCACCTCGTCGAGGTCCACATCGAGCAGGCGAAGACCAGCGGCAAGCAGTTGGACATCTACGTGCCCAGGAGCCGGCTGGAATCGACGCTGGCCTTTCACGGCGTGACCCCGGCCAAGGTCTACACGGATCTCGATGAGCGGCCCACCGACTTGCAGATTCGCACGATTGCCGACGATTTTATCGACCAGTACATGTCCGGCAAGCTCGACTATTTCGGCATCGTCTACAAGCGGTTCTACTCGGCGTCGAGCCAGCGGGCCCAGACGCTGACGATCCTGCCCCTGCCGGAGCTGGTGGACGATCTGACCACGCGGTCGCAGGTCATCTGGCCCTGGGACCTGACGTTCGAGAACTTCCTGATGACCCCGTCGGCCAACCGAATCGTAGAGAGCTTGGGGCGAATGCTTGTCCAGTACTCCATCCAAAGCTGTTTCATGGACGCCGTGCTGAGCGAGCACTTGGCGAGAATGATTGCCATGAGAAATGCGACCGATAACGCAGAGGATATGATTAAGCAGCTTACCACGGATTACAACCGTGCTCGTCAGACTCAAATCACCTCCGAATTGCTGGATATCGTCAGCGGAATGGGGGCCTTGGAATGAACGTAGGAAAATTGACCCAGGTCATCGGCAGCGTCTTCGACGCGAAATTCACCCCGGAGCAGGTGCCGGCCCTTTACAATGCCCTCCAGATCACCTTCGATTTCGGAGGCAAGAAGAAGGCCCTCTACGGCGAGGTGCAGCAGCATCTCGGTGGCGGCCGGGTTCGAGCCGTGTCGTTGGGCAGCACGTTGGGCTTGCGTCGCAACATGGACGTCGTCGATACCGGCGGACCGCTGACGATCGAAGTGGGAAAGGAGACACTCGGGCGGGTGGTGAACCTGTTCGGAGACCCCATCGACGATCGCGGCCCCATTGAAGCCAAGACGAGAAGATCGATCCATCAGGATCCCCCCAAGCTCACCGAGTTGACGGCCCACAGCGAGATGTTCGAAACGGGAATCAAGGTGGTCGACCTGCTGTGCCCGTTCGTTCGCGGCGGCAAGACGGGCCTTTTCGGCGGGGCCGGCGTCGGCAAGACCGTCGTGATCCAGGAGCTGATTGCCCGTATCGCCACCAAGCACGGCGGCTACTCCGTCTTCGCCGGCGTGGGCGAGCGAACCCGCGAGGGGAACGACCTGTGGCTCGAGATGCAGCGTACGACCATCCCGGGCACCAATGACACGGTGCTGGCCCACACCACCCTGGTGTTTGGACAGATGAACGAGCCGCCCGGGGCCAGATTGCGGGTCGCCTTGGCCGCCATGACGATCGCTGAGTACTTCCGCGACAGCGGCATCGGCGACATTTTGTTGTTCATCGACAACATCTTCCGTTTTGCCCAAGCCGGCTCGGAGGTCTCCGCCCTTCTGGGCCGAATTCCGTCCGCCGTAGGCTACCAGCCGACCCTGGCCACAGAAATGGGCCAGTTGCAGGAGCGGATCGCTTCCACCAAGACCGGATCGATCACCTCTGTCCAGGCGATTTACGTGCCGGCCGATGACCTGACCGACCCCGCCCCGGCGACAACCTTCGCCCACTTGGACTCCTTCGTCGTGCTCGCGCGAGCCATCACCCAAAAGGGCATTTACCCGGCGGTCGATCCCCTGGAGAGCACCTCCCGTATTCTCGACCCGAACATCGTCGGCCACGACCACTACAATGTCGCCCAGACCGTGCTGGAGTACTTGCAGCGCTACCGCGAGTTGCAGGATATCATCGCGATTCTCGGCATCGACGAGTTGAGCAAGCAGGATCAGACCATCGTGGCCCGGGCCCGCAGATTGGAGCGGTTCTTCTCCCAGCCCTTCCTCGTCACTCGCCAGTTCACCGGCATGGAAGGCAAGTACGTCAGTACCGCCGACACGATCGAAAGCTGCAAGCAGATCTGCGAAGGCCGGTGGGACCAACTGCCGGAAGAGGCGTTCATGTATGTCGGCTCCATTGAGGAAGCCGCCCAGAAGGCCAAAACGCTCACGAAAAAGTAGCATGCGGCATTATGGCGAATCCCGGAGAGAAAACGTTTCACTGCGATCTGATCGACCCCACGGGCAAGCTCTTGGACTGTGAAGCAACCTCGGTGGTCCTGCCGGCCCATGACGGTCAGTTGGGCATCCTCTACGATCACATGCCGATGCTCTGCCAACTCGGCTTGGGCGTCATGAAGGTCACGCCGGCCGCCACCGGCCAGTTCAAAGAGGCCGGACAAGGCGACCAGTTCTTCTTCATTGATGGGGGCTCGGCCCTGGTGGCCCAGAACACGGTCATGGTCATTGCCTATGATGCCCTGTCTTTGCAGGAGGTCAAGGCCGAGCAGATCGCGTCGATGATCGACAAGACAGCCAGGAATGCCGCCAGTCCGACGTTGCCTGCCGTGGAACGTGCCCACGAGAACGAGCGGCTGCGCGCCCTGCAAAGACTGGCCGAGTCTCGCAAGGGAGCATGATTTACTATTTACGAATTACTATTTACTATTTGGGCAGACGACAGGCCACAAATAGTAAATCGTAAATGGTAAATCTCAAATGGCTTTCTCCTTTCCCAAAAAGAGACGGTTGGCGAGCAATCGCCAGTTCAAGGCGGTGCTGGACCACGGCCGGCGGGCCGGCAACCGCCTGCTGATTCTCTACCTGGCCCCGAACCGGTGCGGTCATCCCCGTCTCGGCATTTCCGTTGGCAAATCGTCCGGCCCCGCCGTCGTCCGAAACCGCCTGAAACGACTTCTGCGAGAGGCCTTCCGGCTCAGCCAGGATCGTATTCCCCAGGATTTCGACTATGTCCTGATGATCTCGCCTTCGTTGTCCCGGAGGCTCAGACACCCGGAAGAAGGGGCAAAAGCCTTGGCCTCGCTCACGTTCCGGCAGATGCAGGAATCCTTTTTGGCCCTAATCGGGACCATCGCCCCTTGACGATGTATGACTTATGCCAAACGAAGAGATAGAGCTGGTCGCCATCGGGCAAGCGGCGAAAAATGCTGGCGTTTCCCGGCAATCTCTGCAATATTACCTGATGGTAGGCCTGTTGGAGCCAACGCAGGTAACGCCCACCGGCCGGCGTTTGTTCGATCGCAAGGCCGTGGACCGGATACGGCTGATCCGAAGACTGAACGACAGCGGCTATCCGCTACGTGCCATCCGCGAGCTGTTCATGGAAGGACGAAGTAATTTATGATTGATGATTTACGATTTATGATTTGGCTTCGCCGTCCGAGTCCTAATTCATAATTCATGAATCATAACTCATAATTCGAAAGGGAGTTTCGGTGAGCGATTACGAGGCCGCCCAGAGGCGACGGGATGTCGTTGTGGGTATCTTTGTGATTGTCGGGCTGGGAGCCCTGGGATGGATGATCCTGAAGTTCGGCGATCTGCCGACCGCCATTACGCGGATGAAATCCTTCCAGGTGTACGTGCAATTTCCGACCGCGCCGGGCGTGATGAAGGATACCCCCGTCCGCTTTTGCGGCTACCAGATCGGCCGGGTCACGACGGTGCTGGCGCCCCGGGTGCGGGCGGACCTCAACACCGGGCAGGAGTACCACCAGACCCTCTGTATCCTGAGCATCAACAAGAAGTACACGGATATCCCGTCCAACGTCGAGGTCAAGCTGATGACCCGGGGACTGGGCAGCAGCTACCTGGAACTCAAGGTGGACCCCAGGAAGCTGCCCGCCCCGCCACGGTTTGCGGAGGATCCTGGCTCCTGCTTTCTGAAGGACGGCATGCCCTTGCAGGGCTCGACGGGCATGACCAGTGAATTCTTCCCCGAGGAGAGCCAGGCCAAGCTCGACCAACTCGTGGACGGCATTGGCGCGTTCATCAACAACGCCAATCGCATCATCGGCGATCCCAACAATCAGCAGAACTTCAAGGCCACGCTGGCCAATCTGACCAAGACCTCCGACGCCTTCCCGGCGGCCGTCGACGAGGCCATCGCCCTGATGAAGGATGCGGAAAAGACGATGGAGGGGTTCCGCCAACTGGCTACCACGGGCCGCGAGACGCTCAAGAATACTGACACCAAGGTGGACAAGTTCGTGGCCTCCATGGTCACGGCGAGCGATGAGATCGGCAAGTCCGTCGCGCAACTGCGGGTGACCATCGAGAAAGTCAACAGCGGCCAAGGTTCCGCCGGACGCCTTCTGAACGACGGCCGGCTCTACGAAAATCTCCTGGAGAACACCACGCAGCTCAATCTCCTATTGAAAGACTTCAAGGAGCTGATCGACAAGGTCAGCGAAAAAGGTCTTCGCTCGATCTATTAGTCCTTCGCCATGACGACCACGGTTTGGTTCATGGCCGGGGCGGTCGCGGGGAACCGGATCGTGCCCGTACCAACCGACGCCTGCACGTAGTACTCGATGTCGTTGTCGCCAATCTGAGTAGCAGGAATCCGGACGGAATAAACGCTTCGTGCGGCATGCTCCAAGGGCAGCTTCTCGAAGGTCCCTTTGCCAAGTGGTCGCCAGTACAGAACGACATTGCCGGGCGTCTTGGCACCAACCACGATCGCTTTCAGCCGCAGATCCTCGCCCACCGTCAGACTCGCCCGTGCGGTCGGCACCATCAGCCGCGGCGGCCCCTCGTACGAATTCGATGGCACAGCATCGGCAGGCAGCGGCTCACCCAGCATTTGGGCCAACTCCTTGCCAGGCTGGGTGAGCAGGCTTGGCAACAGATGCTGCTGCCAGTTGGCCACGGTGCCCATTCCGCCGGTGGTCGTGATGCTCGCCAGCAACAGCTTGTGTGCTTCCTCAACCTGCCCGATAAGCTCTCTCCGAATCGCAAGCAGCGTCTCACGGGCGAGTTGCTTTTGCTTTTCCTTATCCTGCTCCTTCTTGATTTTACTCATGGCCGCGTTGAACCGGCCCCAGGTGCAGTTGATCTGCCCCACCGCCCTGAGATACCGCATGGTGTTGAGCCAGTAGTCGAAACGTTCGAGATGGCCGGCACTCCTGACCTTGGATCGCAGGGCAGCCAGATCATCCACGAAGGCATACTCCTGCCTGACTTCCTCCCAGGGCCTGCTATCCGGCTGGATGCCGCCAGGGCCGTCAACCCACGTGGAGGGCCGGGGAAGGTAGGTTTCGCGCCGCTTGCCGATGCCCATGTCCGACCCACCGTCGAGCCTGGCGAAGATCTTCGCCACCGGCTCGGCCGCCTCGGCGCCAAACTCCGTCTTCGCCCAATCCACATAGAAATCCTCGGCGGGCAGGTCGCGCGGCCGAGGATCCCCATTCGAGGCGGACAGGTCGGCCTCATAGCCTTCGCAGGCAGGCCCGCCGCAGTTGATTTTGCGCACGAGGCCCTGACCCTCCACCACCAAGGCGGCGATGCAGGGGAACTCCACGATGCTGTCAAACTGGATTTCGAGAATGCCGTTCGAGACCCTGGTATCGGCGAAGGTGTAATCCAGGGCCCGGTTCTTCCCTACGGTGGCAAAAACGTCCAGCTTGTCGATCACCTTCTTGCCCTGGAGGGTCACGCCGAAAACCCGCTTGCCGGCCTCGGCGTAGTGAGGCTCGCAGAATTGCAGTCGGACCGTGTACGCCCCGTTCGGCACCTTGAGGCGGTACGCTTTCATGTCGTAGGTGACCGTTTGGTACAGGGCGCCATGCTCGGTATCGGCGATGGCGTTGTTGGGGAACGCAGCCACGTTGCCGCCCTCTCGACCCTCGGCGGTCTTGGGGTCGGGAATCTCGACCTTCTGGCCCAGGTACGGATTCCAGGGCTTCTGGTCCCAGGCGGCCTTGGCCAGGGCCGACACGTTCGGCCCCAGGACGCGCGTTCGCCAGTGGATGCCGAGCAGGCCCGTGCAGCCATAGGCGAGCGCATCGGCGGCGTCACGCCGCATCCGGCCGACCCAGAGTTGCGGGATGAGCAACGCCGGATCGTCTTCCATCCACGGGATCGCCCACTTGGGCCGGCCCTCGACGCGGGCAAAGCCCGTCTCCACCGGCGTGAAGCCGACACTGCGGTTGATGCAGCTCATCGGCATCTCTTTGGGCAACGCGTTGTCGAAAAGCGCCCGATCCTTCGGCGGCCCCAGGACCCAGCCGCAGGTCGCGAGAATGAAAGGCGGCTTGATACTCTGGACCGCCTCCATGGCCGCCTTCAGATCGTTGACCGTGCTTTGCACTTCCGGATCCTTCGGATTGCCCCAAGTCCACGATTCCGGCGTCCAGAACCAGTAGTAATCGAGTGGATACGCCCTCGCGATGCGCTGGAACATTCCCTCGTACAACTCGCGCACGACAGCGATGTCGTTCGGGTCCTTGCCCTGGCTCCGGATGCGCTCCTTGACAACGTCCGGGATCGTCAGCGGCGTCTCCGTGCCGACGCAGGTCTGGACACCCAGCGTGTGGGCGAATGTGAAGGCTTCTCGGAGCATCAGGCCCGTCCGATTGAAGACCGCGTTCCTTTCTGCGAGCGTCTTGGACACGGGCATCGCCCCGAACACCACCTCCGGGCCGTAATCGTCCCGCTCGAACAGTTGAGCCGTGCCAAAAGAGAAATCACTTGTCTTTTTGGCGACATAGCCCCAGTTGCCCCGCAGCGTGTTCTGATAGCTCGAAGGGGAGCTGAATTGGACCGTGCCATCCGGGTTGACATCCTCCTTCAGCCCGATCCAGACGGTCGGCTCCGGGCCCACACCGCCCTGCGGATAGGTGTGCAAGCCGATGAAATTCATCCGCAGCTTGGGCAGTTGGGCGATGATCGCCTTGTAGTCGTCCGTATTCCACCAGTCGGGCCCTTCCGGGAAATCGTGGAACGGCTGGATGCCCCGCGTCTGGAACAACGGCTCCCCGCGCTCGTCGAGCGTCGGCAACGCCAAGGCGATCTTTCCATCGGGCACGACATCGCCGTGGAGATAGAAGCGGACGCCCCAATGCTCGACAAGCTGGTAGGCCCCGTAGAGCGTTCCGACCGGATCACCGCCCACGACCAGGAGGATCGGTTTTCCATCGCTGCTGCCCAGGGGAATGGTTTTCAACAGGTACTGCTGGGGCTGGAGCGATCTCACGGAAGCCGCGACCCGCGCCGCGCCTTTGATGGCGGCGTTGATCATGGGCTGGTCCTTGTGCCCAATAATGATGCTCCGACCGGACGGCCGCTCACTGTTTGCCCTGACGATGGGAACAAGCTCGCCCGTTCGCAGGTAGAGATACCGTCGAATCTCGCGGGCCGCCAGTCGCTCCAGCGGCTCGGCTTTCTGCGGCTCGATGATCGTGATGGCCTCGGCCGCCGAACCGACGGCAGGTGCGAAAACGCCGCAGGCCAGCAAGAGCAATGAGGACAGGAATGTAGACCGGAAGGAAAGGCATCTGGGCATCATAATGAACTCCCCTCTGGATTTACAGATTACGATTTACGATTTACTATGGGCTGACTCAAAGGTCGAGGACAGCCAGTAAGCGTGTTGCGCAGAACAAATAGTAAATCGTAAATGGTAAATAGTAAATGCCCAGGGCGATCTTAGACTGTTATACCGACGAGCCGGCAGGGCTGGGTGTCCCGCCGTTTATTGGGGTCTGGCCCCGCTACGCCGCCGGTTGGTACCGTAGCATGGGCGTCCCGCCCATGAATTCAGGATCATGGGCAGGATGCCCATGCTACTTGACTATCGACGATCTCCGGCTGGTCCGGTACGTCGAGTCGGTCCCGAAGGTCACGATCGACCCGCCCGCCGGCAGGACCCACATCGAGGTGCTCAACCACACACGGGAATACGACGAGATCAAGCGGGTCCTGGCCGACACGGAGGAATTGGTCATTGTCGTGGGCGTGCAGACACCGGGCAAGTACCTCAGCGCCCGCCCGGGAACGTTGCATGAAGTCAACAAGTTGCTGGCCCCGTTCCCGCTGCGCAAAATCCTGACCGGCCCGGTCCTCACGGGCGGCACGCAATTCCGCGGCGGTGCTCAGCCGCAACTGCCGGATGCGCACGACTTCGCGGAGCTGCACCCGCTCGTTTTCGATACCTATGAGGATCTCCAGCCGCACGCCCTCCAAGGCGCCCCGCTGATCGCCCAGATGCCGCGACTGGCCAATCGGATCGTCGAGATCGAGACCGGCCGGGGTTGCCCGCGCGGAAAGGGCTGCTCCTTCTGTACCGAGCCGATCAAGCACACTGTCCTATGGCGCAAGCCCGAGCTTGTCATCGAGGAAGTGAAAACGCTGATGGACTGCGGCGCCAAGGCCTTCCGACTGGGCAAACAATCCTGTATCTACAGCTATGAGGGAGGCGACCCCCAGAAGCTCGAAACGTTGCTCTCAGGTCTGGCGGCACTGGCGCCAACGGTCCTGCACATCGACAACGCCAACCCCATGATGATCGACGAGCAGCGGACCGAGCTTTTCGTCAAGTATCTGACGCCGGGCAGCACGGCGGCGATGGGCATCGAGTCCTTTGACCCCCAGGTCACCAAAGCCAACAATCTCAACTGTCCCTACGACATGGCGTTCGAGACGATCCGGCTGGTCAACCACCTCGGTGGCTTTCGCGGCGCCAACGGCTGCCACGCCCTGCTGCCGGGGGTCAATATCCTGCTTGGCTTAGCCGCCGAGACGCCGGAGACCCTGGACAAGAACTTCGCGGCCCTCAAACGCCTCCTCGACGAGAATCTGCTCATCCGCCGGATCAATATCCGCCGGGTCGTGCCCTTTCCGGGGACGGCACTCTACGAGGAGGCCGGTCAAAAGTACCTCCGTAGGAATCAGCGGCTCTACCGTCCCTGGATCGAGAAGGTCCGCCAGGAAATCGACATCCCCATGCTGCAACGCCTCTTTCCCATCGGGACCGTGCTGAAGGACCTGTGCAGCGAAGTCCACAACGGCGGCACCACCTTCATGCGGCAAATCGGCAGCTACCCGATTGTCGTGGCAGTCTGGGAGCGTCTCCCCTTGAACGAGTTCTTCAACGTCCGCGTCACCGGCTACCGCCGCCGCAGCCTGTTGGCGGAACGGATTCCTTAGTTGGCAGGGTGCCCGTAGGGGCGGGCCCCCGTGCCCGCCCTTTCAGAGGGCAACCACGGGGGGTTGCCCCTACGCCGTCACCACAAACAGCATCAGGTACGAGTGAGACCAAGCTCCTTCAGCAGTCGGATGGCCGCATCGGTCATTGCTTCGCCGCCGCCGGGGGCGATGCGGGAGTTGACCGTCTCGTAGCTGCCCTCGGTGAAGGCCTTGCGCGTCGGGACGTAGGCCACATCGTCTTGGGAGAGTTCGATCACCAGCGTGACCGGGAAGGGGCTGGCCTTTTTGATCGCCAGGCCATGCTCCACGAAGACCTCGCCCGGCAGCCCAACGACCGCTACTTCATCGCTGAGCCGGAACACCTGCACCTCCAACGGTATGGTCGAGCCGCGGCGGCCCTGGACGTCCACGATCTTGTACGCTTTGACCTGATCGAGGAAGGACATCTCCGAGGTGCCGATCTTGTCCATGTCCCTCTTGGCCTGCTCGATCTCGGCCGCCGTGAACGTCTGCACGGGCACTTCGACTACCGCCCGCTTGACCGCGAGACTCGGTTTGGCGATGACCTTCGCCTGCGCTGCCGCCACGGTGCCGGCCAGGGTCGCGCCGATCATCTCGGGCTTGAGCCGGTCCCTGGTCGTGACGTCGATATGGTTGATGTCGCCACAGGTACCCGTCCCGAATAGGAGCGTGAAGTCTTTGCCGAACTTCTCGCGCAGGTTCCGCTCCACGAAATAGGGATAATCCGCCGCGTACAGCGTGCCGCCCGTGGTGTCCAGATGCAGCGCGAAATTCACCAGGCTGGCAAAGACGTCCTGGGCTTTCTCGTCGCGGAAGAATACGACACCGACGCCTGGATCAACGGGCCCGGCCGCACGAACGATGTCGGGATTCAGCACGCCCGGATTGAACCGGACCGTGCCGTCCTTCATGTGGAATCGGCGATTGAAGGACAGCCCCTGCTGTTGCGCGACCGCCGCCTGAGCCTGCACAGGCCGGAGTTTGGCGTCGGCGTCCTTGATCGCCTGGACGATTCCCGCGACCAACTCAGCAGGGTAATCCCTCTGCTCACACGGGTCTTTGCCCTGCTTGGCCACCGCCTTCTCATGCAGGTAGTCCCGCAGGGCATCGAAGTACAGCGGGCCGGTATGGCTGTGCGTGCCGGCGAGCAACATGTTGTCCGCCGGAATCCCCGTCTCCTGCTCGGCCTGCCGGCGTGCCCGCTGGGAGACATCCGGTGACAAACCGATGATATCGCAGAAGACCAGCGCAGCCCGCGTGTCGCCCTGCCGCAGAACCAGGGCTTTGGCGTGGAGCGGATTGAGAACGCCGGTGCTCAAACGCTCATTGAAATAGCCGCACATGCGATAACCGATGGGCGGCGTGATATCGGCCACCGCCACCCCGGCTTGCAGTTGCTGCGCGGTTGGGGACACGTCCTGGGCCTCTCTTCAAGTCTGACCGGTCAACTTCTGCAGGAACTGGCGCGTCTTCTTGGCCTCCGCCAGCGTGTGGGCGGCGTCGCCCGGTTCGAGGCACTCGACGACGAGGGCTCCGCTCTTGAAGCCGCCCGCCTTGAGCTTGGCGAGGACCGCCGCGAAATCGACCATTCCCGTTCCCGGCGTCACATCGACGTTCTTCGGGGACTTGAAGTCCTTGATGCACATCCCCATGACGAGCCCATTGACGCTGGGAGCATCGTCCACGGGGTTCAGCTTGCCGTCGGAATAGTAGAAGATGTTGCCCGGGTCGTACCAGATGCCGAAATTCTTATTGCCGACCAGTTCAACGGTCTTTCGGCACTGCGGGCCGGTGGCGTTGAGTCCGCCGTGGGGCTTGATGCTGATGCCCATGCCCTTGGCGGCCGCGTAATCGCAGCACTCCGCAATCGCCTTGTAGTAACGCTCGTACAGCTTCTGATCGCCGGTGCCGCCCATGAGAAGGTTCATCGTCCCGCAGGCGGCGCAACTGTCGATGAGCCGCTTGAGACCCTCGATGCCGGCTTCGAGTGACTTGGCCACGGGGATATCGCCGCCGTAGACCGAGACGACCTTCAGATTGCGTTTCTTGACTTCCTCGGCAACCTGGGCCGCTTCCTCGGGCGTGGTGGCCACGGAGATCACGAGGCCGCCCTTTCCCTTCGCGGTCATCAGCCCGACATGCTTATAGCCTGCCTCGGCAATGGCATCCAGAGCCACACGGTACTCAGACTGCGCCCACGGTCGCGTATAGCAGCCGATCAGGTACGGCCCACCCGGTGTCGTGCCGGCACTCGCACCGGCATGCTCCGGCCCGAGAGTGGAGCAGGTCCACGCCAGCGTGGACATGGCACCCAGTCTCATCGATTCGTTCAGAAACCCACGTCGTGTCAGATGCTTCGTTTGATCCATCCGTATCCCCTCTCGAAAAAGCCTATCGCCACCTATCGCAAGTTCTCAATCGCGCGGGAGGAGATTGCTTCGTCGCTCCGCTCCTCGCAATGACATAAAACGGACGTCATATGTCATTGCGAGCGAAGCGAAGCAATCTCAGACACGCGGCTTCAGAAATGCACCGTTACCCTTCTCGGATTTCTCTCTTTTCCACATCGTAAACCATGCGTTTGCCCGTGTCGAACGCCTTGACGGCCATCAGGCAGGCGACCGCATGCTGATAGCCCGCGTCGATCGAGGCATTCGGCGTCTTGCGCGACCGCAGACACTGGAGCCAATCGAGGAAGTGGTCCAGCATCGGCACGTCCTTCACCGGGACTTTGCCGCGAATCTTGCCCGAGCGCTTGGCGCCGCCCTCGGCACTGAGGACGGGTTTTTCCCATTCGACCATGTCGAGAATGCCCTGGTCGCCCAGGATCTTGAAGCTGTTGGCGGCGCCGTTGCCGCAGTAGGTCGAGTAGCTCACCATGAATCCCTCCGGATAAATCCACATCGCTTGGACGTGGTCGGGACAGGTGAAGTGGTGCTCGTCATTGTACGTGTAGGTCCCGCCCAGGCAGACGCTGCTGGTGGGGAACTTGGCGCCCGTGATGTAGTGGACGAGGTCGAGGTAGTGACTGCCGAAACCGCACACGGGACCGTCGGAAAACTCGCGGTAGCCGTACCAGCCGGAATACTTCACCGGATCGAACGGCTGCGACGGCCGGTCGCCCAGGAACTCCTTCCAGTCCACGTCCTCCGCCTTGACGTCTTTGACGTACTGATACCAGTAGGGCTTCTCCTCATTGCGGCACTGCTCGATCCGCCCCACCGTCCCGAGAATCCCGGTCTTGTATAATTCGCGACAGCCCGTGAAGCTCGGCAGGCTGCGCAACTGGGTCCCGATCTGGACCACGATATTCGCCTTCTTGACGGCGTCGCAGGCCTCCTTGAGCTTGTCCATGTCCATCGCCAGCGGCTTCTCGCAGTAGGCGTCCTTGCCCGCCAGGGCCGCGGCCTTCAGATGCGTCGTGTGCATGTGGTCGGGCGAGGCGATCATCACGGCATCGATATCCTGCAGAGCCATCACATCCCGATAGGAGAAGAATTTCCGAGCCGGCCGGCCGTACGTCTCGTTGGCCGCAGCGGACGCGATCTCCTGGCGCACCCGCCACGGATCGCACACCGCCGTGACCTCGATGTTCTGCTCTTTGGCATACGGCTTGATCCCCGCCATGTGGGCGCCGACCCCGCGGCCGCCGCAGCCGATCTGCGCGATGGCGATCCGATCGTTGGCCCCCTTGACCTTCGCGTAGCTGGCGGCCGAAAACGCCAACGCCGCACCGGTCCCCACCCCGGCTTTCAAAAACGTCCGACGAGAGAGAGAACGCTTCATGGCGGTGCCTCCTACAGAATTGAATTGCTCTAGTCCACTTGTCCTGCCCCGCATAGGCATCTATCCGGGCATTCACAGTACTCAAGGAGCACGATTATAGCACCTTGTCCCGGTGGTGTACAGCCTTCTGCTTGTCACCAAATCTGATTGACGAACAGGCCGTAAATAGGTTAAAATACAACAGGTTAAGGTGTTTCTGCTACGTGAGGTGACGCAGCCGTATGGGGGCACGCCCGGCTGGCGGGAACCGCTGTGAGGAAGGATGTGAAATGAGTAGCTACCGTGCACGCTTGCTCTTTGTCCCGTTGGCCATCCTTTGGGGCCTCTGCTGGGCGCCGCGTCCCGGCTCGTTCGAACATGCCTACGCAAGCGCAGGCATGGCACCCGAAACCGAGTCTACCCCGCTGGAGGTGGCTTCGGTGGCCGATGATGTCCCTGTTCTCCTCAACGAGGTCATGGCGAGTAACAGCCTCATCCCTGACCCGCAGGGTCAGTTCGAAGACTGGATTGAGCTATACAACACGTCGAGAGCACCCGTGAACGTGGGCGGCCTGTACCTGACCAATGACGCCAACGAACCGGCGAAGTGGCAGATTCCGGCGAACAACGTGGCCCTGACGACCATTCCGGCGGGCGGCTTCCTGACGATATGGGCCGACGGCGATACGGCCGATCCGGGGCTGCACGCCTCCTTCAAGCTCAACGCCGACGGTGACAGTCTCTATCTGTTCGAAGCGGACGGCGTCACCCGGATCGACAGCGTCGAGTTCGGCCGGCAAATCCCCAACGTCTCCTACGGCCGATATCCCGACGGCTCGGCCGAATGGCAATTTCTCACCTTCGCCACGGCGGGCCAAGCGAACGCTCGGATGTACGACGGCGTCGTGGGGAATGTCAAGTTCAGTCCCGAGCGGGGTTTCTACAGCCAGGCGTTCAGCGTTACCGTAATGTGCGACACGCCGGACGCGGTCATCTACTACACGACCGACGGAAGCGAGCCGTACAAAGAGGGTGGGCGATTTCCCAACGGACGAGTCTACACTGAGCCCTTGCGAATCACGCAGACGACGTGCCTGCGGGCCCGAGCGATCAAGCCCGGCTGGCGGTCGAGCAATATCGCCACGCAGAGCTATGTCTTCAGCAGCCAAGTCCCCTACCAGTCGATCGCCCCGGCCGGCTTCCCGGGCTCCTGGGGCACAACCGCCGCAGACTATGCGATGAACGCCGCCATTGTCACGCCGCAGGTGCGGGAGATCGAAGGGGCTCTGAAATCGCTCCCGACGATGTCTCTGGTCATGACGCTCGATGATCTCTTTGGCGGCACGCAGGGCATCTATGCCAATCCGAATGGGACCAGCGCCTCCTGGGAGCGGCCAGCATCCATCGAGATGCTCTGGCCGGACGATCAAGAGGGGTTCCAGGCCAATTGCGGCGCCCGCATCTACGGGGACGTGGGACGCCGGGAGAAGAAAAAGAGCATCCGCCTGCTCTTCAAAGGGATGTACGGCCAGACCAGCCTGCGCTACCCCCTCTTCGGAGAGGATGCAGCCCAGGAATTCGACACCATCATCTTGCGGGCCAACTTCAACGACGGCTACCCCTTCGGTCAGACCAAGACACAGTACCTCCGGGACGAATGGAGCCGCAGACTTCAACTGGCTCTCGGCCAACCTGGGGCCCACGGCACGTACGTTCATCTCTACATCAACGGTCTGTACTGGGGACTCTACAACCCGGTGGAGCGTCCGGACGCCTCGTTCGCGGCCACCTACTGTGGCGGCGACAAGGAGGATTGGGACGCCTACAACTCCGGCTCGCCGACCGGCGGCAGCACGAGCAATTCCTACAGTGGCATGCTCAATGCGGCGCGCCAGGGCGTCTCGACCAATCAGGCCTATCAGCGTCTCCAGGGCAACAACCCCGATGGCACGCCCAACCCCGCTTACGTGGACTATCTCGACGTCGATAACTACATCGACTACTTGATCGTTAACTTCTTCGTTGGCAATACGGATTGGCCGCACAAGAATTGGTACGGGGCCATGAACCGCGTCCATAGCACCGGGTTCAAGTGCTTCTGCTGGGACACGGAGTGGGTCATGGACCTGGCCCTGCCCGGGTGGAGCCTGAGCTCGTATCTCACGAGCAACGTCGTAGGAGTATCCAACGGCATTGCGGAGCCTTACGGCCAGCTTCGCCAAAACGCCGAATTTCGCCTGCGGTTCGCGGACCACGTCCACCGCGCGTTCTTCAACGGCGGGCCTCTCTACGCGAATCTCAGCCGGCCCCAGTGGGACCCGGCCCACCCCGAGAACAATCAGCCCGCCGCCTCGTACGCCGGTCTGGCCAGCTCGATCGAGAAGGCGATGCTTGTGGAGACGGCACGGTGGGGCGACGTAGGCGGCACGCCCTACAACATCACGCAGTGGCGTACCGAGCGGGACTATCTCCTGAACACGTATATGGTTCAGCGTCCCGGCATTGTGATGGGCCAGTTCCGCAGTGCGGGGCTCTATCCGAGCGTCGAGGCCCCGGTCTTCCAGATCGACGGAACCTATCAGCACGGGGGTCACGTAGCCGCGGGAGCTAAGCTTTCCATGACCGGCGGCACGATCTGGTACACCCTCGACGGCAGCGACCCGCGCCTGTCGGCCGAGGCGGCCCAGGCGAGCAGCTCAACTACGCTCGTGGCGGAGAACGCTCCCAAGCGGGTGCTTGTCCCCACGGGGCCGGTCGATGTCGGCTGGCGCGGGGGCTCGCGCTTCAACGACTCGGCTTGGACCGCCGTGACCGGCAGCCCCGGCGGCATCGGCTTCGAGCGCAGCAGCGGCTACGAGACGCTCATCAACATCGATCTCAGCCAGCAGATGTACGGCAAGCAGCAAACCTGCTACGTCCGCATCCCCTTCACTCTCGACCGCGATCCGACCAAGCTCGACCTGGTACAACTGCGGGCCCGCTATGACGACGGGTTCGTCGCCTACCTCAACGGCGTCGAGGTCGCCCGGCGCAACTTCACCGGTGAACCGGCGTGGAACTCCGGAGCGACTGCATCCAACTCCGACACGGCCGCCGTGAATTTCGAGGATATCACCCTGCCCAATGCGAAGAACTGCCTCAAGCAGGGCGACAATATCCTCGCCATTCAGGCCCTGAACCAAGGCTCGACCAGCTCGGACTTCCTCATCAGCGTCATGCTGGTCAGTGGTCCGAGCACGCCTGCCGGAGGCGGAAGCGTCACAACGGGAGCAGTGAGATACACGGGCCCAATCACGTTGAACCAGAGCGTCCGCGTGAAGGCCAGGACGCTCTCCGGCGCCACCTGGAGTGCCCTGAACGAAGCGGTCTTTGCCGTCGGGCCGGTGACCGAGAGCCTGCGGATCAGTGAATTGATGTACCATCCGGCCGATAGCGGCAATCCCAACGATCCTAATACTGAGTACATTGAACTGACCAACATCGCCAGCGAGAGCATCAATCTCAACCTGGTCCAATTCACCAAAGGGATCGATTACACCTTCCCCAGCTTCGACTTGCCTGCGGGCGGCTATTGCCTGCTCGTCAAAGACCTCGCGGCTTTCCAAGCCAAGTACGGCCTCAAGCTACCGGTGGCGGGTCAATATGCCGGCAGTCTGGACAATGGCGGTGAGCGTATTGAGTTGGTCGATGCGGCCGGTACAGTCATTCAGGACTTCAGATACGAGGACAATTGGTTCAAGAGCACCGATGGTCAGGGCCTCTCCCTGACCGCCAAGGACCCCAAGACCACGGATGCGAACAGCCTCAATGATGTGGGTGCCTGGCAGGCGTCCGTTCCATCACCAGGCCAGTAAGACCGAAATTGTCGAGATAGCGGAAGATACAGACGTTGAAATCTAAGCTGCTTACTATCGAGTTGGTACTACTGATCTGCATCGCAGCGCACGCAGACTGTCCGCCCGGTGACCTCAACAGCGACTGCCAGGTCGATACGGCCGATCTTGCCCTGTTTGCCGGCCAGTGGCTGACGGGTTCGAAGGTGCCGGCAGATCTGAATCATGACGGCCGTGTCAATGGGACCGATCTGGCCTTGTTCGCCAACCACTGGCATCAGAGAGGCTGTCCCATCGTGATCAACGAGGTCCTCGCCCATGCCCACGCAGCGGCCTCGGATTGGATCGAGCTCTACAATACCAGCAGCATCTCTGTCCATATCGGCGGCTGGTTTCTCAGCGACAACAAGGACGACCTCACGCAGTACGAGATCGCGCCGGGAACGACGATCGGGCCGCACGGATACCTCGTCTTCTACGAGAAGACCCATTTCGCCAATCCCTTCGACCCGGGCATGCACAGACCGTTCGCCTTCACGGAGAACGGCGAGGCGGCTTATTTGTATTCGGGCAGCGATGCGGTCTTTCCGGAGTGCCTCATTGAGCAGCCGTTCGGGGCCTCGGAGACGAGTTACTCGTTTGGCCGGTACTTGACGAGTCTCGGACGATATGACTTCGTCACGATGAGCGAATCGACGCCGGGAGCGGCGAATGCCTATCCCCGAATCGGGCCGGTCGTGATCAGCGAGATCATGTACCATCCGGCGGGCAATGCCGACGCCGAATACGTGGAGATCTTGAATATCAGCAAGGAGTCCGTCACGCTGTTCGACCCCGCCCAGATGGAGCCTTGGCGGCTGACGGACGACCTGGACGTCGATCTGTGGTTCCCGGTCGACGTGCCCGTGACGCTCCAGGCGAACGAGCACCTCCTGTTGGTGCGCGACCCGCAGGCCATGCGCCGCTACGCCGTGCCGGCAAAAGTGCAAATGCTCCCCTGGGGCGCCGGCAAGCTTGACAACCGGGGCGGCACGCTGCGCTTGCTCAAACCCGGCGACGTGGACAAGGCAGGGACACGGTACTGGATCGACGTGGATCGCATCGACTACAGCGACGGCTCGCACGAACAGGGATTCTCCAGCGGAATCGACCCGTGGCCCGTCGACGCGGATGGATTCGGCTTGTCCCTGAGTCGCCTGTCCCCTACCCGCTACGGCAACGATCCGAACAACTGGCAAGCGACTCCCCCAACCCCTGGCTCCCCCAACGACTGAGAGCCTTCCACACAAGAATGGTTCCGCAGAAGGTTGCTGCTTTCTGTCATTCCCGCGCGGGCGGGAATCCAGTCAAGTCGGGGCTTTCCTGGACCCCCGCCTGCGCGGGGGTGACAGAGGGAGGGCCCCTCCGCGTTCGTTGTGTTGGAGCCCCTATAGTGGACACGCCTTCGGCTCCTGCATATCATGACCCGTCAGTACGACAGGTTTCCTGCTGTTCGGAGGTTCTGTTATGTGTTTGTCGAGACGGATGAATCTGGCCATTCCGGTCTTCTTGACGGTTGCGGCAGTTGCCGGTCTTTGCACGGGGGCCCCAAACGAAGTACTGAGCCCCTCGGTCACCCTCAGCCCCGGAGCGATCAATGGAGTGTGCATCGAGCGCAGCGGCCACCGGCTCGTGATCTATGGCGATCCGCAGGAATGCTGGAAGACCGCCGAGACCGTGCTCTTTACGCACAGCCGCCGGGACATTGTCTGGGCGGGCCGGGCACTGGTGGCCGGCGGCGCCAAGTCCGTCGTGCCGGCGAAAGAAGCCGAGCAGTTCTTCCGGGTCGAGGACTTCTGGACGAGCTTCTGGGACAAGCGCTATCACGATTACGCGCAGCAGAGCACCCGGATCATCACCGTGCCGCTGCAGGTGGACCGGACCGTGCAGGAAGGGACGGAGATGTCGTGGCAGGACCTCAAGGTGCGCGTGCTGGACACGCCGGGATATACCCGGGGAGCAGTGTCCTACTTCGTCGAGGTCGATGGCCGCAGATACGGTTTTGTGGGCGACCTGATCTATGGGGATGGCCGTTTGCTGGACCTCTGCAGCCTGCAGGACGAAGTACCCCAAGCGAAGATCGGGGGCTATCACGGCTATGCGGGCCGGATCGGGGACTTCCTCGCGAGTCTGCGAAAGGTGGCCGCCCAGAAGGCGGACATCCTGGTGCCGGCGCGCGGCCCGGTCATCCGAGAACCGGCGGCCGCCATCGACCGCCTGATCGAGCGGCTCCAGGCCGTCTACGAAAACTACCTTTCTATCAGTGCCGGACACTGGTACTTCAAAGAGCGGTATGACGTGCTCGCCACCAGGGCCTTGGGCCGAGCCGATCGCGTGCCCTGGATGCCCTACGCCCACACCATCGAGAAGCGGCCGCCCGATTGGATCGTGCCCATCCAGAACAGCCGGCTGATCCTGTCGCGCGACCGGTCGGGCTTCTTGATCGACTGCGGATCGCGTGCCATTATCGAGCAAATCCGCAAGCTAAAAGATGAGGGACGTCTGACCTCCCTCGAGGGCCTCTTCATCACGCATTACCACGACGACCACACGGACAAGGTGAACGAGCTTCTACAGGAGCACCATTGTCCGGTGTACGTGACGCCGGTCCAGGAGGACGTGCTCAAGCGGCCGGGCGCGTATCGGCTGCCGTGCGAGACAACCGGCGCGATCGAGCCGCTGGAAATCGTCGCGGATGGTCAGCGTAAGGTCTGGAAGGAATTCGCGCTGACCTTCTATGACTACCCCGGCCAGACGATCTATCACGATGCCCTGCTCGTGGAACGAGACACCGGCGAGAAGATTTTCTTCCTCGGGGATTCGTTTACCCCGTCCGGGATGGACGACTATTGCCCGCAGAACCGCAACTTCCTGCGGCCAGGCACCGGGTACGCTTACTGCCTCGATCTGTTGACGAGCCGGATTCCGTCCGAGGCCCTGCTCATCAACGAGCACGTCGTCGAGCCGTTCCGGTTTGACGGCGACCAGTTGCAGCATATGAAGAAGACCTTCGCCCGGCGTCGGGACCTGCTGCGGGACCTCTTGCCGTGGGATGAACCTGACTTCGGCGTAGACGAGCAATGGGCGCGGATCTATCCGTACGGGCAGGAGGTCCAGCCGGAGCGCTGGGCGCCCTTGACGGTGAAGCTGCTCAACCACAGCACGACTGCGAGTGCCTTCGTCGTCACCATGAACGCGCCGGCGGGCTTTGAGATCGAGCCCCATAGTGCCTCGTCGATCGCGCCACCCGGGCGGGAAGCGGAGGTTTCCTTTCGAGTCCGGGCCGCAAGCCGGCTTGCCCGTGCGATCAACGTAGTGACGGCCGACATTCAAGTCGGGCCGTGGGATTTGCGCCAATGGTGTGAAGGACTCCTCAAGGTCATCCCGTGAGCCGTGAGGAGCAACGATTCATCAAGGATGTGCGGCACCCCGAATCAGCGCCTCAGGGGCTGCCGGCGGCGTTGGGACCAGACCCCGGCTTGCTCCCCGCCATCTCGGCTTCGAGCTTGTCCCGCTGGGCCTCACGATTGTAGTGTTCGATGGCCTGCCGGATGGCCGGCTTGAAGTCCTCCTCCATCTTCCACGGCTTGGTGATGAAGCGAAAGATCTCCCCCTGGTTGATGGCCGTCAGAAGGGTGCTGGCCTGCGTATACCCGGACAGGACCAGGCGCACGATCCGCGGATACTGTTCCTTCACGATCTTGAGCAGCTCGAGGCCGGTCATCTCGGGCATACGCATGTCCGTCACCAGAACCTGGACCTCGTTCTCGGCGAGCAGCTTCAGCGCGTCCTTGCCGCTCTCGGCGAACAGCAGGTGGTAGGGTACATCGAGCATGCCCCTCTCGATGGACCGCAGGAGCCTGACCTCGTCATCGACAAACAATATCGTCTGTTTCTCGTCCATCGCTTTCTACTCCAATCAATGCTTCCTCTGAGGTCTCGCTCGTTTGCGGCGCGGGAGTCAACGGGAGTCTGACGGTGAACTTCGCTCCCTGGTTCTCTTCGCTTTCCACCGAGATCTGGCCTTTGTGCTTGTTCACGATGATATCGTAGGAGACACTCAGTCCGAGGCCGGTGCCTTTGCCGGGCGGCTTCGTGGTGAAGAACGGATCGAAGATCTTCCGCAGGTTGGCGGCCGGAATACCCGGGCCATTATCCCCGATCTCACAGACGACATCGGTCCCTTCCTGATAGGTCCGAACGACAATGGCGCCTTTGGTCTCCCGCGGCTGGGAGCGGATGGCCTGCGCCGCGTTGATCAACAGATTCAGGAACACCTGGTTGATCTGGCCCGGATTGCAGAAGACGTGCGGAATGTCGCCGAGCTCCGTGGTCACATCGGCATCATACTTGATCTCGTTCCGCGCCACCGTGAGGGTCGCCTTGATTCCCTCGTTGATGTCGTACGAGGAGAAATCGCTGGTCCGATCGGCCCGGGCGAAGTCCCGGAGATTCCGGATGATATCCGTGACTCGTTCCAGGCCCTCACGGGAGTCGTCGAACAGACTATCGAGGTCCTTGAGAATGAAGTCGAGGCGGATCTGGGCTTTAAGTTCCTGGATGAGCCGCACGGCCGGCAGAGGCCCACTCTCCCCCTGGGCTTCCACCTTCTGGAGGAGTCCGTCATAGGCCTCCAGCAGGGTGCGGATCTTCTTCATGTAGCCTTCCAGGGTCTCGAAATTGCAGGCCACGAACCCCACCGGCGTGTTCATCTCATGGGCCACGCCCGCCGCGAGTTGTCCGATCGACGCAAGCTTCTCGCTTTGCACCAGTTGCGACTGCATCTCCCGCAACTCGTGATTGGCCTTTTCCACCCGGGCATACGCGGCCTTGATGATCTCGGCGGACTTGCGGTCCGTGATGTCCCGGGCAATCTCGATCACCGCCGTCGGATTCCCCTCTTTGTCCCGCAGGGCCGCGTTGGCCGTGCAATGGAAGTACCGGGTCTGTCCGTCCTTGTCGACCACCTGGATGTCGTAGCTGTGGGGGTTACCGTCGTGGAAGGCTTCGCGGACGATGCAGGGCCCGACATCGCAGGGTGCGTCGTGGCCGTGGAAAAGCTGAAAGCACTTCCGGCCCAAGCCATCCCCCCCGAACACGTTGCGGCTGGCGCCGTTGCTCCAGGTGATGCTCAGATCCGGGTCCAGCATGATCATCGGATCGCCGATGGATTCCAGAATGGCATTCAGCTTGCCCCGGCTTTCCCAGAGCATCTGCTCCGAGCGCTTGCGCTCGATGGAGTAATGGATCACCCGGGCCAGGGCCCGGGCGTTCACTTTGCCCTTGGGCAGATAGTCCTGGGCCCCCTGGGCCACGGCTTCGAGTCCGACTTCCTCATCATCGCCCGAGGTCACGACGACTTTGGGAAGACCGGGGTGTTCGCGCTCCATGACCCGGAGCGTCTCCAGCCCGCAACTGTCCGGCAGGTTCAGATCGAGCAGCAGAATATCGAACTCCTGCTCCGCCAGCAGCGCCAGCGCCTTCGCCAGACAGTCCGCGGACGCCAGTTCGTACTGCGATATCGAGGAGCTGGCGAGCAGCCGCTCCATCTGTTTTCTGTCGATCAGGTCGTCTTCGACGACGAGAATTCTCAATCGATTGGCAGCAGTAGGATCCATCGTCCATCCTCAACCAAGCATGCAGTGGCACCCTGAGTGTCATCCGCGGGCATGACGGCCCGGCAGCGCCTCGCTATTAGGGCAACATCAGCGCACGACGTGCCGTCAGGGGTCCTTGTGGAATATCGGCCGAATAAGAGGGGTCCTTTGCAGGAGGCCAAAGCACGCCTGCGCGGGCCCTCAGGAGGCTTTTCGCGGACGCAGGGCCGAGATATTATCGGCAGTTGCACCGACACGGCCCCGCGCGGGTCTTTCTCGGACGGAGAGACCCGCGTCTCTTCCCCCCCCGCGTCGTCTGGGGTGATGGATTATCGAGGAAAGGCGTAGAACGCCACGCCCTCGTAGGTATACACCTTGGTATACTTTGTCCTGATCTTGGTCGCCTCTGCCTCATTCGCCGTAAAGAAGTGCGTGTCATCACTGGCCTTCCAGAAGCGATACACAGGCACGCACTCCGGCGGTTCCGCCCCCTCCGGATAGGCGTAGAACGCGATCCCTTCTGGCTTCCATACCTTCGAGTACTTGCTGATGAGTTTATTCTTCTCGGCCTCATTGATCGTGTAGAAGTGGGTCTGGCCAGACCAGAATCGGTAGACGGGAAGGAGCCGCGAATTGCTCTGCGTGGAACAGGCGTTGAAGCCAACCCCTTCGAAGGTCCACGTATCAGAATAATTGTTGATCAGTTTGTCTTTCTCCCCTTCGGAGGCAGTGTAGAAATGCCGGTCCGTCGCCGGCGCCCAAAAGCGGTAGACCGCCGTGTACGGCACGATGAAATGAAGGCCCACCATCACCGCCTTGCCACACCGGAAGGGCGTACCATCCGAGCTGACGACATCGTCGTACAGATTCGCGAATCCGATCTCCGCGTCGTAGGAGCCCGCACCCAACGCATAGGGGTCAGAGGCTGTCGCCGTCTTGGCCAGGAGGTCGCCGGCCACGTCCAGGTTCGTGGTGGAATCGGCAATCGTCAGGTAGATGGCGTTGACAAAGTCGTCGGTGCAGGCACCCCACCGGAAAGTCAGAGGCGACCCGACGGCTGCGCCCTGGACCGGCGCGCTAACCTGAGGTTTCTGGGTCGGCTGCGGGATTGCACCGCCCGTCTCCGGCGTGGTATACGCCACCTGGACCTCATCCTGCAAGCCATTCCGGTAGTGAGCAAAAATCCGGTAGATGCCATCGCAGTAGACCGCCAAGGCGGACGGAGTCGCCGCGGTGGCCCGGTACTCCCACACGTGGGCCTTGCCTTGCGCCAGGTGGTACGTTTCCACATCGCCGGTCGAGGTGTGCATATCGGCAGGGATGGTGAACGTCGGGCTCTCGGCCGGCGCCCGGAAGCTCACCGACGTGAGGGTGTCATCGGTCTCCAGCCGCAACGTGAACACGTAGGTGGGAGAGGTGTCGCTCGGACTGTCGTAGGCTACGCCCTGCAGGATCTCCCCGCGCGTCACGTGATCCGAGCCCGCCTGGAATTCGCACGCCCCGATGTCCACGAGCGCACTGCCGTTGCCGTCGCCATCGACCAAGCGGGGCTCGTCATTATAGTCTTTTGCGACTCCCGCTACCACCGAGTTGTCGCCGGCATCGAGGCAGGGCGAGTCGATGGTAAGGCTGAAGTCTCCGGAGTTCGGATCGACGCACAGGGGATCGACGCGGAGATTCTTCGTGCCTGGGTACGTGCTGCTCCCCTCGATATCACAGTACCGTGCCACGGGCGGGGTCGACGTGCCGGGCAGGGTATACACGCCTGGTGTCCCGCCGTCCGCTACGTTCCGCCAAATAATGCAGTTGACGAAGGTGGAGGGCGTACCCTCGCTGTAGACGCCTCCGCCCATCCCACCCGTGCTATTGTCGAAGAGGGTGCAGTTGGTGAACTGCGGGTTGACAGTCGAGCTCGAGGTGATGTAGATCGCCCCCCCGCCGCGGTCGGCGTGGTTCTGCCAAAACACGCAGTTGATGGTCTTGCCGGCCGCTCCATCGCTCATAAGGCCGGCGCCTTGATTTCCCACGTCATTCTGCTGGAACAGACAGTTCTTGACCGTGGGCGAGCCCCCATTGTTGTAAATGCCGCCCCCGTCGGTGGCGAACAGCGGATCGCACGCGATGAAGGAACAGGAATCGATGACGGGGCTGCCGAGATAGTTGAACATGCCCGCCCCATATGGGGCTCGGTTCGCCTCAAAAAGGCAGTTTGTGATGGTCGGGGACGATTTGTCGTTGAACACCGCCCCCCCGACACAGGACGTGTCCGATCCAACCGTGTTGGACCGAAAGATACACCCTGTGATCGTCACGCTGGATTCGACGTTGTAGATGGCCCCGCCGCTGTCATTGGCGCTGTTTTCGAGAAACGTACAGTCCGTGATCTGGACGCCCTTCCCCCCTTCGTTATAGATGGCCCCGCCACAACCGGCTGCCGTATTCTGTACGAAGGTGCAATTGGCAATCTTGGTGCCATCGGCGTTCGACATGGCGATGGCGCCCCCGAACCCGGGGACACGATTGTACTTGAGCAGACAATGGGTAATGGTGGCGGTGCGGTCCACGATGGCGATGCCCGCCGCGTCCGGCTCTTCACTTGCGCCCGAGCCCTGCATGATGGCGAAGCCATCAATCGTGGCATTGCCGGTCACATCGACACAGCGGTAGGTCTTTCCCTGGCCGTCGAGGGTCGTCTGATAGGTCGTCCAGTCGCGCGTCTCGCCCACGCCGCTGTAGCCGCCGTAGATGCGTACCGCTTTCTTGACCGCCACGGTGCTCGTCAGCTTATAGACACCCTGCTTGACGTGGATCTCGCCACCGCCGACCATGAGCGTGTCGTTGATCGCCGCCTGGATCGTCTTGTAGGCCGTAGCCCAGCTTAGACCGTCCGCACCTGAACCATCAAGGGCCACGTAGCGAACCACGGCCTGCGCTCCGGCGGCAGGCAGCAATACGGCCGCGACGATCAGACTAACCAGAGTCTTCCTATTGCTATTCATCACTTCCTCCCGCAGCGCCTGGGGCCCCCAACGCGACACGTCGCGACCCGGAAACCCTCGACCGTTCTGCCACTACAATGAAGTCCGCCGGCTCCCGCAGAAGGCATTACTCCCCGCGCAGGATCCAGCAGATACCATATACCCCATATTTGCACAGTCAAACTCATTATACACACTATCGGTAAGATAGGCAAGCATGTTTTGCTCAAAATCGAATCCGGCTCTCTGTCAGTCGTCGCTTTATGGGTCTGTCTGAGCGAATCCACCAACCGCGTGTCGCGGCTCTCGGACCGTCCAAGACGGGGGTCGCGAGCTCTGCTCCGCGTCCGCCTGCAAGCTTCAAAGCCCTATATTCCCCCCGGAGTTCCCGTGTCTCGGCACCGGGCGGACTCGGAAGAACCACAAAGTGGGCCCGGCATGGCGCAATAGTCAGATAAGTCAGGAGAAAACTGCGTTGGCAGGGCCGCCAAACCCCGTGACGGTCATCATGCCAAACGCGGAAAGAGGGTGCATTGCCCGCCAAATCTGGTATGCTGACCAACACTGAGCCGACGCCGGCAGGAGCTCTTGACGATGGGTTCATCTGGGAGCCCCCGCGTCGGCATACCCCGTAGGAGGTTTCGATTTATGGGCACAAGTGCCTGGGGAAGAATGTGGTTTACAGGACTATTTCTGGCGTCCCTGTTGCCGGCGAGCCTCGTGAAGAGCGAAGATTGGCCGTGGTTTCGCGGGCCCGGCCGGCAGGGAATGTCGCAGGAGAGAGGGGTCCCAACCCAGTGGAGCGCCGCGTCGAACGTCCGCTGGAAGACGGCCATCCCCGGCGAAGGCTGGTCCTCCCCTATCGTGTTCCAGGACCAGGTATTCGTGACGACGGCCCTGGACGGCGGGTCCTCGCTCCACCTGATCTGCCTCAATCGCCCCACCGGAGAGGTGGTCTGGGATAAGGAGATCACGCGGCAGAAGGCGGGACATAGGCAGCAATACAACTCCTACGCGACCCCGACGCCGGCGACAGACGGCCGGAGAGTCTATGCGCCGGCCTGTGACGGTCGTGTTTTGGCCGTCTCGATGGACGGCAAGGTCGAGTGGACCAACTCCGATTTCGACTACTATTACAGTGAGCACGGGCTGGCCGTGTCGCCTGTCCTGTACGAGGACCTCGTCATCGTGCCCTTCGATTGGAGTAGCCCGCCGCCGGACACGAAGATCGGCTGGCAGGTGCCTTGGGACAAGGCCGTCATTCTCGCCGTAGACAAGAACACGGGCCAGACGCGCTGGAAAGGCAGCCGGGGCAGCTCGCGAATCGCCCACGTCACGCCGCAGATCGTCAAGGTTGATGGCCAGGACCAGCTTGTCAGCGGCGCGGGCAACGTGATCCAGGGGTTCGATCCCAAGACCGGCGCGCGGCTGTGGACGGTGGACAGTCCCGGCGAGGGTGTCGTCCCGTCGGTGGTCGTCGGGGAAGGGTTGGTTTTCACCGCCTCCGGGTTCGGCGAGTCGCGAATCTGCGCGGTTCGTCTGGGTGGCCGCGGCGACGTCACCAAAACGCACACGGCCTGGGAATCGAGGGACGATGTGCCCAAGATGTCCTCAATGCTGTACGTGTCGTCCCGCCTCTACCTGGCGACGGAGACCGGCGTCGTTAAGTGCTTCAAGGCCGCTACCGGCGAGGTACTCTGGCGCGAACGCCTGGGGCCGAAGTTCTCCGCCTCGCCCGTCTGGGCGGACGGCAACATCTACTTCCTCGCCGAAAACGGGAAAATGACGGTCGTGGAGGATGGACCGGCCTTCCAAGTGGTCGCCCAGAACGAACTCGGGGAGAAATGCTGCGCCAGTCCCGCGATTTCGCAAGGCAACCTCTTCATTCGCACGGACAAGGCTCTGTACTGCATTGGCAAGTGACGCGTCATGCGCGGACTCAGTCCTTCCCTCGACCACAGTGCTACTCGCGCGTGGATCGGTACGGATCGCTTGCCTCGGGCTTGGCCTTGGGCGTGGCCATCGTGACGGGTATTTGGACATTGACCTGCCGGGAGCCTCTGACGACCCGTCCCAGATTCTCTTTGGTGACCTTCACCGCCTCGGCCGTCAACTCGGGGACACTATAGGTCCAAAGACACGAATCGTAGTGTGTCGGGTCCTTCTGAGGCAGCAGCAGCGGCTTGTGTGCGACGCCGTTCGGATCGATGTAGCTGAGGTAGGTTCGGGTGAAGGTGCCGTTTTCTCTCTTGCTGCTGAAAGCGATCCACCGGCTGTTGCTGGACCAACTATGCCAGCTCTCGCTCTCGTCGCTGTTGATCTCCAGCCGCCGGTAC
>Ga0315280_10000170_pt1 | contig 123356 bp, 91 predicted proteins | sample YL17G06_40_MG_FD_203697 | JGI IMG/M metagenome (GOLD analysis project Ga0315280, IMG submission 203697) | Sediment microbial communities from Yellowstone Lake, YNP, Wyoming, USA - YL17G06_40 | ecosystem: Environmental > Aquatic > Freshwater > Lake > Sediment | place: USA: Wyoming | collected... | reverse complement strand
CTTCCCCGGCCGCCTCCCTTCTGATTCCAAGCCTCCCCGTACACTCCCCACAAGGTCCCCAGCCCACTTCTATAAACCAGGGTTTTTCAGCGGAATCCAAAAATACGGTGTTTACCCCATAGACGTGTTCTTTGCTGGAGGCAAGAATGTCACCTGCTAATGAGCACCCGCAAGCCCATCGGTGTGGGGTACAAATGGCTGGGCGATCCGGAGGTAGGGACTGCGGACGGTTGGATGGGTGAACAGGTTGGTTGCTCCCGATGTCAGGAGGACGAACAACGGGAGGAGCCACCCCACACCGAACCTTTTTCTCAAGAGGAACGGATCATCTTGAAAGAGCCGTTCCTCATGGGGGCACAACAGACTCCCTCTTTCAAGGTTTGTGGCGTCCATAGGTTTCCTCACGCCGCGGTGCTCCGCCGTCCCTAACATCCGACAGCGTTGCGTACCACGGCCAGAACGGCCGAACGGACGGCTGGGGGCAGTTTGGCGGCCATGCCGCCGCGATCTTCGCCAAGTCGGGGTCCAGAGGGATGGCGTCATATATGAAGACGCGAGAGGGCTTCGTCTTCCCTTTTCGGATTCTGCCCGCTTCCTTGATGCTCTTGCTGAGGTCCCTGAGTAGCTGCGAACTCATAACAATATTATGCGTCATTAGCACTAACGGTCTGCTATCTTGACCATGTCTGCGGTTGTGTGCTGGGTTGAGTAGGCGTGGACCCCTCGCGCGGCAGCGACGGGCGGCGTCAACCGTATCAGAGATTTCGCTGTTCGGCCTGCTGCCCGACCGCCATGTGTCCGTGCTCAGCGAAGAGAGGCCCGCAAAGAGGCCTCGTTCGAGCCGTGCGGCTTTAGTCCGCCATCGATCCGACTTCCTCGGTCGATTCATCGAGCTTCGCATGCCAGCCGGTGCGCTCGTTTCTCTTGATGGCGCCGTTGATTCGCTTGTGCGATTCCTCGATCGCCAGGAGCGCTTCCTGCAACTGGTCCTCATCGCCGACGGAAACGGAGCCCCACTTCTGGCCGGAGTTGCGGTTCTCGACCTGCTGGACGCCGCTCAGGGCCTCGCCGCCCGTGAACAGGGCCATCTGGAGAGAGTTCTGCCGGGGCTGCACGGTGATGAACTTACGCTCCGGGCTGTAGAAGCTAATCGCCGACTTGTTGACTTTGTAGAAACAGGCCTCGTCCACCGACTTGACATGCTCCGCCATCAATTGGAACAGCCCGCGGACCCGGTCTTGGACGCCGTGTGCGGTGAACCACTCATCCAGGGCCTCACCATCCTCACCATCGACGACCATGTCCGGCCGGTGAATCGGGTAGTTCTCCAGCTCCCGAATCCGGTCCCGCAACTCGATCACCTCCAGCGGGCAGGTGGGCCAATCGTGTTCCCAGCAGACGATCAGGTCGCAGCTCTCCGCATCCCGGCCGCTCTGCTTGAAGTCGCTCGACCGCTGCTCGAACTCGACCCGGAGCCGCTCCCAGCCTTTGCCCGTGAAGCGCCGGGCGATGGCATCCGGGGCCTCCGGCCGCAGCTCTTCAATGTACATGTTCAGGTCTTCCGCCACCTTGCCAAACAGGTAGAGCACGCCGCTCTCCGTCTGCGGTGCATACACCATCCCTCGAAAGTTGATTAGTTCGCTGACAATGCTTCGCTCTACATTCGCCATTCCCGTTTTCCTTCCATAGCATGGAACTATTAGCGTAACAACAGCCTACGTACCTCCCAGTCCGCGTAGGGATACACCGCAAGATGATACCTCTAAAAACGCAATTTGCAAGGCGATTTTCCTGATGGATATGGGCCATCTGGGGCAAAAATGCAGATTTTATGGGCCCAGCAACCCCCGCCTGGGGAACCCACAAGACACATCCGAAGGCGGCTGGGCTACAGGGTTTGGTCGCCATTTTTGCCTTTTCCCGGTTCATTCTCCGTATGGTACGGACCCGAGGGTTCTGCGGGCAGGAATTAGGGAAAACCCTTAAGGGCGAGGCTTACAGCGAAACGTAAGAGACATAGAGGCCAGATCGAGCAATCGAAAGAGGGCCGGCAGAGGGAGTTATTCCGGCTCTCCTTGTCAGGTGCGGACCGGCCTTTCGCTGAACCGCCGATCAGGTATAGCCAGAGTGAATGGGACAACGGAAGGCCGGCCGCCGATACGGTTGGAAGTTCGACCTGCCGGAATTGGATGCCGGGCGCGGTGGAGAGCACCGCGTCTGGCGTCCCGATGACGAGGCCCGTTTCTCCGGGTGCACGATGATCGCGATTATCGCAAGGATGGCGTTCACACCCTCTACGGGCCGGGTGCCGGATGGGGTGAAGGGTCCCCAATCGCGGTTCATCGCTATGGGGAGCCCAAATTCGTCTGGGCACCCTCAGAGAACTGGGTGGTTACGTGTGGCGCGAGGTCGCCTCTGCAACTGCCGGCGGCCTCGACGCCACCACGTTATTTATGGGCATAGAACAGTCGGAGCGAGCCTTGAATGGATGATCAAGCTACCATGGATGGACGCAGATTCGCGGGGGAGATGCTTTCCCCCGGCGCCGCGGTCGGACGGCTGGCGTTTCTGCAAAGCGAGCTCACGTTGCTGGGGCCCGACCAGCGGCGGGCCAGCGGGATTGAGCAGGAGTTGGACCGGTTCGAAGAACACATTGACGCTCTGGCCGAAGAATTAAGCCAGATGATCTCCGGGTTGGAAGCCGAATCAGCGGATACCCAGGCGCAGATCGTGCGGACTCATCTCTACCTTATCCAAGATCACAAGTTCCATCAGGATGTCTGCCGGGAGATCCGGGATCACGCCTTGTCGGCCGAAATCGCGATTGAGACGGTCCTGCGCCGGGTGATTGCCGTGTTCGAGCACTCGAAGAGCAGCATCATGGCCGAGCGGGCCAGCGATATTCGAGATATCATCGCCCGGCTCATCCGGCGGGTGCGCCGCCAGCATCATCAGGCGTTTGAGGCGCTGGGGGACGGCGATGCGGTTGTGCTGGCGGTGAACGAGTTGTTGCCCTCGGTCGTGCTGGAAGCGAGAAATAGCCGGGTCGTGGGGTTTGTCGTCGCGCGGGGAAGCGGCCTGTCGCACGCCTCGATTCTGGCCAAGGCGCTCGGGTTTCCCATTCTGAGAATCGACGATCTCGAGGCGTTGCAGGTGGCGCGCGATGAGTTGATTCTGGTCGATGCCACAGATGGCAGCCTGGTGGTGTCACCCGCGCCGGAGCTGATGATTCAGATCACCGAGCGCAGAGCAACGGCGTCTGCCGTGGACCCGACCGACCTGCCGGTGCGGCTGTGGATCAATGTTGCCGATCCCGCCCAGGTGACGCCCGAGTTGGTCGAGCGCATCGCCGGCGTCGGGTTGTACCGGACCGAGGTGCTGTTCATGGAGCAAACGGACGACTTTCCGAGCGAAGAGCAGCAGTACGAGACGTACCGAGCGTTGTTCGAGACCTGCCGGCCGGACCAGATCGTGACGGTCCGCACGGCCGACATCGGCGGCGACAAGACGCTGCCCTACTTCCCGCTGGGACCGCAGGAGAACCCGTTCCTGGGCGTGCGGGCGAATCGGGTCTACCGCGAGCATCCGGAGATCTTCATCACGCAGATGCGGGCCATTCTGCGGGCCGCGGTTGGCAGCTCCGGCCTGCGGATCATGTACCCAATGATCGGAAGCCGCGAGGACCTGCTGGTGATTGAAAGGTTGATCGCGGAAGCGGTACGGAGCCTGCGGGCCCGAGGCCAGGTCTACCAGGACCTCTTCCAGCAGGGCATCATGATCGAGGTGCCGTCGGCGGCGTGGAATTGCAGCGAACTGCTTGACTTGGTGGATTTCGCCAGCGTCGGGACAAACGACCTGCTGCAATACTTTTTCGCCGTCGGCCGGGATGACGCCAATCTCAGCCAGAGCTTCCGGACGCAGGACCCGGTGGCGCTGCGGATGCTCAAGCGGCTGGTGGACGCCGCCGCCGCCGCGGGCAAGCCCCTGAGCCTCTGCGGCGAGATCGCCTCAGACCCGCAACTGCTGCCTCTGCTGATCGGGCTGGGCTTCAAGGACCTGAGTGTCGATATCCGGCTGCTGCCACAAGTAGAGGAATTAGCCGCGGGCCTGGACGTCGCGGCGTGCCGGCACTTGATCAGGGACTGCCTCAAGGCCAAGACCGCGCGGGAGGTCAGGACCCTATTGAACGCTTCGGGGTTGGTGAAGAAGCGCCGGGCCGCCTGCCCGCCGCGCTGGGACCAAGCCGTGGACCCCGTCTGCGGAGCCGTGGTGGACACGGCCGAGAGCAACCTGACGGTCACGCGCCGGGGCAAGAAGATTCACTTCTGCAGCGCTGACTGCCGGGATGAGTATCTCTGCCAGGAAAGACGTGGACATGCACCTCTGGCACAAGCGTGCTGAAGTCCCGCCAAGGACTTGAACATTCAGAGCCCGTAGCAGAATGAGCCGTGGACGCACGCCCTCTTGTCACCCCCGCGAAGGCGGCGGTCCAGGAACGCCGCGGCGTAGGAGGAAGCTCGCCACCCCGTACCTTTCATTCTGTTGGAGCCTCTGGGAATCGTGCCTGCAGCCCCGGACCTCAAGCGGTCCCGGGCTGCAGGCTCCCTGCGTCACCGGCATAAGAGCCGGAATACCAATTGGGTTCCCCAACGCGACGAATCGCGTCTGGGACCCCTTTTTCAAGGCTTGTTCGGCTCATTCGGTTCCGTCCCACGTCTGGACCTGGACGTGGATGTCGTTCCCGGCATTGATGTTGTTTCGGACGGTGACGTGGACGGAGTCGAGAGCGTCGAGCTGCTCGACGAGGTCGTCTGTCCCTCCCACAGAGGAGTGCCGGTCGTGCTGCGAAGATGGAGCACGTGATTGTTGTACGTGACATCGGTGGGCAGGAACACCCGTCGGCCCGAGGCCGTCGCGGCCGCCTCGGAGCCGCTCAGGTGAATTCGATCGCCGCGGACGATGTAGAAGTCTTGTCCGCTCACGTAGTTACGGGGTCCCAGGTTCACCAGGACAGTCCGACCGTCGGTCGTGCGGATCCGCAGCCAGATCATATCCTGACCTGTCGCGGTGGCCTTGAACTTGCCTTCATCGGCCACCGTGGCATCGAGCGCCGTGATGTTCGACGGGTTGAAGGTTCCCGTGAGATCGCTCGGCGAAGGCTCTGCCCCGGTGGTTGACGGCGTGGAGGGCGTCGTACCACTCACCGGCGGCGTCGTGGATCGCGCGGGGGCCCGCGCTGGGGTCCGCGCCGACGGAGCGGCGGCTACCGGCCCTTCCGGAGGCACGTACCCGAGAGCCGTGCCCGTCGGCGACACACCGAAGGTTCGGTCGAGTTGCCGGGCAAAAGTGGGATTCGCCAAGTCAGGCCACTGGTTGGGCGTAAACGAATTCGCATGGATTGCCGCCGGAGTCGCATCGACTCGGGCCACGTGCAAAGCCGGCTCCAAGGTAACGGCACGTTGCGGTATGGCGGCGAACCGTGCCCCCAGTCCTCCAATGCCGCCATACGACACGATGCTATAGGTGATCCGGCCGCTGTCCATCGCCACCACCAGGTCGTGGACCCGGCCCTCGCTCTTGCCGTCCGACGCTTTCACGGTGGAACCTCGGATGTGGGTGAACCTCCGATTCTGAACGTCAGCACGGGTCTCGCTGGTCCGTTCGTGAGCGGCCGCCTGCCGGTCCACGTCCATGCTCGTCTCCGCACTGCTCGGCAAGTAGCCGGCGCGGAAGCTCGCGCTTTGCTTGAACTGCTGCTCGCTGACGGGAATCGCGTACGCATGGTTGACGCTCTGGCTCAGCGAGGTCCAGGGGATGACGTGCATCGTGCCCCCGATCCCCAGGATGCCGCCCGAGGATACGGCCACGTAGGAGATGCCGTCGAGATCCGGGGTCAACACCAGATCCTGAATTCGCCCCAAGGTCTTGCCATCCGGACTCTTGACCCGCGCGTGCAGCACGCGGGAAGCCCTCTTGAGTCCCACCTCCTCGGCGGCCGTCGCGGACGGCGCTCGAGAGATAGACCCATTCGCGTTACTGTAGGATGGCGCGTTGGCGGCGTCGGCTAGTGGTACGGCCAGTCCGTAGCTCAGCAGGACCACCATCAGGCCCAGTGCCCCTATGCCTCTGACGAAGAGTTTTGTCGTACTCATTTCTTGATCCCCCAAAAACACTGTTAGTCGCTGGTTGTTGATAGATGATTGCCACTTATCAATTATCAACTCCCGAGAGCCCTTGTGCGTCGGCAAAAAGCGGATTGTGCATAGGCCGATGGCGAGTAGGCAAACCCCGCGATGGGAACGAAGGGAAAACCCGATTGAGCCGGCCGGGACCATCGTGTCTCTGGGGTATGGAGCAGGACGCCCAAAAGCGGAACCTAGCGTTTGGGAATCCGGCAAGAATCTTCCGAGGAACCGTGCATGGCCACCGAAGCGTCCAGAAGAAAGCGACGATGCGGCCGCCCCGAACCCAAACCATCCCTGGGCTGGAAGCTGACAGCGGTGGTTTTTCGGCAGTTCTTCCTCGGGTTGGGCGAGGTCCTTCTGGCCCAAACGCAGGGTCGAAGAGACGCGACGCCGCTGCGACCACACTGGGAAGACGTGGTAGACATGAACGCCGCCGCCCCACCGCTGAAGAACAACCCTTCGGCCTGGTCCCACCGCGGCACGGTGGCAGTCCTGGCCACGCTCGGCGCGACAATTGCGGCCTACCTGAGTCTGTACCAGTTGGACTTGATCTCGTCCGTCTGGGATCCCGTTTTCGGCCAGGGCACCGAGCGAGTGCTGACCTCGGGAGTCTCGCAAGACATAGAGCGCGTTTTCCACGTTCCCGACGCCCTGCTGGGGGCGCTGGGGTATGTCACGGAGATCGTCTTCGCCATGGCCGGCTCGACCCGACGATGGCAGTACCGGCCCTGGATCATCGCGCTGTTTGCCCTTAACGTCCTCGCCTTGGCCTGTGTCAGTGTGGCTCTCGTGGTGACGCAGGGCGTCGTCATCAAGTCCTGGTGTTTCCTGTGTCTCCTCACCGCCTTGATCTCGTTTCTTCTGGTCGCGCTGTCCGCCCAGGAAGTATATGCCTGCCTTCACTACCTGTGGCGGGTCTGGCAACGCTCGGGACACATTGGGGTCATGTGGGATACGTTCTGGGGTCGGGCCTCGCCGCTCGCCGATCGTGCCGCACTACAAGGGGAATGACCATGTGGCCACGGATTGTGGAAGTGATGCTCGGACTGTGGCTGGTGCTCAGTCCTTTGATTTTTCGCCTCGGACCCGGCGACGGCGCCCTGATCGCCAACCACATCGTATACGGTGCGATCACGGTGGTCGCTTCCCTGATTGCTCTTCGTGTTCCTTTCTTGCGTGTCGTTACCGTCGCGATCGGCCTGTGGCTCATCGGGTACGGCTATGGGGCGGGTGGATATCCTGCGGCGCCCGGCTACCAGAATCTGATGATTGTCGGTGCCCTGATCTGTGCCCTGGGCCTCATTCCCACAGATTGCCTGAAGCCAACGCGCTCGTGGCGAGAATATTATGCCGGTCAACAACAGAAATGATCGGCCGTCGTCAGGCGATCGCGTCGGGCGGCGCGAGCCACGCTCGACGCTCCACGCCACCGGTACGAGCCGCGCAACCGCAACCGCTTGACGATCTGGGCGCGGGAGTAGTATGCCGATAAACAACACCAATGATTCGGTCCATGAGTCGCTCGTCCGGGTTGCCCGTCGCACCCTGGTGGTCGTCGCCATTGTGGCACTTGCCCTGTTGGTGTGGCGGATCAGGGCGGCTCTGCTGCTCGGCTTCATCGGGATCCTGCTGGCGGTCCTGTTTCGTGGCCTCGCGAGTCTGCTGAGCCGAGCGACGCGAATTCCCATTGGCTGGTCCATGCTGATCGTCAGCATCTTCCTCCTGGGGTTGATTGCCCTATTCGTCTGGTTCGCTGGTCCCCCCATCGACGAGCAGTTCAGTCAACTATTGAAGACCCTGCCGACCTCCATCGACCGCATCCAGGAAACGATCAACCGCTACCCCGTGGGACAATACCTCCTGAGTTTTCTGCACGCGCCGCAGCCCGGCTCCGGCAGCCCTGGGATCAGTCTGTTCTCCGGAGTCACCGGCATCGCTTCGACAATCTACAATCTCCTGACGGACCTGCTCCTGGTTCTCGTCTCGGCGATCTACTTCGCCGTGAGCCCCCAGATGTACAAGCGTGGGGTCCTTCTCCTGATTCCCAAGAGCAAATCCATGCGGATCAGCGAGGTGCTGGATGAGTCGGCGTATACCCTGGGCTACTGGCTTCTCGGTCAAGTGATCCTGATGGTCTTCGTCGCCGTCATGGTCACGCTCGGCATGTGGATCATCGGGATTCCGTTGGCCCTGGTGCTGGGCGTCATCTCGGGCGTCCTGGAGTTCGTGCCCATCTTCGGCCCGCTGGTCGGGGCGGTGCCCGGCATCCTCATCGCTTTGACCGGGGGCTGGACCCATGCCCTCTATGCCGCCCTGGTCTACCTGCTCGTGCAGGAGACGGAAGCCAACGTCCTGGTCCCGATCATCCAGAAGTTCACGGTCGAGGTGCCGCCGGCCCTCGTGGTCCTGGCCGTCGTGGCCTTTGGCTCGCTCTTCGGCTTTCTCGGCATCTTCGTCGCCACCCCGATGACCGCCCTGCTCATCGTCTGGGTCAAGCGGCTCTACGTCGAGGATGCCCTGGGCAAGTTCCCCCCCGCCATCATCGGGCCAGGATAAGAGCCTATCCCCGTAGGGCCGCGGGGGTGCCGCCGATACAACGGCCGGCCACTCGGTGTGCAGAGTCCTGAGCCAGGAATCCGATAAAGAAGAGGCAGAGAGATGCGCCGGAGAGGCCATTCCGGCGCGCACGGTCGCAGGATTCAATGAGGAGAACGCCAATGCCGGCAAGTGTTGCACATATGGTGATCGCACACAACGCCTTGACCCTGCTGAAAACGCGGGGATTTCCGGAGCTTGCGGACTTCGCCGCCCTGCTGGATAACCCGGCGCGAGACTCGCTCTGCCAGGCGTACATGAACCTCGGCAGCATTGGGCCGGACCTGTACTACTATGCGAGCATGGCCCAATCGGCCAAGGAGATGCTCCTGGAAGGGTTCGTCGATGCGGCGGGCGTGACGCCCTGGTCCTACCACCTGCATTCGCAGAAGCCCAACCAGTTCCCCCTGCACCTGAGCGAGATCCTCTTCCAGGATGCCGTCTGGGAGGACGGCCGCATCATGCTGGATGCCGACGACCATCGCAAGCTCGCCTACATCGCGGGACATCTCAGTCATATCGCGGCCGACCAGATCATTCATCCCCTGGTCAACCGCATCGCCAAGCCCTACTACCGCAGCGGCGCCAATCGCAAGAAGCATCGCCAGTGCGAGGTCTTCCAGGACTACTTCCTCTATGAGGAGGTCTACCGCGGCAAACGAGACCAGGCCAAAGGGAAAAAAGGAAAGGCCGCGTACAGCTTCTTCGACCAAGACTTTCGCAAGTGGGTCGATTGCGTGCCGGGCTTGACAACGAAGAACACGGAGGATTGGTTCCGGTACTTCCTCCAGCGGGGTTTCGTCGAGACGTACGGCGTGTTCCCCACCGAGGAGGACATTGAGAATTCGGTCGATAACCTGCTGCTGGTCCTGAGAGTCTGCAAGATTCACGGCCCCTACAAGGATGCCCAGGACCAATACGAGGAGTTCGGCCCCGATGGCGACATGTACCGGGAGTACATTGCGGAACCGGGGTACCTGGCCTATTATGACCGGGCCGTGCGTTTGTCGGCCGCTTATATCGCGGCTCTATATGAGGTCTACACGACGTTGACCGCGGGCCGGGATTTCGACGACCCGCAACAGAAGCGTTTCCGCGAGATCGTCAGTGACGCCGATTTGTCATGCCCGTTGGAGAAGGAAATCCTTCCGAAAGCGCGCGGGGTGTTGACAAACGGCCCTGATGGTGCAAACTACGAGGCGCTTTTCACGCAATCCTGACGAATTGGCTGACAGGTGGATCGAATGATTCCCACTATGTTCCTACGATGGATAGGTGTGGTCGTGGTGGTCGCCGCAGTCGGGGGACAGACGGCGAATCCGCCCCGCAAGGCCGACGCGGAGCGAATGATCCGGGCCGCCGAAGGGTCGCTGGCGCCGGTGTACGCCCCGCTGGCGGAGGAGATCGTTGAGAAACTCAATCTGGCCGACAAAGAGGGTGTGGGCATCGATCTCGGCAGCGGGCCCGGGACGCTCATCGTCGAACTATGCAAGCGCACGAAGTTGCACTGGATCAATGCCGATATCAACCCGCACTTCTTCCCTTATTTCTTCGACAAGTCGCGGGCGGCAGGTCTCGACGGCCGGGTCAGCGCCATCCGGGCGGACGCCTGTGCCCTGCCCTTCCGCAGTGACTACGCCGACGTGATTGTCTCGCGGGGGTCGCTGCAATTCTGGCCGGACCTGCGCAAGGGCCTCGCGGAGATTCAGCGCGTCCTCAAGCCGGGCGGCGTCGCCTACATTGGGCGAGGACTCCCGGAGAGAATGCCGCTGGAGGTCGCCAAAAACGTGCGGGAGGGCCACGGGGAAGGCCCGAAATACGACCCGAACCAAACCGAACAGCAGCTCCGCGAGGTCATGAAATCGCTGGGCATCGAAGGATACCGCATCTACCGGCCCCGGCAGAACAATGCCGAGGGCATCAACTACGGCCTCTGGCTGCAATTCCGCAAAACATAGGGAATGCGGGTTGTGAGCCCTGCTCCTGGGGGATAACATAGCAAAGGCGAAAAGTCTTTCGCCCGTACCGTTGTCTTTGGTTGGACCTGTCATCATGGAAGTAACTGCCAACGTGCAAGCGTCGAAACTCAGTCTGCGGGGACGAACCTATCAATTTCTCAATTCCACCAAGTCGGCCAGCGGGATCACCAAGGCGTTCAACATCTTCATCGTGACCTTGATTCTGCTGAATATCGTGGCGATGGTCCTGGAATCGGTGCAGAAGATCCACGAGTTGTCGCCGGGATTCTTTCTGTGGTTCGAGTATTTCTCCGTGGCGGTCTTCTCGGTGGAGTACCTGCTGCGGCTCTGGTGTTGCGTGGAGGAGCCGAAGTACAGCCGCCCTGTCCGCGGCCGGCTGCGCTTCGCCCTGACGCCGTTGGCCCTGGTAGACCTGTCGGCCGTGCTGCCGTTCTATCTCCGGTTCATCCGTGCCGATCTGCGGATCATGCGTATGTTCCGTATGATCCGTATCATGCGGATCATGCGAATCGCCAAGCTCGGACGCTACTCTGAATCGCTGCAGATGCTCGTGCGGGTGCTCCGGTCCAAGGGTGAGCAACTGGCCAGCGCGGTGTTCATTCTATTGATTCTGCTCATCGTGGTCGCAACGTTGATGTACGCGGCCGAGAAGGAAGCCCAGCCGAAGATCTTCTCGAGCATTCCGGCCGCCATGTGGTGGGCCTCCGTAACGCTGACCACCGTCGGCTATGGGGATGCGTATCCGGTCACCGTGGCCGGCAAGATCCTGGGAGCGATCACGGCGATGCTGGGGATTGGGATGTTCGCCCTGCCGTGCGCGATCCTTGGGGCGGGCTTCATCGAGGAGCTCGAGCAGAACAAGAAGCTGCAGAAGTGTCCGCATTGTGGAAAGGAACTATGAGACCGATCGGCCGCCTCCAGGACGAGAACCAAGCCAGACGCTTCGGCGATTTCCTCTACGCCCAAGGCATCGAAAACCAGGTGGACCCCGATCTGCACGGCACGTGGGAGATTTGGGTTCTTGACGATGCGAACGTCGAGACGGCCCAGCAGAGGCTCCAGGAATTCACGCAACGGCCGGACGATCCGCGTTTTGTGGGAGCAGCGCGCACGGCCGATGAGAAAAGGAAGCAGGATGAGCAGGCCCAGGTGGGCAAACGCACCCGCATGATCGACGGACGGACCATTTTCTACGCGCCGCCCGTCCCGATCGGCATTTTGTCCATCGTCCTGATCGTGATCAGCGTCGCCGTAGCGATTTTGTCGGACTTTGGCAAGAAGGATCAATTTGTCCAGCCTCTATCCATCACGCAATATCACTCCCAGGGCCACGTCATCTACGGACAGCGAGGACTGCCGGAGATCTGTCACGGGCAGATCTGGCGGCTGTTCACCCCCATGTTCCTGCACTTCCATTTCCTGCACATTCTCTTCAACATGCTGTGGCTGCGGGACTTAGGTAGCATGATTGAGGCCCGCAAAGGCCCCTGGATGCTGCTGGCTTTGGTCCTGGTCATCGCCGGCACATCGAATTTCGCCCAGTACGCGGTTGACGGCCCGACCTTCGGCGGCATGTCCGGCGTGGTCTACGGGCTGCTCGGCTACGTCTGGATGCAGGGCCGATTCAACCCGGCTTCCCAGTTGTCGCTCGAGCCGCAGACAGTCATCCTCATGGTCATCTGGTTCTTCTTCTGCTTGACCGGCTACGCCGGACCCGTTGCCAACACGGTGCACACCGTCGGTTTCGGCATCGGTATCGCCTGGGGATTCATCGCCGCCCGCCTGGCTGTAGCCATGCGTCGCGGCTGAGAGACGGCCGTTTCGTCACCGCCGCAACATGCCCTTCGCGGGAAAGGATTCGGGGATTTCCCATATTGGCGCGTGCTCCGAACTTGCCACAATGCAGGCGACGGAACGCCAAGGACTCTGAAAACCGATCCGTCGGGTGTGGGTGTCCGAACCTTCTCACAGGAGGTAGAACGATGGCAAAAGAGCAAGAAGAAATGACGTGCGAGCAGTGCGGCCAACCGATTGAGGATGGGGTCTGCTCGGGCTGCGGCGAGCCGGCAGAAGAGTGCACCTGCGAACCGGCTCAATAGCCGCCGGGACACTCAGACAAGGGCGTGCCGGGACACTCTACCCGCCTTTGACAAGCACGTGTGGCGCAATCCGGACACGTACGCCGCGTTTGGGTACCTGACCTTGCTCGCAGGCTCAGCTCGAGGGAGAAAACGCGAACGGCCACTTCACAGGCCGGAGGGGTGAATTCGCCTCCATTTTCCGCCCGTCATTACCTTGACACTGCAATTTTCGGCACCGATAATGCGTCCTTACTGTCAGCGCTCGAGGACGGTCTTATTGTGGCGGAGGACGTTGGCGGGGCGGGAGGTGTGTGTGCTTTTCTCGGGTGCCGAGGTCACGGTGTGGCAACCAATGATACGCAGTCATCCTTGTCGGGCATGTCTTTGAAAGGCGACAACATGAGCATCGTTCGTAGTACGCGCCGGGAGTTCCTCAAGGGCTCGATGGCCCTAGGTGCGGGGATCGTGACGGCCGGTCCGCTGAGCCAGGTCCTGCTGGCGGCCCAGAAGCCGGGTTCCAAAATGAAGTTCGGGCTGGTGACGTACCTGTGGGGCCAGTATTGGGACCTGCCGACCGTGATCGCCAATTGCGAGAAGGCCGGGATCGCCGGCGTGGAACTGCGAACGGAGCATGCGCATGGCGTAGAGGCGAAATTGACCGAGGCCCAGCGGCGGGACGTCAAAAAACGCTTCGCCGACAGCAAGGTGACGCTCGTGAGCCTGGGCACCAACTTCGCGTTCCACTACGCCGAAGAGGACAGGCTGCGAAAAGATATCGAAGGGGCCAAGCAGTACATCAAGCTGGCCGCCGATTGCGGCGCTTCCGGCATGAAGGTCAAGCCAAATGACCTGCCCAAGGGCGTCCCTTACGCCAAAACCATCGAGCAGATCGGCCGGTCGCTCAACGAGCTGGGCCGATTCGCCGCCGACTACAAGCAGAAAGTCCGCCTGGAGGTCCACGGCGGCTGCTCCCTGCTGCCCACGATCAAGGCCATCATGGACGTGGTGACCCAGCCCAACGTCGGGCTCTGCTGGAACTGCAACTCGCAGGACCTCGAAGGCGAGGGCTTGGAGTACAATTTCAAGCTGGTCCGGTCCCGGTTTGGCGATACTGCCCACGTCCGCGAGCTCAATCTGACGGATTACCCCTATCAGCAGCTCATCAATCTGATGGTCGCGACAGATTACGACGGCTGGGTCCTGCTGGAAGGGCGTGCCATGCCCAAAGACCCCATCAAGGCGCTGGTCGAGCAGCGAGAAGTCTTCGCCCAAATGGTGGCCAAGGCCCAGAGCGGCGGCCAACCGGCCGCCGGCGGCGTCAAGCTCACGCAGGGCGACAACAGGGTGACCGTCGAGATCAACGGCAAGTTGTTCACCGAGTACCGGTTCAAGGAGCCCCAGCGGCCGTTCTTCTACCCGGTGATCGGGCCGACGGGCCAGCCCGTCATGCGGCACTGGCCGGTCGAAAACACCGATCCGGACGACGCACGCGACCACGTGCATCAGAAATCCCTCTGGTTCACCCACGGGGCGGTCAACGGCATCGACTTCTGGTCGGACGGCAAGGGTACGATCGTCCACGACAAGTTCCTGGAAGTCAGCTCCAGTCCGCAGGTCGGCGTCATCAAGTCGCAGAACAACTGGGTAGCGCCGAACGGCAAGGTCGTTTGCACCGACACGCGGACCCATCGGTTCCGTAACGACCCCGAGGGGACAATCATGGATTGGGAAATCACCCTCCACGCCTCGAACGGCCAAGTGACGTTTGGTGACACGAAGGAAGGGTCGATGGCGATTCGCCTGGCCCCTACCATGCAGTTCGGCGGCAAAGTGGGCAAAGGCCACATCATCAATAGCGAAGGCGTGACCGGCAACGACACCTGGAGCAAGCGCGCCGATTGGGTCGACTACTACGGGCCGGTCAAGGGCGAGGTCGTCGGCATCGCGATCTTCGACCATCCGGACAACCCGCGGCATCCGACCTGGTGGCACGTCCGCGATTACGGCCTGTTCGCCGCCAATCCGTTCGGCATCCATGATTTCGAAAAGAAACCCGCCGGTGCGGGCGATTTGGTGATCCCCGCCGGCCAGAGCGTGACGTTCAAGTATCGTTTCTACTTCCACAAGGGCGACGAGAAGCAAGGCCAAGTGGCCGAGCATTACCGCGACTACGCCGGCGGAAAGTGACATAGTAGCACGGGCATCCTGCCCGTGTGTATCACGGGCGTCTCGCCCGTGCAGGGCCAAGATGGCCCTGCGACTCATGGGCAAGATGCCCATGCTACTGGAAATTATCAATGGGAAGGGTTGACTATGAGCAGTCTCACGCGTCGTGATCTTCTGAAAACCTCGATGGCCGTGAGCGCCGGTCTGGCATTGTTGAAGCCCACGTCCCGCGTCCTCGGGGCCAACGACGAGATCCGGATCGCCACCATCGGCGTCGGCGGACAGGGCAGCTACCATACGGAGGTCTTCAGCAAGATTCCCGGCGTCCGTTACGTCGCGGTGTGCGACCCGGACCAGTACCTTGTCAATGCGCGCGTCAAATTCTTCGCCGACAAAGGCGTCAAAGTGGACGGCTACACCGACCTGCGGAAACTGCTCGAGCGCAAAGACATCGACGCGATCACCTCGGCCACCCCGAACCACTGGCATGCGCTGGTGACAGTCTGGGCCTGCCAGGCGGGCAAAGATGTCTATATCGAGAAGCCCGCCTCGCACGGGATCTGGGAAGGCCGCAAGATGGTCGAGGCCGCCCGCAAGTACGACCGCATTGTCCAGACCGGCACGCAGAAACGCTCGTCCGAGGCCCACAAAGCCGCCTTCGAGTGGATTCGCGCGGGCAACCTCGGCAAGATCAAGTGGGTGCGCGGGTTCTGCTACAAGGCGCGCGGCCCCCTTACCGTCGGGGGCGGCTACAGCGGAATTGTGGAGGGGACCAATGGACCGGTGCCCGTCCCGGCGAACATCGATTACAACCTCTGGTGCGGCCCGGCGGATATGGTGCCCCTGCGGCGCAAGACCCTGCACTACGTGTGGCACTGGCTCTGGAATACCGGCTGCGGCGACATCGGCAACCAGGGCCCCCACGAGATGGACGTCGGCCGCTGGGCGCTGGGCGATCCGGGACTGGCCCCGCACGCCTTCAGCATCGGCGGACGCTTCGGTGTCAGCCAGATCGGCGACGTCGGCGAGACCGCCAACACCCAAATCGCCTACTTCGACTACAAACCGGCGCCTCTGATCTTCGAGGTCCGCGGCCTGCCCACCAAGAAAGGCACGCGCAATATGGACAACTACCGCCGGACCGGCATCGATGTCGGCAACTGCATTCAATGCGAAGGCGGTTACTTCCCGGCTGGCGACGCCGGCGGCGCGGTCTTCGACAATGACGGCAAGAAGATCAAATCGTTCACCGGCAAGGAATACGGCGGCATCGGCGGCGCGGGTCACCATGAGAATTTCATCAAAGCCGTCCGCAGCCATAAACGCAGCGACCTGAACGCCGATATCGAGGTCGGACACCTCTCGGCCGCCCTGTGCCACATGGCCAACACCTCCTACCGGCTGGGCAAGAAGATGAAGCCCGACGAGATCAAGGCCGCCTTGGCCGACAACCCGGAAATGCTGGATTCCTTCAACCGGATGCTCGAGAACCTGGCCGCCAATGAGGTGGACCTGGAGAAAGAGCCGATCACGATGGGCCCGATGCTGACCATGGACCCCGAGAAAGAACGCTATGTCGGCGAGTACGGCGACATGGCCAACATGTTCCTGAAGCGCAACTACCGCGAGCCGTTCGTGGTGCCGGAAAACGTCTAAGAGATTGATGATTGATAGTGGATAATGGATGATTCAATCATCAATAATCAATTGTCCATTATCGATGGAAAGGGCAGACTATGAGCAGTTTGACGCGTCGTGATTTCATTTGGTCCTCCATGGCCGCAGGTGCAGGCCTGGCCATGTTGAAGCCGACCTCTCGGGTCCTTGGCGCTAACGACGAGATAAGGATCGCTACGATCGGCGTCGGCGCGCAGGGGAGCGGCCATACCCAGATCTTCAGCAAGATTCCCGGCGTCCGTTACGTGGCGGTGTGTGACCCGGACCAGAGCCATGTCGATGCGCGCGTCAAGTTCTTCGCCGACAAGGGCATCAAAGTGGACGGCTACACCGACATGCGCAAACTGCTCGACCGTAAGGATATCGACGCGATCACCTCGGCCACGCCGAACCATTGGCACGCCCTCGTGACGGTCTGGGCCTGCCAGGCGGGCAAAGACGTCTACATCGAAAAGCCCGCCTGCTATAGCATCTGGGAGGGCCGCAAGATGGTCGAAGCGGCCCGCAAGTACAACCGCATCGTGCAAGTCGGCACCCAGAAACGCTCCTCCGAAGCCCACAAGGAGGCCTTTGAGTGGATTCGCCAGGGCAACATCGGCAAGATCAAGTGGTCGCGCGGCTTCTGCTACAAGGCTCGCGGCCCGAACACGAACGGGATCGTCCACGGCACCAACGGCCCTAAGGCCCTGCCGGAGAGCGTGGACTACAACCTCTGGTGCGGTCCGGCGGACATGGTGCCGCTGAGCCGAACCGAGTTGCACTATGTCTGGCACTGGGTCTGGAACACCGGCTGCGGCGACATCGGCAACCAAGGTCCCCATGAGATGGACATCGCCCGCTGGGCGCTCGGCGATCCGGGTCTGCCGACACGAGCCTTCAGCATCGGCGGACGCTTTGGCGTCGGTGCGGTCGGCGACGTCGGCGAGACGGCCAATACCCAGATCGCCTTCTTCGACTACAAGCCGGCGCCCGTCATCTTCGAGGTGCGCGGCCTGCCACGCAAGAAGGGCGACAAACCCGATACCATGGACAACTTCCGCGGCACGCGCGTCGGCAACTGCGTGCAGTGCGAAGGCGGGTACTTCCCCTCCGACGACGGCGGCGGCTGGGTCTTCGACAACGACCGCAAGCGGATCAAGCAGTTCTCCGGCCGGGGCGGCGAGGGTCACCATGAGAACTTCATCAAGGCGGTCCGCAGCCACAAGGTCAGCGACCTCAACGCCGACATCGAAGTCGGCCACCTCTCGGCCGCCCTGTGCCACATGGCCAACACCTCCTACCGGCTGGGCAAGAAGATGAAGCCCGACGAGATCAAAGCCGCCCTCGCGGACAACCCGGAGATGCTGGACTCCTTCAACCGGATGCTCGAGCATCTGGCCGCCAACCAGGTGGACCTGGAGAAAGAGCCGATCACGATGGGCCCGATGCTGACGATGGACCCGCAGAAGGAGCAGTACGTCGGCGAGAACGGCGAACTGGCCAACATGTTCCTGAAGCGCAACTACCGCGAGCCGTTCGTGATTCCGGAAAGTGTGTGATTGTAGGGGCGGCCCCCCTGTGGCCGCCCTCTTTCATCCCGATGATTGTCCTGGGTTATCAGGAGGGCAGGCACGGGGGCCTGCCCCTACGGAAAAGAAGATGAAATTCGCTTTGTGCAACGAGATGTTCGAATCCCGGCCGATGGCTGAGGTTTGCTCGGTCGCCAGCCGACTTGGCTACCACGGGATCGAGATCGCCCCCTTTACCCTCGCCCCCTCGGTGGCGGAGGTCTCGACTCAACAGCGCCAGGAAGTCCGCAAAGTCATCCAGGACCACGGGCTGGAGACAGTCGGTCTGCACTGGCTATTCGCCCGACCCGCAGCGCCGAATCTGCCGCCCCTGCACCTGACCACGCCGGAGCAGGCAACCTGGCAGCGGACACGCGACTACCTGGCCGCCCTGCTGGATCTGTGCAGCGATCTGGGCGGCAAGGTCCTGGTCCTTGGCTCCCCCAAGCAGCGGAGCATCCTGGAGAACCAGACCCCCAAGGGCGCGTGGCGCCGGGCGGTCGAGATGCTTAGCTCGGTGGTCGATCAGGCCGAAGATCAGGGCCTGACGATCGCCTTAGAGCCGCTGTCCCCCGCCGAGACCAACTTCATCAACACGGTCGCCGATGGCATGAAGATGGTCCACCAGATCGATCATCCCAACTTCAAGATCCATCTCGACGTCAAGGCCATGAGTTCCGAGCCCCAGCCGGTGCCGGCGGTCATCCGCTCGGTCAAGGCCGCGGACATCGGCCATTTCCACGTCAACGATCCGAACCTCTACGGTCCCGGCATGGGCGCCGTTGATTACGCTCCCATCGCCGAGGCGGTCCGCGAGATCGGCTACAACCAATGGCTCTCGGTCGAGGTCTTCAAGTACGACCCCGACCCCGAAACCATCGCCCGCAAAAGCATCGACTACCTCCGCCAGTTCTTCACGTAGCACGGGCATGGGACCCCAAACGCGATGTGTCGCGTTTTGGGCCCATCTTGCCCGTGATCCGGAACCGTAGCGGACATCGGTTGCTCTCTCACACATCACCCCGAGACAGGCCCCAAACGCCTGCCTCAGTTCGTTTGTAGTGTGCCCGTCAGGGCATCACGTGGCACGGGCATCCTGCCCGTGAAGACAGGGCCAAGATGGCCCTGCGACTCATGGGCAAGATGCCCATGCTACGAAGAACGCCTCCCGGCCGGGTGCCATGCCTACGCTCGCGTAGGCATGTTTTCTGTGGTAGAGCAACATGGCCACGCAAGCGTGGCCATGGCACCCTAATGAGTTTTGACAGACAAGTTCGGTAATGAATGCTGACAGATTAGCCTGCCAAGAGGTCGTTAGCCCGATCCAACCCCGGTAACGCCCCAAACGATTACCGAAGTTGTTCGTCAAAACTCATCAGGCTTGTGACTCGCCATCTTGGGGCGTCGAGGACCGGTTCGTCCCACCCACAGCCGCAATGGTGACACACTCCTTGGTCCCCCCTTCGGCCTCGACCACAGTCCTCTGTAGGGTGCGTACCACGCACCATTTTTAGGTGATGGCAAGGCGCCACAGGCGCACATGCGATGGCCCTGATACGTGCTCCCTTCCGATTGCATCATTTCATCCCCGAGCATATCATGGCTCTGTCGCTGTGCCCCTTAAGAGTCTTGCCAATACATAGAATAGGAGGAAGACACGTGAATCCGGTATATCCCACGATCCTGAGTCTCTTGTCGGTTGCTTCGGCCCTCGCCGGCGATGAAGGTGTCATCATTCGCAACAACGAGCGGACACTGGAGCAGATTCAAAAGGCTTACGCGGAGATTCCACCGGTGCAGTACAGCCCGCCGGTCGAGCGATGGGAGAAGCTGCCGAAGACGAGGAAGCTGCTGACAGAGGGCGGCACCCTGCGTGTAGTCATGCTCGGCGACAGCATCGTCAATGACACCAGTCGCTCATGCTGGAACCTCCTCGTCGAACGTCGTCACCCGAAGTGCCAAGTCGAGAAGATTACCTGCGTGCGAGGCTCCACCGGCTGCTGGTGGTATAAGGAGCCGGGCCGGGTGCAGAAATACGTGCTCGACCACAAGCCCGATTTGGTCGTCATCGGCGGCATCAGCCATCGCAACGATATCGAGTCCATCCGCGACGTGATCCGCCAGATTCGCGCAGCATCGCAGCCTGATATCCTCCTCATGACCGGGGCTTTCGGCTCCACCGACCCGCGCCCGGACGACCAGTGGCAAAAGATCTCCGATCCGACCCGCTACAGCGACTATCGCAGAGGCCTGGAGACGCTCGCCGGAGAGGTCGGGGCGGCGTTTCTGGATATGGAGACCGCCTGGGCCGGGTACATGCGGGACTCCGGAAAAGATTTGGCCTCCTTCAAGCGCGACGCCATCCATGCCAATGCCCAGGGCGAGCAAATCCTCGGCCACATCCTCGCGAATTATCTCTCCTATCCACCCGTTCGTAGTGTGCCCGTAAGGGCATATCAGAAAGAAACGCCTCACGGCGTCACTACAAACGCGTCTGCTGATCAGGAGACTGATCCGCTCGTGTGGGAGAAACTCGACCGATTCCAGGATTGGAAGCTCGGTTTCATGATGCACTGGGGCATCTACAGCCAGTGGGGCTGCATCGAGTCGTGGCCGCTGGTCGAGGCGGACCCGTGGGCCCGGCCGGACGACCTGCCCTCGTGGACCCAGCGAGACAAGGACTTCACGCGGTTCTTCCGCGACTATGTGGCCCTCAACAAGACCTTCAACCCGCAGAAATTCGATGCGTCGAAGTGGGTGGCCGCCGCCAAGGATGCGGGCATGAAGTACGTCGTGTTCACGACGAAGCACCACGATGGTTTCTGCATGTTCGACACGAAGCAGACGGATTTCCGCACGACCGATCCCTCCTGCCCATTCCACAGCAATCCGAAGGCGGACGTTGTCAAAGAGGTCTTCAATACGTTCCGCGCCGAGGGCTTCGGGATCGGGGCCTACTACTCGAAATCCGACTGGCACCATCCGGGCTACTGGTCGCCCGACTGGCCGCACAAGGACCGCAACGTCAACTACGACACGAGTAAGTACCCGGAGAAATGGGCTACCTTCGTCGATTTCACCTACAACATTGTCCAAGAGTTGATGACGAACTACGGCCCGGTCGACATCCTCTGGCTTGACGGCGGCCAGGTCCGCCCGCCCAAGCAGGACATCAACATGCCCAAGCTGGCCGCAATGGCAAGAAGTCACCAGCCGGGACTGCTCGTGGTCGACCGCACCGTTGGCGGCCGGTACGAGAACTACCTGACGCCGGAGCAGGAGGTCCCCGAGAAGGCCCTGCCGTACGTGTGGGAGACCTGCATGACGATGGCAACGCAGTGGTCGTACAAGCCCGATGACAAGTACAAATCCACGCGGCAGCTCATCCAACTACTCGTCAACATCGTGGCCAAAGGCGGCAACTTCCTGGTCAACGTCGGCCCGAACTCCGACGGCGAGTTGCCCGAGCCGGCCCTGGAACGGATGAAGGAAATCGGTCAGTGGATGCGAATCAACGGTGAGGCGATCTACGGCACCCGTCCCGTCCCGCCGTACAAGGTCGGCTCGGTGTGCCTGACCAAGAAGGGCGAGAAGCTCTACGCGATTTGTTTGGCCGCAGAGGGACAGACAACATTGCCCGAGCGAATTCAAGTTCCACCGATCAAGGCCGCCAAGTCAGTGAAGCTGCTCGGATCGAAGACTGCCGTCGCCTGGACTGTCACGCCTGAGGGTCTGTCGGCAACGATTCCGCAGGATATCCGCCAATCGCCGCCCTGTCAGCACGCCTGGGCGATGGAGATTGAGGGCGGACGCATCGAACAGCCCTGAGCCACCGATCGCAAATCACCGAGGCCACAGAATGCGATCGTCCCGGGGTTTGCCGCCTTCGTCGGTGCCGTTCGGCCCCACGCTGTACAAGACGAAGGTGCCACCGCTGGCGCGGCAGACTGGACTCCTTGCGGCAGAAGCGACAAGTCCAGAGAAGGCGCATTGTAGTCCCAGGCAAGCTCCGTGTAGATGCTGGCGGCAATCGGAAATCTCCCCTCACGAGACATACCAACGAACCATGTTCCCCCATAAGCGTAAGAACCTTCAGAGGTCCCCGTGTCACTCCATCCGGAGCCACAGGAACCTGGGACGAGCGTGCAGACTGACCGAGGTGGGAGGTATTGGCGATGCGGATTGGAGTCATTGGTGCGGGACATGCGGGCGTGGAAGCGGCTCGGCGGGCGAGCGAGCTTGGCGCCCAAGTGGTGCTGTTTTCCAGTGAGTCGGTACTGCCATACTTCAGACCCAAGGTCGTGGCGCTGGCCTTCGGACAGGTGGATTTGCATGGCATCTACCTGAGGCCCGAGCCCTGGTATCGCGAGCAGGGCATCGATCTGCGGCTGAACTGCGAGGTGATTCACCTCGAGGCCCGGTCGAAAGCCGTCACGGCCGGCGGAAGCGAGGAGCGGTTCGACGCCCTCATCATCGCGACCGGGGCGGCCCCATCTCCGTTGGCTGTGGGTCAGGAGCTCCCCGACGATGTCATTGCCTTATGGGGAGTGCGGGAGAGTCTGACAATCCGGGACCGTCTCGCCCGTACACGTGACCTGCTGGTCTTGGGCGGTGGTATCAGCGGGGTGGAATCGGCCCTGTACGCTCGCGACGCCGGATTGGACGTAACGGTGGTCGAAAAAATGGGCCGCGTCATACCACAGCAACTGGGCTGGAGCGCCGCCGGGGTCCTCACGCACCGGCTCCGCAGAGCAGGAGTCAATGTCGTGACCGGCCGACACGCCGTGACGGTGTCGAAGCAAGGGGATCGGCTGCACGTGGCCCTGGATGATGGCCGCGAGCTGATCTGCGATCTTGTTCTTACCACGGTCGGGGCGACAAGAAAGCTCACGCTGTTCGAACAGGCCGGGTTGAAGACCGACAGAGGGGTCGTGGTCGATGAGCAGCTGCAAACGTCCGTGCCGGGCATTTTCGCCTGCGGCGACATTGCGCAACGGGGCAACACCCCCACGACCACTGTAATCCGCGCCCATGCACAGGGTCGCGGGGCGGGCGAGAACGCGCTAGCTTTCACGCAGGGACGCGAACTGGCGTCTATCCCGGAGCCAATCTCGCCCCTGCTCTTCAGACATAAGGACGTGGAGGTCCAGTCCGTCGGTCCGGCGGCAGGCGATGGTCTCGCGGAGAAGGTCCTCACGAACGACGGCGAAACCGTCTATCGCTCCGTGCTCCTGGACAACGGCAAGTTGTGTGGAGTCCAGATGATCGGCAGCCGTGATGGCTTTCGGCAACTGCTCGACTCCCTCAATCAGCCCTGGCAAGAAGCTGCATCTCAGATCCTCGCAAGTCCGGCCAACAACAAAATGGGGAATTTGACGTAAAAGGGCAATAAGGGAAGACGTTCGCACGTCTATTCAGGCAAGCAGGCAGGCCCAGCAACTTGGTATCGTGGGCCTGTTTACGTTTGGAGAAGTAGAGGAGTGGGTGATCGGTAGCATCATTCCCTCGGTCACGCGCGCCCCATGTGGGTCGAGCGGTCTGGCCATTCTTCCCCGCAAGTAGTGAAGAACCGGTGCATTTGCATCAAATGCACCATCTCTGAGGAGACGCCGTTCCTATCGAAAGGAGGTACGCGATAGCCCAAGTGTCATTGTCGTGCAAATACGAAGCAAGTTGTTGTGATTGAGAAGGAGTTTTATGACAGGCAGAAGAACAATATGGCTGCTTTCGTTCGTCCTGGCGGTGGCCCTCGTTTCCACCAGCTACGGCGACGTGGTGGTGGGCAAGTTTGAAGGCGGTCTCGACGGCTGGCGGGCAGCGGATGCGAAGCTCTCGCTCAGCACTACCGGTGCGACAGTCGGCACCCAGGCGCTGCAGATCGATGGTCCCGGCGGATGGCATATAAATGCCCTGCTGGACCTGAAGCCCAATCGCGCCATCCTGGGCAACAAGGGCGTGAAGATCACGGCGGATGTGACGGCTTTTGCGGCCGACATGACCACCGCGTGGATGCAGGTCGAGATGGTCATCAACGCCACGAACAACAATGACACCGGCGCCAATAACAACATCGGCTGGGTCTCGCTCGGCAGTCAGGACGTTACACGCGACGGCAAGGCCCATACGTACACGTGGGTGCTTCCGGACACCCTGACGGCCAAGATCGCCGCAGCGGACGATAACATCTCGTGGTTCGAGCTGGCGCTGGTGACGAACCTGGACGGCGCCTCGGCGACCAAGTTCTATATCGACAACATCCAAGTGGTCGGCGTTTCGGCGGCTGCCGGCAAGAGTACCGATACTGTCATCGGCGACTGGGAGGGGCAGATGGACGGCTGGGCGGTCGGCGGCGGCGCCGACGTCCGCTACGCCACCGGCGATGTCAATGGTATTACGCTGGGCAAGAACAGCCTGGACGTTTACGTCCCTACCGGTGCTTGGGCCACCGTCCTGACGCTGAACCTCCTCGATCCGAGCCAAGCCGCCGCTTTGGCTGCCTTCCGTGCGAACACCAAGATTACCGCGGACATCACGCACAAGGTCGCCGATTGGCCGGTGGACGACATCCCCCCCTGGAATGGCATCCACTTGATTGTCAATACGGACGCCGGGTACATGGATCTGGGCTACCGTGCGGGTTGGTCACAAAACGACGGCGACCGGACGGACTCGGTCACCTGGGACTACAGTCAGCAGCTCAGCCGGATCGACTTCAGCAAGGTCACGTACCTTGAGCTCATGGTGGTGGTCAACGCGAACAGCCCCGACTACGCCGGCTGGGTGTGGTTCTACCTCGACAACATGAAGCTCAGCGGCGGCGGCATCGTCCTGAATCCGAAGCCGGCCGGCGGGGCCAAGGACGTCGACGTCAACACCCAGCTCCGTTGGAGCGCCGGCGCTCATGCGACCACACACAATCTGTACCTGGGCACATCGCAGGCGGCGGTGAATGGCGCCAACGGCGCCAGTGATCCAAGCGTGACCTTCGTCCAAGTCAATGGGACCAGCTTCGATCCCAACGACCTGAAGTTCAACACGCAGTACTTCTGGCGGGTGGACGCGGTCAACGACGTCAATCCGGACAGTCCGTGGAAAGGCGCCGTCTGGGACTTCACCACCGCCAATGCCATTATCGTGGACGACTTCGAGAGTTACCCGGATGACCTCGAGGCCGCCATCTTCACGACCTGGGTCGATGGCTATGACAGCCCTACGACCAATGGCGCAACGGTCGGCAATATCAGTCCCCCATTCGCCGAGCGGACCACCGTGCACGCGGGCAGCCAGGCTATGCCGCTGGCCTACGACAACACGAAGGCCAAGACGTCCGAGGCCGTCCGCACGTGGGACAAGCCCCAGGACTGGACGCTCAATGGCTACAATACGATGAAGCTCTACATCTATGGCGCGGCGAGCAACGGCGCCGACAGCTTCTACATCACGATCACAGACAGCGCCGGTGTCACCAAAACGTGCCCCATCCCGGTGATCCTGACCACCGCGGCCTGGACCGAGTACACCATCGCCACCAGCGCCTTCACGGGCGTGAACCTGGCCGCCGTCACCCAGATGACGATCGGCGTGGGTAACCCGCAGGGCAGCCCCTCGCAAGCTACGGGTCTGCTGCTCATTGATGACATCCAGATCGGCGTCAAGCCGATGGGCCTCGTCACCTACTACAAGCTCGAAGGCAACCTTGACGACAGCTCGGGCAACGGGTTCAACGGCACGCTGGCGGGCAACGCGAGCTTCCCCGTCAAGTACGTGAGCGGTCCAGCCGGCTTGGGCCAAGGCCTGCTCTTCGACGGGACCGGCGGCCACCAGAATGTCGAGCTGGGCACGTTCAACCCCTCGGCCGCGACCGGCCAGCTCACCGTCGCCTTGTGGGCCAAGTGGGATGGTCCCAGCGATCAGTGGCAGGGTCTGATCGGTAAGCGTGACTCCTGGGCCGTGGATGACATGATGTGGCATCTCGAGGTCAACCGGGACAGCGGCACGATCGGATTCGCCCGCTACGACGTCTATCCGGATAGCGGCGGCGCCAAATTGCCGGTCGGGGTATGGACCCACGTCGCGGTAACGTTCGACGGGACGACCGCCAGGTTCTACATTAACGGTGCCCAGACCGGCAGCGGCAGCTTCTCGTTTGGGCTCGACAAGGGGGCGGCCGTGCACTTCGGCTCCGACGATCCGAATGGCGGCAATGCCTTCAACGGCGCGCTCGACGAGGTCCGTCTCTACGATAAGGCTTTGTCTGCGGCCGAGATCAAGACGCTGGCAGGCAAGTAGCTTGCAGTAGTCATACTTCCTCCTTCGCGGCGGCGCAACCGCCGCGTGCTTCGGAGCCTGCCCGACCACCGGGCAGGCTCCGCTTTTCTCTACTCGACGGCCAGCGGATGATCGTCGGTGACGCTCGGCAGGTCGGCCGCCTGGGCGTTGGACTGGACCTGCTCGACGTTCTTGCAGCCGGGGATGACACAGGACACCGCCGGATGCTGGAGACACCACGCCAAGGCCCACTGGGCCATCGGCACGCCCTGCGGGACTTCGCGTTTGACCTGCTCGGCCTGCTCCGCGAGAAAGTGCCTTTCCTGGTCGCTCTGCCATATGGCGCGGACATCGGTACTCGGAAACTGGACGTCTTTCGTGTATTTGCCGCTCAGAAACCCGCTGGCCAAAGGCACGCGTGCCAGCACTCCCACATTCTGTCGCAGGCACGCGGGCAGGATTTGCCGCTCGGCGTCGCGCTCGATGCGATTGTAGACCACCTGGATGGTCTCGGCCCCGATCTCGGAGGCACGGTCCACCTGCTTGAGGCTGGCGTTCTTCTTGCTGACCGAGATGCCCAGATGGCGAATGGTCCCCTTCTCGACCAGTTGCCGCAGTTTCTCCCACAGCCCCGGCGTGTCGAACATCGAGTCCGCACCGCTGTGGAATTGGTACAGATCGATGTAGTCTGTCTGCAAGGCCTGGAGCGACAGCTCCAACTGCTCCTGCACCTGCGCCGGCTCAAACCGATTGTCGCGTTGGAACGGCCCGTTGAACTTGTGGCCGAACTTGGTCGCCACGATCCATCGCTTGCGGTCGCCCCGGATCGCCCGGCCGATGAGCTTCTCTGCCAGATGGTCGCCGTAACACTCGGCGGTGTCGATCAGATTGATGCCCCGCTCGGCCGCTTTCGCGAGGATGGCATCCACCTCGGCCTGCTGGAATTCCTTGCCCCACTCGCCCCCAAACTGCCACGTGCCAACGCCGATGACCGACACGCGCACCCCGGTTCTCCCCAGTCTCCTGTACTTCATGCCTTGCACTCCTAATGGCTCACAGTCTCTGACGGAATGAGCAACGGGCACACGCCCTTTTGTCACCCCCGCGTGGAGCCTGCCCTCGACCTGATCGGGGGCGGGCGTCCAGGAAAGCCGCGACATTTCTGGATTCCCGCTTTCGCGGGAATGACAGAGATTGCATTGCCGACTGCCAGCGATTATCATGGGGATACCAGAACCGGACAAGGGAGATTTTGCCTATGGCCGCCAAAGACCGGATGAAAGAGGGTTTCACACTGATCGAGTTGCTCGTGGTAATCGCCGTCATTGCGATTCTGATGGCGATTTTGATGCCGGCGCTGCAGCGGGTCCGTACCCAGGCCCGGCAGAAGGTCTGTGCCAGCCAACTTCGCCAGCACGTCCTGGGCTTCACCATGTGGGCGGACCAGAATAATAGCGTCCTTCCCCTGCCGGGATACCAAGGCAATTGGCTGTGGGACTTGGACATTCAGACGGTCAATTTCATGCTCGCCTCCGGGATGGTCAAGAAGATGTTCTACTGCCCGTGCAACGCCAGTATGACCAAGTACATCGATCACTTCTGGACCTATTCCGCCCAATGGGACGGGCAGAGACTCAGCGGCGGTTCCACCTCCTTCATCGTCTCCGGCTACTGCTACGTCCTCGATGACCAGAAGGGCGAACGGGCCAAGAACAAGCCGATCAAGAATACCCTGAACAAGACCGGCCCCAAGAAGTGGCTGCGGGCCTCCACGGACAAAAACGCCGCCAACCTGGAACTGTGCATCGACTCGACCCTGGGCCAGCAAGATTCGGCCAAGAAGTACGGCTACAACTTCGGCACGATCACGGTCGGCGGCACGTGGGCGGCGGAGAAGATCTTCGACACCTCCAATCACGTCAAAACGGACGAGGAGCCTTACGGCGGCAACATCGGCATGCTCGACGGCCACGTCGAATGGCGGCAGTTCAAGGACATGGAGGAACGCTACAACACCAGCCCCTGCTTCTTCTGGTAGCGGCGAATTTCACCGCAGAGCACGCAGAGGTTCGCAGCGGATTCTGCGGCGCACTCCGATGCCGTTTACCATTCGCTTGATACCCGCCGCCAGATACACGTCTGCGCCGATTATCGGAATTTCTCCCCTATTGGGAAACACTTGTCTCGACTCTGCGAGCCTCTGCGTCCTCTGCGGCAAGCTCTTTTTTGGTTTTCGGTCAACTGCCGGCCCGATCCAGCCGAAGTACCGTCAGGAATTGCCATTGGGATACTCTATGGATAGCAGTGCCGAGCAACGACGCGAACAAAGACTCGCCTACCGCTGGCCGATTTGGTTTGGCGAGGACCTCACGAAGGCCGTGTTCTTGGGCCTGATGGAGGATGTCTCCAGCGGCGGGATTGCCTTCACGTGCACGGCCGATCACGGTTGTCTCCAGGAAGGCCAACCGCTCACGGTCCGCTTCAGCATTCCGCGATTCGACGATCAGGATCCGCGGGCCACGGTCGGCGTCACCCGGACCGGTCGTATTCGCTGGGCCACGGCCGCCGGCAGCGGCACCCATCGGGTCGGCCTGCAGTTCGATGTGCCCCTCTCCCTCAAACCCGCCGAGGAAGCCGCCCTCGCCACCATGTGCCACCCCGTCGGCTCGTAGTTCGAAAGCCCCGCACCTGAGCGTGAGTCCCGTCCTGTGATGCCGCGAAATCCGTGCCTACGAAAAGGGCTGCGGAACAGCGTCCACAGCCCTTGAGAGAATCGACTTGCCGATGTGACTACAGCATCTGGCGGCGGCGGAGCCAGCCGCAGAGACTGACGCCAATGCCGACGAGGAGAGCCGCGCCGGGGGCCGGGATGACATCCGCCCGAGTAGGCTGCCAGCCATTCGCCGGATTAAGCTGCCAGCTCGTCAACTGCCCGGAGGCATCCAGGTTCCAGTGCGTCCAGGCGGCCAAATTGTTGCCGTTGAAAAGCGCCCAGTCCAACTCCATCGCGGAGGGAGCGGCGCCGGCAAAGTACGTGTCCCAACCCAGCGAAGTCACGGACGGCCCGGCAAACGAAGCCAACGTCGGCCAGTCCAAGACCATGGCCCAACCCGGATTGCTGATATTCCGGATGGCGGGGCTCTCGAACACGTCCGACGTGGAGCCGGGGACGATCCGCACGGCAACGAGGTCGAATGACCCGACACCGCCAGCGAAGGCTGAGAAGCCCCAACTGCCTGCCGGGAAGGGATCGCCGATCATCGTTGGGGCGGCGTACACACTCGGGGCCGCCACGGCAATCCAGGTGAGAACCAAAAGCGTAGAGACTCTCTTCATTCCCCAATTCCTCCTTTCCACGGCCGCGGGCGATGGCCGCGCGTGCCGTATTCATAGTGCCTTACGCCAAGCTGGCCCGGAGCATAACAATTCCCTGCCCACAACGGTGCCAACGCGAGGCGCAAAAAGAACCAACCATGGGACTCGTAGGTTTCCTGCCCTCCTGACTAACCTCTATATGGTTATTGTATCAGAAGCACACGCTGAGGGCAAGCGAGAAAGGCCAGGAGGGCAGACTTGGGCCTGCCTGGAGGTTGGAACCGCGCATGGCGCCGCGGGCAGACAATCATTATAGGACGAGAGGGGCTTTCTCGCGACGGATTTTTCGGGCGAACCGTCGATCCCACGAAGGTTGTCTGCATCGATCTCGGGCAGCTATTGAACGGGAGGTCCGGCGCCGAGATCGTGCGGCGCGACGACAGACGACGGCCAATTGGCGATCTTCCCGTGGAGTCGCACCATCGCCGCCGACGAAAAGCATGTGCTTATGAGACCCCCTTACGCGGAAAAATTGTTACCTGCGAGTTCTTGGCTGCCTTTAGTAGATGAACGGAGAAAGCAGGCCAACGCGGACCCAAGCAAGGAAGGCCGCTGAGCCGCAATGATCCGTGAAGTAGTGGGCGTTGGCAAGGAAAGGATACGACAATGACTCTGCAAAGAATAGCTCTGAGCATCGTGGCAACGGTGGCCTCGCTCTCCTTCACTCCCGCTCTGCGGGCCGACACGCACGTCGCCTTCTCCGGCTTCGGCGGCACGGTGGTTACACCGGACGCAGGGATCGGCTTCTGGATCGGTCGCGGAGCCCCGGAGCGGCACGTCTACCGCGGGCCCGTGTATCGAGACCACTACTACTACGGGCGCCCATGGCGCCGTGACTACATCCGAGTCGGACCGCCCGTAGTGGTCGTGCGCCCGCCGGTCGTAGTGGAGCCGGCACCGCCAGTGGTGATTGAGCAGGTCCCGCCGATCATCCAGGACAGCACGATTACGGTCTGGATCACCAACTCGAACGGTTCCCAGACCTCCCTACAACTGACTCGGCACGGCCGCTGGTACGTGGGTCCTCGGGGCGAATACTACGACCAGATGCCGACGAACGAACAACTCCGGGTCGCCTACGGTTTCTAACCGCCGACCCGCAGCCCGCTTGGCCTTAAGTCCTCCTTCAGCAAGGCCACAGAAGTGCGAGGATGCGTGAGTGGTATCCTCAAGAGAATCGACGCCCGATGCGGAAGTCGGGCGTCGATCCCTTTTTGGGGGGGAGCACCTGCCTGAGTTTGAGATCTCGCCCGGCCGGACGGCCTCGCACGGTGCGAAGGCCGACTCCACCGTTGACAGCCGGCGGAGGAATGGGTATTCGATGGCACAGCCGCAGAATCGTCGGGCAATCCGGCGGCAAACGTGACCGACCGCGCTCAGGAGACGTACATGAGGCTGCATCTGGATGCTTTGTTGGGCGTGATAATGCTTGTTCTACCCTTGCAGGCAACATGGGCCGGGGATGAGGTCGATCCTTATCTGTGGCTGGAGGAAGTCAAAGGCGAGAAGCCTCTGGAGTGGGTCAAGGCCAGGAATGAGGCCACGCTGTCCGTGCTCAAGGCTCAACCGGGGTTCGAAGAGACCTACGCCAAGACACTGGAAGTGCTCGACTCCGACGTCCGCATCCCCTATCCGCAGTTCCAAGGCAAGTACCTCTACAATTTCTGGAAGGACAAGAACAATGAGCGGGGCCTCTGGCGGCGGACAACCCTGGCGGAGTATCGCAAGGCCTCGCCCAAGTGGGAAGTGCTGCTGGATATCGACAAGCTCAGCCGGGAGGAGAGCCAGCAGTGGGTGTTCAAAGGGGCCGAGGGCCTATATCCCGACTATACACTCTTTATGGTCCAACTCTCGCGGGGCGGCGGCGATGCCGTGGTCATGCGCGAATTCGATGCCGACACGAAGCAATTCGTCAAGGATGGCTTCTCTCTGCCCGAGGCGAAGGGCGAGGTCTCCTGGAAGGACCAGGATACACTGTACGTCCAGACCGATTTCGGCTCGGGCAGCCTGACGGACTCGGGCTATCCGCGTATCGCCAAGCTCTGGAAGCGAGGCACGCCGCTGAGCAGCGCTGCGACTGTCTTCGAGGGCGAATCCAAGGACGTGGCGGTGGGCTGCGGCGCCGTCAATACGCCGGAGCGGCAATACGACGTGATCCTCCGCGGCATCACCTTCTACACCTCGAACACCTATGTGATCGAGGCCGGTCGGCCCATCAAGCTGGAGATTCCCGATGATGCCCAGTTCGGCGGGTTCTTCAAGAACCAGATGCTCGTCCGTCTGCGGTCGAATTGGACCCTCGGCGCGAAAACCTATCGTCAAGGCACCCTGCTCAGCATTGATTACGACAAGTACCTCAAAGGCGACCGCACCTTCGAGACGGTCGTCGAGCCGAACGATCGCTCCAATATCGTCTCATTCTCCCACACTCGCAACCTGCTTCTCGTCAACATACTCGATAACGTCAAAAGCAGTCTGTACGAGCACCAGTTCAAGGATGGCTCCTGGGATAAGCGGAAAATCAATGCCCCGCAACTCGGAACCTTGGGCGTCGTCGCCGCGGACGACCAATCCGACCAGTACATGTTCACCTATGAAGGTTTCCTGACGCCGACCAGCCTCTACTACGCATCGGACGGGCAGGCCAACGGCCGGATCAAGAAGCTGCCCAACTTCTTTGACCCCAACGGCCTCAAGACCGAACAGTTCGAGGCTGTCTCAAAGGATGGCACGCGCGTCCCCTATTTTGTCGTCCACACCAAGCAGATGAAGGTGGACGGCTCCAACCCCACGCTCCTCTACGGCTACGGCGGCTTTGAGATCGAGATGCTGCCGAATTACTCCCCCGCTGCGGGGATTTCGTGGCTGACGAAAGGCGGCGTTTACGTCCTCGCCAACATCCGCGGCGGCGGCGAGTTTGGCCCTCGCTGGCACCAGGCGGCTCTCAAGGAGAACCGCCAGCGGGCCTACGATGATTTCATCGCCGTGGCGGAGGACCTGGTCAAACGCAAGATCACCTCACCCCAGCACCTCGGCATCATGGGTGGCTCCAACGGCGGCCTGCTGATGGGCGTCATGTTCACGCAGCGGCCGGACCTGTTCAAGGGCGTCGTCTGCATGGTGCCCCTGCTCGACATGAAGCGGTACAACAAGCTGCTAGCCGGCGCCAGTTGGATGGCCGAGTACGGCAACCCCGACGTTCCCGAGGAATGGGCCTATATCAGCAAGTACTCGCCCTACCAGAACGTGCACGCCGACGCGAAGTATCCGCAGGTCTTCTTCTACACCTCCACCGCGGACGACCGCGTGCATCCAGGCCACGCCCGCAAGATGGTCGCCAAAATGGAAGGCCTCGGCCACAAGGTCTACTATTACGAGAACATGGAAGGCGGCCATGCGGCGGCCTCGACCAACAAGCAACTGGCCCTGCGGACCGCCCTGTCCTACAGCTACCTCTGGATGCAGCTCAGGTGAAGTCCTGAGAGCCTCTACCAGGATGAAACATGCTCAAGACCGGTTCCTCGCTCTTGTCATTCCCGCGTAGGCGGGAATCCAGTAACGTCACGGCCTTTCTGGACCCCCGCCTGTGCGGGGGTGACAGGGAAGGATTCACCTCCGTGCTCCTTCCATCAGAGCCTCTTTGGGCATTGCGGTTGGCCTTTTTCGAGGTGGAATCGGCCGCTCTCAGGGCAGCGGGATCACTTGCCAGCCTTCCGTACCAAAGCGGATGTCCCTTTCGACGAACTCCCAGACCACGACCTTCTTACCCTTCAGCAGTGCGGGCTTGCGTGCCAACTGCTGGCGAACCAGGGTCGAGGCCCCGCCATCGTTGACAACCGAGGTCAGGCCGAAGCCAAGATGGCGCGCGAGGTGCGCGATGAAGCCGCCGCTGCCCGGTTCATCTCGCTCGAAGATCCGCAGGAAGCTGTCGCCGAGCACCAGGACCGGTGAGTTCGGGTCGTCCACGTAGGGCTTTCCTGTCCCGGCATTGACCACCTGTGTGCAATCGATCTGTTCCGGCTCAAAGAGCCGCTCGACCTGCGGCACGCGAATCATCCGAAGCACGTCGCCGTAGCGCCCGATTGTCATCGGCTTGAGATCGTACCGGACCGATCCCTTCTCCACCCACCCCGAATCCAGCAGTCGGCGGGCGACCACGTCGGCCGCCAGACGCATGCCCTCCGGTGACCAGTGGCTGTCCTGGGCCAGGTAATAGTCAGAACCATTTGATCCCGGACGTCCGCGGTCGTAAGCTTCGAACAAGTCGACAACCTCGACGCCGGCTTGCCTGAGCGTCGCCAGAATCGCTCGGGTCGTCGGGTTCGCCGGATCAGAAGTCTTGCCCACTCTGTCCGCCAGCATCTGGGGATAGATGCTCGATTTGTTGGGCGCCGGCATCACCAGGAGCTTGATGCCCCGTTTGGCCAGTTCATCGCGAAACGAGACGATCGCGGTGATGATGTCGTTTGTAGTGACGCCGTCAGGCGTTTCTTGATATGCCCTTACGGGCACACTACGAACCGGCTCGACCAGGTACTGCACCGCCGGTCGGTAGAAGAACCAGCCGCTGCGACCGAGCAGGGCCTTGTCTCCCGCATCCTGAAGCAGGACAAAGCGAGCATACTGCATCCAGGGCCGGATCGCCTGCGCCAACCGGCAGTTGCTTTCCAGGTCGCTTTCCAACCGTCTGAGATTGGCGCGCGTCGGTGCTTGCCGGAATAGACTTGCGACCTGTGGCGTCTCACCCTGGCGCAATTCGCATACGATCTGGCTCGGCGCGACGACACCAATCAGGGCCAGAAAAACGACGATCAAGCAGACACGTGGTCCGCGACCTGCCGCCACGGTGCAACTCCTAAAACTGAAAGTACAAGAACGACCGGAACGACTGGGCGAATAGAGTCATCAGAGAAAGAGCAAACAGGGCCGCCGGCAAAAGGACTCTCGACCAGTCGAGCCGGCGGGTCCAATCGAAACCTTGCACCGGCTGGAACACCAGCAGGGCGCACAAAGCCATGATGAAGAGATGGCCGCGCGTGTAGATGATAGCGCTCAGGAGCATCGAACCGCCCTGCGCTGCTGTCGGTACGAACATCACAGCCAGCAACCGCCAAGCCTCCGTGAGCGTCGGGGCCCGAAAGATGACCCAGCCAACCGTAATCAGCAAGAGCGTCACGAGCACGCGGACCGACCCAGGCAGGGCCCCATAGAAAGGCTTTCTACCCAGGGCCCGCTCGACAACCAGCCAAAAGCCGTGCCACGCGCCCCAGACGATGAACGTCCAGCCCGCCCCATGCCATAAGCCACATAGCAGGAAGACGATCATCAGGTTGACATACGTGCGGCCGGTCCCAGCCCGGTTGCCGCCCAAGGGGATGTAGAGGTAGTCCCGCAGCCAGCTCGACAGAGAGATGTGCCACCGGCGCCAGAAGTCGCTGAAGCTATCGGCGCGGTACGGCGCCTCGAAGTTGCGCGGACATTCGAAGCCCAGCATCAGCCCCATGCCAATCGCCATTTCCGAATACGCGGAAAAATCGAAGTACAACTGGAACGTGTACGCCAACGCGCCGAACCACGCATCCAACGTGCTGGGCGACTGGGCGGCGAAAACAGCATCGGCGACCTGGGCCACGGCGTTGGCCAGCAGGATCTTCTTCGCGAAGCCCAGCATGAACAACGCCACGCCCCAGGAGAACTTGTCCAACGTGTGCTCGCGCGCGACGAGTTGGTCAGCGAACGTCGGCACAGACTCAGATTTGGGATCGATGGTGCCGTACCGCTGGATCGGCCCCGAGAGGAGTTGCGGGAAGAACGAGACGTAACAAGCGAAGTCCAGCAGCGACCGGGCCTGACCTCGCCAGGTAGTGGATGGCAACTCTTCCGTGGCGAGGGCGTCCCGCCCTTGCTCTTGGTTCTTACCTACAAGGGCGGGACGCCCTCGCCACGAGGAACCGCGATAGGTGTCCACGAGGTAGCCGATGATCTTGAACGTGTAGAACGAGATTCCCACGGGCAGGACGACCTTCAGCACCGGCAGAGCACTCACGCCCACGAGGCCGACGAGGCTACTGAGGATGTGCTCAAAGAACCCTGCATACTTGGAGAATCCGAGCACCGCCAGATTCATCGCCACGGCACAGGCCGTCAGTATGAGGCCATATCGGGTGTCAGACCTGCGCTCGCGTGGACATGCCTGACCCACCGACTGAGACATGCCTACGCAAGCGTAGGCATGGCGCCCGGCGATGAGGCGGGACAACGCGTAGTTGACCGCCGTCAGGCCCAAGAGCAGCGCGGCGAACCACGGGTTCACCCAGGCATAGAACCCGTACCCGGCCGCCAGCAGCAGGAGGTTACGCACCGCGAGGAATCGCCCCGGCAGCACATAGTAGACCAGCAGCAGTACCGGCAGAAAGTAGAAGAGGAATATGTGCGAGGTAAATGCCATCAGCTACTTCGCGGCCTTGTCCGTCCAGACCGCCCAATAGATGGGGTCGTTGACCTGGCCGAAGTATTTGTTGATGATCCCGCCCATGAAGTAGTCGTCGATGGGGACTTCCAGGGCCATGTGGTGAACATCGCCCACGCGGAACTGCTTGAGGTTGCCGCCGATCTGCTGAACGCGGGCGTCCGCCACGGCGTCGCGCGACTTGGCCGGGTTGTAGTGACCGACGTAGATGGTATCCTTGTCTACCTTCCCGCGCTGGACCTGGAGCACCTTGTACTTCATCACGTGCGCGTAGTCGTAGAGCGGGTCGTTCCTGACCTCACCTGGGATTTCCTCCAGTTGGGCCGTGATCTCGATACTGCCCAGTGTCGTCACCTGGGTATCGGCGCCGGTATCCGTCTTCGCCGTCTTCTTCGCGCATGAGGCGCCCAGCAACAGCGTCAAGGACAATGCTACTACGGAAACTACCTTCATTTCTGAACTCCTATTTCGGCATACGTCCAATATGGCTCCCAGCCCTCGACAAGCTGAAGCACGGGAGCCTCTTTGGCTTCAGGGTGAACCTTACGAAGATCTTTGCTCAGGCCCGCGAGGGCCGGGGCATCCGCCATCCGCATGACACAGATCGGCGCCCCCGATCTCTCCGAGCCGCCGCCATCCTGGGGACAACGGGTGAAGAGCACATACTGGCCATCCGGCGCGAGGGTCCCGCCATAGATGTGGTAGCCGTCTTCGCCGTAGATCATCTTGGCGTCTTTGCCCTCGCCGTCACTGTACCAGAGTTGCGTAAAGCCCTGGCCGTTGTTGCCCGGCTGGCCGGACGGACGAGAGGGATAGATGATGTGCTTGGAGTCGGGGAACCAATCGGGCGTGCAACTCTGGAACTCGTGCACGATGTTCAACTCGCCCGTCCGGGCGTCCATCCGGACCACCGTCCACATCATGCGGGCGTTGGCCACGCCGCAGAACCACTGCCCATCGGGCGACCAGTAGAGCTGCTGGTAAATGCCTTTGCGCGGCAACTGGCGGATGACCTTCTTCGTCTCCAGATCAATCACCTGGATCCCTTCCTTCTGGGTCAAACAGGCGATTTGCCTGCCGTCGGGCGACCAGGACGCCCAGGGGTACTCGCGGTCGCCACCGATCGGCACAGGCTTCGAGCCGTCCGGCTCAGCGATCACCAGGCAGCCCTGGAAACCCCAGAGGTCGTGATGGATGACGGTGCCTTTCGCGAACCGGCGGTAGAGCAGCTTCTTGCCGTCCGGCGAGAAGCGCGGGCCGCCTTCTTCATAATCGGGCGTGTTCGTGATATTGCGGCGTCCCGAGCCATCGGGCCGCATGAGGAACAGGTCCCACGTGCCATTCTCGCCCCGGGAGGCGTAGACGATCCAGCCCTTGCCACCTACCTCTTTCGCCAGTTCGGCCACCTTCTCATCCTGGGCCGCCAGGATGGCACAAGCTGGGAACAGGCCAACCGCAAGAACCAAAAGCCACAAAGCTTTTCTCGTCACCATTTCGAGACTCCTAAGTAGCACGGGCATCCTGCCCGTGTCCCTAAACTCATAGGCGCTCGCGTCCATGCTACATCGGCCTTACACGGGCCGCGTGAACAACGGGACCTTCATGAACTCGCCACCGTGCAGGGCCGACTCGTGGGCGATGATCCCCGGCACGGTATACGACAGGGCCTCGTAGACATCGACCGTCGGCCGGCGGCCGTGCGTCAGTGCGTCGATGAACTCGTGCGTCAGGAAGGAGTGCGACCCGTAGTGACCGGTGTCATGCCGCAGCGGCTCGGGCAGCATGTCGGTCTTCCACCAAGCCGGCTGCTGATATTTCTCCATCGCGGGCAGGTCGCGTTCGAAGCCTGCATCGTCCTTCTCTTTGCGTCCTTCCGCCGAACGGATAATCACCGGGCCCAGGCCGTTCGGATGGTCGGCGTAGAAGCTCATCTTGTTGCCGATCCACTGGGCCCGCTCGGTACCACGATGGGCGCCCTTCCACCAGACGTTGACGCGGAAGGCGTGGCCACGATCCGTCTTGAACATCGCCGATTCATTCCAGAACGGGTTCTTGTAGACGTTGTCCTTGCAGATGGGGTCGTTGTCGCCCCAACCATGACAGACGGCCTCGGTGATCCGCTCGCCGGTGATACCGAGCAGGAAGGCCGTGCAGTGCGTCGGATAGTGCATGGGGGCCAGGCCATAGCGCCAGGTGCGCTTGCCGTTCTCGAAGTACAGCGATTCCAGGCCCGGATGCTGGTACTCCGCCTCGCAATAGTAGATTTCGCCGAACTTGCCCTGCTCGTGGAATTTCCGCACGGAGATCGTCGGCTGCTGATAGAAACTGGTCTCGGCCATCATGTAGGTCAGGCCATACTTCTTGACCGTGTCGAGGAGCAACTGGGCCTCTTCGATGCCCCCGCCCAAGGAAGCGGGCACGGCGGAAATCGCGTGCTTGCCATGCTTCATCACCTCGCCGACATGCTTGACGTGATTCGGACCCTCCGTGAAGATGGCCACCGCATCAATGTTCTTATCGAGCACCAGTTCTTCCAACGAATTGTACGACTTGCTGCACTTGTACACGCGCATCAGGCCGTCACGCCGTTCGGGCCTCAGATCGCTGACAGCCTCCACGACGCAGTCGGGGTGCTCATGCCATTGGAAGCTGGTGCCGAATCCGCCGCCGACAACACCCATACGGATCTTCTTCGGAGCAGCGTTGACCGCCAGGGTCGAGTACAGCGGCAACGCCGCACCGGCCACAACGGCGCCGGACTTGAGGAACTGCCGCCGCGACACATTGGTAGGGTGGGTTCTCAACCCACGCGTGGTTCCGATCGATGCGCCCGTGACGCGTGAAGTCGTCATAATTCATCTCCCGTCAATGAAGCCCTTCTTATCTCGTAGCATGGGCATCTTGCCCATGAGTCACAGGGCCATCTTGGCCCTGCTCCCGCGGGCGAGACGCCCGTGATACTCATGGGCGGGACGCCCACGCTACTGACTACCAGAACAGCCCTGAGAATACAAGGACCGGCGTGGTTTTCAGATCGTTCACCTCTGTGCACTCCCCGGCCCTGCGAACTGGAACCACATCATATAGGCGTAGAGCGCCGCCATGAGGCCAATGAAGAGGCACCACCACAACAGCAGGTTTCGCAGGCCGCGGTTGCGCTCGCGCTCCGAGTCCGGCAGCCTCGTCACGTTCCACGACCAGATGATGCCCCTGATCTTCTCAGGATCGGGCGGCTTCGTGACCAAGGACAGCACGACGAGCAGGAGCATCGAAGTCGCCCAGACCACAAATGTGCGATTCAGCCAGTTGTCAAAAGGCATGAACCACGGGACGTGCTTGAAGAGGTAGTACTCGACAAACGCCGTATAGGGAAACGCGAACAAGAGGACAAACGTCGCGGCCCATGCCGTGGTGCGCCTCCACAACACGCCCAGGAGAAAGACCGCGGCAATCGGCGCCGCCACCCAGGCGCCGACATTCTGGATCAGGAGGAAGACGCCGAGTTGCTGGTAGCTGAACCAGATCGCCAGCAATGTCGCGACGAGGAGGATCGCAAAGGCGCTGACGCGGCCCACACGCACCAGGTGCTGTTCCGACCTGTCGCGCCCGAGGAATGGCTTGTAGAGGTCCATCGTGAAGACCGTGCTGCACGAGTTGAGCACGGAGCTAATGTGCGAGAGCATCCCGCTGGCCAGGCCGGCCATCACGATACCACTCAAGCCCACCGGCACGAGCTCCCGCACGAGGGTCGGGAACGCTTGATCCTTGTCCGCCAGGCTCGGGTAGAGCTTGAACGCCACGATACCCGGAACGACGACCAGCAGCGGCAGCAGGATCTTCATAAATCCGGCGAAAACCACGCCCATCCGCGCGTCCCATTCGCTGCGCGCCCCCAAGCACCGCTGCACGATGAACTGGTTGGTGCAGTTGTACCAGATGCCGATGGAGATGAAGAGGCTCCAGACGCCGAACCAGGGATAGTCCTTGTCCGTGATCGGGTAGATGATTTTGAACTTCTCCGGCGCGAACAGCATCAGCTCGTGCAGACCGCCCACTTCGTGCAGGCCGATCAGTGTCACGATCAGGCCGCCCAACATCATGACCACGAACTGGAGGAAGTCCGTCCAGGCGACTGAGACCAGTCCACCATAGATCGTGTAGCTGCCCGCCAGCACCGCCAGGCAGAGAATCGTCAGCCTTTCATCGATGCCGAACATGCCCTTCATCGCTTTGCCACCGGCGAGCATGACCACGGCCATTTGCGCAACGATCCACAACACGAGCGAGCAAACGGCGAACAGATAGCGACAGGTCGTATTGTAGCGCCGTTCGAGAAACTCCGGCATTGTGTAAAGCCCGCCGCGAATGTAGTACGGCAGGAAGATCCAGATCAGGGCGGAGAAGGTGAACCAGTTGCCCCATTCCCACTGCGCCACGACAAATCCGACGGCGTAGGCGATGCCGATCATGCCGATGAAGTGTTCGGTGCTGATGTTGGCTGCGATGATCGACCCGCCGATCGCGTACCAGGGGAGGCCATCGCCCGCGAGAAAGTAGTCGCGCGTGCCGGCCGTCCTGCGCCGGGCCACCCAGATCCCCAGCGCGATATTGAACGCCAGGTAGCACGCAAACAGGATGAAGTCCAGCGTGTGGGTCATGCGCGTCCCTTACGGAAGTCAATCAGCCGCGCGGCGTTGCCATGGAAGACGTCCTCAATATCGGCCGGTGTCAATCCGGCACCTTGTGCCGCCCGACGGAAGGCGTCGATCTCCTCGTACAGGAAGAACGAAAGCCCATCCGCCTGCGCGCCGGCAACCTCGCGCATGTGTTTGTCGTCGGAGACATCACCATACAGCCCTTTCGGGACGAGGTTGACGTAGTTGCCGTGCTCGCAGATTCTCCGCATGCGCATGCGGGTGATCGGCAGGTCGCTGCCGAAGAGGATGCGTCGCGGCCCTACCGTGCGAATGAGCTGCTCGAAAACGGCCGCATTCGTATTGGCCGAGATGTCGAACAAGAGGTTCTTGGTCCCCCGCAGCACGGCAAAGGCGTTGCCCACGTCTTCCGGGCAATACGCCCTTCCGACGTGCGCGATAATCACTTTCGCCTTCGGATACCGCCGGTCGATCTCCAGCATATCCGCGAGGTTGACCGGATCGCGCAGACGGGCGGAGCGCGGGATATGGAGCATGACGATCCAGCCGTGCTCATTCAGGACTTCCAGTTGGTGGTGTGGCAGGAAGTCGAAGATCCGGATCTGGTCAACGGGAATGTCGGCGGGCGACAGGGTCAGATAGACCTTCACTCCCAGAAACGCGCCTTTCCGGATCTCCTGCTCCAGCCGCGCGGCCGACCACCGCGGTGAAGCAAAGATAAGCGCCGCAAAGCCGTGCTCGCGCGCCGCACGACTGACATACGCGTTGGCCGATTCAAAGTCGTCCTCGTGCGACTCCACCAAGGAAAACATCACGGGCTGGACGGATTTGTCAGGGAACAGCAGTCGATACGTTTCGATCAGGTCTTCGACGGGGTCCTGCTCGGCGACGCGCAGCGGCCAGGCTACGGCCCGCCCCGTCGGCGGGGCCTTGCGAACGCCCTTGAGCCAGACGTGCGTGTGGACGTCGATGATTCTCTCCGGCAGGAAGCTCTTGAGCCTCTCCTGATAGAGCTCTCGATCCACGCCCTTCACGTCAAACAGCCGTGACATATCGCCTTATTCTCCAGCCTTCAGCAACAGCCGCAATCGCCGGATGAACTCATCAACGACGGCTGGTTCCAGACACAGCGCGAACTTGCACAGAATCGTGCTGTGGCCGGCGTGGTATGCATGGACCCGCAGCCACAAGCCGCTTTCAACGCATTTCCTGTGAAAGGCAAGCGCGTCGTCCACGTGCTGGAATTTCAGTCCTGTCATCGCCTGCCGGCCATGCACGCCGGCGATTCGGTCGGGGAACTCACTTGCAAGCTCACAGAGTCTTCTGTAGTAGTACTCCTGCGTCCCATTGATCTCGGAGCCATACCCTTGCAGTAGCTCGATGTTGGCCAAGGCTACGAGAGCCGCCAATGCAGCGTTGCCATTCGTGCTGATCGCATCGTACTGGGCCAGCAGGTCCAGCTCGCGCCGGTAGATGATGCCGGACAGCGGGTGTAGACCGGCACTCATGCCTTTCCCGACGACCACAATATCGGGTACGATTCCACACCGCTTGTACATGAACAGGTCCGGCGTCCAGAATCCCGTCTGGATTTCGTCAACTACCATCAACGCCCCAACCCGGCGGACCAGTTTCCGCGCGAGCTGAAGATACTCCGGCTCGACCCGGATGGCCTCCCGATTCATCATGATCGGCTCGGCCCAGAAACCCGCGATCCTGTCCTGGTATCGGGCGACGACGCTCTCCAACTCATCGCCATCGTTCGGCTGAACCGCCACGACTTCCAAGTTGTGAATATACGAACCCCACATACCCCGGAGGTTCTGCGCGAAAAAGCCGGTGCCGTGATAGTTGCCGTCGAGGACGACGATGATCGGCGGCCGGGGCCGCTGGGCCCGCTCATGATGCATCAGCATGATCTTCAGGGCCGCCTCGCAGGCGACCGAGCCGGTCGCGACTCCGAGCAAAACCGTATTGAGCCGGGTCTTCGATTCCATGACTTGGGAGAAGTCGCCCTGCCGCAGTTCCGGCATGTCGGGATTCGCGGCCTCAATGAGCTTCTGCGCCAGCCTCTTGACCGGCCATTGCGGGATATTCGAGTGATTGTCCGGCACGATCCCGGCGGCGAGACCCTCGTGAATCACCTGGGTCAGGATGGGATGATCGTAGCCCCAACTCATCTGGTAGTGGCCCGCGGTGCAGTCGAGGAATAGCTGGCCCTGTTCCGTGAGGTAGAACAGGCCCCGACCCGCCAGCAGATCGTCCGTCTCCGCGAGCGTACCGCCGCCATAGGACTTCTGCATCACCGCCTTGTTGATAGTCCTCTTCAAAGCCACGCCATCAATGGTGTCACCGACCCGACGGAGCAACTGGCCATCGTCGTGGCTATCGAGAAACTCCTTCGCTTGGGACATGGCCCGACACACATCAGCCCCCAGCGGGCCCGCCAAGCCGTCAATCGAGATGTTCAAAGCTGTTTTTCCCATACTCCCCATTCGTGTCATCATCCCTCCGCAGCGACCTCCACTTCAATTCCTTTTTCCGCGAGCCGTCTCGGCACTTCTTTGCCAATTCCCGAATCGCTGACGATCAGGCTGTAGTCGCTCGGGCTGAAGATCCTGCACATTCCCATCCCGCCGAACTTGCTGCTGTCGGCCACGACGATCACTTGGGCCGCATGGGCCGCCATCTTTCGGTCGAGATTGACCACCTGCAAGTCATCGGCGTAGGTATTGCCATCGAGGTCAACGGCATCTGCGCCCATGAAGGCGACATCGGCCCGGAACATTTCGACGTTCTGCTCCGTGAGCGGGCCATGCAGGTCCGGCGACCCACCACGTAAGAAGCCGCCCAAGAGCACAATCCGCACGCCGGCAGCAAACTGCAGCGCCGAGACAATCGCCAGCGAGGTCGTAATCACGGTCACGTTCCGCCGGCCCGCGATTCGTCGCGCGATCTCCAGGGTGGTCGTGCCGGTATCGAGAATCACGACCTGACCATCTTTGATATGGCCGGCCGCGAGCTCGGCAATTTGGGACTTGGCAGCGCTGTTGCGGTGTTGTTTCTCGCGAAACGAGAACTCGAAGGTCAGCCGCTTGGCCGGTGCCGCCCCACCGTACGTACGAATCACGTCGCCGCGTGACTCCAGCAACTCCAGGTCCCGGCGCACCGTCATCCCGCTGACGTTGAACCGCTCCGCCAGGTCGTCGATGGAGACCTCCTCGGCCCTCAGCAACTCCTGCCGCAGCACCTCAAGCCGCTGCCTTTGTGTCAATCTGCTCTTCGTGCGCGCCATGTATCCCTTCACTACCGCATTTCACAGATCGCGCGGTTATGGATTGCTTCGCTCCGCTCGCAATGACATATGATGCCGGTCCATGTCATTGCGAGGAGCGCAGCGACGAAGCAATCTCACCCGCATAGTCGTATCACTTGCGACATGCTGCACTACAATCGTTGATACAACCATCCAGCTAATCGACACACCTTCTCCAACACATCCACCGGCGCCCCTTGAACCAAAGCCAGATGGTGGCTGCCGCCGGCATAGGCGTACTCGGTCAGCAAGTCGCTCACATTGTCACGCTCGGGTTTGAACACGGCACGCGGCCCGTCGATCTGTGGCAGATGGTCCTCCTCGATCCGGCCGCTGATGCTCATCAGCCGCCCTTTTCCTTCCGCCGTCGAGTTCAGGTTGACCAGCGTCGCCGGCCCCGGCGCAAATTCGAAATCGACGATGGCAAACTCGGCGGTGCACCGGTCCGTGAACTGGCTGGCGAGCAAACGCGGCTGAGCCCGGGCCATCGCGAAGTTGCCCTCGCCCCAGTGCTTGAGCACCAGCCGGTTGTCCTCGTACCCAATCGAGAAGATTTCACTGAAGCTGGCTACGCCGAAGCCCTGCTGCATACCCCGGACCAGCATGGCCGTCACCCAGTCCCCCTCGCCCGCATAGCCCAGCCCTTCGCTCATGAGGATCGAGGCCGCAACGTGCAGCCCGTCGGCGACCTGCTCATCGTTGCACAATTCGAGGAAGTTCAACCCGAAAGCGTGGCTGTCGGCCCGTTCCAGCAGCACGCGTAGAGCCGCCTCGCCCTTGGCGGTCTTTGCCAGAAGGTCGCCCTTCACCTCCGAGCCCACCTCGAACACACGCCGATACCGTTTCAGGCACCCGGCTGCCTGCCCTTTCGTCACCTCCACCAGCAGGTCCGCGAATTCACAGGTCGAAACCCGCATGAGCCTGGCACCCAGGCGATGGACGAATTCATCGTGCCCGATCTGCAGATCGAGCATGTGCTCGAAATGATCGCCGACCTGAACCGGATTGGCATTTTGCATGGAGCGGAGGACTCGTCCGGCCTGGCACCAGAGCTTGAGCTGCCGGACGAAATCAGGCTGCTCATGGTAGCCGTGGATCACGCCGAAGGGCTTGGCGGTCTTGCCCAGCACGTTCGCGAGATCCTGGACCGCATGAACCCCGTGGTTCAGCTTGATCGTCTCGGCATCGTATCTCTTCGGCTCCAGCCTCGGCATGCTCTGCATGGGCCAGAGCAGCACCGGGATACGCGCCTCGACCAGCGTCGGCAGGAGGACTCCGCTGGGACAATAGGGCCCCAGCGCCACCAGAAGCAGGTCGATTCTCTCGCCGGCCAACTCGCGGCAAGCCGCTTCGACCTGCTGCGGAACACTGACGGCCGGGCTACAGAACACCTCAAGATCGGCGCCCCGGAGCCCAGCAGCCACCTGGGCGGCCAAACGCGTCAGAGTCTCATCGATGTCGGACCAGAGCCGATGGTACAGATCGGCTACCGGCAGCAAAATCCCAATCCGCAGTTGATCCGCTGGCGATGTCATCTTTGCACCTCCCTTCTCAGCATCGGCTCCTGGAAATCGCGATACCACGCCCGGTATCGTTGCGCTTGCTGAGGAACATACGTCCCGACCGTCGCCACATCTGGGAACAGACGGGGTTCCGTCTGGCCGAGCACAGCCGCGCGGGCGTGCAAAGCCGCACCATAGGCCGTGAAGTGCGGATAATCAACGGCCTCGACTGTCAGACCGCAGATGTCCGCGATTGTCTGCGGCCAGAACCGGCTCCGCATCGCCCCGCCCGCCACTACGATCTTCTCCAGGCGGTCCGCAAAACCGCATCGATCCAACGCGTAGGCCACGCAAGAGCCGGCCCATTCCATGTACCGTCGCACCGACGAAGGCGGATCGCCCGCCGGCTCGACTGTGCCCCGATCGACATCCACAGACACGGCCTCCTGGGGCGTGTCCAGTTCACCAAGCCCATCCTCAATCTGGCTCGGCGTCACTCCCAGGCGACTGAGCAGTCTGTCGAATCCTGCTCCGATTTGCCACAGCGTGACGATGAAACCGTAGCAATCCGGATGCAGGTCACGGCCCGGATGGATCAAGAACTGGGTATCATCAAACAAGGGCCGGCCCGTTCGGCCGTTGATCACCCACGCCGTGCCGGTGCCCAGCATGACGCTCTTGTCCTTCTCCAGGCTCGCCGCCTCCATCGCGGCGTACTGGTCGTGTGAGCCGGTCGTCAGGGTCATCCGGCCCCGTGGCGTCCGAACACCCTCCGCGACAACGCCCAAGTGCGGGACCACCCTCGGCAGCAATTTCTCACGCACACCCGCCCAAGCCGCGATGTCCCGGCTCCATTGCGATCCCTGGAAATCTGCCAGACCCGTGATTTGCGCGCTGGTAATGTCGGTGGAGACCCCGCCCGTAAGCTGAGCATAGACGAAATCAGGGACCGTCGCAATCCAGCGCGCGTCGTCCGGGGACTGCATCTGGGCCACCCTCTGCTTGAGCTTGCAGGCGGCCAACCAGCCATGCGGCGGCCAGCCGGCCACGCGATAGTAGGCCGCCTCGCCAAACGTGTCGATCAGACTCCGTACAATGGTCTCTTCAGCCAATTCAGTCCAACTGCACGCAGGACTAACCGGTTGGCACCTATCATCGATCAAGACGAAGCTGCCCCCCTGCCCTGTAACACTGCACACGATCTCTTCGCCTCGGAACCGCCCACCTGACGCAAAGTGATCCATCACGCGGCAGAAATGCTCATACCAGTACACCTGCGCCGTACCGCCTGCGCCTGCAGGTGCCGGCAGAGTCACCTCGTCAAGCGACTGGCCGTCCCGGTCGAGCACAACTGCCTTGGTGCTCGTCGTCCCGATGTCGATGCCGCAGAAGACCATGAGAATAAGCCGTCAGAGTGATACAAATGAACACAAGTGAACACAATCTAACATGCGGCAACGGGACATGCAACGGAATTCCAGGGACAAGGTCCACGTGCTATTCCGCTGCCGCCTTGAATTGCGCTTGTCGCTCCAGGAAGCCCTGTCGCGCGACCTCCACCGAGGCCCGAGGCTGGCGATCCCGGGAGAATACGCCATAGGGACTCAGCGGCGGCTTCAGCCAGGTCTTGTCCCAGGGGTGATCCGCCCAGCACCAGATCGTGATTCCGCATACATATGGCGCCTTGGTCCCCTCGAACCCGGCCTTGAGCCGGCCGATCTGCCACTCAATCTCCCGGTCGGCCTCGCCCCCAAACTCCGTGACCAGGATCGGCTTGCCGGGGTAGTCCCGATGCAAATCCTCCAGGTGCGTGGCCCACCAACCCGGGCCTTCTTTGGGATTCGGGTAGCCGTTCAGGCAGATGACGTCGTCCTCACCGAAGCTGTCGGCGCGGTTGTGAAACGCCTGCCAGTGGTCCGAGACATGCACCGCCAGGCGCGTCGGGTCCAGCCGCCTTGCCTCCTGGATGAGTATGACGTTGGTGCCGCGCACTTCGGGCTGTTGCGTGTGACACTCGTTGCTGACCGACCAGAAAATGACCGAGGGATGGTTGTGGTCACGCTCGATCATCTTGGCCAACTGGCGTCGGGCCGACTCCACGGTACCACGGTAGTTCTCCACACCCTCGACCACTCCGGGCCACATGTAAAGAGGGATCTCACACATCACCAGCAGGCCGACTTCATCGCACAGATCGATGGTCCGAGGATGCTGCGGATAGTGGCACAGCCGGATGAAATTGCAGCCCATCTCCTTCATCTGGACCAACTCTTTCCGCGTTAGCTCGTGGTCCGGGGACATATCGGTCCTCGGCGAATCCTCGTGCCGATTGAAACCCGTCAGAAACACCGGCTTGCCGTTGAGATAGAGCCTCGTGCCGCGCGCTTCGATCTTGCGAAAGCCGAATGGGACGCTGACTTGATCAAGAACCCGATCGTCCGACACGAGCCGAATGTCGGCCGTGTAGAGTACAGGCTGTGTGGGCGACCACGCCTGGATGCTGGGGACCCGCTGGCGAATCTCAGGCGTCGCTCGCTTTCCTGCCTCTATCTCAAGGGGACGAGGTTCAGATCGCACAAGGACCGCCCCGGCACGATCGCGGACGGCGAGTTCCAGTCGGCCGGTCCATTGCTTTTCGCATCCGTTGACGACAGCGGCCCGCAATCGAAGGGAGCCATCTGTCCCGTTTGGCTCAGCGACGATCCCGGCTGACTCGATCCGGCACAGATCGCTCGCCCGCAGTTGGACCTCGCGTAGAATCCCACCGAACGGGTGCCAGCCTTGCCGCCCGCCGGGGATCATGTCCCGCCGGCGTGTGTTGTCAACCCGAACGACAATCACATTCTCCCGATCAGACCATATCTCCTGCCCCACCGGCAAATCAAAGCCCAGGAAAGCGTCGGAGTTCCCGCCGACGAGCCGGCCGTTGACCCACACCTTACACTGGTAGTTCACGCCGTCAAAGTGCAGAACTACGTGCCTGCCTGAGAAGGAATCCGGCACGCGAAAGCTCCGCCGAAACCACCCGACGCCTTCATAGCGATCAATCTGGGGTGCTACATTGGCGAAACTGCCGGGCACTTTCACCTCGCGCCAGCCCTCAGCCGCGAAGTCCGGCCTGAAGTAGCCCTCGCGCTGGCCCTTATCCTCACTGTCGAGCACGGCCCGCCACGCCCCACACAGGTCCAGCGTCTCACGCACGGAAGCTGCCCTGTCCGCCTGTCCTGCCCCAACGCCATTCCCCGCCGGCCCGATGACGCCCAGCAATGCCACAGCCACGGTCATCCAGCAACCGACTCTCCGACTACTCAGCCAAACGCGCATGTGCAAACCTCCAGGAAAGACCATTTTCACGCCGCCACAAACGTACACGTGCCGGTGCGCCGGGTCAATCCCCCTGGCAACAGCCGTTTGCGGGTGTACAAAGGGCCGGGGTCCGGGATACTCAAGGGGTGAAGCCACATTCCCGATCGCGCCCGGAGGGATTCGAACCCCCGACCGTCGGATTAGAAATCCGATGCTCTATCCAACTGAGCTACGGGCGCCAGTGCCAATTCCCCTTTACCCTACACAAAACGAGCCAGTACTGCAAGAAGATCGAGGGCAAAGTAGCACGCCACGACAGACGGTGCCACGATTACGCGGAAACCCGTCTCACGAAACCGGTACGCGGGCGGCACGCTGTTACGGGCGGCGCTGCGGCAGCTCGGCGGAAAATGACGCCAGGATCGCCACCGGCATCTAGGATCGTTGGTCACCCTGATCATTGTCTTCCCTATACGGCCAGAAACCGGGTACAATCATGCTCGGACGGCCTACGCGTTCAGAATTCCGCCTTCCGGCGGTTCAAGACCGCGTAAACGCGGAACTCCCAACGGGCGGGACTCCGAACGGACCGTCACAGGGCAAACCTCGGTTCATGGGTCTTTCTTATTGTGGGAAGGGCAACGACATGGCATCCGAACTGACACGAAGAGACGTGCTGGGCAGGGCTGCTCTGGGCGCCGCGGGCGCGGCAGTCACGCTAAGTGCCCGGTCCTATGGCCGGGTGATCGGCGCCAACGACCGTATCAACCTCGGTTTTCTGGGTTGCGGGGACAGGAGCCGCGGCCACCGCAACATGGTCCGGATGTCCCAACAGACCAAAAACCTCGGCGTCGTCGCCGTGTGCGATCTCTGGAAGCTCAACCGCGAGAAGGCAGCCGCTGATTGTGGGAAGAGACTCGGCGCACAGGTGAAGCAGTTCCAATACTCCGAAGACCTGCTCGCCCTGCCGGAACTCGACGCGGTGATGATCGCCACCGGCGACCACCAACACGCCAAACTCCTGGCCGAAGTGGTCCGGGCGGGCAAACACTGCTACTGCGAGAAACCCCTGGCCATCGACGTCCAAGAGGCGAAGCTGGCGCGCGACGCGGTGCTCAGCTCCAAACAGGTCGTGCAGATGGGCTCCCAGTGGGTGAGCGATCCGTACCAGATCCAGGTGCGCGACATGATCCGCTCCGGTAAGCTGGGGCAGATCACCAAGATCGAGCAGGTCTGGAACGACAACAACCACCGGTGGCACGATCCCAAGGACCCGGATGTGGCGGCCCTGCGCGAAGAGGACACGGACTGGAACCGGTGGCTTCTGGGGAAACCCTATCGTCCTTTCAACCCCTGGATGTACTTCGAGTTCCGCATCTTTCGCGATTTCTCCGGCGGCATCACCAGCCAGTGGATGAGCCACGGGATTGGCCTGGTGCATTTCTATACCGACACGGCTATCCCCGACACCACGGTCGCCAATGGCGGCATCTTCGCCTGGCCCGACATCCGCCAGAATCCCGACACCTTCCAGGCCCTGGCCACCTACGAGGACGCGCGGCTGCTCTACTCCTATTCTTCCACCTATGGCAATCGCTTCGGCGACTACACCTGCATTCGCGGCAAGGAAGGCACCTTGTACGCCCAGGGCGGCGAGGGTAGTCCGCGCTGGTTCTTCATCCCCGAGCATGTGGATGGGGCGTTCGACTTCTATCGCGGCTTCGAGGACGCCGTCAAGAAAGGCCGGGCGCAACTTGTGACCCTGCCCGGCGGAAATGGTGAGCTGCCGCCCACCGGGCAGAGCGACGACAGCCAGCCTCACCTCGACAACTGGATCGATTGCATCCGCAACCCGGGCCGGCAGCCCAATGGCCATATCCATACCGGATTCTGGCATTCCATCGGCGCCATCATGGCCACGCGTGCCTATCGCGAGGGCCGGAAACTGTACTGGGACCGGCGTAAAGAGGAAATCGTCGATCAGCCCGCCGTCTGATCGTGGAAAGAGAACAATGACCCGCATGAATGTAGGACCGATCGTGGTGGGAGCGGGGTGGCAGCCTCAAGCGCAGCTTGGGGATGGCCTGCCCTGGGAACAAGGGAGCCGTCTGCAATCGGGGGCGAACCATCCCCAAGGCCTTCCGGCCTTGAGGCTGCCACCCGAGCGATTTCAGCCGAGTTCCATAGCTTTTGAGCGGATGAAAGAAAGGGAGGTTCACATGACCAGCTCAGGGTATCCCATCGACCGACGCCAATTCCTGGGAGGCGGCGCGAAGCTGTCCGTGGCCGCTTCCGCGTTGGGCGTGCTCCCTGCCGCTGCTCCTGCGGCCCGTGCCGTCCCAGAGACCGCCAGTCCCGGCAAGGCTCCCTCCTTCATCCTGGATTCTCATGTCCATTGCGGCGGCACCGAGGCCTGGGTGCAGGACATGGTGCGGACTTACCGTCCGCGCCACGCCATGGCTTGCATCCTGACGTGGGTGAAGGACCTGGGCCTCATGAAGAAGGCCATCGCCGAACATCCCGACGTGTTCATCGGGTACGGCCGGGTCGATCTGGACAACGTCAATGCCATCCGGGAAGTCGAGACCTTCAAGAAGAATGGCTTCGTGGGCATGAAGTTCCACAGTCCGCAGAAGGACTATGACGACCCTGGCTATTTCCAGGTCTACCGGCTGTGCGAGGAATATCGCCTGCACATGCTCTTCCACACCGGCATCTCCAGTCACAGCGTGTCGAACGAGCCGCAGTGGGGGTCCTCCGCACGCATGCGGCCGATGTGCCTCGACACGATCTGCCGGCAGTTCCCCCGGGCCACGGTCCAGGGGGCACACCTGGGCAATCCTTGGTACGAGGAAGCCGCCGAGGCCGCGCGGTGGAATCCCACGCTCTTCTTCGATGTCACCGGCTCGACACTGCTCAAGTTCATCAAAACCGGCCGGCTGGAGCGGATGAAGGAGATCCTGTGGTGGGCAAGCAACGAGGCGCAGGACAATCCCCATACCCTCAAGGGCGGTCCGGGGGCTTGGGAGCACATCGTGTTCGGCACCGACGAGGGACCCGCCGGGCTGGCGCCGAACATCGAGCGCTTCCAAAAGATGCTGGACGCCAACCAGGTCCCCGACGAGGCTCGGGCCCAGATGTGGGGCCTGACCATAGCCAAGGTCCTGGGGATCGATCCGAACAAGCGTTGAGACAGACAGGAAGACCGATCATGATGCAGTCCACACGTAACCTGGAGGCCGAATCGTGACGGAGATGGATCGAGATATGCTCCGCAGCCCCAGGACGCTGCCCTCTCTGCGGTGGTGGATCGGAGGTCTTCTATTCCTGTCCACCGTGGTCAACTACATCGACCGCCAGACGCTCTCCGTCCTCGCACCGTTTCTGAAGCGGGACTATCAGTGGAGCAATGCAGATTTCGCGTGGATCGTCATTTCTTTCCGAGCGGCCTACGCCATAGGACAGACCCTGTCCGGCCGGTTTTTGGACCGCGTCGGTACCCGCAAGGGACTGACAATCACGGTCATCTGGTACTCCATCGCGGCCCTGCTGACGTCCCTGGCGAGCGGATTGCGGAGTTTCTGCGTGTTTCGGTTCCTGCTGGGCGCCGGCGAGTCCGCCAACTGGCCGGGCGCGACCAAGGCCGTGGCGGAGTGGTTTCCCAAGCATGAGCGCGGCTGGGCCGTCGCCCTCTTCGACAGCGGCTCATCCGTCGGCGGCGCCGTGGCGCCGCTGCTGGTCCTCGGGCTCTATCAGGCCTTTGGCGGATGGCGGCTCGCCTTCGTCTTCACCGGCACCCTGGGTTTCCTCTGGCTGATCGCCTGGCGCTTGCTCTACCATCCGCCGGAGAACCATCCTCGTATCCGCGAATCCGAACGGCAAATGATCTTGAGTGACAAAGCGGACGCGGCTCGATTGTCCGCGCAGGTCCCGGCGGCGCACTGGACCCAACTGCTGCGCCTGCCGCAGACTTGGGGCATCATCATCGGCCGCTCGCTCACCGATCCCGTCTGGTTCTTTATCGCCGACTGGTTCGCCATCTACCTGGTGGCGCGGGGCATCCGGCTGGAACAGGGGCTCCTGGTCTTCTGGATCCCGTTCCTCGCCGCCGATCTGGGCAACTTCTTCGGCGGCGGTGCTTCCAGTTGGCTGATCCGCCGCGGCTGGCCCGTGGGCAAGGCCCGCAAAGCCGTCGTCGTCTTCGGCGGGCTGGGCATGAGCCTTCTGGCCTGCACTCCCTTTGCGGCCAACCCGCTGGCTTTGGCGGCCTTGTTCGGATTCTCCACGTTTGCGTATGCCGCGTTCTCCACCATGGTCCTGGTCTTGCCCTCAGACCTGTTCCCCAGCCGATCCGTGGCGACCGTCAGCGGGATGGCAGGCACAGGCGCCGGCCTGGGCACCATCGTGTCAACTTTTCTCATCGGGTATGTCTCCGACCACTACTCCTTCGAGCCCATTCTGATCGGCGCCAGCCTCATCCCCCTGGTCGCCATGGTTCTGGTTCACGTGCTGATCCGCAACTCGAAGGCCCAGGACCGCGGCCTGGTCCAACCGATATGAGCACGCGGATGAGGAGGTGCGAAAGACTCGTAGCTCCAGGCGTGACTTGAGCCCGTCGCGTCATAGTGCTATCATCTCTGCAAGGATATTGTGATCGCTGTCGCTGTTCTGTTGCTGATGGTGTGCTACACGACTACTTGATCCAGGGAGAACGACTGTATGAGACTGACCTCTTGGGTATTTGTCGCCTTGCTGCTACCTTTCACGCTGACCGCTGTCCCCGCAGAGAGAATCGATCCATTGAAGGGCATAACAGACCCTTGCGATGGGATCTTGTGGTACGATGGGCGACTCCTGCTGCTGGAAGGCAAGGGTTGGGAGAATACCGAATCGTACTACGACCGCCTGCCCGCCGCCGCTAAGGACAAGGTCCGGGCTCCGGTCTGGGGTCTCAGTCATGACAGTGCCGGGATGTGCCTGCGCTTCGTGACGGAGGCCACGTCCATCAAGATCCGCTGGACGCTCCGCCAGAAGAACCTGGCCATGCCGCACATGCCGGCCACGGGCGTGAGCGGGATAGACCTGTACACGAGGACGGACAACGGTCGCTGGACATTCGTGCAAAACGGGCGTCCCACCGCCGTGTCAAACGAGGCCTCCTTCCGCGTGACCTCGGGCCGGGAATGTACGGTGTACTTGCCCCTGTACAATGGTGTGGAATCCATCAAGGTCGGCGTTCCCAAGGATAAGGCCCTATCGAAACCCACAGAGTCTCCCGGCAAGCAGAATAGGCCGATCGTGTTCTACGGCACCTCCATCACCCAGGGCGGCTGTGCCTCCCGTCCGGGCATGGCCTTCACGGCCATCGTCCGAAGACAGCTTGACGTGCCGGTCATAAACCTCGGCTTCTCCGGCAACGGCAAAATGGAACCAGAGATGGCGGATCTTCTGGCTGAGCTGGACCCCGCCGTGTATGTCCTCGATTGCCTGTGGAATATGCGCCCGGCAGAGGTGTCGGAGCGGGTGGGACCCTTTGTCAAGAAACTCCGTGCGGCCCGGCCCAACACACCGATCCTTCTGGCCGAAGACTGCAGCGTGAGCAACACGACACCGACCGAGAAGGGCACGATCTGCCGCCGGATTTATGAAGACCTGAAGGCCGAGGGAATCACGGGCCTGCATTTCCTGTCCAATCGTGACATGTTGGGAACCGACGGAGACGGCACCGTCGATGGCTGCCACCCCAATGACGTAGGAATGCTGCGCCAGGCAACGGTATTCATCAAGTCTCTCGCAACCATACTGGAGCGCCGCGGATGAGAAGATCAGTGCCATCGGACACAAAGAGGATCGTGGTCAAGACCGCTTGCCTGAGGGCACGACTGTCAACCGGGAGCATGTTGGTCCTTCTGATTTGCAGTTCGGTCTTCGCGCGGACGGCTGGGCCACAGACCCTTGCGGTCGCTGAAGGAGAACGATGGTGGGCCGGAGTGATCAGCCAATCCCACCTCATGCCCCTGCGCGATAGACCTTACGCCTTTGACTCCTACGGTGATACAGCCGGAAACCAGGTCCAGCCCCTGCTGATTTCAGACCAGGGTCGCTACATCTGGTCTGACGACCCATTCCGGTTTGAGCTCCGCGCCAAGGCCCTTCATCTGTCTTCGCGTTTGGGAACGATCCAGACGGGGCAACACGGATCGACTCTAAAAGAGGTCTATCAATACGTCAGCCGCAGATTCTTTCCCCCTGCGGGCAAGATCCCTGATCCCCTACTGTTTACGCGTCCCCAGTTCAACACCTGGATCGAGCTAACCTACAATCAGAATCAAAAGGACATCCTGGACTACGCCCGGCACATCGTAGATCAGGGCTTTCCGCCCGGCGTGCTCATGATTGACGAAGGTTGGGCCGAGGACTACGGCAATTGGGACTTCGCCAGGGCTCGGTTCGACGATCCCCAAGCCATGATCCGAAAGCTGCATGAGGACGGGTTCAAAATCATGCTCTGGGTCTGCCCCTATATCACCCCCGACGGGATCGTCTACACCAACCTGCATCTCGGTCAGGTCGAGAAGGGCCAGACGGTCTGGATTCTCAACCGGGACCGCCCCACCTTGCCCGCCCTCATGCATTGGTGGGATGGGTTCAGTGCGGTCGTCGACCTGACCAATCCCCAGGGCCGGCAGTGGTTCAAGGGCCAACTGGATCGCCTCACGTCGGTCTATGGGGTGGACGGCTTCAAATTCGACGGCGGCGACGCGGAGCATTACTCCGCCGACTCCATGCTCGTGCCGGCCAAGTCCCATCTGGAGGTCTCCCCGAACCGACACTGCGAGCTCTTCGCCCAGGTGGGCCTGGATTATCCCCTCAACGAGTACCGGGCCTGCTGGAAAATGGGAGGCCAGCCGATTGCCCAGCGACTGCGGGACAAGAACCACACCTGGGAAGACCTGCGCAAGCTCGTCCCCGGCATTCTCAACCAGGGCCTGATGGGATACGCGTTTACGTGTCCCGACCTGATCGGCGGCGGCGAATATCTCTCCTTTCGCAACCTGGACCAGGTGGACCAGGAGTTGGTCGTCCGCGCCGCCCAATGCCACGCGCTGATGCCCATGATGCAGTTCTCGGTGGCGCCGTGGCGAGTCTTGAACAAAGAGAATCTGGCGATTTGCAGGGAGATGGCCCTGCTGCACACGCGTATGGGCAATGAGATCCTAGCCCTGGCCCGCGAAGCCGCGCAAACGGGTGAACCGATCGTGCGCCACCTGGAATATGAGTACGCCCGTCAAGGCTACGTCGATGTCAACGACCAGTTCCTGTTGGGCAAGAGCATTCTCGTCGCGCCGGTTCTTGCGAAGGGGGCGACCAACAGAATGGTCCGGTTTCCGCCGGGGAAATGGAAAGGCGACGACGGAACCATCGTCGAGGGCCCCGCGACTGTGACGGTAGCGGCGCCGTTGTCCCGATTGCCCTGGTATCGCAAGACCGAGTGAGATCCGTCACGGGTTTTGATCAAATCACCCGTAACGTAAAGCGAATAAGCGATCTCTGTGGGGAGCATCGTCGGTCTGTTCTACCCCGCTTTGCGTTGGCAACGGCAGACGGCTCGGCGGATTCGGCCGCGCTGCACCGGCAGATGCGGGACTCGGGTCTGCCAGATTGGCACACCGCGCCCCACTCTCACGAGAACACAAATCGTTGTTCAGCAAAGGTTTATGATTCACAGCCAACCCGGCACGCATTTTGCACACCTGAAGTCCGTTTGACAACGTGGCGGAATATCTCAGGCAAGAACGAGGACTCACCATGAAATTCGACAAATTCACGTTGAAGGCCCAAGAAGCGTTGGCGACGGCCCAGCAAACCGCGATGGCCAAATCGCACACGATCTTGTCGCCACTGCACCTGCTCAGCGCCCTGCTAAGCGATGAGGGCGGCGTGACGGAGATGGTCCTCAAGAAGATCGGCGTCAACGTGGATCGCATCAGGGAGATGACAGAAGGCGAACTGAACCGGCTGCCCCAAGGCACAGCCACCGATCAACTCATGCCCGATCCCGCCCTCAACCAGATCGTGCTCGACGCCCAGAACCGGGCCGACAAGATGGGCGATGAATATCTCAGTGCGGAGCACTTGCTCCTCTCTATGGCCGCCGTAAAGAGCGACGCCCACGAGATCCTGGGCCTCAATTCGGTAACGCCGGAGAAGATCCTGAACGCCCTGAAGGATATCCGAGGCGGCGCCAAGATCACCGACCAGAACCCGGAAGACAAGTACAAGGCCCTGGAGCGGTACGGCATCGACTTGGTGGAGTCGGCCCGCCAAGGCAAGCTCGACCCGGTGATCGGCCGGGATGAGGAGATTCGCCGGTGCATGCAGGTCCTCAATCGACGGACCAAGAACAACCCGGTCCTGATCGGTGAGCCGGGCGTCGGCAAGACGGCCATCGTCGAGGGCCTCGCGCAGCGGATCGTCGCGGGCGACGTGCCGACGGGATTGAAGAACAAGCGGGTCGTCGCACTCGACATGGGCGCCCTGATCGCGGGAACCAAGTTCCGTGGGGAGTTCGAGGATCGGTTCAAGGCCGTGCTCAAAGAGGTGGTCGGAGCCAACGGGCAGATCATCCTCTTTATTGATGAGTTGCACACGGTTGTCGGGGCGGGCAAGGCGGAAGGCGCTGTGGACGCGGGCAACCTCCTGAAGCCTTCGCTGGCGCGCGGCGAGCTGCGTTGCATCGGTGCGACGACGATCGACGAGTACCGCAAGTACATCGAGAAGGATGCGGCCCTGGAACGCCGATTCCAGCCGATCATGGTCGATCCGCCGAGCGTCGAGGATACGATCGCCATCCTGCGCGGCTTGAAGGACCGGTACGAGACTCATCACGGCGTGCGCATTACGGATGCGGCCATTGTCGCCGCGGCGGTGCTGTCGAACCGGTACATCACCGACCGGTGGCTGCCGGACAAGGCCATTGACCTCATCGATGAAGCGGCCTCCAAGCTGCGGATCGAGAATGACTCTCTACCCGCGGAACTGGACAATATCCGCCGCAGGATCATGCAGCTCCAGATCGAGCGTGAGGCCCTCAAGAAAGAGACCGACCCGGCGAGTAAGGAACGCCTCAAGAACATCGAGAGGCAGTTGGCTGACCTCGAGGAGAAGAACCGGACACTGACGGCCCAGTGGGAGTCAGAGAAAGGTGGGATCGATCAGATCAAGGACCTCAAGCAGAAGATTGAAGAGGCCCAGCGGCAGCTTGATGAGGCCCAACGTCGCGGCGACTTGGAGCGGGCCGCCCGTCTCAAATACGAGACGATTGCCAACTTGAAGAAGGAGCTTCAGCAGAAAGAAGAGCAACTGGCCCAATCCCAGCGGTCCAAGATGCTCCAAAACGAGGTGACGGAAGAGCACATCGCCCAGGTCGTGTCAAAGTGGACCCGTATCCCGGTGTCACGCTTACTGACCGGCGAGCGCGAGCGGCTGATGAAGATGGAGGAACGGATTCGCCTGCGCGTGGTCGGCCAGGATGAAGCCGTCACGGCGTTGTCCAATGCGGTCCGCCGCAGCCGCTCGGGCCTGTCCGATCCGAACCGGCCGATTGGGACCTTTCTGTTTCTGGGGCCGACCGGCGTGGGCAAGACGGAACTGGCGAAAGCCCTGGCAGACTTCTTGTTCAACGATCCGAACGCACTAATCCGCATCGACATGAGCGAGTTCATGGAGCCGCACTCGGTGGCCCGGCTGATCGGGGCCCCGCCCGGCTACGTCGGCTACGAGGAAGGCGGCCGCTTGACCGAAGCAGTCCGGCGCAAGCCCTACTCCGTGATCCTGCTCGACGAGATCGAGAAAGCCCATCCGGATGTGTTCAACGTCCTCTTGCAGGTCTTCGACGACGGCCGCCTTACGGACGGCAAGGGCCGGACCGTGGACTTCAAGAACACCGTCATCATCATGACGAGCAATATCGCCAGTCAGCAGATCCAGAAGCTCACGGAAGAGCAAGGCGCCGATTGGGAAATCGAGGCCCACGTCAAAGACGTCCTCAAGCAGGTCTTCAAGCCGGAGTTCCTCAACCGGATCGACGAGGTCATCGTGTTCCACATGCTCACGCGGGACCACCTCAAGAAGATCATCGACATTCAGCTCCGTTACCTGGCCGACCGGCTCAAGGACCGCAAGATCAAGCTCGAATTCACAGATAGAGCTAAGGACCGAGTCATGGAAGAAGGCTACGACCCCGTCTACGGCGCTCGGCCGCTCAAGCGAACGATCCAGCAGCAGATCGAGAACCCGCTGGCGATGGAACTCCTCGCCGGCAAGTTCCTCGACGGTGACACGGTCCGCGTGGACGCCAACGAGCGCGGCTTCGTCTTTGAGAAGGTGAACAAGTGATAGGATCAGGCGGGAGCGGCATCTCACAGGAGACCGGCCGCATCGTCAGGGATCCAGGCATCAGTCCCATCCGACAGGCGGATATGGAGCCAGCCGGGGCGGCGTTCGAGCAGCTCGAACTCCAGGCCGGCATGGAGCGGGTCCTGGAAGCTGGGCGGATAGTTGGGGCCGTCACCCTGGCGGGCTATGACCTCGGGGGCGGTGATGACGCCGGGGCGAGCGTTCGCTTGGCGGTGGGTTTGGACGGCGAGGGAACACAGAAATGCCACGAGCAGCACAGCCGAGAGCACGACCGTGGCCGCGGTGACCGGACCACACCGGGTTGGGCACCCAAAACGCACTCTTCGCGTTTTGGGGACCCTTCCCAAACGCGATTCATCGCGTTTGGGGTCCCGCCCCCACCAGAGCAGCAGCGTCAAAGCCACGCATAGAACGGCGAAGAACACGCAGGCCAGCAGGAACTTCGTCGCCAGCGAGAAGTCGTAGTGCCAGAAGAACAGCGTTTGAAGCACGCGTTTCTCGGTGCTGGTCTCGACCCGATCCACTCTCTGACTGCGGGCGAAGGCGAGATTCTTCTGGAGGTTGAGATCCGAGCTGTCCAGCCTGGCAGCCCGGCGATAATTCAGAATCGCCCGGCCCAGGTCCTCCTTGAGGAGGTACGCATTGGCCAGGTTGTAGTAGAGTTTGGCGTTTTGGATGCCACCCTGGTCGACGATCTTCTCGTACAGCAGAATCGCTCTGTCGTAAAGGGGCTTGGCGCCCTCGGGAGTATTGGCGGCATTGGCGGCCTGGAACGCCGTGTTCGCTTCTTGGAGCAGAGCATAAAGCTGGTCGCGGGGCAGAGCGGGCGAGGCCTTCGCGGCCTGGCCCAGCAACAGGCACAGGACGGCCAGCAGAAGATAGGACCTATAGGACGGATGGGACGCATGGGACTTGTGAACGGCAGGCCTCGCCTTTTCCACGGATTGGATCAGACCGAGGGCCGCTTGCACCTGGTCCGGGCCGATTTTCGCTTGCAAGGGGGCGTAGCGAGCGGCCTCGCAGGCGTCGATCAGCTCCTTGCACCTGGTCGCCACGGCGGTATCACCCGTGGCTTCCGTGAGGATGCGGTGACAATCGTCCGCCGTTAGGGACGCTGCGACTCTGTCGAACCGATCACCGATGTAACCCTTCATGGCGGAAAGCAGCAGTTCGTGCTTCTGCCCGGGTTCGGCGAAGGAGACCTTCTTCAGTTGGGCCAGCGCGACGCCGGCAGCCCGACGCCGGCGCTTGCGGGCCAGCAATTCCGGACTCGTTCGGCCGACCAGCTTCACCGCAGCGCTGGCAATCAGAGCCAGCAGCGGGACCGACCATAATGCGGCGTACATCGGATTCACCACCAGGGACAGGACCGAGAAGCTCTGGTTTTCCAGCACTTCCGGGCCGTAGTAGTTGGCCGAAAGGCCCTTGCGGATCGCCTGTACGGGCGAAAGATGCCTCGCCTCTGCCGACGTGGTCGTCGTGCCTTGGACATCGACGTTCGTCAGCACTTTCGAAGGGGCGACCTCCAACTTGATCGGCTCCGTTCTGGCCACGGCGTAGGCGCCCCGCGCAGGATCGAAGTACGCCAGAGGAATCGCGGGAACCTGCGTGACCTTGTCGCTATTGGCCCGGATGGTCTGCGTGAAGACCTTATTACCCCCTTCCAGCACCGGCGCGGCCTTCTCGGCGGGGATCTTGAAGTTGGCCGCCAGTTCCGGCACCTGCTCCAGGGCGGGCCACTGGATGGCCTTGAGATAAGGATGGCCGCCGATGCGAATCGTCAGGGTGATCGGGTCGCCCACGTTCACCTTGGTCGGCGCGGCGGAGGCGGAGATCGTGTACTGCCCCACCAAACCGTAGAATGGCGAGGGCCTACCCGTCTCGGGCAGCGGTCGCACCTCCAGCTCGACGGGGTCAGACTGGACCGAGGCGCGTTGGAACTTCATTCGGTAGGGGTTGAAGAAATCGCCCGTTCGTTCGCGCCCGACCGCCATACTCGCGGAGACGCTGACCGGATCGAGCCGGATGCGCCCGGCCCGTTTCGGGATCAGGACCTTGCGAAAGGAGAGAATCGCACCTTCCACGCCCCCGATGAGCTGGCGTTCCTCGGTCACCGTGACGGGGACGCCGTGAATGGTCGTCTGCTCCCGGGCCACCGCGCTCGCGGATTCGGAGGCATCCTCCAGATAGAAGTCGTCCGCCTTGAACACCGGGATTTCGAAGGACGCTTGTTCGATGCGGGTCGTGACGGTCCATTTGACCGTCATGACCAGAGGCTGGCCGACATAGCATTGCTTTTCCGAGATCAGGTACTCCAGCGACATGCGGTCCGTCGTCCCCGGCTGCGAGATCGTCACATCGACCGCGTTGGTCGTGTAGGTCTGGCCGTCCACGACGACCGTCACCGGGGGCAGGTGCATGACGCCGGCCTTGCTCGCGGTGATCGCGTAGTTCTCCGAGTAGCTGACGGTCGTACGATCGTTGACCACATTCATGGCGGTGCGGCTGTCGGCCTTGCGGGGCTTGAACGGAGCCAAAGGTGAGATGTCGATCTTCATCGGCCGGCTGCCTTCCACGACCACGGAATAGGCAAACTCCTCGCCCGGGTAGAGGGCCGTCTCCGCGTCCACCTTGGCGTAGACGCGCACCGCCGCCGAGCTGACGCCCACCAGCCCCAGCACAGGCAACATGGCCAGCAATATGTACGCGGAGAATCCTTTCATCCTACCAGTCTTTCTCGACCTCTTGATATTGACCTCTCTGCCGCAGGATTTCACGCTCTTTCTTCTGCCGCTGCTCCGTGTCGAGGATCTCCTGGGCGGTGGCATCCGGTGCGGCCTTCATCTCCTGCTGCTTATCTTGTGGCTGCTCCTCGGCAGGTTTCTGCTCCGGCTTGGCCTGATTGGGGTCAGACTTCTGCTCGGCCTTTTGCGTCTGATTGGGGTCTTGCGGCTGGTTCGGGTCCTTCTGGGACTGCGATTGATTCTGCGGCTGTTGGTTCTGTTGCTGTTGTTGTTTCTGCTGGTCCTGCTTGTTCTGCTGGTTCTGTTGCTCCTTCTGTTTCTTCATCTGATCGAGGATGTCCTTGATCGTCAGCCGGGCCACCTCAATATTCTTGGCCGCCTTCTGGTTCTGCGGATCGAGGTCCAGTACCTGCCGCCAGTGGGCGATGCTCGTCTGCATATCTTCGAGAGCCTTCTGCAGGTTGGAGTCCCGCTGCTTGGTCCCTCGCCGGAAGTAACAGTTGCCCAGGTTGTACTTGGCCCTGGCTACCAGCGACATGTCCTTGCTCTCCGCGGCCACCTCCTGATACAGGTCCATCGCTTCGCTGAGATCGTCCAGCCGGTAATAGCTGTTGGCCTTGTTGAATTTCGGCTGCACCGCCTGTGGCTGCTCGACGAGAACATCATTGTACTTATTGACCGCCTCGGTGAACTGGCCCTCTCCATAGAGCCGGTTGCCCTGTCGGAGCGACTCGCGAACCGAACCCGCCTTTGCCCCCGAAACCAAGACCATAAGCAGCAGCACAGAACTCGATGTTTGAAGTCTGATGTTTGAAGTTTGATGTTTGAAGTGCGAAGCCTCCGACTTCAAACTTCCTACTTCGAACTTCCCACTTCCCTTGCGTTCACTGATCAGCACCTCACTCATCAGCAGGACAATCGCCAAGCCGATGAAGACCTGGAACTTCTCATCGTATTTCATCATCGTCATCGATTCAAGCTCGCGGCCTTCGGCCGAGGCGATCAGGTCCTGATAGATCCGGCCCAAGTCCATCGTCGTCCCCGGCGCTACCGACAGGTACTTGCCACCTTCGGTCGCATAGGCCACCTCGCGCAAGGTGTCGCTGTCGAGCTTGGACCAGATCTCCTGGCCCTTGTACTTCAGGAAAGTCGTCTGGCCGTCGGGTCCGGTGATCGGGATGCGCGAGCCGGTCGCATCATCGCCCAGACCGATAGCGATAATGCGGACGCCCTCCTTGGTCGCCTTCTGAGCCGCCTGGACCGGGAAGCTGTCATGGTCCTCGCCATCGGTGATCAGGATCAGGTCCTTGTACTCACGCGTTTGCTTATCAAAGACCTCATCGACGGCCTTGCGGATGGCGTCGCCGATCTGGGTGCCGCCCCGGCTGGTGCTCTCGGTCGAGATGTCCGCCAACGCCATCCGAACAAACGCGTAGTCCTGTGTCAAGGGGCATTTCACGGTCGCGTTGCCGGCGAACGTGATGATGGCGATGCGGTCGCCGGCGAGCACCTCCAGAAGATCGGAAATGGCGATCTTCGACCGCTGGAGCCGATTCGGCTTGATATCTTCCGCCAGCATCGAACGCGACGTATCCAGGAGGATCGCCACGTCCCGGCCCTTGCGGCGAATCTGCTGGGGCTGCGGGTTCCACTTGGGCTCCGTCAGAGCCACAACGATGCTGGTGAAACCCAGGACAAGGAGCACGGCCTTGAACACCTGCTTTCGCAGGCTCACCGTGTTGTTGATCTTGGCCAGCATCGCGCTGCTGGCGAGAACACGGAGCACCTGGGCCTTGCGCCAGAAGCACCAGACGTACGCCGGCACCAACACCGCCGGCACCAGAAACAGCAGCCACAACGCCTTGTCGTTCCCCAGGTTCATGGAATCTTCCGAAAAATGGTGCAGCCCGCCAACATCTCCAGGCCCAGTAACACGAGAGCAGGCAGCGTCCACCAGCCGAAGTGCTCCGCGTATTGCATGTACTGGACGGATTTGACCTCGGTCTTCTCCAACTCGTCGATCTTCTTCACGATCTTGCGCAGGGCCTCGGCGTCGTCGGCCCGACTGTAGAAACCGCCGGTCTTTTCCGCGATGGCTTGGAGCAGCCTTTCATCCAACTCTTCCGCCGCCGGCACCCGGAAATTCCCCAGCGGGGTTTGCATGGTCGTGTACGCCTCGCCCGATCCGATCCCAATCGTGTAAATCTTGATGCCCCACTTCTTCGCCAGGTCGGCCGCATCGAGCGGGCTGTATCGGCCCAGGTTGTTGCGGCCGTCCGTCAGCAGTACCATGATCTTGTTCTTGATCGTGAAGCCGGGAGCGTTCTGCTGCTGCGTTACCCCCTCACCGCCGAATCCCAACTGGCTATTGCGGCGTTGGATTTCCTCTTCCGCTTTCTTGAGCCGGGCCGCCGCCAGGGCGATGGCATCACCGATGGCCGTACCGTCCTCGCTGCGGAGGTTGACGATCTGCGTTTGCCGGAGGAACTCGGTAAGCACCCCGTGGCTAAGAACCAGCGGGCAGGCGGTGTCGGCATACCGCGCGAAGGTCACCAATCCGATCAAGTCCCCGGTTCGGCCGCCGAGCCCCTTCTTGTCGCCCTCGATGAAGTCCTTCAGGACGCGCTTGACAACCTCCAGCCGGTCCAGTTTCTCACGCTCATAGGCCATTTCCGTGTGCATGCTGCCCGAGCGGTCCACCACTGCCTCGATCGCGATGCCCTCGGTGGAGACTTCCGACAGCACGGTCCCCTTGCGGGGCCGGGCCAGGGCCAGGATGAGCAGCGCCAGGCACAGCAGCCGCAAGGCAACGAGCACCGGCCGCAGCCGCAGCCGCCACGAGACCGGACATTGTCTCATGTCCACCAAGCTGGGAAATTTCACCGCGGCCCCGCGACTGCGGCGCAGCAGGAAATACCCCAGGAGAGGAAGCACAAGCAGCAACAGGAGCACCCAAGGCGAATACCACTCCATCTACGCCACCTCCGTGTTGCTTGTCTCTGCGGCGCCCATTTTGTCGGTCACGTCCACCGTACGCTGCTCGGACTTGGTCCGCTCCACGAAATCCTTCACCAGGTCGAACGTCCGCTGCACCTGCTCCGTGGTCGGATCGTGCTTGGCGAACTTGACCAGGTCGCAATGCGTCAGGAATTCCTCGAGCACCTTCTTATCCGGCGTGGCGAGGGCATCTTGCCCTTGCTCTTTCGTGGCGAGGGCATCTTGCCCTCGATTCGCGGGCAGGATGCCCGCGACACGCAAGGGCGAGACGCCCTCGCCACGAACCGGGAACCGTAGTTCCGCCAGGAATTCCTCCGTCGTGCGTTCCGGGGCGTGGAGGTCGAACCGATCCTCGATGTAGTGCCGCAAGATGCCGCTGATCCGCTCGTAAAATTCCTTGATCCTGCCCTGCTCGACGAGGTTCTCCGCCACCAGAGCCCGCAGGCGGGCATAGGCCAATTCGTGGGCGGGCTGAAAGATGCGCACCAACTCCTTGGCCCGCCTGCGTCGCAGGAGAAGCCATGCCGCAGGGACCGCCGCCACGCCCAGCACAGCCAGTGCCCAGAGCCACCAGCGGTGAGCCGCCTTAGGCATCTCCACTACGCCCTCGATGTCCTCGATCACCAGATTGGCCCGCTGGTCACCCAACAGCGAAGCGACCTCCACCGCAATGGGCTCACTGGCCAACTCGTGCACGGCATTGGGATCGTTCGCATCGTGGAACCGGAACGTGAAGGCCGGGACGTCGTACTTGCCCGATAGGAATGGCTCCAACCGGTACTGGTAGGTCGTCACCACGTTGTTCTTGTCATCCAGCTTCTTGCCGAGATTGCTCCAATCGACAATGCCGAAGTTCTCGAGCACTTTGTCCACCTTCGGCATCTGAACCTCATAGCCCGGCTGCAAGGTCGCTTCGAACTGCAGGAGCACGGTGTCGGCGATCGTCATTTTGGTCTTGTCCAAACGGACATGGACTGTCGCTGGCCCTTTCTCATAGACCTTGTCCACCTCGAACTCGGTCTTGCCCGCCGTCCCCTTCGAGCCTTTCCCGCAGCCCGCGCCCATCACGAGCAAACCCACGCAGACGAGCATTGTCCAGTGGCGAGGGCGTCCCGCCCTTGTCTCTTCGTGGCGAGGGCATCCTGCCCTTGTTCTTCGCACGCCGGCAAGATGCCGGCGCGACGCAAGGGCGGGACGCCCTCGCCACGAATCACGCAACGTTGTGGTCTTCGGCTCAGTCATGGCTTGGACGCCGTCTCCTTGGGTGTTTCCTGCTGGGCCGGTGCGAACACCGAGGTGTGGATCACAACCTGGTGTTTGTCCATGATCTCCTTGAGGTAGTCGCGCTGCACCTCTTCGCGTTTCTGCCGCAGCAGTTGCATGGTGACCTGCTGGCGGACCTCATCGAAGCTCTTTTGTCGCTGGGTGTGTTTCTCCTCGACTTTGATGATCTCCCAGCCCTTATCGGTCTTGAACGGCTTATCCAGCAGCGCGGGAGCGCTGGCGGCAAAGATGCTCGCGTTGATCTCGTTCGCGTCGCCGACACCTGGGACGCGAGCACCTTTGAGGACATCGTCGGCGATGCGCCCACCGCGGGCCTTCGTGACTTCATCCTGGGACGATTCTTTCGCCAAGGCGACGAAGTCCGCCCCATCCTTGAGCCGTTTGAGAAGTTCCTTGGCACGATCTTCCTCGCCGGCAAGGATGTGGCTGATCTTCGCCCGCTCCGGCTCAACGTACTTGTCCTTGTTGGCCGTATAGTACGTTTGCAGGTCGCTGTCAGTAACGTGGATCTTCGAGGCAAGCTGCTCGTTCATCAATTGTTGGCTCAGGGCCTGCCGCGTCAGATCGTGCACGACCCGCTGGACCTCGGGTTTGTCGCTGAGCTTGTCCTGGAGCGCCTGGCGATACAGAATCTCCTGGGCGAGCCAGCCTTCCAGGAACTCCTGCTTCGTCTGCGGATTGCGGGACTGCTCCAGGGCCCGCTTCTTCTGCTCGCTGAGCTGCTCCGGCGTCATGAACGCTTTCATGGGCGTCAACTGGTTCTCGATGCTCTCTTCGATCTTCGCATCGAGTTGGGCTTCCGTGATCTTCTCGGCCCCGATCTCCGCGACGACCTTGCCGCCGGCCGGCTGCGACGGGTTGAGGCTGGTGCGGTCCATCACCTCATACCGCAAGGCCGAGAACTTGCCCAGCTCCTCGAAACAATCCTTGATGTGGGCATTAAGATCGGACTGAAGCTCTTTGACCGCGCCCGCTGTCTCGCTGCGGTAATAGTGCTCGATGGCATCAGCGTACAGACCGCCCTTCTCCAGCAGCGTGCCGATCTGGAACTGGATTCGGGCCTGCTCTGGGCCGGCCGGCTTGGCCGTCGCCAGGTAATCTTGCCAAGCCGCAGCCGCTTGCTGATAGAGGTTCCGCTGGGCCAGCTTCGCGGCCAGGTCCTTGACCTGATCCGCAGAGAGACCACTGCTGATGGCAGGTGCGGACTTTCGTCCCGACAGCGTTACAACCAGGTTCGCCGCGGCAAGGACCACGAGAACCACCAGAAGAAGGACAGTCAGTATGCCGGTCACTGAGCCACCCGGCTTCTTCTGCGGCAGTGAGAAATCCAGCTTTTCTGTCATCGTTGTCTAAACCCTCACCTATTCCGAACCAATCGTCAGCGACGCCGATGTCGCATGTGAAAGAACTGAATCAAGTCATTCATGTAGGGCTTGTCGGTCGCGATGGGAATGAAATCCACGTTGCTCGACCGCAGCGTACTCTTGAGCTCATTGAACCGGCGCGAGCTGTGATCGCCGTACTGATCGCGGAACTTGCGGCTCGACGTGTCAACGAGCATGATCTGCCCGGTCTCGGCATCCTGCACCTCGATCAAGCCGACCGAGGGCATGGCGATCTCTACCCGGTCCCGGACCGGCACAGCGATGACATCGTGGCGTTTGTTCAGCAGACTCAGCGGCTTCTTGAAGCCGGTTTCGAGGAAATCCGAGACCACGAAGACGGTCGCGCGTCTGCGCATCACCCGCGCGACATAGTCCAGCGCCAGCGGGATGTCGGTCTTACGCTTGGGCATTTTGAAGTAGAGCAGCTCGCGGATCAGCCGCAGCACGTGCCGGCTGCCCTTTTTGGGCGGGATGAACAGCTCGATGCGGTCGGTGAAGATCAGCAGCCCCACCTTGTCGTTGTTCTTGGCCGCCGCGAAAGCCAGAACTGCACAGAACTCCGCCGCCAGCTCATTTTTCATCTTACTGACGGTGCCGAACTCGCCCGAGGCACTGAGGTCTACGGCCAGCAGCACGGTCAGCTCGCGCTCTTCGACGAACCGCTTGATGAACGGCCGGCCCGTGCGGGCAGTGACGTTCCAGTCGATGGCCCGGATATCGTCGCCGGGCATGTACTCGCGGACCTCATCGAACTGCATCCCCCGGCCCTTGAACACGCTTTCGTACTGGCCCGCAAAGCTGGCGTTCACGGCCCGCGCCGTGTAGATCTGAATCTCCCGTATGCGTTTGATCAGGTCGGCAGGGATCATGGTACTTCAACATTGTCGAAGATCGTTTTGATGATGTCTTCGCTGGTCTTGTCCTCGGCCTCGGCCTCGTAACTGACGATCACGCGGTGGCGGAGCACATCGAGACCAATGCTCTTGACATCCTGCGGCGTGACATAGCCCCGCTGCTGAAGGAAGGCGTGGGCCTTAGCCGCCACCGCCAGGTAGATCGTCGCCCGAGGCGAGGCCCCGTAACTGATGAAGTTCGCCAGGTCCAAGCCGTAGGCTTTCGGGTCCCGCGTGGCACAGACGATGTTGACAATGTAGTCCTTGACCTTCTCGTCGATGTAGATCTCGTCAACGACCGCCCGCACCTCGGCGATATCGCTCGGCTTGATGACCGGCTTGATATCGAACTTCTTATCGGTCGTGGCCATGCGATCGAGAATTTGCCGCTCCTGGCCCTTGTCCGGGTAGTTGATCTTGACCTTGAGCATGAAGCGGTCAAGCTGGGCTTCGGGCAGCGGATAGGTCCCCTCCTGCTCGATAGGGTTCTGGGTAGCGAGAACCAGGAAAGGGGTGGGCATGGGGAACGTCTCCTCGCCGATGGAGACCTGCCGCTCTTGCATCGCTTCAAGCAGGGCGCTTTGCACCTTGGCGGGGGCTCGGTTGATCTCATCCGCAAGAATGATATTGGCGAAGATCGGCCCTTTGCGGGTGAAGAACTCTCCGTCGGACTGGCGGTAAATCTGGGTACCGATCAGGTCCGCGGGCAGCAGGTCCGGCGTGAACTGAATCCGCCGGAAGTCCGCGTCGATCGCCCGGGACAGTACCGTCACGGCCAGGGTCTTGGCCAATCCGGGGACGCCTTCCAACAAAATGTGCCCATTGGCCAACAAGCCAATGAGCATCCGTTCCAGCATGTAGCGCTGCCCGACAATGACCTTGTCCAACTCGGAAAACAGCGCCCGCAGAAAGTCGCTCTTTTGCTGGACCAAGCTGCCGATCTGCTTTACATCCGTCGCCATAAACACTTTCCCCAAGCAAACTTACGACTCTGTAGACCCCTCAAAGGTTCGTAGTGTGCCCGTAAGGGCATCGGAAACACGTGTCGCGGGCTTCCAGCCCGCGGAAGACGTGGCCAAGATGGCCGCGACACAAGCACCTCACGGCGTCACTAGAAACCAAGCCTTGGGCACACAAAAAAGCCCAGCCCAACTACGTCACGGACCGTCGAATTGTTCCTATCTACGCGAAAAATCCTGCGTCTGCAAGCCAGTAGCATGGGCGTCCCGCCCATGAGTACCACGGGCGTCTCGCCCGTGTGGCAGGGCCGGGACGGCCCTGCGACTCATGGGCAAGATGCCCATGCTACGTATTATCGGAGCTTGCTGACCGCCTGGTGAGCCAGGCGGGTAGGCTCGGGGATGCGGTACTTCGTCGCGCAGGCGAGGGTGATCCGGATGGCGTCCTCCAGAGCGCACTTGTGACCCACCGAGACGAAGACCGGCTTGACCCGGCTTCGCGTCCGGACCGCCGCCCCGATTATCTCCTGGCCGTCTCGCAGCGGACTCCATGCCCCCTTCTCGGTCCCGGGCTCCTCGAACTTGCCAATCAGCCGGCTCTTGGCACAGCCGATGGTCGGCTTGTCGAGGAACAGACCCAAATGCGAAGCCAGCCCCAGCCGCCGGGGATGCGCTACCCCCTGCCCGTCGATCATGAACAAGTCCGGCAGTAGGCTGAGTTTCGCCACAGCCTCCAGGCAAACAGGAGCCTCGCGAAAGGACAACAAGCCCGGGATATAAGGAAATCGTGTCTCCTGCTCCGCCGTGGCGGTCTCGACCAACTCGAACTCGAAGCAATCCGGTCCACCCGCCAAACCAGGCCGACAGCCTGTGACCCTGAGCACAACAACCGCGGCAAAGGTCCTCTTGCCGTCTCCACTGAAGGCACAATCCAGCCCGGCGATGATCTCCGGCTCCCTCTCCAGCGGCACGAACTCCACGCGACCAGCGAGTTCCCCCTGCACCCGCCGGGCTTCGGCATACGAGAGATTCCATTCATGCAGATTCCGCATCCGCCGCCCCGACGATCCCGCTCCTATTTGGCGAAGAACTTCTCAAACAACTCCTTGGCCCGGGTCAGGCCCTCTTCGCTAAGCGCAATAGACAGGGCTTTGCTCTTGGGGTTGGAAATGTAGCCCTTCTTATGAAGCCGGTCCATGGTGTCCCAGTCGAATGACTTCCACGCCCGGGCCCCATACCGTCCCTCGGACGTGACCAGATACAACAGCGCCAACGTGCAGTCGTCGATCTTGTCGTAGTCAATTTCCATGCGATCTCCAAGATCCCTCAGCGCTCCATCCATTCCGATAGCTGACAACATCGTGGTACATGATCGGTCGGCTCTATTCCCCACAATTGTACCACACCCTATGGTCTGGTACCTGACACACGGGTTTCCAGCATGAGGGAAATACGTTCCACGTTTGATTGGGCACCCTTGAGGCATTCAGCAATGGAAGAAGTGCTAAGTTCTGGCGGCGTGTTTGCCTCAAGCGTCATTGTGCTCTTTCCGTCCTTCAGAGCCAGAACACCGATCACATCCGCCAAGATCGCCGCCTCCCATAGATCGTGGGTGGCCAATACAGTTGCAAGGGCGCAGTCGGCCCTCCTCTGCCTAAGTGCCTTGTACATGATCCACCGTCTCTGGATGTCGAGGCTTGCGAATGGTTCATCAAGAAACAAGCACTGCGGATCGCATATGACCGCTCTCGCGAATGCCACACGGGTCTTCATGCCTCCGCTGAGTTCGATTGGTCGGTGACTCTGCCACTGCGCAAGGCCAAGGTATTCAACAAGCTCCCTGTAATGGTCGTTCGCTTGATCCTTGGCCTTGGAGAGGAGTTCTCGGGGAAGAAGGATGTTCTGCTTCACAGTCAGGTGAGCCATTAGACAGTCGTGTTGGTCCATCAGCGACATATGCTCTGGTCCGACGAGTTCGTGGGGTTCTCGCCCGAAGATGCGTATCTCCCCCTTGTACAAGCCATTCTGATCGTCAGATCTTCTGTACACCCCCGCCATAAGGCTAAGCAATGTGGATTTTCCCACCCCGGATTCCCCAAGCATTGCCACAATCTTGCCACATGGTATGTCACCGCTGAGGCAGTGAATCGCTGGAGCACGATCCTCTTGATACGAGAAAGTCAGATCTCGGATAGCAATGCTCTCGCCCACGTATAACCCTCCAAGATCAATAGTAATCACCGGCACATTGCAGAGCACTAAGACTACTTCTGGTGAGCAATGCGCCAAATCCTACTTCGTCGTACCGCTAATACGCAAGTCCACGGGCTGGCCAATGCAATTCAGCAGCCGGAGGCCCGCCTGATTAGCTCCGGATAGGAGCAGACCCTCTACCTTGCACTTCTGGATTGTCACACCCATCAGAGCGGAGGATGAGAAATCAGCTCCACTCAAATCTGAGTCAATAAAGCTGGCATTCGTCAGGATCGAACCGAAGAAACGGGCTTTGCTGAGGTTGACTCCCTCGAATCGGGCCGATTCAAGTTGCGCGCGGTCCCAGCGAGAGTCACTCAGGTCGCATTGCTCACCTATGGATACTTCAGTTCCCACCGCAAGTGAGAGATCAACAGAACCAGCCTGGACCTCTCGCCAAACGGAATGCGTGAGTACGCTTCGCCGCATCTGTGATCCATGCAAACCGACCTGAGCCAGCTTACTATTGGAAAATGAGGTGTTGTCAAAGTTGGCTCCTGAAAACTGACAACCACGAATCACCACATCGGTAAACGTGGACCCATTGAAGGTTGTGGAAGAGCCCCCAATACAGTGGGACATCTCAGCCAGGCTAAAGTCGGCGTCTGTCACAACGGCACCATTGAAGTCAGTTGTACCCAATGTGCTCTTGGTGAATTTGACACCGGACAACTGAGCATTGTCGAACTTTGCAGATAGGATGTGACAGCCCTCAAAGGTAGCCTCCGGAAGACGCGCGTTGGAGAATATAACACCGGATAGCTTGCTGCCCGACAGGTCCAAGCCCTTCAGAAAACTCGAATCGAGATTGAGGCCGGATAGATCCTCTTTGTATGCTCTGAGTTGAGCAATTGCAGACCGCCGCCCTCCCCCCCCTCTCTTGCCCTCCATGCTCGCCAACACTTGCCACGCCGTATACACGGCGTCTCGTCTTCTCGAAGGTCTTTCCTGAATCACATAAAAGTACGCTGAAACGGCAACACCGAGCACAGTGACGACCGCAGCCCCAATCTCGAAACACTTCCCCAGGCGCGAGACCGCCTTACCTGTTAGGAACCGGAACACTTTCGCCTCCTTTGAGCAACTCAAGGTGAACATAGATCTTAGGTATAGGTTTCGCTGTGAAAATGTGTTCCTTGTATGATGTTAGGCGGAACCCAACGCTGCTGGCGGCAGTGATGTAATCATCGCGGGAGTAAAGAACACTCGGATACTCAAGTGTAGACGATGCACGATCTCCGAGATCGATCGGCTGGAAGGCATACTTGGTCCCTGGGAGCTTCTCATACCTTGCCAAATTATCACGGAAACCATCCCACGAATTGCTTACGGCAAGGATGAGGTAGGTGCTGTCAATGGTTGAGACTAACAAGCTGCCGCCGGGGCGCAGCAATTTGTAGGCATTCATCATGGGCTGCTGGAGTTGTGCGAGTTCGAAGAACGTAAACGCGTTGAGTACTACATCGGCTCTGACATCAATGCCAACGGGCTCTTCCAGGTCAGTTAGCTCAAACCTACAAAACTCGTCTGTCGCATAACTGTTGCGAGAATGACATACGAATTGCTCGGTTGAATCAAGGCCGACATAGTTACATGAGAATCGGCGCGTCCGCAATGCGTCGTACACCCACGCACTGCCAAAGCCCATGTCCACAATGGTGGGCCTCGGACTGTTACTCTTCGAACAAGCGGCTATGACTCTGTCGATGATGTACTCACCGACATCGGCAACATGGCGCAGGGGATTCGAGAGCCAGTACGATGCATTCTTCTGCCAGCAGGCGCGAGCACGTCTACGATAACTTTCTCGATCATCCAATGTTTCAATCATTCCTTTTTGCCTTCCAACTGGGCGAGGGCCATCTCCAAGAAGCTGTAATCTATGTTGCCATCATAGTTGAAAGACTTCAACCGCCCTAAGTCCGTAAGGCTCTTCGTCATCGACCTCCATCTTTCCGGCGAAGAGTACAGTAATCGTCCGTTCTCTCCGCAGAAGTACTTTGCCCCGCGCACAAGGGATTCTCTCTCTTTGGACCCATCAATCTGGGCGTTGTATGCCACGAGCAGTTTTAGTGCATCGTCAGGGTTCTTTAACGCTCTCTGCCACCCCAGCGTGAGCCACTTGAGAAAACGCTGAAGCAACTTCGGGTCTTCATTGAGAAGGGTTCTGCGTGTGAAATAGACTGTGCCTACGTAACCAACCCCATAGTCGTCAGGGCGGATGACGTTGTATTCTATTCCACGCTTCTCAAGCTGTACAGTCTCATCATAGTCAAAGGCACCAAGTACATCGATATCGCCGTTAAGGAATGTTTGAATACCCCAGCCTGACTCAACAACCTTGATACCGCGTCTGTCAATGCCGTTGGCGCGGATGGTCGCTTCAAATACAAGCTCCGTGTTGGTGCCTGCCTGAATGCCTACTTTCTTGCCGGTGAAGTCCTGGGGAGAACGGATACCAGATTGCTTGCGTGAAAGGAACACCACCGGTGTCCGGCAAGTGGCGGATGCAATTATGACCAGCGAAGCGCCCCCCTCGTTTTCTTGTAGTACCCTGTCCGCACTGGCGACTCCGAAGTGCGCTTCGCCAGACCTAACAAGCCGCACGGGGTCCAATAGTTCAGACCCTTCTTTGACAACAAGCCGAAATCCCTCTTCGCGCGCGATCTTGGACGCCCAGACATCTCCGGCATACTCAGCATTGGCTGTCCATTCTCTTTGGAGAATCACTTGCTTACTTTGCCGGCAACCCATAACAAGGAATGCCAAGGTGACGCCCAACACGAACGACCTTGTGAGATGAAGCGATGTTTTCATAATGTTGTCCTCCACTGATCGTGGTAACGTTGAAAGATCACCCAGCAATTGGATACTGTCTTTCCTTCTCGGCCGCTATTCCCAAGAACCGCATCAGTATGAACCACTCAACCAAGCTCATCGCACAATAAACAAGGAACCCAAGCAGCGTAGCGACGATCAGAAGGGTAGCTGTTTGCCCAGCAGGGCTGGAACCTGAAAAGGGCGTCATAAGCCAGCGTCCAATCGAGTACTTATCATCTGAGCCAACCCTGAATACGAACCCTTCGGTAATAAGCGTGGCAGCTACTGCCCAGGTGGAACTCACCCGCAGACCTGTAAGTATGTGGGGAACGGCGCCAGGCAGGAATACGCGCGTGATACGCCATCGCTGTGGCGCATTCCAAATTCTTAGCAGTCCCTTCATAGCCGAATTGATGTCACGAACCCCTTTTATTCCATATGCCAACGGCGGGAAGAAAAGAGCGATGCTAACGGGCACAAAACAATACCAGACGAATAGAAGGTCCAAGCCCATTGCCTTGACAAGACTCTTCTCAATTATGAATAAGATGAGGACAACTACAATCATTGGGATAGTCTGAGATACAGCCGCGAGGCGTTCAACAAGCCGGAGTCCTCGCTCTGACATGAGGCCGATCACGAGGAAGACCACTGCCAGTACGCCTGAAATGAAGAGCGAAACCAGGGAGACCAGAGTCGTAATTACACAACCCCAGAGTACACTGTCCCAGTACTGGGCAGTGTACTCCCAAATATTCGATGGACGCCCGAAATAGACGACAGTTGGGCTTTCATTCCCTGCGTACTTTTGCCAATAGGTGAGTAGACCTACCGTCCCGAGGAGGAACAGAGGCCAGAACACCCAGGTCCATGACGGTCGAGCCCAGGACATATCGCACCTCTCCGCACACTATTCGCCCACATAAGTATCGGCAGGCTCTTTCTCCAAGAGACGAATGGTGGATAGTAGACGACTAAGGAGAATCGAAGGCGTTGGCTACTTCTTCCCGCATTCGTTTCGCCGCTTGAAGCCTCTACCACCACATCGTCATAACATCGCCAAAGGTGCTCATCCACAGATCGTGGAGATATTGTGACGAAGTGTAGCGGCAAGGGCAAGTAAAAAGTTGAGGAGTCACGGGGTCAGGTCTTGACGGGCTGTTGCCCGAAGGGGATCACGCGGGGTCATGTCTCGGGTAATTATTCGGTGAGAGGTTCGCGTGGGCAGATGCGTCGCTGTTTCTGCGCCTCCGCACCACCGCGCGGCTGGTGTTGCGTTGCCGCCGAAGGCCGCTTTGCTTCCCGCTCTGGCCGCAAAGCCTGACCCCTTTGTCCCCCTTGCTTCGCACACCATGATAGTCCCCTCACACTGCAACGCCACGCCCGCAAAGACGCGCACAAGGGCGGTTCAGGGGCGTGGACGCTATGCACGGACCCGCCGCCGGTCCCGCATCCCAACCCCGACGCGCAGCGGCGCTGCGGGCAATGGCGCGTGCACTTGCGACGTTGTCCGGAGGCGGTTCATGGGCCGAACCCCTTTGAAGACGGCCCCGAGGCGGATTCCCACGGAAGGAGTGCGATTCAGGGCTTCGCCTTCTGGATTCCGGCCTCGTCCGCTTGTGCCCGGTCTCTTCTGGTTCCGGGCACGTGTGATCCTACTCACAGACGGACCGACGCGTCCGACTCAGCGGCTCCCTGTACGCCGCAAGGTCCCAACATTCCCGCACCCTGAACCGCCTCTTCTCTTGGTCGTCTTGGGAGTGGCCCCATCCGCGATTGACAGGCACACCCTGACCCGCATCCACAACACGTGATGGGCGAGCGCAGGAAGGGAATCACACGGAGCGTCGTTTCCCGGAGCAGATCACGAACTGACCGGCCGAGCGGTCGTTGACGACGATCGTGACCATCGAGTCTTGCCGGCAACCTGTGAGGCAGGCGGCCTGGACCGCGGTGAGGTTCTCTCCGAAGGCGGTGAAGGTACGCTCCGAGCCGTCCTCCCTGGTATACACGCCATTGGCATCGGGACCCTGCTGGTGGGCGCCCTTCATGAGAAAAGACTTATCGAGGTTGCCTTCGATCATGTATTTCGCGCCCTGCTCCGAAGCCACCGTCGGGCTGCCCTTGAGAATGCGCTGCGCGGTCTTCTCGCAGTCCGCCTGCTTGCCTCGGATGCGGACTTTGACGCCACGCTCGATCAACTCTATGGTGACCTTCTGCCCCAGGGCGGCGATGGCATCGGCCCCGGTGATCTTCTCGAATCCGCCGGTCGGTGCTGCCGCGGCGGACGCGACCCCGGGCTGCGGCTCCTGAGCCGTCGCCTCCGTCTCGAGGGGCGCGCCTGGACTGCGGAGTTGGCCACGGAAAACGAGTCCGTGTGGCCCTTCTTCGGAGGTCACGCTGCCCGGGCGTCCGACGAACTGTGCCACGCGCGTCAGCAGCCTCCTCGGCGTGACGCCCTGCGGTACGAGCTTGAAGCGGCCGTCGGGTTTGCGATCGAGGACGATCGAGCCGGTCTCCTCCGGCTCTCCGGCGTAGATCCCCCAGACGATGACCCTACCGGTCTTCACGACGGTGACAGGATTACCCCGCGTGACCAGCGTGGAGAAGGTCTCCGCGAGCTCACGATTGCAGCTCGTGATCCAGGCGTTGTCTTTCTCGATCAACAAGAACGCATGACGCTCGCTCAGCGGACGCTTGAGTCCCGCTTTGCTCTTAGGTATCTTCCCCTTTTCTGCCAAGGCCTTCTCCTTCTCCCCGAGCGGTCTGAGGTCCACCCTCACCCAACTCAAGGAATATGCAGCGTCAACTCGACAGCCATTGGCGGAACCGCGCTTTGGCCCGAGCCTAGTCCCCGCGGACCGTCCGCGGGAACTCGCCCGGGCTCTCGGCGATGTCCGCGTGCAGGCCGCCGAAGAACCCCAATGACTGACAGCGAAACTGATAACAACGATAGAAGAGACTATATCGTCAGGAGCATCGAGAATCCAGGAAAAATGGAGACTACGGCAGCGTCACAGAGCGCTGCTGTCCCGTTTTGCGGCGTTGTTGCTAGAGGGTGACGATGCCTTGAGAGAATCGCCGGACACCATACTCAATTTGGGACTGTAAAAAGGAGGAAAGGAATATCCAAAGCCTGACCCCTTTGTCCCCCTTGCTTCGCACACCACGGTAGTTCCCTCACACTTCCACGCCACACCGACAAACAGGCGCACAAGGGCGGTTCAGGGGCCGAACCCTTTTGAAGACGGCCCCTGGGCGGATTCCTACGGAAAGAGTCAGACTGTAGAGACGCAAAATCTTGCGTCTCTACAGCGCTTTCTTGATTGGGGCCCCATCCGCTTGTGTCCGGTCTCTTCTGGTTCCGGGCACGTGTGATCTTACTCCCAGACGGACCGACGCGTCCGACTCAGCAGCTCCCTGTGCGTGGCAAGGTCCCAACATTCCCGCACCCTGAACCGCCTCTTCTCTTGGTCCTCTTGGGAGTGGCCCCAGCCGCGATTGACAGGCACACCCTGATCCTCCCCGTTTCGTTCTCGCCCATCGGCGGCTCTCCCTTCTCCTTCTCTTGGCGCTCTCTGCGTCTTGGCGCGAGGATAGGTTTGGTGGCGGCCGGGCCGGATTTTTTCGGCCGCGTGGCGTTAGTCCCGGCGGGACAAGGGGTTAGGACACGGAAAAAATACTCACAGATTCGTTAGATTGTTGTTGAAATCTGGGCACCAACTATGGTATAAACTCCATATGTGTCGCCCCGTGGGGGCGGCGAATCATGAATCATAGATCATACTTGATAGATTAGGAGGGGATCATCATGGCGACGGCAGCACAAGTGCGAGCCAATCGTGCCAACGCCCAGAAGTCCACGGGGCCGCGGACGGCCGAAGGCCAGGAGAGGGCCTCGCAGAACGCGGTCAAGCATGGCCTCCTGGCGCGGGAGGCGGTCATTGCGGGGGAGGACCCGGAGGAATTCGCGCTCTACCGGGAGGGGATGCTGGCGGACCTGGCGCCGGTAGGACCGGTGGAGGCGATGCTGGCCCAGCGGGTCGTCGGGCTCTCCTGGCGGCTGCGACGGGCGGAGCGGCTCCAGGATGAGGCTTTTGCGGCGTTGGACGATGGGACGCCCACGCCGCTGCTGGATGCCCGGCTCGAAGAGTGGAAGCGGCTCAAGGGAAGCGAGGCGGATCGGAGCGCTTGCGGCGTGATCGAGGACGAATCCGCTTGGGGCCGGGTGGTCGTGGAGGACTTCGCCGGGGCGCGGGTGCTCGACCGGCTGCTGCTGTATGAACGCCGGATCGAGAGCAGCCTGTACCGGACGATGGCCCAACTGCGCCAGGAGCGTCAGGTCCGCGCGGCGGCAGGGAAGCTGGGAGAAGTCCCACGTTCGGAGTGCCGCCTCCAGGCGGGGCAGGAGTCCGTGACGCCGACGAGATTGGCTTCGTTTGGCGCAGACGCAGTGCCGGGCAGCCAGGCGCGAAAGGCCACGTTTGGAAGTTCGGAGACGCCTGCCAGCCTCACTCGTGGCACGGGCATCCGTGCGGCTTCACTCTCACGGCAGGCCCTGGCCGTGGTCTGGAACCATGGGCAGGATGTCCATGCTACGGGAACGTTTGACGGCATCGCTGGAGGCACGGGCGGCCCGCCCGCGGGCGGGAGTCATGGGCAAGATGCCCATGCTACGGAAACGGCCGCCGGGGTGGCCCAGCATTCCAGGACCATCCCGGGGGCGCCAGGCGAAGGAGCCATCGTGCAAAACGAAGCCAATCTGGGAGAGTTTCAAGTGGGAAGTGGCAAGTTTGAAGCGGCAAGCGGGCCAAGCCCTGTGGCACACGCTCCGGGTCTTGCGACTTCAGACTTCCCACTTCACACTTCAACCGTCCGACTCCCACCGAATGGCGTGGACATCCGGCCGGGTCTGTGCTAATAATGGCGGCTTCGTTGGAAGGGTGTTTAGGGTTCTGTGAGGTGCTTGTGCGATGGATAATGCTCCATGATCCATGAATGCTTGTGCCGCAAGGACGGAAAACAGGACAAAGGAGAGAGCCATGCCAGATGTCGATTCGACAAAAGAACAAAAGCAGTTCTATGAAAAGATCCCCATGGAGACACCAGGGTTCTTCCTGAGAGGAGCCGGCTCCCTGGACTGGGGAATGAAGAATCGCCTCGCGCGCATCTTCAGTCCCGACAGCGGCAGGACCGTCATGCTGGCCATCGACCACGGGTATTTCCAGGGACCGACCACCGGGTTGGAGCGGATCGACCTGACGATCGTACCATTGATGTACCACGCCGATGCCGTCATGCTGACCCGGGGAATCCTGCGAACCACGGTGCCGGCGACCCTGAACAAGCCGATCGTCATGCGCTGCAGCGGCGGTCCGAGTATCCTCAAGGAGCTGTCGAACGAGGAACTGGCCGTCGATGTCGAAGACGCCATCCGGATGAACGTGGCGGCCATGACGCTGCAGGTGTTCATCGGCGGGGAGTTCGAGACCCGCTCGGTGCACAACATGACCCGGCTGGTGGACCAGGGCCTGCGGTACGGCATTCCCACCATGGCGGTGACCGCCGTGGGCAAGGATATGGCCCGGGACGCCAAGTACTTCCGTCTGGCCTGCCGGATCTGCGCGGAGCTGGGGGCGCAATTCGTCAAAACGTACTACGTGCCGGAGGGGTTCGAGACAGTCACGGCCTCCTGCCCCGTGCCGATTGTCATGGCCGGGGGAAAGAAGCTGCCGGAATTGGACGCCCTGACCATGGCCTGCAAGGCCGTCCGGGAGGGCGCCGCCGGCGTGGACATGGGACGCAACATCTTCCAGAGCGACGCGCCCCAGGCGATGATGCAGGCGGTCCGTAAGGTCGTTCATGAGGGGATGGAGCCGGCGGAAGCCCACGAACTATACCTGACCTTGAAGAAGAAAGAAGAGAGAGGAGTTGGCTCTCGGGATGCAAAGTAGGTCGTTCGTTGATGAATTGCGTGAGGCCGCCCCGCTGGTGAGTGTGGGGATTCTCACGGCGGATTTGATGTCGCTGGGCTCCGAGCTCGCGCTGATTCAGGCCGCGGGGGTCCGGCTGGTACACTTCGATGTCATGGACGGCTGTTACTGTCCCATGATCACGGTTGGGCCGTGTTTTATCAAGGCCATCAAAACGCCTCTGCTGAAAGACGTACACCTGCTGATCGAAGATCCTTTGCCGAAACTGGACGACTTCGTCGCGGCCGGGGCGGACATGATCACCATCCACATCGGGTCTGGCCGCCACGTACACCGCGTGCTCCAGCGCCTGGGAGAAATGGCCAGCGTCCACCATCCCGACAGGGGGATTCTGCGAGGAATTGCGCTGGACCCCGATGTCCCGCTGGAAGTTGTCGCGCCCCTGGTCAATGAAGTCGAGATGGTCGTTCTGCTGGCCGTCAATCCCGGCTGGGGCGGCCAGAAGTTCCTCGCCTCGACCGGCCAACGGCTCCGCCAGTTGAGACGGACAATGCAAGACACCCAGAAGGACATCCTGATCGCCGTGGACGGCGGCATCACACGGGACAACGTCATTGAGGTGGCCCGGATGGGCGCGGATATCGTCGTGACCGGCAGCGCCGTCTTCGACGGCAAGAGCCCACGGGAAAATGCCGCGTTCATGGTCGATGCCGTCCGCGGGGCCGCGAGACTATCCCCGCGTCACGGTCACGAAAAGGAGGCTTAAGGCCAGCCCGATGGAAAGGAACCAATCCAATCGACCGTCTGCGCCGCCGTCGACCGAGGTCATCCCGATCCTGCGCGGACTCCTGGCAAGCCCGACCGGCGACCCGGACATCCCCTGGGCACCCGTGGTTCTCAAATCGCTTGCCAGCCCAGAGGCCCTTGCTTTCGCGTGCAATGAGGAGAACGCCCAGAGCACCCATTACCCCAAGCCCTTGACGAGATGCCGAAAGCCGCCGCTGTTTATGACGGTCGGGACGCCCGCGGCCGGGCCGGAGGACCTGCGCCGGCAGATGGAAGAGAGTATCGCGCGGTTTGCCGCCCAGCACGGCGGCAAACCGGAGATCGTGTGCCTGCGGGACCAGGGGATCCTCTACATCGACCCCGCGCCGGAGGGTGCGGTTCCGCCGCTACGTCACAAAGTCGCCCTGGTCACCGGTGCCGCCGGCGCGATTGGATATGGCGTTTGTCGCGGGTTGTTGGAGAAAGGCTGCCACGTGGCCGCGACGGACCTGGCCGGTGAGAAGCTCGATCGTTTCGTCGCGGACCTGAGCCCGATGGCCCCGGACCGCCTGATCGGAGTGCCCCTCGACGTGACCAACAAGGAGTCCGTCGCGGCGGGGTTCGAGGCTGTCATCCGGACGTGGGGCGGAATAGACATCGTGGTCATCAATGCCGGCATTGCGATGGTCTCCTCCCTCAAGGAAACGGATCTGGAGGCATTTCGCAGATTGGAGAAGGTCAACGTCGAAGGGGCATTGCTGACGCTCTCCGCGACCGCCCATCACTTCCTCCGGCAGGGAACCGGGGGCGACATCGTCATTATCTCCACGAAAAACGTTCCGAGTCCTGGCGCAGGCTTTGGTGCGTACAGCGCCACGAAGGCGGCCTGCCATCAGCTCGGCCGGATTGCCAGCATCGAACTGGCCCCCCACGGGGTCCGCGTCAACATGGTGGCGCCGGACGCCGTGTTCTCAGAAGGCCAGTTCAAATCCGGTCTGTGGGAAGAAGTGGGTCCCGACCGAATGCGGGCCCGGGGGCTTGATGAGCAGGGCCTGCAGGAGTATTATCGTAACCGGAATCTGTTGAAGGCTCGGGTTACCGGGCGGCATGTGGCCAATGCCGTGCTCTTCTTTGTGACACGGCAGACGCCGACGACGGGTGCCACGATTCCCGTCGATGGGGGGCTGCCCGACGCCACTCCCCGATGAATGGAAACAAGGATATGCCAATGAAGATAGACGTGACGAAACGAAAAGACCCTGGTGAAGACAGCGCCGTGGACAAGGCGCTCGCGGATTTGATCCGAGTTTCGAACCTAGTGGGCAAGGACCCGACCCTCGTCCAAGGGGGAGGCGGCAATACTTCGGTCAAGACCTCCGACGGCAAGTACATGTACATCAAGGCCAGCGGCACCGCCCTCAAGGACATGAGCGAGACCCGGGGTTGGCGGAGAATGCACCTCGATTCCGTTCTGGCCATCATCAAGGATAAGTCGATCGCGAAGCTCCAAACGCAAACCAGGGAAGTCGAAGTGGTCAACCGCCTGCTGCTCGCGTGTGATGACGGCATCACCAGCGGTGCAAGACCGTCGGTGGAAGCGCATTTGCATGGCCTTCTCGACAAGTGCGTCATTCATCTGCACCCGAGCGCGGTCAGCGCTTACTTGAACGCTAAGGAAGGAAAGGCGAAACTCGAGAGACTCTTCCGGGGCGAGAAGACACAGCCTCTGTGGGTGCCCTACGTTGACCCGGGCTTTACTCTGGCCCGGAAGATCGGCAAGCTGGTGGAGGATTATCGCAGACAGTTCAAGAGGATGCCGCGGATTCTCTTCCTGGACAAGCACGGCCTTTTCGTTACCGCTCCCACCGCCGGCGCCACGTTGCGGCTTGTCCGCAGGGTGATTGAACGCTGCGGTGCCACGCTGCGCCTGCCGGCAGCCGCCCGGACCAGCCCCCCAGACCGGGCACAAGTCCGCGAGGCCGGGTTCTGCGTGCGGAAAGCGTTCTTCAAAGCGACCGGGACTTACTGCCCGGTGACCTATACGGATGACAGGATTGTCGCCGGCTTCGAACGGTGCGAGGACGCGAAAAGACTGCTGTCCTGCGGGGCTTTGACACCGGATGAGCTCGTGTACGCCAACGGGCCCGCGATGTGGGTGGACCGATGCGACGCAGAAGTGCTCGCCAAACGCCTGATCTCGCAGATCAGCGAAGGCCGAAAGCCTTCGGCGGCGTTTCTTGTGAAGAATGTGGGACTGTTCATCGCCGGCACTGACAAGATCGCCCAGACCATCAGGGACATCGTGGCCTACTCGCTCTTCATCCGCGCGAACGCGCGTCGGATGGGTGGAATTCGGACGCTGACCAGGGCCGAGCAGACGTTCATCAACGAGTGGGAATCGGAAGCCTTTCGCATGAAGCTCGTCAGTGGCGAAGGTCAGGGCGAGTTGAATAATCGCGTCGCCGTCGTGACCGGCGCCGGCAGCGGACTGGGCCGAAGCATCGCTGTGGGCCTGGCGAAAGCCGGGGCCCTGGTCGCCCTGACGGACATCGACGAGAAAGCCGCCCAGGAGACGGCGGACATCATCGCGCAAGAACGGTCGAAGAATCAGGCGAAAGTCATCCGATGTGATGTCACGAGCGAGGACAGCGTGCGCGAGACATTCGAGGAGTTGTTGGCCTACTGGGGCGGCTTGGACATTCTCGTCAACGCCGCCGGCATTGCCCCGGCGTATGCGCTGGTAGACATGCCGGTGGACAAATGGCGGATGGCACTGGAAGTGAACCTGACGGGTTATCTCCTGATGGCCCGCCAAGCCGCGCAGATCATGATCGCGCAGGGTATGGGTGGTAGCATCATCAATCTGAGCTCCAAGTCCGGCCTGGACGCCAGCAAGAATAACACTGCCTACAACGCCACCAAGGCCGGCGAACTGCACATGGCCCGTGGCTGGGCCCTGGAGCTCGGCGAGCATGGGATTCGCGTCAACTGCCTCGCACCGGGCAACGTGTTCGAAGGCTCCAAGATCTGGAACCCCCAGTACATCAAGGTTTGTGCGAAGAAGAACGGCATCAGGCCCGAGGAGGTCATCCCCTTCTACGTGAACAAGACCGCCCTGCGGCGGGAGATCAAGGGGCAGGACATCGCGGATGCCGTGGTCTTTTTGTGCTCGGACAAAGCTCGCACCATCACGGGACAGACGCTGGTCGCCGACAGCGGGCAGGTCATGGTCCGGTAAAACTTACAGGCGATCTGTTACTTGCCCCGACGCGTCACGTCCACGGGGACAACGGAATCTCGCAGCAGCACGACCCGTTGATGGCATCACGGGACAATAGGTCCGAAAATTGTTCCGCTTTTTGTTCTTTTTCGCCATTTTGTGATTGACGCCACCCCAGGCAGTGGATAAACATACATTCATCGCTCTCATGGTCCACATGGATGGAGGAGACCACACCTCGTCGCAATTGTGGAGTGTCACCTGGACCATGTGCTTAAGGAGGAGCGCCTCTATCAGGAGGAAGGGGCATGGCGATGGACGCACGTATCGTGGGGGCAGTCAGGATGCTGCCGCCGTATTCGCTGGTAGTTCATCGGAGTCAGACCGCCGGTGCGAGTTCAACCTGTGGCTTATCCGTAGCGGCAGATCCAATCCGCCGCCGGAAATCCACGGTTCGGAATCCAGCCTGCTCGCAGTCCGACACCATCCCGGAAACAGACTTCTCCCGCCCAGTTGCTCGTAGTTCAGCGGCGGGTCAAACTTCTCTCCTCTACTTATCTCTCACAAGGTGCTGCGCGGCCCAACCCCTCCGTACCACCGGGCCGCGCAGCACCACCACTGAACGGAATCCCGAACACGGCCACCCGCGTTTGGGAAGTGAATCCTTTGCTCCAGCCCCGCATCGTGGCGATCCAGGGGTCCGCAGGGGTGGTTGGGACCCCCCAACGCGAGATTCTGCGTTGGGGACCCCTTCCGGGTAACGGGCCACCCTTGAAGCAGGCAACCTCTTTGGGGTACGACAGCAACGGCCCCTGGATTGCCCATTATCTTAAACGAAGGTGAAGGCGTCCTCAGCCTTCGCCAATACATGAGCATCCTGGCCTTCCAGCCCGCCTGTTTCTCGTTGCTCTTCGAGCGAGACGGGGACTGTAGCTCAGATGCTACCGGGCCTCCAAGACCAGGACAAAGTCGCCGTCTCCCGCCGCATTATTGTTCGGTGGCGTGAAACCACGCGTGCCCTTGTTGTCGAACGGTGAGCCTTCGATGGATTTGTACTGTCCGCTCGTCGGGTCAAACCAGGTAGCTTGGACAGGCCCGCGGAGGCGGTCCAGGGCTACCCGAATCGTGCCGCCGCGAGGCAAATACGCAATTGCCAGCGTGCCCTCGTCGGCCCTCGCGGCAGCTACGTGGTCGGCATCTTTCCATTGGCCGTAGCCGCCGGTCACCAATTTGTGCTCCGTGTCCGGGGCGAGTCGCCACCAGGGTCGGGGCTCCAAGAGCCGCCGAATGAGCGGGGCTTGTTGGCTCGACTTGATGTTCAAAACGTCCCGCCAGTTCGGTTCGAAGCGCCACAGCCGAGTGCCGGCACAGTAGCCGCAGGCGCCGGAGAGAATCGCCCACCAGGCATTGCGCCGGATGCGATACGGGTTCCAGAGGTCGCCCTTTTTGGCATCTGGCAACAGCTCGATGGCGTTGGGCTCGTCCTCATAACCGGTTTCGCCGAGGATGATCGGCCGGACCGGGTCTTTGCGCTGATACTCCTTGGTCACCTGGAGATAGGACGCGGCGTAGGTGTAAGCCATGTTCACGTCCAGCCACGTCTCACGGTTGAAGAAATCAGCACTGGAGAATTCGTGCTCCATATGTGCGGTGTGCAGATGGTGCGGCGCCTCCTGCCGAATGGCGCGGGCCAGTTCGTTCGCGGAGTCGGCCAGCCGCTGGTCGGGGTTGCGGTCGCCACAGTGCATCCACATCAGGTTCTGGAACCGGGCATAGCGCCGGCCCAGGAAATGGCCATAGGTCCGGGCGCTCTCCGGCGTGACGTGGTGCATCCAGAGCCCTTTGCCATAGCCATACCAGAGGTCGGACATGATAATGAAGAAGCCTTGCCTGGTGACTTCTTCCATCACCGTATCCGCATACTTCCAATACGCCTCGACCGGCCTGGTGATGTCCAACTCCGGCTCAAACGAGATGTTGCCATAGGCGTCGCGCGAGGGCAGGCGGCTATCGTCCAGGATCTCCAGAAACAATGTGTTGAAGCCCTTCGCCTTGCGGTCCTCCAGGACGAGCCGCACGTCCTCCAGCTTGAGCTTTTGCAGGAACCACGGCGTGTCGCCCAGTAGGAAGAAGGGCTGGCCCTGGGAGTCCACCAGATACCGATGATTGTCGCTGACCTTCAGCGGGAAAGCGCCATCGCCTTTCCCCGGCGACGTGCCTGCGGCTATGGAATCGGCGCGCAGGCTCTTCCCGCGTAACAACGAACTGACGGCTGCCACACCGACCGCCTGGCGTGCCAAGAACTGACGGCGGGTAAGAGGTGATGGCAGGATGCGCCCTTTCCGATCCATTCCGATTCTCCTCAGGAGATCCGAACTCAACCACGATTGCTCTGCTTCTTCCAAGCTCGCACGTACTCGACCTGGAACGTGGAGGGGAGGTCTTTGTCGTCCGGCATGCCGAACCAGTTCGGCATGGTCTCACTATCGAAAATCAGATATAGCGGCTGGTGCCAATGGGTATTGGGAACCTGCCGCACGAGCACACCATCCACATAGTACTGGAGGAGCTGCTCGTCCCATTCCAGGCCATAGACGTGGAAGTCGTCGGCCAGGCGCCACGGAGCGTCCCAGTCCCGGCCGACGGACCAGTGCCGCTTCTCGGCCGGGGTGCGAAAGACGTGCACGTTCATGTGGTACTTCCACCATTCCATGTTGCGCACCCACTTGTCGGCATCGAGCGAGTTGCCTTCAAATTCATCGCTCATCGGCTCATATCTCACCCAGACACCGACCTCCGACTGATGCGACAGTGGCAGCGAATCCGTGACCCGCTTGGGCGTTTGGCCCAGCGGCCCGACGCGCGTCCACTGGTCGGCCACACCCGGCGGTGGGAAGTTCTTGGAGCTGTCGTCCAAGACGAGGACCCAGTCAAGCATCTCGCCCTTGTCGGGCGGCAGGAACTCCCGCTCGCCTGTGTTGGCGAACTCGCCGATGGCAGTGGCCTGGCCGTTGCGCGGATTGTACCACCACGCTTTGACCTTGGGCCCTTTGATCACGTCCATGTGAACCTTGAAGGCCCGCCCCACCGGGGCGTAGACCATCGCGTAGGAGCCCCCGGCATCACGAGTACCCACGAAGCGATACCGCCCTGCCCCAGGGACACTGGTCGGCACACGGTCCGTGACGATGATCGAGTCATCCGGCACGCGTGACAGAAAGGGACGCGACTCGATCAGTCGCCGGCCATACTGCATCTGTCCCGCGCCGGGCTGGTCAACGGCCTCAAACCACGGCATGAGCGGATTATTGATTGGATTGCGGCCCGGCTGCCACATCTGCCAGACCGAGTGGTGGCCGTAGGTGTGCCCGCAGGCTCCGCTGAACAGATCCCAGTAGAGCGGCCGGCGAACATCGGCCGCGATCGAGTGCCCCAGCTTCTTGGCATCGAAGGAGACCGGGTGATCCTCGTAGATCGGCTCGCCATCGAGCACCGGCTTAACCGGCGTGCGGTCGTAGTCCTTCCGCGTGTTGTCGTAGCGGCCGGTGAACTCGGCCGCGTGACCATTTTGCCGCATGTTGAAGTCGAGCCAGTCATCGTCGTGGAACCAGGTCGAGGAGCCATTGCCGCCCGGCGGATGGAAGGTCATCAGATGCGAGCCGCCATCACCCTGGCGCAGGCCGCGGGCCATCGCACGAATGATCTCCCTTTGCGTGTCGTTGTCGATAGACCGATCGCCGCCCAAGATCCAGATCAGGGCCTTATCCTTGTAGCGACGGCCCAGCCATTCCCCATAGACCTCCGCGTTCTGGGGCGTGAAGAGCGGCTGGCCGTCTTTGATCTTGTCGTGCCAGTACCGTCCCCAGGTCGGCAGGAAGCCGATGCACAGCCCCAGAGAATTGGCCTTATCCACGATGTAGTCCACGTGGTCCCAGTAGTCATTGGCAGGCCCCTCCTGCACCGCCGGCCGGGCGGGATCGAGATCGACCAGCGGCAGATGGCCATAGGAATTCGGGCCGTTGTGCCCGTCCACCTCCGCGATGGCCACAGCCTGAATCACCGTAAAGCCCTTGGCCGCTCGATTCGCGAGGTATCTGTCCGCCTCCTCGCGATTGAGCCGGTGAAAGAGCTCCCAAGCCGTGTCCCCCAGGTAGAAGAACGGCGTCCCGTCCTCATGAACGAGAAACCGCTTATTCTCCGAGATCTTAAGCAAGCGCTGTTTGGAAACATCTGCAGGTTCGGCCATTGATTTCGTGCTCACAAGCGGCAGTGACGACAACGCCATCAAGAGCACACAGAATACGCTCCGGTGGGTACGATATGCTGGTTTGCACCTGAATTCTTGGAGCATGTGGTTTTCTCCTTCCAGTGCCGTTGTCCGGACTTGTTCATTTGCCATCGAGCTTTGGCAACGGGTAACGCCGATCAGCGTCACAGTTCATCTTCTCGAATATTCGCGAGCTTCATGATGGCTTCCTGCAACCCGACCTTGAGGTCTCGATTGGCGTGGGTTGGGACGGAAATCCGGGTGTTTCTCCCGGGGATTATGAAGATATGATGACTTCCAGTGACGCGGGCGAGCCTCCATCCCTTCGCTTGCAGGATCTTGCACATCCGCTTGCCACTGACCGCTTTCATCTTACACAGCAAGCTCCATGACCGTGTCGTTGCCCGTGAGATGCACCTCGTCCATGTCGATGCTCAAGCAGCCTTGTACGGCATCGTACAGGTTTTCGATCAATTCCTGCATTGTCTCGCCTTGGGTCATGCAGCCGGGTATGGCCGGGACCTCTGCCCAGTAGCCGCCCTCTTGAGCCGTATGGATGATGACTTTCAATTTCATGCGATGGCTCCCGCTTGCACAGCAACGCGTATTCGGCAAAAACCTGGCGATTCACTGCATCTGGACTATATCGGGTCTCCGGACGGTGGTCAAGCCTGGTATTGAACACCTGCCGCCTGCAAGAAGACTGCCAGGATTACTCCCCTGTCTTCAAGTAGACCGGCGAACTGCCGGCGGTGACAGTCACGGTGCCGGAAGGACCCGGTTGCAGCGTCTTCTGCGTGCCCAGCATGTCAATCAACGTGACACGGGATGCCGAGGCCGTGTTGATGGTGACTTCCTGGTTGATGGGTCTGCGCTTACCAGCCCCCCACCCGGAGAAGGCGACCCAGAGCCTGGCCGAAGAATTGTTGCGGTCGTGGAAACAGTAGATGAAGGCGGGGACCGGTTCGTTGTACGTGCCGGAGAGCTTCGCCTCGAAGTCGTAGTCGAAGAACCTGACCGTCTTGATCAGTGTTTGAAGGGCCCGCCAAGCCAGCCGCGGCTCCGGTGGCTTGTGCTGGTCGAGCGGAGTCATCAAGCCCGGATCGGCGGAGGACTCCTCAAACAGGTGAGTCTTGCTGAAATACTCGAAGTACACCCAGCCTTTCAGATTCACGCCAAGCGTGCGGCTTACAACATAGGCTTCGATCACCTGCTCGGCGTGCGTTTGCTCCGACAATCCGCCCAAGTCCGTGCCGCAGTTGAACCCGCCCTCATTCAACCAGAGGGGCTTATCGGCATAGCCGTGCGCGTCGAGGAACCTGCGGACGTTGCCCAGCCCAATCACGCCGGCATAGGCCGCGGGACTATCGAGGCAAGTGATAGGCTCCTGGTAGGTGTGCAAGCCGAACCAGTCAAACTTGGGCCGCAGGGCGAAGCCCCGCTCGAACCAGTCTTCCCACTGTTGCGGGGTCGAGATGCTGGTGGACAGGTTGAAGGAGGTCACGATGGTGCGGGGGTCCGCCCGTTTGATGCCTTCGTAGGCCGCGTTGAGTAGTGGCACCTGGACTTCCGGAGCGTGGAACGGGTGCTCGCCGAATACGTCAGACGATCCGCCCCAAACCGCGATCAAGCCCGACCAAGCCGGATGGCTGTAATACCGATGGACGATCTGATATGCAAATTCCCCGTACTTGGCGACAAACCTCGCGTCCGTGCGAGGGATTGTCTCATCCCAAGGAAGTCCCGGTGACTTGGGGCAGACAAGGAACGCCACCACCTTGAGGCCGGACTTGGCCAACTGGTCCATCTGCTCATCCGTGGCGACCCATTTCCACACGTTGTCGCCCCGCCGGATATTGCCCCAGGTGAAGTCCACCAATCCCTGGACATAGTCGAGCCCGCCTGAGGATTCAGGGTAATCCACACCACGTCGCCACGCTCCGGAACGTAGGTCGTGCGCCTTACCATGCCTCGCCTCCCACCGCAGGACCGGTATCTACCTCACGGTGCAGATTTCTCTTGGTCACCTTCGCAAGAAGATCCTCTAGGCTCAGCGTCGGCTTCGCGGCTGGCGTGATAATGAGCTTGCCCTCACACAAGGAGAGCTCGACCGGCGAGTTATTCGTCAGCCCGGCTTCCGCCGCGAGAGGCTTGGGAATCCGCAATGCCAAGCTATTGCCCCATTTTTGCACTCGACTCGTCATAGGACTGCCTCCTGTTGTATCTACAGAGAAGACACACCGAAGTGTCTCGCTCGTCAAGACCGCTACGAGAAGGTTCGGGGGCTAAGCCGCCCTCAAGGGCGCCAGATCGGCCCGCTTCAACGTCGGGAGACCAAGATCGCGAAGGACCCGATTGAACACGGCGAGAGTGAGTTTCTCGGGTGCGAGAATTTCAATTCCGATAGGCGTGCCGTCGCGCCGGAAGTCAACGATGAGGCCTGGTTCGATTCGTTTGGTGCGGTGGCTTCTGTCCTTTGGACGCCGTGGCAGGGAATAGTAGGCCGCCAAAGGCCGTCCGTGTCGAAACGTAACTTCGAGATATGACTCGTTCATGTCAAGATTCCTCGTACGGATAGGCCGTGACTACGACCAGACGCTTGGTATCGACATCAGGTTCAACGACAACTTCCCATGTGCGCCTGCGAAACGTAGTAACAATGACCCACCGCCCTTCGATTATCAACGATCCGTTCCAAGGCTAAGGAGTCTGTCAGATGGCCAGCTCAAGGCTGGAAGACCTTGGTTTGTAGTGTGCTCGTAAGAGCATATCAGATAACGCCTTACGGCGTCACTACAAACGCGCTGGAGGCTGCCACCCCATCTCACCACGGCCGGTCTTAGCTTGTGAGCGGATTATTGTCGATTATATCAGGCCTATAGCCTCTTGCGCATGCAAGCATCGCCCGCAAATCCAGTTCCGAGAAGCCCCGGTCCGGCATCCGCTTGAACAAATGCGGGCTGAACTCCAATTCCCAGTCCCATCATTCTGGACATCGGCGACGCATTATCGCCCTCCATTGTACACACCGTTCGGAACTCCTGTCGACGGATGGCATCATGTAGGGTGCATGACCGTTCTTGCGAGCCTCTGGGCCCAAGGGGTGTTACATCCGTGCGGGCAAAGGAAAAGGGGACATTCTACTTTTCCCTCTGAGAAGGGGAAAAGTAGAATGTCCCCTTTTCCGGCGGTGGTCCCTGCTGGGCCAAGACGTCCGCACAAGAACGGCCATGCACCCCATCATGTACGTTTCGGCTTGCGTTTGACAGCGAGCAGCTTTTCTATGTCGTGGAGATTCTCTTCGCGATCTGCCGCGATGGCCAACCATTTTCCATCGTGGTAGGTCGTCGCTCCGGCGTACACCTCACGTACGCCGGGGCTCAAGTCGGCCAGGGTTTTCTCCGCTTTTCCCCGTTCCTCGCCACCCAGCACGATTTGGACGACGAGCTGGTTCCGCTCGGGGATTAGCGTGCAGAACGACTTGGACCTCTTGAAACGCAGCCCCCATCCATACTTCTTTCCGCCAAAGATCCAGTCCGGCGTGAAAACACCTGGGTAATTGACCTCAATGAACTCCAGCAGGCGTGCCCAGCGCTTGTGCGCGCCCGCTCCCAACCACTGCGCCACGCTCTCAACGTCGGGCGGCTTGCTCCCATCCAGCATCCGTTGACCTGGTTCGCTCATGCGACCTCTCCTTGTCTATGGTATCCGGCACAGCACAGACCGTCTCACAAGGGGTCGATGACAATGGTGTACGAGCCTCCAGTCTTGTCCTTCAGTTGGATCGCAATTCCGTTCTGCTTATCGCGAAACACCCCCTTGGCCCCGACATCAAACGCGGCGCCTTCCAGATGCGGGACCGAGGGATCGGCGTTCATCAGCTTCACCGGCGCCCGGCCCTGGCGACACTCCGCGATGCGGTCGTCAGCATACAGGATCAGCACGCCGCTCGCCGGCAAGCACTTGTCACAGCCGATCGGCTGGCGGTTCTCGATGAGATAGTAGGTCGTCGCGGACAAAGGGATCTTGATGACCAGAGTCTCCGACGAATTCTCTTCCAGCGGTCCCAGGACCACCTCCGCCTTTTGGCCGGGCTTGACCACTTTGACCTTGGCGGGATCAATCCAGCCCAAGCGCAGCCGGGTCCAGGAGGAGATGCCCGGCGGGGCCACGCCCCACTTATAGAAGTGGCACGACATGGGGTCCCAAAACCCCATGTTGATCATCGCGTCGACGGCCGTCTCCCGCACAGGCCCGGGCTTGGCCTGCAAGTCATGATCGTACAGACACGGCACCGTCCTGCGACCGTCCTGGACGCCTCCCAGGATGTGGGCGATGTCATGAAAGAGAGTCCCCAGATGCGCCTGGTAGCAGAAGATGGCAACGCCCTTGACCGGTTCGCCGCTCCTGGCTTTCAGGGCGTCCTGCGAATTCCATCCGAGCATGCCGGGGTAGCCGCAGAGACCCATCATTCCGTACTCGGTCACCGTGGTGCTCATGAAAATGACCGTGAAGGCGTATTTGGAGAAGTCCACCTCGCCATCCGCCGCTGCCAGCGCATCGTCGATCAGTCTCCTCACCCGCGACCTATCCACCTCCAGGTTCCTGGGCGAGATCCTGTACACCCCGACCGGATTCGGCATCCTGTACCACTTCTGAGTGATGTCGACACTGAGAGAGACCATGCCGTATGACATCTCTCTGATGTAGCTGTTCAACTGCCGGGAGAACCGCATCTGAACGAAGCTTCGGTCGATGCGGTGACTCACGTCCGGGAATTCGACGAGGATAACGACCCCCTTTTCGACCCTCTCTCCCCCGCCCCCGGCCACAGCCGCAGGAGCCTGCGCCAAGCCCGAGGATGGCATTAGCAGGAGCAAGACAAACCCCGCCAGGATGAAGGCAGAATACCGGCCCAGTCCGATCTCACTACGTCTCATGTTCGTTTCTCCCGACCACCAGAGTCTCCAAAAGCGCAGCTACCAGGGTCATCGAGGGCCGCTGGCCGGTCGTCATCGTATCCCCCTGGACCAGCCGCGACAAGATGCTTCGGCAAAAATGGCGAAGTGGGACCAGGTGCTTGTCGGGCGGACGGGAATCTGCTATAGTACGGGTCTTTTGGTGCCCCCAGTCGGAGGCTGTTCGGTGGTGGCCGCCCGGGGTGCGGAAGGGGCCTCCAGACGCAGTCTATTGCGTTTGGGAACCCAACACAATTCATTTGAGGAGTCGCTGCATGAGTTTCTCGGTCGAGGATACGCGAAAGAAAGCCGCTCCCACGGTGAAGGAGCTGATCCGGGCGGAGGTTGTCACGCTGGAGGACGTAAAGGATTGGCTGCGAACGATTTACGAGATTCGGTTCTTCGAGGAGAAGGTCTACGACCTGCTCGGGCAAAACATCATCAAGGGGGCTTCGCACCTCTACGCCGGACAGGAGGCCGTCGCGACTGGCGCTGTCGCGGCCATCGAACGGGGCGACGTAATCGGCTCGACCCACCGGGGTCATGGCCACTGCGGAGCCATCGGCAATAAGTACTGCGACAGCGAGCAGGACCGGCAGAACCATTGGAACGCGATGATGGCTGAACTGATGGGCAAAGAGACCGGCTACTGCAAAGGTCGCGGCGGCTCGATGCACATCGCGGAGGTCGAAAAGCAGAACAACCTCGGCTCAACCGGTATTGTCGGCGGCAATCAGCCTCCGGCGGTCGGCGCGGCATTGGCCGAGAAATTCAAGAAAAGCGGCAAGGTGGTCATCTCCTTCTTCGGCGACGGCTCCTGCAATACCGGCACCTTCCACGAGTCCATGAACATGGCCGCGACGCTGAAAGTGCCGCTGGTGGCCGTGATCGAGAACAACCTCTACGGAATGAGCGTGCCGTTCTCCGGCAGTCCGGTCGAGGGAACGCGGTGCGCCAGCAGCATCGAGGACATCGCCGTGCGGGCCGCTGCGTACTGCGTCCCGGCCATGGTCGTGGATGGGATGGACGTCGTAGCGGTCTATCTGGCGGTTAAGAAGGCCGTCGAGGTTGCCCGCAAAGAGAACCTCATGACCATGATCGAGTGCAAGACGTACCGCTGGTACGGCCACAGCCGCAATGATCCGCGCGAGTACCGGACCAAGGCCGAGGAGAAAGCCTGGCACGACCGCGACCCGATCACTGTCTTGCGCGGCAAGCTCACCTCCGAGGGATTTTGCACGGAGCAGGAGTTGGACCAGATCAAGGACAAGGCGTTTGCGACGATCGAGACGGCAACGCAGTTCGCCAGGAACAGCCCCCTGCCGAATCCTGCCGACGTAGACAAAGACGTCTACGTTCCGGAGAGCTATCCCGCCCAGGTGGTGGAGAGCGAGAAGACGAGGGCGGCCAAGGTCCGGGAAGCCACGGCGGTGTTCCAGAAGCTTGTCGCGTCTTCCACGGCCAAGACCAAGAAAGAGGCCGCAGAGCAGGCGAAGGCGCAGATCAAGTCCCAGTTCGGCATGGACATTCTGAATATCGCCCAGGCGGTCTCGTTGGCACAGGCAGAGGAAATGAGACGCGATCCGCGGGTCTTCGTTTTCGGCGAGGACGTCGGCCTCTATGGCGGCGCCTACGCGGCGACCCGCGGCTTGCTGCAGGAATTCGGCAAGGAGCGGATCATCGATACGGCGATCTCGGAGGCGGCCATCGCCGGCGCTGCGGTCGGCGCGGCCCTGCGCGGCCTGCGGCCGGTCGCGGAGATCATGTACGTCGATTTCGTGACCATCGCGATGGACCAGCTCGTCCACGTCGGGGCCTACAACCGCTACATGTTCGGCGGCAAAGCGAAGGTCCCGATGGTCCTGCGTACGGAAGGCGGCGTGGGCCGGTGCATTGCCGCCCACCACTCGGAATCGCTCGAAGCCTGGCTAATGCACCCGCCGGGCCTGTACGTTGTCATGCCCTCGACGCCCTACGACGCCAAGGGTCTTCTGAAAGCGGCGATTCGCAGCGACAACCCCGTGGTCTTCATCGAGCACAAGGCAACCTACGGGCAGACCGGCCCCGTGCCGGCGGATGAGTACATCATTCCGCTCGGCGTCGCGGACATCAAGCGGTCGGGCAACGACGCGACCATCGTCAGCTACTGCCGAATGGTCATGCGGTCGCTCGATGCCGCGAAAATCCTCGCGGACGAGCACGGCATCGACGCCGAGGTGATCGACGTCCGGACGCTCAAGCCGCTGGACATCAAGACGATCGCGGAATCCGTCCGCAAGACCGGCCGGCTGATTACCGTCAGTGAGGGCTTCTGCTGGTGCGGGGCAGGGCGGGAGATCGCGGGCCAGGTCATGGAGTACGACTTCGGCGACGGGTCACGCGGCTTCGATTATCTCGATTGTAGGCCGATCAACCTGGCCGCCAAGGACGTGCCCCCGCCGATGAGCGAGCCGCTGGAAGAAGCCAGCATCCCCAGCGTCCCGCAGATCGTGGAAGCCGCGAAGCAGGCCGTCGGCCAGTGAGTCAGGAATTGATGATGGATGCTCGACGATTCTGAAGAATCACAAATCTCAAATCGAAAATCGTAAATCCAAAGGGGATGGGGACGACATCGATGGCGAAAGAGATCAACCTGCCGAAGATGGGCCAGACGATGGAGGAAGGCACCGTCGTCAACTGCCTGGTGAAAGTCGGCGATGAAGTCAACAAAGGTGACGTGATCTTCGAAATCGAGACGGACAAAGCCACGCTGGAGATGGAGTCGCCCATCAGCGGCTTTGTGAAGTACGTCCTGGTCCAGAGCAACCAGACGCTGCCGGTCGGGGCGCCGCTGATGGTGCTGGGCGAGAAGGATGAGCGGGTGCCGATGAGCTTTGTCGAGGCTCTGACAGGCGGCGTGGGCCTGGGGGCCGGCACGCTGCTAACGCCTGCGGCCCAGATGCCCACGACAATTCTACCGCCGGCGGTCGAGCCGGAGCCGGTCAAGCCGGCGGGTAAGATCATGGTCTCGCCGCGTGCGAAGAAGATGGCGGAAGAGCTCGGCGTCGACCTAACCACGGTCAGAGGCACAGGACCGGCCGGCAAGATCACCGAAGCAGACATTCGCAGCGCCGCCGAGGCCAAACCGGCACGTGTAGCCCAGCCGCCCTCGGCTGGGAAGGCGACCGTCCCCGGTCGCCCACAGACCTCGACCACGGCAGCAGAGGCGAAGCTCGGGGCCACCGTTCCTCTCAACCGTCTCCAGCGCATCACGGCCGAGCGGATGCTCAAATCCAAGCGGGAAATCCCCTGCTTCTATCTGACGGTTCGCGTGGACATGACGGACCTGGTGACCGCACGCACCAAGATGAACGAGGCAGGCGGCGTGAAGATCGCCTTCAACGATTACATTATGAAGGCCGTGGCCACCGGACTGGAGAAGTTTCCGATGATGACCGGCCAACTCGCCGGCGATTCGATCAAACTGGCCGATGCCATTCACGTCGGTCTGGCAATCTCTGTGCCGGACGGTTTGGTCGCACCTTTGGTCAAGGATGTCAACAAGAAGGACCTCCGGCAGATCGGCCGGGACAGCCAAGCCCTGATCGAGCGAGCCCGCAGCGATAAGCTCGACCTGTCGGACCTGGAGGGCGGCTGCATCACCGTCAGCAACCTCGGGGCGTTCGGCATCGAGTCGTTCATTCCGATTGTGGTTCCGGGCCAGTGCAGCATCCTGGGCATCGGACGAATCACCGACACGTGCGTTCCGGACAACGGCAATATTCTCGTCCGCAAGCTGATGAACATGACGCTCTCGGTGGACCACAAGGTCACCAACGGCGCCTACGCTGCCCAGTTCCTGGACTTCGTCAAGAAGATGCTGGAAGACCCGAAGCAATTCTAAGACTAAGACCTATAGGACGAATAGGACCTATGGGATTCTGTGGTTCTCTCGAAGGAGTACGTGTATGGCGCGAAGAGGTGAAGCGACAAGATTGCCGGCGATCCGCAAGGCCACGCCGAAGGTCCCCGTGATCGGGGTGTTTGCCACCAGCGACCCACGGATCGATGAGGACAGCCGGACCCGCTGCCAGAACATCGCCCAAATGGTGGCGGAGACGATCAGCGGCGCGGTGGTCCTGCCGGATAAGACGCCGGTGCCGGTGGTCTACTCGACCGTGCTGGTCGATGGCGAGGCCCAGGCCGATATCGTCGCTCAGCAATTCCGCAAGGCGGACGTGGACGTCCTGGTCTGCGTGCCGGACACGTGGGCCTTTCCACAATTGACCGGGATCTCCCTGCTTCAGCAATTCCCGGCCGACACGCCGATCAACATCACCTGCGGCAACAGCGGCCCCAAGCCGGGCGTGGTCTACGCTCATGCCCTCAACGGCGCCCTGGCTCAGTACGGCCGAATGGCCGCGTTGAACGTCGGGACCTGGCCGGATAAGGGCCTGGAGCCGGAGATGACCGACCTGACCGCCAAGAACCTGATCGACTGGTGCTACGCTGCCGTCACTACCGTGGCATTACGCGGCCGACGGGTGGTGATTTTCGGCCACGACTCGATGGGCATGGAGACGGCCCTCGCCCACGTCATTCCGACGCGCAACACCTTCGGCATCGAGATCACTCGCCTCGACATGAAACTCCTGGCCGACATGCTCAACAAAAAGGCCTACAAGGACAAAGAGCTTAAGGACCTGCGCAGTTGGGTAGATCGCTATGTCGGTAATCGGCTGGCCTTGAACAGCGACGAGGACAGCGCGCGATTCGACATGTCCCTGGCGATGTACCTGGTCGTGCGCGATCTCATGGCCGACCTCAATGCCGTCGGCGGCGGCTTCATGAGCCAGCTCGAATGGGGCAGCGATCCGCGCGGCATTCCGCTGCCCGTGGCGGACGTCATGGAGTCCTTCTTCAACAGCACCTTCGACCACAACGGCAGCTCGCCCGCCGTGCCCTTCGCGACGGAAGCCGACGTGCAGGGCCTCCTGACCATGCTGTTCATGACCTACCTCAGCGGCGGCAATCCCCCACTGTTCATGGACTTCCGCAAGGTCTGGGAGGCGTGGGAGATCAAGGACCTCGCGGACAAGCTCGGCCTCAAGAAGCTCGACACCAGCACCGACTGGTACAAGAAGGGCCTGGTGGATGGCGACAACTCCGGCAGCGCCGCGTTCGATTGGGCGGCCGAGCCGGGCGCGACCGTCAAGCAGATCATGGAGCGCGTCTCCATGCCGCTGGCCGACCTCGCTTACTTCCCCGGCGGCGGCAATTCGGTCACTTTCGTGACGCCCGCCGGCATCCAGGGTATCGCGGCCCGCATGGCATACAGCAACGTCAGCGGTCGGTTCAGCCTGATCTGGGACGAGGCCCAAACAACGGAAGTCCCGGAGGAGCTGAGCAAGGCCATGTGCAACTTGACAAATCCGACTTGGCCGCACACGTTCGTGGTGCCGAAGTACGCGAGCATGCTCGAATACAAGCAGTACCCGCCGGCCAATCACTTCCACATGACCTGGAACCTGCCGGTGGCCCGCCTGGAGCACTGGATGGACCTGATGGGCGTCCAGAGCGTTACCCCCTGGGCCGCCCGGCCGAAGTTCATCGAAGGTGTGGACCGGCCGCAACCCTTGGTCCACCTCATCAACGGCGGGGCAGAAGCGTACAAACTGCTCGGCAACCGCCGCTGATACGAAGCTGTGAAATTGCGGCTTGCGGATTTGGGATTGCGGACCACCGCCGCGGCTCGAATCCGCAATCCGCAATCGTCCATTCGTAGTCGACCGTAGGCGTTTTCCCTCCCCCGAATAGGATACTTCCTGACTCCTGCACTGCGCCCGCAGAATAGTAAATAGTAAATCGTAAATCCCTTAAGGAGTCTCGACTCATGCCGGAGTTCACGAATCCATTCATCGGGGTCGTCCCGGGGCGCAAGATGACCGACTCAGAGTTGTTGCGGGCGTTGCGGCTGAACCTGTCGGCGGAGGAGGAGGCCGTCCACATCTACCTGTCGCACGCGGACGCCACGGACAATGAGTTGGCAAAGAAAGTGCTGCAGGACATCGCCGATGAAGAGCGCGTGCACAAAGGGGAGTTCCAGAGGCTGATCAATATCCTGTCGAAAGAGGAGGAGGGTTTCCTCGCCGAGGGCGCCGAGGAGGTCAACGCCGTGGCGGCAGGAAGAGGGCCGCCGGATAAGGCCAACGAGCCGGTGTCCCCGCCCAAAGGGCCGATGGCAACAATCGGCGATCTCAAAGGCAAGGGACGAGAAGCGTAGGGCAGTGGTCGGTTGCCAGTGGGTGAGGACTGACCACTGTGAACCGTCAACGAATCGTGAATGGGGGTGGCAATGGCATCGGAGAAGTATCTGAATCGAGGCGATGCGCCGTTTGGGGATCGCGTCTGGGAGGAGATCGACAAGGCGGTGGTCGAAGCTGCCCAGGGTCAGTTGACCGGCCGGCGGATCCTGCACACGATCAGCCCCGACGGCCTGGGACTTAAGACGCTGCCTTTCCGGGACACCTCGGTCTCCGGCAGGACGGTCGAAGGCGTGACCGTCAGTTCAAGCTGCATGATCCCCGTGGCGATGATTCACAGCGAGTTCACGCTATCGGTTCGCGATGTGGCGGCGCATGAGCAGTCATGCATTCCGCTCGATCTCAACGCCGCCGTCAAAGCGGCGCTGACGCTGGCGCGCCAGGAGGATCAAATCATATTCAATGGTTTGCCGTCGCTCAATGTCGTCGGTTTGCTGAACACGCCCCGCGTCCGCTCGATCAAGCTGCGGCCGTGGAACGTCGTAGGCGACGCCGTGCAGGACATCATCAGCGCCGTCGCGGAGCTCGATGCGACGGGCTTTCTCGGCCCCTACGCGCTGGCTCTGACGCCAAGATCCTACAACCATCTCTTTCGACTCTACCCACAGAGTGACACGACCGAGCTGGAGCACGCCCGTCAGGTCGTGACCGACCGCATCATCAAGGCGCCCGCCCTGCCCGGCGGCGGCGTCCTCATCGATACCAGCGGCCCGTTTGCCAATATCGTCCTCGGTCAAGACATGATGACCAGTTTCGTCGGACCCGCCCCCGCACGATATCAGTTCGCCATCCTGGAGAGCATCGCGTTGTGGGTGCGCGTGCCCGAGGCAATCTGCATTCTCAAGTAGCAGGGGCGTCTCGCCCCTGAGAATTTGAAACACGGGCAGGATGCCCGTGCCACGCTACGCTTCCCAGAAGCTCATTTGCTACGATCCCGGACGAGATCGCCGAAGGGAGCGAGCAAAGTATACTTGTTCTGCCAGGTCGTGTACATGATGCCCACCGCCTGCGGGGTCTGGTCGAGCACGTCGAGCCAGCCGCGCGCGTTGTGGTTGGGGTCGAGCATATCCGACCAGATGAGGACCTCGGCCTCGGGATTCGCCTGCCGGAGGATCTTGGCCTGCCTGGTGATGCAGTCGCCCAGGATTTGGGCCATGCTGAGATTCCGCTGCTTGCAGGCCTGACAGGCCCCGCCCGCCCGAATCTCATCCATGCTCAACAGGTACTTCGAGGGCGCCAGGTACTTGTGCATCAACTCAGCCTCTCCCTCCCAAATCTTGTAGACTTCGGGTTCGGACATGCAGACGGTGACTTGGCCCCGATTGACACCCATGCCGTGATAGTAGCTGACTCTGAGGCGCTCGCCCTCTTTGATGCGACCGCCCGGCAGTAGCTTGATCTTCGGCGGCTCGTGATCGAACCGGAAATTGAGCCGCTCATCCTTGATCGGGGCAAAGTCCTTGCCTTCTTCGTAAAGGTCGCCGGTGGTTTCGCTGCGCACCGTCACAGGCGTTCCGGGCCGGCGCAGGACGTTGAGCAACCCCACTTCCTCGATCTCCAGGTCATCCATCCAGAACCGCCCCGCCTTGCCGCCCCAGACCCCGGCGTAAAGGTTGACTTTGCTCTGATCGAGGCTGTTGAACCCCATCACGACCTGCCGCCAGTCGGTCGTGAAAGGGACGCCCGGATCGTAGGGAGCAAGGTCGCGGCCCTTGGGGCTCAAAACCTGGATGCGAAACGCATCGCGTGGCGCCAGGGCATCAGTCTTGACCCAGCAACTCAGCTTGTAGCATCGTTGCGGTTGGACCTCGACCTCCTGCATGAGCCGGGCGTGGCCGTGCTCGAACTTGCCGAAGTTCTCGAACCGCAGGGACGCTTTGCCGCTGTGAAAGACAGTCGAATCGACAAAGGAGACCTCGCCGGGCCTGTCGTTGAACCGGTAACCCGTGACTCGATTTCCCTCGTACTGCTCGAATCCGCCGTTGCTGACACGGACCGGCCGGTCCGAGATCAAAGATGCTTCGCCACTCTTCACGACAAAGGGCGCATCCTTGACCGGAATCCCGGCGGCCAGATTGCGGTCATGTCCCAGTACCGAGCCGCCGTAGCCGGCGCTGAAGATGTTGGGAATGATCTCGACACCGTGCGTTTGACAGGACTCCCTGACCTTCGCGAGCCGCGCCAGGAACTCCGGCGTTTGCCGGTCGAGATGGTCAAGACCGGCTGAGAGAACCATGCCGTTGATGCCATGCTCCGACCCCGTTTGCACAATCCGCTCGATTTCCGCAACATCCTTGTCGGACCGCAGCGAGCTGGACACATAGACCCAGCGATAGGGGTACTCCTTCGCCTGGCACGGCAGAGCGACAGTGACGAGCAACACGCCCAAAACGATGCGATTGAATGTCCTGACCATAGGCAGACTCCTCTGAGACGGAATTGTCACGAGGGATGATACCGCCGAACCGCCCTGTTGCCAAGGATTGGCACAACGCTATCGCTGCTGTATCATGTCCCGTGTAGTAAAGCAGGCCCGATCCGCTAAACGCGTGGGTCAGGAACCCACCCTACGGAGGTTGATCATGCGCTTACAGAACGAACGACTGTCTTGGGCATTCTTATGCTTCGCCGTCTGGTCGACGGCGTATGCCTGTGCCGATACGCGTGAGTACACAGCGACGCTTCTCAAAGACGACTTTCGCGGGCTTCGGTTCGGTTTGATCTTCGACGTCGTCGGCGCCCACACGGAGTATCACTATCTCCGAGAGGCCGTCCCACCAGGCGAGTGGGCCGTATCCGCGTTCAAATCCGATGGCTCCCAGCGGGCGTGGCGTTTGACCGAAGAAGATGGCGTGCGCGTGATGCTTCAATCCTACAATAATCGAGAGACCTTCACGCACCCGATGCTCGTCGCGGGCGATCCCCTCTGGCACAACTATCGGGTGACGCTCGATTTCGCGCCCGCCTCGGACAAGGCCCAGAGCGGGATGGTGTTCCGCTACCAGAATGACCGCTGCTATTACTTCTGCGGCGTCCGGGGACAGAAGGCCGTTCTCAAAATGGTTCGCCACGAGACGAGTTATCATAAGCCTTACGAGGTGATCCTGGCCGAGAAAGCATGTTCCTGGACACCAGGGAAATACCTGACCGCTCAGGTGGATGTCAATGACAGCCGCATTCGTGCGCAACTGAGCGATGGGGTCGTGCTCGAAGCCGAGGACAAGACCTATGTGCAGGGCAGGATCGGCCTGATGTCCGATGTCCCTGCGCGGTACAAGAACGTGGCGGTCATGACCACACCCGAGGAGAAGGAACGCTTCACGAAACGCGTCACCGCGCGTGAGCGGGAATTGGCCGGGCTGCAGGCCGCCAATCCTCGTCCCGTTCTGTGGAAGAAGGCCAGTACGGAGGGTTTCGGCGTCGGCCGGAACCTGCGCTTCGGTGACCTCAACAACGACGGCCAGGTTGACGTTCTGATCGGCCAAATGGTCCACCATGGCCCCAAAGACAGCAATAGCGAGCTGAGTTGCCTGACCGCCATGACATTCGATGGGAAGATTCTCTGGCGAATCGGCGAGCCGGATGGGTGGAAGGATCGTCTGACTAACGACGTAGCTTTCCAAATTCACGATCTCGATGGCGATGGGCGAGCCGAAGCGATCTACTGCATGGATATGAAGTTGATCGTGGCGGATGGCGCCACGGGCAAGACCAAATATGAGGCCCCCACTCCGAGCACGCCGCAGGGCACGAAACCACCTTATGACAAGTACCCGCGTATCCTGGGCGATTCGCTTTTCTTCTGCGACCTGCGTGGGACCGGCCAGGCAAAGGACATCATCATCAAGACCCGCTACGACCACTTCTGGGCACTGAATGATCGGCTGGAGATCATGTGGGATGCAGCCTGTAACACAGGTCATTATCCCTATGCCTGTGACATCGACGGCGACGGCAAGGACGAGTTCGCCATCGGCTACTCGCTCTTCGATCATGACGGCACGCGGCTGTGGACTCTCGATGACAAAATGCAGGACCACGCCGATGGAGTGGCAATGGTCCGGTTTACACCGGGCGCCGAGCTACGCCTTCTGTGTGCCGCCAGCGACGAAGGCATCTTCTTCACTGACATCAAAGGCAACATGCTCAAGCACCTCTACCTCGGTCACGTCCAGAATCCCGCTATCGCGGACTTCCGCGCCGACCTGCTCGGTCTGGAGACTGTGTCCATCAACTTCTGGGGCAACCAGGGCATCCTGCACTTCTACGATGCCCAAGGCGAGGTCTATCACGACTGCGAGCCCTGCCAGCACGGCAGCATGTGCCTGCCGATCAACTGGACGGGAAAGCCGCCGGAGTATTTCGTCCTGTCGGCCAACGTCGAAGACGGAGGTCTGTTTGACGGCTGGGGCCGTTGTGTCGTCCGGTTGCCGGCGGACGGCCATCCGGACATGTGCTACGCCGTCTTGGACATCACGGGTGACTGCCGGGACGAAATCGTCGTCTGGGACCCCTATGAGATCTGGGTCTACACGCAGAGCAACAACCCCAAGGAGGGCCGACTCTACAAACCCACGCGCAACCCGCTGTACAACTACTCCAACTACCAGGCGACGGTCTCTTTGCCGGGCTGGTCTCGGTAATCCGTGCCCCGCAGCCGTCCCATGGATTGCCCGCACCGGCGCGATCTTGTATACTCCTGGCCAATATGGGACCGATGAAATCGTTGGTCAGGGTTGGAGTCGTCCACGATTTTGGAGCTTGCTACAGTGAGAGGCACAAGAATGAGCTGCGTTGAACATGGCGATTCACGGCGAGTCTGGTTCGGGGGTGTTCTGGCGCTGGGCTTGGTCGCCCTTCTGACGGTGGCGTCCGGCTGCGGTCCCAAAGCGATCCGGGGCGGGCCGGGGACGAGCAATCGCGACCTGGACGAGCCGGCGATGAGCATCGGGCTGGACCGCGAGGACATCGAATACCTCGCCTCCAGCAACGCCAGCGCGTTCACGAAATCAGCGATTTGGAAGGACACGATCGAGCGGGCGACGGTGCCGCCCTTCGTGTCTATCTGGCCGATTCAAAACGCCACGACGCAGCACATCGAGGATCAGATCAGTGCGACGCTATCTTCCGTCGAGACGTACTTGGTCAATTCCGGCCACGTCCAGGTTGTCAGCCGGGAACGGCAGCAGGAGCTCGTCAAGGAGCTGCGCTTGCGACAGAGCGACATTTACGATCCGGCGACCGCCGGCAAACTCGGCCGGCAACTGGGGGCCCAGTACTTCGTGACGGGCAAGATGAGCTGCGTGGACGAACGTCTGAAGAAGACGCACCGGGTGCAGTACAGCCTCGTCCTCCAAGTCATCGAGGTGGAGACGGGCCTGATCCGATTCCAGAACGAAGCGATCCGCAGCAAGGCCATGAAATACTGACCCGACGGGCATCCGAGTGGAGAGGTTCGATGTCGGCACGGTTCGGCCAAGCCGCTCTGATTGTCCTCGCGCTGTGGTCTGGCGGTTGCGCCACGTACACCGATAAGGCCGCCGGGGTCTACCAGGCGGCGGATACCGGCGACTACGGCACCGGCATTCGTCGTTTGAACAAGATTCTGGGCGTCGAGAAGGGCGATCAGTTGCCCGAGCGGTGGACGGCGAGCCGCTCCCTGGCTGTGCTGGAGCGTGCCGTCCTGCTCCAGGCGACGGGGCAGTACCAGTCCAGCGCACGCAACCTGAGTACCGCCGAAACACAACTCGAGGCTCTGGACCTGACGTCGGACCCGGCCGGCACCGTCGGCAAGTACGTTTACAGCGACAGTGCCCAAGCCTACCGGACGCCGCCGACCGAGCGATTGGCACTCAGCGGCCTGAACATGCTGAACTACCTCGCCGTCAATGACGTGGAAGGGGCAAGCGTGGAGGCCAGGCGTTTCACCGCCTCGCGCAACTACCTGGAATCGCTGGACAAGACCAGCCACGGGGCGTTCGGCTCTTACTTGGCAGGCTTCATCTTCGAGAGACTTGGCGAGCCGGACCGGGCCTTGCGCTACTATGAGGAGGCCCTCACGGCCGGCGATCTGCTGTCGCTTCGTGAGCCGATCCTGCGGCTATCCCAACGGGCGGACTACCGAGGACCAAAGTTGAGCGCGTACCTCGACAAAGTACCGGCGGTTCCCGCCGAACCGAGCGAGGAACGCCCTCCCGGCCTCGAAGCGGATGGTGAAATCCTTCTCGTCCTGGGCCTGGGGCGTGTTCCTCACAAGGTCCCCCAACGAATCCCCATCGGTGCCGCGTTGGGTATCGCCGGGGCCAACGTGACCGGTGATCCCGCCGTGCTCACGGCGCTGGCCTTGAAGGTGCTCGTGTATCCCGAACTGGCGTTTCGAGACGATTCTGTGGCCAGTGCGGCGGTGCGTCTGGATGGCCGCGATACGCCGGTCGAGCTGCTGACCGACCTTGGCAGCGAAGTGGTCCGTGAATACGAGACCGTGAAACCCAAGATCCTCGGGGCGGCCCTGACGCGGATGATCGCCCGGGCGGCCGCGGCCGAAGCGGCTCGTTACTCGCTCCGCAAATCGGGCGAGTCCACGAGATCGCTCGCCGCTCTTGCCACCGAGGCCGCTTTGATCGGGTTGGACACGCCCGACACGCGCTCCTGGACTCTCTTGCCCGCGCACGTATATCTCTGTCGTGCCCAGGTCCGCCCGGGTCGGCATGAGCTGCACGTCGCGCTGCGAGGCAAAACCCAGGAAGACCGGATCATCCAGGTAGATGTCCCTCCGGGAGGGTTTTGCCTCGCCGCCATCATTGAGCCGAGATGATACCCCGCCGCCGGCAGGTGTCGCGCTCGTATGGCGTGTTCTTTCTGATCCGCTATTCCGCGGGCGTGATTCTTACCGCCACTTTTCCCTGCTGAACGGGTGAATCGAGATGAATGGCGAGCCGGACCGGCAGCTTTCTGGTGTGGACGTGCTCATTGATCTCCGTGGGGACGATCTTGAAGTCCACGCTACCGGTATCGATTTCCACATTGATTGCCGCTGACCCGTCTTCGATCCGCAGCATCCTGGGCCCGGTCTGCTTCCACTGCCCGAGGGTGATCAACGCTGTTTCAAAGCTCTCCGGCTTGGAGAACGCCACTTCGTCGGTCACGGTCATGCTGCCGGCACTTTGGCGTGAGAATACGTAAGTTCGTGTCAGCTTCTGCAGGCTCTCGACCGAGTACGCCGAGCGAATGTCGAATGCAAGCGTGTCTTGCGCGTCGGTGAAGTCGGCCTTGAGCGTCACGGCCTTGGCTTTCGCCCCGGCGTCCTGCATCTTGCCAGCCACGAGCGGCACGGAGTGTCCGAACGAATTGAGCACATTGCTCTCATAGCGATGGGGCCCAAAGGTCCGGGCCGTGTAGGTCTCGCCGCCCGGGTCCACGATCAGGACTTGGCCGTTTAGGACCACAATGTACGAGCCGACATCATTGTGATTGTGGTTGACGCCGTTGTCGTTGCCGATGACGGCCGTGGCCAACCGGCAAGAAGAACCCTTGAGCGGACGGCAGATCAGAATGCCGGCCCGGTCGAACCAAGAGCGCGGCCCGCCGACTTCCACCGGCTTGCCTGCCGCAGACGCCATTTGAGGGGCCGGGACCGGGAAGAGGTACATCAATTGCTCGGCGAGACTGCCGCCTCCGAGTCTGACCGTCTCGCTCCTGGCCGGCGGCAGACCGAAGCCGAGACGTTCGTTCAGGAAACTCATGATGCGTCCCGAGGGACGGTCGCCTGGCGAGCAGTCGGCGAAGGCGGGGTAGATGCCGTCGGTGACCTGGAATCTGGCCCCAAACGAGGCCGGCGCCAGGGCTTCCTTCCGCGCCAGGAGGTCGATCTTGCCACCGGTTGCCAGGCGGATTTCCTCCGCCAAGAAGATGTAGTGACCGAAGCCATAATTCCAGTAGCCGGTGCCTTCGCCGCAATAGCCATCCGGCGTGAATCCCTTGAGCGAGTTCATTGAATACTTGTCGGCGGCGCGAATGTAGAAAGCTCGCTCCTCGCGCGAGTCGATCAGGGCCAGGGCGGCTCCCGTAACACCCGCCAGGCAGACCGAGTTCCAGTTGTGCTCGGCGGTGAGCCAATAGCGGAGCTGCTTGCCCTCGACCATGCGGTGGAAGGGCTCGAAGATGCGCCACTGGATCTCTTTGCGGAGGAGTGCGCGCGTCTCGGGACGCAATTTGTCGCCCAGCAGGTTATCGGCAGTGGCCAGATGCCAGGCCAGAGCCGAGGAGTACAGGTCGATGGTGACCTGCTTCTTGTTGAAGTTCGCCAGGCTGCCATCGTGAGCGACACCGACCCAGGTCTTCTCCTCGCCTAGGGAACGAATCGTCTTTTCCAACTCGGGGAGGAAACGTCCCTTGTTCTCCAGGAGTTCCGCCATCGTCAGCGTGCCAACACGGCCACGCCGCTGACCGTCGACCCGATCCCCCTCCGTCCGGCTACCGGTACGCGAGTAGATCAGATAGATCTCGTCCGTCATCTCCGGCATAGGGGTCTTGAGCAAGGCCTCCGCCGCCGTAATGACCGCCTTGCCCTCTCTCGTCGCGGCCAAAGTCTCCCAGGCAGCCCGGTCTGAGATCGGCCGGCCAAAACAGGTCGGCTTCTCCGGCAGCATGGCAGTCACCTTTGCCATCTCGGCTTGGTCGAAGACGCCCGATGATGAAGCGGCCGTTCCACTGGGCTTGACGCCATCAGAAGCCGCCTTCTCATCCCGGGCGTACACTCGAACATAATCGATGCAGAAACGCTGTGGGAAAATGCTGTCGTCGATCCCCTTCTGCCCGCCCCAAGCGCCACCGATAGCGAGGTTGAGGATGAGATACTGATCCTTGTCATAGGGCCATACGGCGGAACCCGTTCCTTCGTTGCGGAACGTGAAGTACTTCTGGTTATCCACGAAGAAATCCATGTGGTCGGTGTACCACTCGATGGCATAAACGTGAAACGCCTCCGCGGCATCGGCAATGGTGATCTTGTCCCCTTTGCCCGTCTTCTGAACGTGGTTGTAAGCCTTGGTGTGAATGTTGGCGTGGATGATCCCCGGCTCGAAACCGACGAACTCCATGATGTCGATCTCTCCGCAGGCGGGCCACCCAGCCTGCCGCGAGTTCGCCCCCAGCATCCAGATCGCCGGCCAGGTGCCCCGACCCGCGGGCAGCTTGGCCCGGACCTCGACCCGGCCGTAGGTCCAGCTCGCCCTCCCGCGTGTCGTCAGACTGGCCGAAGTGTAGCCCGCGAATTCGCGGCTTCGTCTGGCTCCGCCCTTGGTCTTGGCGTTGGGATCGTAGGCGGGGTTCTTCCACTGTTCCTTCCTGGCCTCAATGATCAGCATGCCGTTCTCGACACGGGTATTCTCCTGGCGCTCACGGGTGTAGTATTGCTGTTCATTGTTGCGAATGAATCCCGTTTCATAGTCCCACTGGGCGGGATTCGGCAAACCCGGCTCATTGAAGTCATCGGACCAGACCAACTTCCACTCGCCCGCCCACGCCGGAACGGACATGAGCACCAGCAGCCCGATCAGAAGGTGTCTTTTCATACGCGGCTCCTTTCCTGATGTCCTTGCTTACGAGAGATCTACCATTTCACCAATGGATATACCGCCGTCGAGGCGATTTGGCCAACCCAAAGACCCTCCGTTCTCTATGTCGCGCTGTCTTCTTCCCACACGGTCCGGTAGGCCCCCACGGCCTCGAAGTACTCGATCATGCGCCGGTAGAAGGGATCGCTCGACAGAGTCGCGCTATCGCCCACCATCAGCAACTTCCGGCGGGCTCGGGTCATGGCCACGTTCATCCGCCGCACGTCCTGCAGAAAGCCAATCTCACTCTGCGGATTGGAGCGCACCAGGGAAATCACGACGGCTTCCTTTTCCCGCCCCTGGAAACCGTCCACGCTGTCGATCTCCAGGCCCGGCACGGGCACGGGCAATTGCTCGCGGAGCAGCCGTACCTGGGCCGCGTAGGGAGCGATGACGGCGATGTCCCCGGCCGCCACGCCGCTATTCAACAGCCCCTGGACCTTGCGGCACACCAAGACTGCTTCCTGTCGATTCAGGCGACTCTCGCCATCAGGTTCGACCTCCTCGTCGAAGCTCGCGCCGGCCGTGTCGATGAACTCGAGCGGCGACTGCGTGGATGGTGTCGCCGCAACACCCGGCAGGTCGGTCAGCAGATGCCCGCGCACCGTTGGATCGGCCAGCAGCGTGGTCTCGTAGAACTCCCGCGACGGGAAATCCATGATCGCCTGGTGCATCCGGTACTGGACCGTCAGTTGGCGGGCAAGGGATCGCCCCTGGTGGGCCATCAGCCGTTCGAAAAGACTGACACCGAAGCCCGCCGCCACCGCCTCCGGACTGACAACCGTCGGCGGCAACTGGCAGTGATCGCCCGCCAGCACCACCCGGTTGCACCACTGCAACGGGACCCAGCAGCCCGGCTCGGTGCTCTGACACGCCTCATCAATCACGCCGAGGTCGAACCGCCGCGTGCCCAGTAGCTCGGTGTCGAGGCCAGTCGTCGTGGCGCAGAGGACGTCGGCGGTGTCGAGGATGTGCTCGACGGCCTGGGCCTCCAGACGCCGGGCATCGGCCAACAGGCTCCGGGCCTCCAGGCGGGTCTCCTGCCTCGCTCCGGGCAGTGGTTTGGCCCGCGTGTACCGGCCGGCCTGCCGGAACAGGCCCATCGCCTCCTTGACCAGCTTGTGAGCCAATCGGACATCGGGATGATCCTCCACCAGCAGATCGAGGGTGTGGGCGCGAAGATCGGCCATCACGCGGGCCGGATGTCCCAGCCGGACAGCCCGCTCCCCGGCGGCCAGCAGCCGCTCGAAGATGTTGTCTACGGCCAGATTGCTCGGGGCGCAGGCGAGAACCTTCTCGCCCCGTCGAATTGCCCGGCGGATCAACTCCACTACGGCGGTCGTCTTGCCGGTGCCTGGCGGTCCGTGAATCAGGGCCACATCACGGGCGGCCAGAGCAAATTGCACCGCTTCACGTTGGGTGTCGTTGAGCAGCGGATTAAGGGCCGGTTCCTCCTGCTCGCCGTCAAACTCCGGCGGCCGGCGGCCCAACAGGACATCTCGCAGTTCCGCCAAACGCTGCGCCCGAGCCGACTTCGCCTGTCTCAGGGCGACCCGCTGCCTCTGGACGGCTATCTCATCGCTGGAAAGATCCAGTCGCCACGTTTCGTGCTCCGCCAGGTCGTCCGACATGCTGCGCAGGGCCACACCCACCAACCTCTGCCCACGCTCGTAGACCACACCCCGATATCCAGTCGTGTCCCTGCCTGTATTGGGGGAGAGCACGATGGGGCTGCCTACGCCGAGGCGGGTCCAAAGCAAAGGCGACCGATTGCGTTTGGCAAGCTGCAAGAGGTGTCGGCCGCCGAGACCGGTCTCTTCGTCCGTAATGATCAGGTCCACCAGGCTCGTTCCCGTCCGTTCGGCGTCCGCGGGTGACAGCCGTCGGCCCCGCTCGATGGCTTCCTGATCCTCCGCCCGACTCTCCAATTCAAGCAGGCGAGCCAACCGCTCGAAATGCTCGCCCGTATCCTCAGAATCCGGCGGATTCTCGGCCCAGGCCCGAACCCGGCGGTTGCGCAGCGTCTGGCCGTCCACAGCTTTGACCAGGCGACTCTGCCAACCGTCGGGGACCTCGATCACGGCCTCACCGGCCCGCAGGTCAATCCGTCCCACACGGTGAGGCTCCAAGCCGCCCACCGAGGCGAGGAAGGTCAACACGTCGGACTTGCTGATCTGTCGGGAAAGTGATTCCAGGTGCAGCAGGATCATGGGATTCAGAAGTCATGCCTCATTCGATATCGGTACATACAGGATCGACGGTGATTATAGGATTTCGGGGCCACCGCGACAACTTCTCTCCGTCCAATGATGGATTCTTGCAGTCTGTTGGCAGACACGTTACGATGGCCGTCACCTGAACTGACATCTGTCTTCGTGACAAGGATGGCGCAACGTGCTCAGCGGAATTGACTATGTGGTCGTCATTGCCTATCTCGTAGGCATCATGGTGCTGGGCCTGTACTTCGCGCGATTCGTGCGGTCGGCCGATGATTTCTTCCTGTCCGGCAAGTCGCTGCCGTTCTGGGCCGTCGGCATGTCCATCGTGGCGACCGACATCAGCGCCATGGATTTCGTGGGGGTCTCGGGCCAATCCTACCGCTTCGGGATGGCCGTCGGCAACTTCGACTGGCTGGGCTCAATGCCCGCCATGCTGCTGGCCGCGTTCATCTTCATCCCCTACTTCTGGAAAGCCGGCCTGTACACGATCCCGGAGTACCTGGGACGGCGTTACAACGACCACGTCCGCGCGGTGGCGTCGCTGACCTGGATCGTCTTCTTCGCCCTCGACTTGGGCGTCCTGTTCTGGGCGACGGCGGTCATGTTCAAGCCGCTGATGGGCTGGGACCCGTGGTTCTCCATCATCGTCACGGCGATAGTCGTCGGCCTCTACACCTTCTTTGGCGGCCTGACCGCCGTGGTGATGACCGACGTCGTTCAGATGATCATCATGTTCGTGGGCGGGTTCACCGTGGTGGTCGTCGGACTTTATCATGCGGGCGGCTGGAGCGGTCTGACGGACAAGATTGCCGCCATGGGCGAGGCGTATCAGAACCATTTCAAGCTGATTCTGCCCGCCGACACGAAGACGCCGTTTCCGTGGACGGGGATTCTCTTTGGACTGACGCTGGTCATGTCCAACGCGTACATGATCGGCAACCAGGCCATCGTGCAGCGTTGCTTGGCGACCAAGAGCGTCTGGCACGCCAAGGCGAGCATGCTGACAGGGGCGTTCTTCAAGATGTTCATCCCCCTGCTGGTCATGTTCCCGGGGCTGATCGCCGTCGCCACGTATCCCGGATTGCAGGATGGAGACCAAGCGTTTCCGACGTTGGTCAAGAGCCTGCTGCCGCCCGGCCTGCGTGGACTCTTGTTTGCCGGGTTCCTGGCCGGCCTGATGGCCACCATCGACTCGATCCTGAACTCCACGGCGACCCTCTGGACGAAGGATGTCTACGAGAGATTCATCAAGAAAGACGCGAGCGACCGCCACTATATGATCGTGGGACAGTGTGCGACGGTAATCTTGCTGATCTTCGGCGTCATCACCGCGCCGCTAAGTAAGTCGTTCCCAGGCATCTACGTGGCCATCCAGACGTTTCTCTCGTTCTTTCAGGGGCCGGTGTTCTCCATCCTCCTATTGGGCATGTTCTGGCCCCGCGCCACGCAATGGGGCGGCCTGGTCGGGCTGGTCGGCGGCATAGGCACCTCGGTCTCCTTGTATGTGGTCAAAGACCACCTGTTCACGATCGAGGAGCCGTTCTTGTACATCTCCTGGTGGTCGTTCGTGGTGGGAGTACTGCTCAACGTATCGACGAGTCTGTTGACGAGACCACATTCCGAAGAACGGCTGTCGGGCCTGGTGTGCCGATTGCCGCGGGACCTCAAAGGCGGCAGCGAGGTGCCGGCATGCTGAATTTCGACTGGCTTCGAGGTGTTTCGCCCCTGGCCGCCAAGGCGGTCTTCCTGGGGCTCTTCGTCCTCTCCGGACTGCTCGTGACAATGATCCCGAAGGAGTACATCTACGAAGGAGTCGAGAGCCCCCGCTGGTGGCACAATCTGAAGCTCTGGGCCCTCGGCGTTCTGGCGATCATTTTCACCATCTACTCCATCTTTTGAGAGAAGCAGAAACGATGGCGGCAACCGACAATCAGGATGATGGGAAGACACTTCACGATTCGCAAATCAACAAAGCGCTCGGCGCCTTTTTGCTCTTCTTCGCGGCGGTCGTACTTCTATCCGTGTTCTTCACCGACACCGGGATCGGCAAGCTGACGAATCTGGGAGCCGGGGCCGTCATCGGCCTCATCGGCGGCGCGATGTTCCTAAGGGGACTCCAGACCGGCCGCAAGCAAGCGTAGGGTGGGTTCTCAACCCACCCTACAGATCATTGGCCAGCCCACGCTCAGAGTGTCACACCAAATCCTCGGCGTTGTCGTAGATCTTCTGGATTGCCTCAAGGATCAGATCCATATCGGCTTTCGTGCCCATCAGGATGGTGTGGTGAACGCAGACGGATTCCTCATCGTGGATACGGCGACAGACCGGTAGCTTGAAACGGCTGGGGTCGATCTGCTTCCAGTGCTTCGCCGTCAACTTGTACCGCCAGGGCTTGGTGTGCGGGGCGTACAGTGAGCAAGCGCTGAGCGGCTCGTAGCTGGCCTCGACGCGACAACCCAACTCGGCGGAAAGGGCTTCGCGGAACTGGGCCACAGGCAGACCCTTGAACTGCTCCTGCTGGTATCGGAAAGAGAAATTGTAGTACGCCTCGGCGGTCTCTCTCTTGTCCCGCCGCATCGGCAGCACGCCCGGAAGCTGGGCCAGTTGAGCATTGAAGTATTGTGCGTTCTTGTCCCGCACCTTGTTGTGCCCAGGCAATCGCCTCAGGGCCTCCAGAAGCAAGGCGGCCTGGAAATCGGTCATGCGGTAGTTGCCCGACTGGATGAAGTCGCCTTCCGAGCCATAGATGCCTTCTCCCTTCTTGGCCGCCTCCGGTTCCGGTCTTCGGCCGCAGTTGCGCAGGGCGTCCAGCCTCTCATAAAGCTCCGGATCGCTGGTGGTCAGGGCCCCACCCTCGCCCGCCGTCATCAGTTTGGAGAGTTGGAAGCTGAAGCTGCCGATGTCGCCGATATTCCCGGCCTTCTTCCCCTTCCACTCGCCGCCATGTTTGTGGGCGCAGTCTTCGATGACTCTCAGGTCGTGCTTGCGGGCGATGGCCAAGATGGCGTCCATGTCCGCGAAGCTGCCGTAGAGATGAACGGGGATGATCGCCTTCGTTCGCGGCGTGATCGCCGCCTCGACCTTGGCCGGATCGATGCACCACGTATCCTCGGTGACGTCCACCAGCACCGGGACAGCATTGATATCCAGGGCCGCTGCCGCGGTCGCCTGCCAGGTCAGGCCGGGAACGATGACTTCATCGCCATACCCGACGCCACACGCCTCCAGGGCCAGTTGGAGCGTCACGGTCCCGTTCGCGAGCGAAAGCGCATAGTTCGTCCCCGTGTATTTCGCAAATTCCTCGTTGAACCGCCTCTCCTTCGGCCCATTGTAGGACCAGACGCCGCTGCGCAGCACGTCTCGCAGGGCTTTCTCCTCCCGCTGGTCCCACACCGGCCATTGAGGCCAGGGGTTCTTCTTGACGTTCCGTACGGGCGTCCCACCCTTAAGGGCCAATCGACTCATGATCCTGCTCCTTTCTCAAACCAGGCCTTCGGCCTTGACGCTGCCACCCGGAGATGGCTGCAACGCCCCACTACATTACCCGGCGTATCGCCATCTTTCAATCCGGCATATGTCGGCATTGCGTCTCTTTCGACAATCCCGTAGCATCTGCGACATGACACCGCAGGATTTTGCGCATCAACGGAACCTCCGGGAAGGATGGCTGATTCGGTCTTCTGCCGAGATTGATTCTCGTGGAGAGAGTATCTCCCGGCCCGGCTTCGATACGAAGGGCTGGATCGCCGCATCCGTGCCTTCCACGGTACTGGCAGCCCTGGTCGAGTCTGGGAGGTATCCGGACCCGTACACGGGGATGAATCTCAAGACCGTTCCACGCGAGCCCTTCTTGTCGCCGTGGTGGTATCGAACGGAGTTCGTGCTCTCGGCGGCCGAGGCGGAAAAGACTGTTCTTCTGGAGTTCGACGGCATCAATTACGCCGCCGACATCTGGCTCAACGGCCGGCAGATCGCCACAGCGGATCAGGCAAGAGGTGCTTTTCGGCGGTTCCAGTTCGATGTCTCAGACGCCGTGATGCCAGGCACCAATGTTCTTGCGGTGGAAGTCGTACCGCCTAAGCCCGGCGATTTCACGATTGGCTTTGTGGACTGGAACCCGCCGGCTCCCGACCGCAACATGGGGCTTTTCCGACCGGTTCGGCTTCGCCTCTGCGACGGGATCTCCCTTGAGAATCCGTTCGTACGGACAGACCTGAACCTCGACACACGGGCAGAAGCCCGGCTCACCGTCAGTGTTGACGTCGTGAACCACAGCGATAGGCCCATTCAAGGGGTTCTGGAGGGCAGCATCGAGGGGATACGCATCAGCCAGGATGTGCATCTGGAGCCACGTGAAGCGAAAACGGCGGTCTTCTCAGCCGAGGAGCATTCGCAACTTCATGTCATCAACCCGCACATCTGGTGGCCGCACGATTTGGGCAGACCTGAGTTGTATTTGCTGAACCTTCGATTTGTCATAGATTCCCACGTGTCGGACAGAACCAGTGTGCGGTTCGGCGTTCGCGAAGTGGCGGACTACCGGACGCCGGAGGGCCATCGCGGATTCAGGATCAACGGCAGGGAAGTGCTGATCCGGGGAGCCGGCTGGACCGACGATCTGCTCTTGGCGGATACGCCGCAGAGCATCGAGGCCGAGCTGCAATACGTCCGGCATATGAACCTCAATGGTATCCGCTGCGAGGGGATCTGGGGCAAGGACTCGACGCTGTACGACCTATGCGACGAGTACGGCGTCCTCGTCATGGCCGGCTGGAGCTGTCACTGGGAACATGAGCAGTACCTCGGCAAGCCCGTCGACGAGCGGTATGGCGGCGTGACCACGCCGGAAGATATCGAGCTGGTCAGCCAATCGTGGCGGGATCAGCTTCTGTGGCTGCGAAATCATCCGAGTATCTTCGTCTGGGCCGTGGCGAGTGACAAACTACCAGCCCCGGAACTGGAACGGAAGTACATCGACACCTTCCGCGCCTGCGATCCGACACGTCCCTATCTCGCCTCCACCGGTGGCGTCGGCAGCGAGCAGCGAATCATCTGTCGTGAAGACCTGACCAGCGAGGTTAGCGGCGGCTCCGGCGTCAAGATGCTTGGGCCGTACGACCATACTCCGCCCGTCTATTGGTACACGGATACGCGACGCGGCGGGGCCTACGGCTTCAACACCGAGACGTCGCCCGGCGCCGTGGTTCCTACGCTGGAAAGCATCAGGAAGATGATTCCGCCCGATCATCTTTGGCCGGTTGACGAGTATTGGGACTTTCACTGCGGTCGGAACGAGTTCAACTCGCTGGACCGGTATCGAGAGGCCATCGCCAAAAGATACGGCGACTCGGACAGCGTCGAGGAATTCACCCGCAAGGCCCAGACGCTGAACTATGAGTTGCTGCGGCCGATGTTTGAGGCCTTTCGCGTCAACCGAGGCCGCGCCACCGGCATCATCCAATGGATGCTCAATGCCGCCTGGCCGAAGATGTACTGGCAGCTCTACGATTGGTACCTGATACCTACCGGAGCATTCTACGGGGTCAAGAAAGCCTGCGAACCCCTGCAGTTGATCTACCACTATGGCAACCACGGCATCTACTTGGTGAATGACTCGCCCGTAGGGTGTGCCATGCACACCTTTCCCTATGGGGATGACAAGCGCAGGGATCAGACGGAGAAGGTGTGCATGGCACACCCTACGAATCCCAAGGCCGACGTTCGGATCTATGACATTGAATCAAGACTCATCTTGGCGGCGCGTTTGCCGTTGGATGCGGAAGGCGGGACGGCGCAGAGAATCTTCAAGCTTCCCCGTCTGGATCGGGTCAGCAAGACCTATTTCCTCAGCCTCCGGCTGGTGGACACGAATAATGCCGAACTCGCCGGCAACTTCTATTGGCTGTCCACCCAGCCGGATGTGCTGGACTATCAGGCGAAAGTCGAGCCGTGGGAATACTACACGCCCAGCAAGGGGTACGCCGACTTGACGATGCTCAACCATCTGCCGCCTGCCCAGGTCGATGTCGCATACGACTTGGGAGCGAACGGCAAGGACGTTAGAGTCGAACTGGCAAATCGAAGCGACAGAATCGCTCTCTTCCTAGAACTGCTGCTCCTCGATCCACGCACTCATGAGCCAGTCGTGCCAGTCTTTTGGCAGGACAACTACGTGAGTCTCCTGCCGAATGAGACAAGAGTCCTCGTGGCCACTATTCCTGAGCACGTAGAGAAACCCGCCCTGACGGTCCGTGGCTGGAACATCGAACAGGTTTGTAACGTGCCCGTAAGGGCATAGTAGCATGGGCATCTTGCCCATGCTATGAAAACACCTCACGGCATCGCCACGGAGCGAATGACATCGAGGTACCGGCCCAGCCAGTAGGGCAGCAGGAAAATGTCGCCGCTGAACTCCTCGCGGCCCCCATCGCCGCCGTCGAGTTGAAAGGCGTTGCCGTTGTACTTGCTCATCGGCCGCTCATCAGGTGGCAGGACGCTCTTGGTGCTTTGGTGGCGGAAGTTGGGCGCGACGGGCTCCAAATCCTGGCGCGGGCTGTTGCGGATCGTCCAACTGATGGTGTCGAGCGGGAATTCCTTCAGGCTCCAGATCGATTCTTCCAGGTCGAACTCCTCGGCCCCTGTGGCGGCGTAGAGGAAGTTCCACAGCGGGTTCTTTTCCGGCCGCTCGATCCCCCAATGGTCCCGGATGGCCCGGCGGTACTGCTCCCGCAGCTCCGGCGTGAAGGCGTATCGATACAGATTCCAATAGCTCAGGAATGCCAGCTCATCGTCGGAATGGTTCCACTCCGTGGTCAGGTCGATCCCCGGGACGCGGCTCAGGCCTTTTACCGGGGCCGTGATGTTGTCCAAGTAGCCGTGGTCATGGAGCAGCTCGAACGCCTTCTGCCGATAGAGGTCTTTGCTCGTGAAGTGGTAGGCCGTCTGTAGGAAGGCGATGATCTCGATGGAATTGAGCCGCCGATCGCCCACCCCGCGGGGGAATCGATTGACGTACTCCGGATGCCAGCGGCCCCATTGCGTGGGCTTGTCGTCGTAGTCAATCAGGTACCAGTTGTGGCGCACGATGTGGTCCATGATGCCGTCGATCAGCGCGATCGCCCGTTGTCGCCACGCTTCCTCGGGCACGACCTCGGCAAAGATCGCGTAGGCGAAGAAATGGCCGACGATCTCATCGCTGCTGGTAGTGCCCTTCCAGACCCAACGGCCATCCTCCGTGGTGTGCCAGCGGGATCTGTCCGCCACCTCGTAGCCGGCTCGCTCGAAGGATCGAGCGGGGAAGCCCTTGATCGGCGTGATCTGGCTCAGCCGCTCCATCGCCTCGAAGGACTCATAGCAGTTGCGCAGGGCCTCATCCGACTTCGTGACCGCATATTGGAATAGCTCGCCCGCCAGGTACATGGCCGTCCAAAGGCCATCGTTGTCCGAATCAATCAGCGTTCCCGTGGATAGGTCCCCGGGTTTACTCATCGCCAAGCTGCTGCTGAAACCATATCGGATGTGCCTCTGGCGCGTGAGTCTGTCGAAATGGTCGGCCTTCTGGGCAAGTGTCATCTCCTGGAAGTGGATGATGCTGAGCCCCTTTTCGCACAGGACGAGCACGGACCGATCCGGACCAGGTTGGATATCGACAACCGCATCATCCACGAGCCACCGTCCGGACGCGTAATATTCGATGTGCCCATCAGAGCGGAGGGCAAACGCTCCCCGGGGAGTCCCCATCCAGACACTCTCGCCAATCGCCCGCATGCACCGGATCGCGACACAAGGCAGTTGCATGACAGTGTCCGACTGTAGCTTGAACGAATTGGGATCCAGGCGAAGATACCCGTTGGACGTGCCGACCAAGAGCGTGCCGCCCTCGCCGGCAAAGGTGAGGCAATTCAGGTCCTTGTGCGTGAGGACCGGCCCGGCAAGTTCGTAGCGACGCCGTGAGGCGTTTTCTTCAGATGCCCTTACGGGCACACTACGAACGGGCTCCAGGCCCCAAAGCCCATCATTCGTCAGGAGCAGCCACCGCTCTCTTTTCGCGTCAAACGCTGCCTGCTGACCCGTTGCCCCCTCGATTTGCCATTCCTGCACCAATTTCTCCCCATGAAAGCGGACGGCGCGATCGTTTCCCACGACCAGGAATTCGTCTTTCGCTCCGGCCGCCAGCAGCCGCACCCCAGGCACGGAATGGTCGGACAGGAATCGTCCGGCCCACGCGTTGCTCAGAATTTGACGATCCGTCAGATACACGACCTCGCCCTGAGACACCTCCATATCCTTGATGTTCATGTCAGCAAGAGGGCGATACCGGCGGTCCGGCCTGAGCAGGTCTGCCTCCACTTGGAGAAGGCCTTTGTCGGAGAGGACAGCGATCCGGCCACTACGATCCGCGCGCACCTTCCGCAGTTTCGCCTCGCCCACCTGTGACGCCAGCGGGATCTTCTCGCTGTAATCCTGCGCGAAGGGTCGATCGAGATAGACCGACGGCGCTCCTCTGGCGGCAACGCACAGGGCCGATAGGAGCGCGACCCCAAGAGCTATCGTTTTCATCCAGGCTTCTCCCTTTCAGTGTCTTGTCGCCGCGATGGGGGAACAAATATCAAACGGGTCCTTCAGCACAGCCTCCACGGCCCAAGCCAGTTTGGCCGCAAGGGCCAGAGACGACCGATCCAGAGCTTCGACGATCACGGGCATGCAAGCAGCCACCTCCGTAGCGGTCTCGCCCTCATCGTCGCTTTCCTCTGCTAGACGAAGGCCGGTGATCAGCAGTTCTCTGCCCAGCGTCAACGCCTCGTCGGCGTATCCGGCCTTCAGCAGCGCCTCCAGCCTGCTGCGAATCCCGGAATAATCCGGCGTGTAACCCTCGTTTCCCCAATGGCTCTGCCAACCCGGCTGCCCCGCGATCCCACGGATGTCCTGGCGCACGCGAGCCACCAGCTTCTTCACGCTGCCAGAGATGATCTGCTGGCGATCCGTCAGATCCTGCGCGACGTCCGGGTGCTGTTCGGCAAGCTCAAGAAGAAGCTCCACCAATTGCGCTTGGCTCTTGCCCTCCAGGAATGGCTCGATCTCCATTCGGACCGGCTCGGGCAAACCCTCCCCATCAGGCGTTTCGTCCCAGCTCTCACCCGCCAGGAGGGCAAGGCGATCGTCGTCCTCGCCCGCCTTGGGGATGTCCTGCTCCTCCTCAAGTTGTGCCAGGTATTCGAGTACCACGGCCACCCCATGCTTGCAGTTGGCCCCGTAGGGACACGTGCAGACCGAATCCGGCAGGCCATCTTCACCCATGACGACCTTCGTGGCATACCGTTGCGTGCCGCTGACCCAGGCAACCAACCCACCGTCGCTCGTCGAGGCCAGTTCGGCCACATGGCCCTGCCGCTGGTATCTTTGACCGCGCGTGACAATCCGGCTTCCGGCCCACTGTTCGAGGTCATCCCATGTCAGGCCGGCAAACGGATCCGACCGTTTCTTCTTTGCCATCTATCTCCTCGCACCTTGTCCGCCACAACTTGACGGCATTCGGTTTGTTCCACTCCTTGGACCACGCGTTTCGCATCTTTCTTGAAACTCGAGTCGCTTACGTCTATCTGCGCTGCTTGCCATGACTTGCGTGCCAGCATCGGCTCGCGTAGAACCGCGATACATGATACCGAAGTCCGACCGGGCGAGGCAATGCGAACTCTTGAGGGTGCATTCTCGCCTGCATAGCGGTCATCAATGCCAGCGGTTCCCCCGCGTGCCGGGAGCATTCGGGCGGCCACAAAAAACTCCTTTTTCCCGTAAGTGCCGCTGATACAACGAGTTCGGGTACGTCCGGAAAAATATCGCCTCTTTTCGAAAAATCGCGTTATGTTCCCCCTCTCGTCGGGCACTACTCAGTGAAAACAACGATGAAACAAGCTTTCAACGAAAGAAGGTAAGGTGGTGATAACGATGGTCCTTGGCAACCCAAACATGACACGCCGACCGGCAGAAAGCCCGAAGAACGCTGCCGTCCCCGCTTCCGCAAGAAGCTGCAGCCCTCGGGATGAAGCCGGGCGTGGCGTGCCGCCGACCATCAGGAGGGATCCGGCTTCACCAATCCAAAATAGACCTTTCTGCTTAACCCAAGAACCCAGGTCAGGTCTAAAGCCGCAATTCACGCAGACACCGCTATCACCTCCCTGATGATAGCAGCTCTCTATCACCTGCCTCCACCAAACACCAAGCCCCGCTCACCTGAACGGGGCTTGGCGTTTATAGACAGGTCCGATCAATGCTCGCCGAGTTCTATCCCGATGTTAGGGGCGGACTCGCCGGAGACGGTGAGCTTCACCGGCAATCCCTTCTTCGGAGCGACCAGGAAATTGTCGGCCGTGTAGGTCAGCTCGACCTGCTCTTGTGCCCCGCCCGTGTCGATCTTGACTCGCGTCGAGGTATTCGACGGCAGGTTCAGTTCCTTGGGGCCGAGCTTGCCCACGCGCTGCAGCTCGATGGGCAGATCCGAGTCGTTCCTGATCGTGAATCGAACCACCTTCTTCCCTTCGCGCTCTCCATCCACGACGCGCAAGGCACCCTTGAAGAGAGCCGCCGCGTATTCGCTGCGCGCGATGATCTTGTGCTCAAACCACACGGCCGTCCGGCCGGCGATCAACGCCTCTTTGAGGGCCGGAATGCTTCTGTCTTTGACAAACACAAACGTCATGGGCCGGTGACCGCCCGCAGGCATCTCCTCCAACCCCACCGGCTGGTGGATATCCGAGTTCCCCAGCATGGTCAGGTTCTTGTCCAAGGCCCACTGATGAACCGTCGGGTAATACGACCGTCCGTTGACCACCTCGATCCCGCGCATGTACTTTTTCTCGTAGAGCGTGGTGTGAATCTCGAACCAGCCCTTGTGGTCAGGAATCCAGTCGGGATGGTTCCACCAGATGAACGCCCCCTGCTTGTCCGCCGCGGCCATCGCCTCCAGAAGGTCCTTGGTGTCCAGCGGCGTGGCGTCGTCAATGAACAGCGCGTTGAAGTGTCCCGGCGGGGTCTCCCGCGTGATCTCCGTCGCCTTCACCAGTAATATGCCCTTCTCCTTCGCCCGCGGCAGGGCGATCTCGTAGGGACGGTTCAGACTCGTCGGGATATCCTGCTTGTGGGGATGGTACTCGATATGATCCGTGATCGCGATGGCATCCAGACCCTCCTGCCAGGCCTCGTCCAC